>PDWI01001694.1_pt1 | contig 52499 bp, 40 predicted proteins | sample 1430891 | NCBI WGS metagenome assembly PDWI01 (sample SAMN01162508, study PRJNA174530) | Oral metagenome, whole genome shotgun sequencing project. | biome: Marine environment; feature: Marine mammal; material: Swab sample of the gingival sulcus; isolation source: swab sample of gingival sulcus... | reverse complement strand
ATGAATTGTTTTTTCATTAGTACTCCTTTAGCCTATTTTAACGAGCAGGCAAGTAAAGTTTTAAATCCACTCTTTTAATCATATAAATTATAACACATGTTTTTGAAAAAATCAAGAGTTAGAATTAAGAAATGTCTTCAACCTGTGATAATTTCACCCTTAGCTAAACTAATGAAAATTTCATAATTTCTCCTATAACTTGATAAATTTTTAAAAATGAAGTATAATAATAGTACAGAAAAATTTTTAGTTATATTTTTCAGAAAGATGAATAAGTTAGTGCTGAAATTCAGGAAATAGGATTTTCAGTATTTTTCATTTAACATTTAAAATTATTTAAAGGGAGGTTTTCGCATGAAGAAAACAAAAGTATTAAAGTGTATTGCTCTATTGGGAATATTGGTAGTGCCGGCAATGGGAATTTTGAATTGTAAGCATAGTAATGAAACAAATGATAACAATGATTCAACTAATGCCAATAAAATAAGTTCATACAAATATGAAAGCGTAGAAATAACACCGGTGTTAATAACAGGATTAGCTATTAATTCATCAACTAATCCTATAAAAAACCATCGTGATGAATATAAAGGTGTATTTGTAGAAGATAGACAGGTAAAACTGAGCCCATACAGTATAGGCAAAACAGAAGTGCCGTATAAGTTATGGTATGAAGTTAAAACTTGGGCAAAAGAAAACGGATATGTATTTGCAAATGAAGGGGCGGAAGGCTCAAAGGGAACAGATGGAGCTAAACCTACCGCAAATTCAAATCAGCCTGTAACAAATATAAGTTGGAGAGATTGTATAGTATGGTGCAACGCATATACGGAAAAAACAAAGGGTAAAGATCAATGTGTATATCGAAAAAGCAGTACAGATGATACAGTATTAAAAGATGCAACCGCAAAACTTAGTAGTAAGTATATAGTCGACAGTGCATATTGTAATTTAAGCAAAAAAGGTTATAGACTACCAACCGAGGCAGAATGGGAATATGCGGCTAGATTACAAAAAGATGCGAATAACGCGGTAAAATACGGAAGTGTATATCTAACAAAGCTAAATTCATTCAGCGGAGCAAGTGCAAATTATAATAATACCGAAGTTTCAAAAAAGGTTGCGTGGTATAATGGTAACAGTAAAAATAAAACACATGCTGTAGGTACAAAAACTGCAAACGCTAGTGGATTATTCGATATGAGTGGAAATCTCTGGGAATGGTGTTTTGACCGGTATGATGATGACGCGACAAAAGGAGATACAGGCAGTGGCGAGCAAACAGATCCTCTGGGCATGTCGTCCGGTTCTTCTCGCGTATTACGAGGAGGCAGTTGGGATGTCATTGTTGAGAATTGCATGGTTGGCTATCGTGAGTCTGATGATCCAGATGCCAATGATGATGCCTTGGGCTTTCGTTTGGTATTTCGTCCCTAAAGTATCTTTTGAAAATATAGATTGTAATTAAGACATTGAACATAAAAAAGGTATTAAGATAAAAAAAAGCTCCGATTTTCGGAGCTTTTTTATTGTTGTGATTTTTTGTGAATAAACGCTTAAAATTTCATAGTTATAATAACCTAAGTAATTTTCGCATTTGTTTTTTTCAATTATCACAGGTTAAAGACACGAATGTCTAATATGTCTTGAAGAATTCCGCTTGTTAATATATAATCTTACTGAGGGTATTAAACATGAAAACAGATAAACAAATTCAAGAAATGGTAGATCACTTTGCATTTTGGGGCGGTGATGAAGCAAAGAAAAATGAGGCGGGCGGCACAGGAACATTTTCAGAAAACTTGGCACCGTATACAGCTTTGTTTGAGCCATTGCAAATCAACCGAATGCAGGTTAAAAACAGAACGGTTATGGCACCTATGGGAAATATCGATATGTGCGAAGAAACCGGTCGTCCGAATGCTCAGATGATAGAATACTTTGTTGAGCGTGCTCGTGGCGGTGTAGGATTAATTACCACCGGTTTGGTTCCTATCAGTCATGGAATTGATAACAGCATTACAGAGCTTGATAAGCTGACATACTTCCCCCGTATTGACAGAAGTCGTACTGTACTTGCAGGTTGGCGAGCTTTGGCACAAGGTGTGCATTCTTTTGGCACAAAAATATTTGTTCAGCTTACGGCAGGTCTTGGACGGGTAGGAAATCCGCAGTGCTTAACCGAGCAAATGAAATTTCCCGTATCTGCCTCGTTTAATCCAAACTTTTATATTCCGCAAATTCCTTGCTTGCGATTATCCGACAGAAAACTTAAAAAAATCATTAAAAACACAGGTCAAGGAGCCGCCGATGCAAAGGCCTGCGGACTGGACGGAGTATATTTACACGGGCATGAAGGCTATCTTTTGGAACAGCTTGCAAACAGAGCTTTTAATAGAAGAACGATAGGCAGGTTTTCAAATTGGCAGAAATTTGGCTTGGATATGGTACATGAAATTCGCCGCCGTGTTGGAAATCATTATCCGATTATGTACAGAATTGATTTGTCGCTGGCTTTAAATGAAATATACGGCGAAGAGGGAATGAGCATCAAAGCATTAAAGAAATTTAAAAACGGCAGACTTCCCGATGAAACCTTAGATTACATGAAAAACCTGGTAAAAGCAGGAGTTGATATTTTTGATGTCGACTTAGGTTGCTATGATAACTGGTGGTTACCACACCCTCCGTCAAGTATGCCGGCGGCATGCTTTTTACCGGTCGCCCGCAGAGTAAAAGAATTCTTTGAAAAAGAAGGAATTATATCGAATGCAGGTGTTCCTGTTCCGATTGTTGCAGTCGGTAAATTAGGCTATCCTGATATTGCAGAGCAGGCATTGCGAAACAAAGATTGTGATATGGTAATGCTCGGGCGACCGTTACTGGCAGACCCGCATTGGGTAAACAAAGTTTATGCAGGTGACATAAAAGGCATTCGTCCATGTATAGGCTGTCAGGAAGGTTGCGTAAACGAATTTGTTGAGGGAGGACACCCTCAATGTGCAGTTAATCCCCGCAGTGGTTTTGAATATAAGTATCCTTCTAAGCTGACTTCGGCAAAAAAGCCTAAACGAATTGCAATTGTAGGAGGCGGCCCTGCCGGAATAGTTACGGCTCTTGTTGCCGCCGAGCGTGGACATAAAGTTACTCTTTTTGAAAAAAACGAAATGCTTGCAGGAAGACTAAATCCCGGGTCTGTTCCTATTATTAAATTTGATGTTCAAAACTACAAAGAATATTTAATACGAAATGTTCAAAAGGCTGAAAAAGCCGGAAACTTAACCGTTAAACTTAATACTGAATTTACGGCAGAAAGAGGTAAAGGTGAATTTGACAAAATTGTTGTAGCTTCAGGAACAGATGACATTACACTGCCATTTACCGGCCTCGATAAAATGCGTAATGTTCAGGCTGTTGACTTACTCATGAAACCTGAGCTTTTGGAAAATTCCAAAAACCCGATTATTATCGGTGGCGGTGTTGTAGGGTGTGAAACCGCATATTGGCTTGCCCGCGAAAAGCACTGCACTCCAAAAATAATGGAAATGACGCATCATTTTATGGCAGGTGTTTGTACTGCGAACCGAGCTCATTTAATCGACAGCTTGAAAAAATCAGGGGTCGACCTTTTAAACTGTGCAAAGGTTACGGGATTTACGGACAACAATGTTAATGTCGAAATTATAGAAGGCAAAAAACCAAACGCTTATAATACTTGGCAACCAATTCTGCCTGAGAATGTCGAAAATCCGCTTGCCCCTAAGTACGGTACCAAAACAAAAGAGCACAGCTTTCCATGTGATTTGGCAATTCTTGCTTTGGGTGGAAGATCCAACAAAAAACTTTTTTACGAATTGCAGAAAAACCAAATTGCGTCTGCCGTGCATTTACTTGGGGACAGCTTTTCTGCGGGAAAAGTGCTGGAAGCCGTTCGAGGAGCTTATGCTCTTGGAATTAGTTTGTAAAAATTTGATATAGCAGCTGAAAGCGTTTAGCAAGATCTTCTTGCTAAACGCTTTCGCTTTTCAACCCGACATCTGCCTTAAATCTTTTGTCCTTTTTTTGCTCAAAACAATCGACGCTTTTCCCTCTCGGTCAAAGGTCTTTATTGCAAAACTTAATCGGACAAAAGGATACCGGCAGCTGTCTACATCAGGTTAACGGACTTGAATGCGATAAATAAGAGAAAATTGCAAAAGTCAGACGAGTTTTGTAATTTCTTCTAAAATATACCAAAAAGCGCAATGAAACGAGCTTATTTTTAAGGCACTTGCTAAAGTAACCGACTTTTGCAAGTGCCTCATAATTTCAGAAATTATTTATCGCAAAGACAGGCCGGTATTCTGCTGTTTCGCACTTCAGCTTTCTTTAATCTTATGAAAACTGGTCGGCAAAGGCTTTGACAAACTGTGGTATCAGCTCATTGATTTTTCCTTCAATGTATAAGCCTGATGCCTGTTTATGTCCACCGCCGCCGAATGATTTTGCGACTACGCTGACATCGATAGAGTCGAGCGAGCGAAAACCTACAGAGCAATGTGTTTCAGACTCTTGGCGGACAACAACAATAGCCTGTACGCCTTCAATGCTTTGGATAAGTTGATATAAGGTGTCGGAATCGCGACCGGATAATCCGAATTCTTGGGTGTCTTTCAGCTCTTCATAAGAGACCATTAGACGACCGTCATAATAAGGTGTTAGTCGCTCGAGAATTCTCGAAATTAATATTCGTGAGCCGAATGATTTTCCGCCGTACATTTTTGCAAAAACTGATTTTGGGTTTACACCCTTTGATATAAGTCGACTTGCCTGTGCAAAAACATTTGCACTTCTTTCGTCCAGATGGCGGAAAAATCCCGTGTCGGTACATAGCCCAAAAAACAGGTATTCTGCATCTTTGGGGGTAACTTCGCCGTCAACTGCTTCGATTATAGCTTGAATTAAATAAGTTGTTGACGGCGATGTTTTCATCACAAGCGATGACTTGCTTACGGTTTGGTTTGTGGCGTGATGGTCAATTATGGCAGTATCAAAACCTTCAAGTTGTTTTTCAATATCGCCTACGCGGTCAAGACCACTGCAATCCAAAACCAAAAGCCCTGCTTTTTTTGTGTTAAATTCGGGTGAAAGCTCTTTTTTGAACAAGCCTTCATATTCTTTAACTTCGGGTTTGTCAAAAGGCCCTGCATTCAAAAGAAGTGTTTCTTTTTTCTTTCGTTGCAGGAAATTTGCCATAGCCAAGCAACTTCCGATACAGTCTCCGTCAGGCTCCTTATGCCCCGCTATAACATACCTTTCATATTTGGAGAGGAACTCCAAAAGAGCTTGAGGAACTGACGGCAAACTTATCTGTACCCTATCTGATTTCAATAGATACTCTTTCGATAACAGTTTAACTAATATTTAAGCTCAAGGGCTTCTATATTAAATTTATCATCGTATTCACTTTGATTTCGTAAATTACCCCATTCAGGGCTTTTGGGGCTACTTGGAACATAAAGCTTAACATGATCGAATTCGCCGTTTTTACTGAAAAGGCTCATATATGGATCTATTCTACCTGATGCTTTTTCTAATTTGGCCCTTCCGTCTCTTATACTGAACCACTCGTACGGAATAAAAGCCTCGCCTGTTTTTAATCCTGCGCGTCTGTAGATAACATAATAGCCCTTCGAATGTGTAAAAATGCGCAATATTTTTACATTCACATAATAAAGCTCCGACTTCTTAACTTCCGCAAAAATTGCGGTGCAAAAAATCGAAATTAAAAACAAAACAAAAACAAATTTTTTCTTATTCATAAATGTCTCCTTGATGGCTTAGTGTAAAGTCCGATAAAATTATACCATAAAAAACGGATTTTGTCATCTAAAAATCGAAAAATATATTAAATTTTAGGTCTAAAGTGATAAATGCACTTGTAAACTTGACAAATAACGGCTCATAATATAATATCCTTATATTAAGGAGGCTATTATATTACATTTTATGATTTCAAAAATTAAGGGTAGATTTTTTAAAAAAGGTGTAAAGTTTGCTCTGTGTTTAATTTTATTGCCCGTAACTTTATATGCCGAAGATATTGATTTTAGGCAGGAAATGCGAGATTTTGTTATAGGTATAAGCGATTATTCAAAATCAATTAAAAAAGACTTTTTTATTATACCTCAAAACGGAATAGAGATTATTATAAAAGATAGTGAAACAAAAAAGCCTTGCAAAAAATATCTGTCTGCGATTGACGGTAACGGGCAGGAAGATTTGTTTTACGGTTATGTAAGAATGAATTCTGCTACGAGAAAAAAGCAAACTGCCTACCTGAAAGATTACTTGGATATTTCAAAAAATGCGGGCAATGTTATTTTGGCAATAGACTATTGTTACAGTAAATCGAAAATAAATAAATCTTATGCTGAAAACGCTTCTTTAGGATATGTTTCTTTTGCCGCCGATAAAAAACGATTAAACAATATACCGTTATTTCCCTCTCCGATATATCGGGAAAACAAGGTCGCCGTGAAGAAGTTATCTGAAGTAAAGAATTTTTTGTATTTAATAAATCCCTCAGGTTACGAAAGCAAAGATGAGTTTATTGATGCGGTAACGGCGACTAATTATGATTTATTGATAATGGACTTGTTTTTTTATGATGATATTTTGTTTACATCTGATGAAGTAAACAGGCTAAGAAAAAAAAAGAACGGTGGCGAGCGGTTAGTTATTGCATATATGTCAATCGGCGAAGCTGAAGATTACAGGTATTATTGGAAAGATGAGTGGAACAAAGAAAAGCCCGGCTGGCTTGATGCGGAAAACCGAAATTGGGCTGGTAACTATAAGGTCAAGTATTGGGATAAGGATTGGCAAAAAATCATTTTTGGAAACGATAATTCGTATTTGAAAAAAATACTTGATGCAGGCTTTGATGGTGTATATCTTGATATTATTGATGCCTTTGATTATTACGAGTAGGCAAAGTTGCTGGTTTAGTGGAGCGATTAGTTTTATGTATCGCGTTTCAAGTGGACAGGATGTCCACTTGAAAATATATCAAAAGCAATGTTTTGAACTAATGTTCAAAACTTGTAGACTTTTTTCATACCGGAAGTTGAAAAAAAGTCGTGGGGGTAGCGGAAAAACAATTGCCTCGATTTAATGAAAAAGAAGTCGAGGCTGCAGGGACAAAGACTCGACTTAAAACGGCTTTAAGAAAAGAGGCAATTTTTTGCAAGCGAGGGGGAGACTTCCCCCTCATAGAAATTTATTTGGATAGCTTGCTTTTTTGTCGGTAATTTGATAGAATTTATTTTATTTTAATGTGGAGGTTTTTATGCGGGTTGTGGTAGAAAAAGATTATGAGGCTGCGGCAGAATTTACTGCAGAGTATATTGCAAGGCGAATAAAGAATTTTGCACCGACTAAGGAGTGTCCTTTTGTGTTGGGATTACCGACCGGCTCGACTCCTTTGGGGGTTTATGAGGCTTTGATTCGAAAGCATAAGGCAGGACAGATTTCGTTTGCAAATGTTGTTACATTCAATATGGATGAGTATGTCGGGTTGCCCGAAAGTCACCCTCAGAGTTATCATTATTTTATGATGGAAAACTTTTTTAATCACATTGATATAAAGCCGGAGAATATAAATATACTTGACGGAATGGCTGTAGATCTTGATGTTGAGTGTGAGCGTTATGAAAAAAAGGTTTTGGATTACGGGAAAATAAATTTGTTTTTTGGAGGTGTCGGTGCAGACGGGCATATTGCTTTTAATGAGCCTACAACTTCGTTTGCTTCACGCACCGCTCACAGGTATTTGGCGGACAGTACAATTAAAATGAATTCAAGGTTTTTTGATAACGATGTAAGGTGCGTGCCTAAGAGTGCTTTAACCGTTGGGGTTGGTACAATTATGGATTCACAGGAAGTTGTTTTTATGGCAACAGGTTTTGCGAAAGCAAATGCAGTTCAGCATGCTGTCGAAGAAGGGGTAAACAGTATGTGGACAATCAGTGCGTTGCAAAATCATCGGTACGCGATGTTGGTATGCGATGAAGATGCGACAAATGAGTTGAAGGTCGGCACGGTTAAGTATTTTCGTAATTTGATGCGAATGCGTGAGGGTGTTGAATTTGAGCGGTTTGAATAAATTAAAAATACAGTCAATTTCGTTACTTGTTATATTTGTAGGGTTACTCTTTTTGGTTATTGCTCTGTTTTTTCCTTACGGGGAGCCTTTGTTTTGGGCGGCAATTTTATATATTTTGATTTTGCCTTTATATAACAAGGTTGTCGGAAAATTAAACAAGGAAAAAAAAGGCTTTGATTTTAAAAGACGCTTAATTGCGTTTGCTTTTGCGATTTTTTCTATTTTGATTGTCGGTGCCATTGCCACTCTTATAGTTATTTTGGCTGTAGGCCAATTGAGGGATATTGGAGATCTTTTAACCGGATTTTTGAAACAAATAAATGATGCAGGAAGTGAGAGTGTCTTTGCAAAGCTCAGCGACTCTGTTTATAGTCTTTCGCAAAAAACTATTGATTTGCGCAAGATTGATTTTCAATCGAAGATTTTTGAATTGCTTTCTCAGTATTCAAATAATATGGTGGGCTTTGCAAAATATGTGATTACCAATACGGGGCATTTTCTGATTTCGGTTGTGTTTGCTTGTTTTGCTTTGTATTTCTTTTATGTTGACGGAAAGTATCTTGCCGGTTTGTTTGCAAAGTCTGTTCCCATACGAGGCACTGACATGAATAAGATAATGATAAAATTTAAGGATACAACCACGAGCCTTTTTAAGGGCTTTTTTCTGGTTGCTTTGTATCAAGCAATAACGGCTTTTATAATATTTGTTGCATTTCAAGTTAAAGGCTCACTGATTTTATCAATATTGATTTTTTTCACCTCGTTTATTCCGTTGCTCGGTGGCGGTGCCGTTTGGGTACCTGTGGCGATTGTAATGTTTTTTACGAAAAGTATTGTGAGGGCTGTTTTATTTACTGTCGTTGCAGGACTCGGAATTAGCACTATGGATAATTTATTGCGCCCGATGTTTTTAAAGGATACAATAAAGGTTCACCCGCTTTTGATTTTCTTTTCGTTAATTGGCGGGGTTAATTTGCTTGGTTTAAAGGGTTTGATTTTAGGGCCGATGATTTTGATAATTTTTTTCACTGTGATTGATATTGTCCTTGACCCTGATATTAAAACAGATATACTTTCTGATGATAATGCTGTTTAAGATATTGCAGTTTTGATGGACTGAGGAAATTGCAAAAGATGCTATGTTTTAAAAGCAGAACACCGGCGGGATTTAAAAAATGATTAGGGTGTTGTGGACAGCTGCCGGTATCCTTTTGTTCGATAAAGTTTTGCAGTAAAGACCTTTGACCGTCAGGGAAAAGAGTCGATTGTTTTAATAGGAAAAGAACAAAAGATTTAAGGCAGATGTCGGGTTGTAAGCGCGAGGGTTTTTCTCGTAAGATAAATCCTCGCTATAAATTTACAAAAAAAATTATGCATATAAAATGCAACTTTAATACTTTTTAGCTGTCTATATTTTATGAGGTGTGATTATGCAGACTATAAATGAATTGGGTTCGTATACTTTTCCGGCTTTGTTGAAAAATACCGTGAAGTTGTTTGCAGAGCGGCCGGCACTTGCTTTTCCGACAGATGAGCCGTTTACATATTCGCAAGTAAATCAGAAAATTGAAAAAGTTCGCAGTTTGTTGGATTCCATTGGTATTTCAGCAGGCGATAAGGTTGCGATTTTTTCCAGGAATATGCCTCATTGGGGGATTGCTTATCTTGCGATTGTTACGATGGGTGCTGTTGCGGTTCCGCTTTTGCCGGATTTTAATGAGTCCGATGTAGCAGGTTGTATTTCTCATTCGGGTACGAATGCGATGATTGTTTCAAAGGCGTTGATGAGTAAAATGCCTGAAAGTATCGAAAAGGCTGTTTTGCTTGATGATTTTTCGCTAATTCGCGGGGAATCGAAAGAGGAAAGAGCTGTTCCTGTTTATGAAAGCAGTGAAGATGATACTGCCGCTATTATTTATACTTCAGGTACGACAGGTAGACCCAAGGGAGTTGAGCTTTCTCATAAAAATCTTGTTTTCAGTGCCGTTTCGTGTCAGTTTGCACATAGGGTAAATAAATATGATGTATTTTTGTCAATTTTGCCGATGTCTCATGTTTATGAATTTACGGTTGGTTTTTTGCTTGCGTTTTTGAATGGAGCATTGGTTGTGTATTTAGACGGGCCGCCTGTGCCGAGAATTTTAATGCCTACTTTACAAAAAGTAAAGCCGAATAATATTTTGTCGGTTCCGCTTATAATTGAAAAAATATATAAGTCAAAAGTTGTGCCTGCATTTAATAAGTCGAAGTTTACTAAATTTTTTGTTAAGACTTGGTTGGGGCGAAAAATTATGTCTAGAATTGCAGGTAAGAAAATTATTAAGGCTATGGGCGGGAGAGTAAAATTTTTCGGTATTGGCGGTTCAAAGGTAGATCCTAAAATTGAGGAGTTTTTGAAGGATGCAAAATTCCCTTATGGCATAGGATATGGGTTAACGGAAACATCGCCCCTTGTGGCTTTTTCAAATCCAAAGACAACGAAGCCGGGCATGATTGGGCCTGCAATTCCGGGTGTTGATGTAAAGTTATTGAATCAAAACGAAGAGGGTATTGGCGAGCTTGTTGTCAAAGGGCCTAATGTGATGAAAGGGTATTATTTAGAGCCTGAGCTTACTAAAGAGGCTTTTACCGAGGACGGTTGGTTTAAAACCGGCGACCTTTGTAAAATCGACAAAAAGGGAAGGGTCGGTTTATGCGGAAGATCTAAAAATTTAATTTTGAGCGCCGCAGGAGAAAATATTTACCCCGAGGATATAGAGTTTGTTTTAAATCAACATCCGATTGTTTCGGAGTCGCTTGTTGTCGAAGGGGAAAATTCTTCTATTGTTGCTCTTATAAAATTAAACGAAGAAAAATTAAAAAATGCTGCCGATAAAGAGCGACTTTCGCATGAATCGGAAACGAAGTTACAGGCTACACAGCGAACTTTTGATTCTGTTGTAAACAGCATTACAGATGCTATTGCATATAAAAATGAAGAAGTTTTAAATGAAATTAAATTTTTTGTAAATTCAAGGGTGAACAGAACTTCAAAAATAAATAAAATAAATGTCGTTAAAGATTTTGAAAAAACTGCAAGTCAAAAAATAAAAAGGTATCTTTATTCGATATTAAACCCACCGAAAAAATCCGGTGATAAAAAACCTGCAAAGGATTGACGGCAACATTCAGAAGTTCAAAAGACAGGATTTTTGAGCTTTTTTCTTGTCAATCGAACAAGCCAATCGCAAAAATAACTGATTTTTGCGATTGGCTTTACTGTTATAGCAGAGGATTGGTCGGTTCTCCTTCTTCATCTTCGTCTTTTTTGTCTTTATCTTTTTTCTTTTTATCCTTATCTTTGTCTTTTGTGTTTTCTTCAACCTCTACTGTGGTATCTTCGTCTTCTAAAAGACCTGATTCTTCAAGCCATTTATCTATGTCAAGCTCATCTGTATCTTCTTCGTCTGTCGAATCACCGTAGGCATCGCTTATTGTTAGTGGATTTGTATCATCATCGTCATAGGCAGAGCTTGCATTTTCGTTTCCGATGACGGAGTTCTTTAACCTGTCAATACCCAATGTTTTCATGTTTTTATTTATTTCGTGGTAAGCACAGCTTTTTCGGGGAGTTGTTCCGGCTAAAAAGTACAGTCCTATAACACCTTCGTTGCATAATTTTGTAGGACGCAGACCTGAGCGCTTACAAACTTGGGCATACCCCAACCCCGTTTCGGGTCTGACAAACGATTTTTGAGATTTACCCTTATGTATTTCGTACATAAAGTCTGCCCACACAGGGCCTGCAAGTGCAGAGCCGTAGTTTTGCATTCCAAGAGATCTGCCGCCCCTGTCAAACCCAAACCAAACAGCTGTTGTATAATACGGGGAGTAACCGACAGTCCAAGCATCGCTCCAGTTTTGGGTTGTTCCTGTTTTTCCTGCCATTGGTATTTTATAATATTTACCGGTTTTAGAATCTTTGTATGTAAATTTATTGCCTCGCTGAGTCGTTCTAAAAAGAGTTCCGCCTCTAACCGTGTATTTTAACATATCAGTCATTATATAAGCTGTTTGAGGACTTACAACCTGCATTGCCGCTCCGCGTTTTTTTTGTGCAATAAGCATATCTCTTTCAGGGTCAAGAATTGTCTTACCGTCTCTGTTTTCTATATTCAAGATAGCTATCGGGTCGACATCTCTTCCTTCGTTGGCGAATATGGCGAATGCTTTAGCCATTTCGAGAGGCGAAAAGCTTGAGACACCAAGTGCAAGCGGATATACTCGCGGAAAGTTTTCTCTAATTCGCTGCGGATCGGTAACGCCCGTTAAATTCGCCATTCGGTCAATAGCCCCGTTAAAACCGACCTTATCCAATACATCGATAGCAGGAATATTAAGCGAATTGGCAAGAGCATAATAAGCAAGCACAGTGCCTTCCCATTTACCGCTGTAATTGCTTGGAATGTATTGTACACCTGCACGGTTTTCAAAAACACGGGGCGTATCTGCAAGACATGAAGCCGCAGTAATTTTTCGAGCATCAATTGCAGCAGAATAGTATAGAGGTTTGATAGAGCTTCCTACCTGCATTCTGCCCTGAGTTGCCCTAATATGCTGATTTGCCTGATTATACTTACTTCCGCCGATAATCGCCGTGATATAACCTGTTTCGTTTTCAATACAAACCATAGCACCCTGTACATTTCTCTTTTCAAAGGCTTCTTTTGCCTTTGCTGCCCCTCGTTTTGTGGCGATTTGTAAATCTTGAATATCGAAAAGAAGCGAAAGAACATCAACGGTGGGGTTAAGATCTTCGCGGTACATTTTTAAAGAAGTAACCTTATTTCTGCGAGTATCCGCCTTTATACCGGGTAAATCGAAACAAAGTGAAACCAGTGTTGTCATATTCCTGAAAGCCGCAACACTCGATTTATCCGATGTACTGTCGCGCTCAACATCGCGGTTTGCTTTTTCGATTTGCGGCAAAAGGTATTTTTCGGCAATCGCCTGATGGCGTAAATCGCAAGTAGTGTTTATAACATATCCGTCCGTATAGTAATTCATGGTACCGTAAAGCAGGGTTTCAAGCTCTCGTCTGACATACTCTGAAAACCAGGGAGCCCTGTCTTCGCGACTGTAAAAACCTGAAGTGGCTGTTCTGGTATAATCAAAACTATCCCAATATTCTTCAAACGACTCGTTTGCGGTTTTTTGATCCAAATAACCGAGCTCAATCATTTCGTTTAAAACATAAGTTTGTTTATTGCGAGCCGTGTTTGGATACTCAAAAGGGTTATTCAGTGTAGGACTTGAAAGCTGAACCACAATAATGGCGGATTCGGCGGGAGTAAGCTCTGCGGCAGAATGATTACAGTAAAATTTAGCCGCCGCGCTTATACCGTGAATGGTACCGCTTCCCAAATAAACCTTATTTAAATAAAGCTCCATAATCTCGTCTTTTGAATATCGCCTTTCCATTTGAAGCGCCCACCAAAGCTCGATTATCTTACGCTTAATACTTTTATCAGTCCTGTCGCAATACAGAATACCGGCTGTTTGCTGAGTTATGGTACTTCCGCCTCCGAGATTTTTATCTAAAATCTGCCCGATAACCGCACGAATAATCGCCTTCAAACTAAAACCCGGATGTCTGTAAAATGTTCTGTCTTCGCGGGCAAGCAAAGCGTGAATTAAACTTGGTGAAATTTTATCAAAAGTTATCAGCTCACGCTTTTCGGTAGAAGAATACTCCGTAATAATATCGCCTCTGATATCCAAAACTTTGGACGGCAAATCGAGAGTAAACCTTGTAAATTCTTCAGTATCTTTTATGTTCTTCGTTCTTGCAAGCATAAACCCCAAAAGCGAAGCACCTGCAACCAGAAACACAAACAAAAAAAACAGATAAACAAAAATACCTTTTCTCATAATAAACATTTAAGCATAAATTTACAAAAAATTCAAGAGTATTATAAAGTAAATTGTTGTTCAATTTACTTTATAATACTCTTGGCAACCCGACTCCCTCGCATAATCTTTTGCTCTTTTCTTCATTGGTATAATCGTCGTCTCTGAAGAGCCGGCTTTTTTGTTTAATATAATCGAACAAAAGGATAGACGAGGGAGTCCAAATCAGGAAAAAAGGATACATTTACATGCAAGGGTTTTCTGCTTTGTTTTAAAAATTATCTTTGGAATTTTATTGAATTTTTATATAAAGAAAAGCGACAAAGACTGTAAGTCTTTGTCGCTTTTTTTGCAGTTAAGCAGACGTTTAGTCAAGCTTTTTGTAGCAGAACCACCAGTCAAAGCCTTCGTATTCGTCAAGACGCTTTTTTGCATCGGCTACCGTGCCTGCCGGCGGTATGATAACCTTGTCTTCAAGGATATCGTTGTTGGGCCAGTTTGCAGGTGTTGCAATTTGCTTGGAATCCGAAAGCTGCAAGGCTTTTGTTGCTCTAAGGATTTCGTCCATGTTTCGTCCGATTTCCTGTGGATATGTAAGTGTTAATCTTACAAGCCCTTGAGGGTCAATTACAAAAACTGAGCGAACAGTGTTTGTGCCTTTTCCCGGATGTAAAATTCCAAGACGGTTTGCAATATCGTCATTTGCGGCAATTACGGGGAATGTAATATCAACACCGAGTTTTTCTTTAATCCATTCAATCCATTTGATGTGGCTTTGAACTTGGTCGATTGACATTCCGATGAGTTTAACCCCGATTTTTTCAAATTCTTCCATTTTTTTCTGAAATCCGACAAACTCGGTGGTACAAACCGGTGTGAAATCGGCAGGGTGGCTGAAAAGTATCCACCATGTACCTTTATAATCTTCGGGTAAGTCCATATTGCCCTGAGTTGTTTTTACTGACAACTTAGGAAATGCATCGCCTAAATTTGGCATTCTGTAAATTTCTTGTTCCATAATTTTACTCCTAAAATGGGTTTATTCTTTATTTAATTTAAAGAATTATCTTATATATAATATAATAAAGTTAGGAATTATTTTCAAGTTTAAATTTAAACTTTTATGCTTTTTTTTGCTTTTGACGGGCTGTTATCATGATACCGGCGTTTTATGCAAATTCGTTTTGCCTGTGGTGGCGGGCGAAGTCTTCCCTTTTGCCCGATTAAATTAAGCAGAAAAAACCTTCGACTAGGGGGAGAAGCGTTGATTTTAAAAGCAAAAAAGGGCAAAAGGATATGCGAGCCCGCGGGTTGGCACCGGCAAATTTTAAATAAAGTTGCATTTTTTTAATTATTTTACATCATACCTCTTGACACTCTATATGTAGTGTTGTATTATGTGTTTATACAGATGTTTGCACTACATACGGGAGGAGTAGATGAGGTGTCCGCATTGTCGTAAAAATGAAGACAGAGTAATTGAGTCAAGGACTCTTGCGCAAGGGGATTGCATAAGGAGACGAAGGGAGTGTGTTCTTTGCGGATACAGATTTACCAGCTATGAGCGGATTGAAGAAAAACCTTTAATGATAGTCAAACGCGATGGCAGACGTGAGCCTTTTGATGCAAAGAAAATTGAAAAAGGGCTTGAGCGTGCCCTTGAAAAACGGCCTGTTTCGAGATTTACGATTGAAAATCTTATGAATGAAATAGAAGACCAGGCTATGATGCTTTCCGAAGGGGGAGAGATAAGCAGCTCCGTACTCGGAGAAATGGTGCTTGCCAATTTGAGCAGGGTGGACAAGGTTGCTTATATCAGGTTTGCTTCGGTTTACAGGAAGTTTAACGACCTCGATGAATTTATTCAAGAGGTTAAGAAGATAGACAAAGAGATTTAGAGGTTCAAATTAAATTAGGCGTTTTTTTAAGTTTTTATTTTAAACTTTGTGAGTAAAAAAATGATTCAATAATACAAATTAAATACAAACTAATGCATAAAACAAGGGGGAGGTTTTTGTGGCAAATATGCGTGAGCAGACAGTTTTTCCTGAATGGAAGGAATTTTTAGGAGCGGTAGATACCGATGAAAATCAGATAATCAGGTCGGTTGCAAAGAGAGACGGCTCGGTTGAGGCTTATAATCCAAAAAAGATTATCAAGGCAATAGATAAGGCAATTAAGGCGACTACGGGCAGGAGTGATATTGAGCTTGCCGAAAAGTTGACCGGTTATGTTGAAGAGCGACTTTGCGAAATTATGAAGGAAAGGTATTCTTATTCCATTCCCGCAATTGAAGAAATACAGGATATTGTTGAAGCCGTTTTAATAGAACAAAATGAGGCAAAATTGGCAAAGGCTTATATTCTTTATCGTTCAAAGAGAGAGGCTGTTCGCGATGCAAAGAATTTAATGCTGGATATAAACGAAACGATGAACGGCTATTTGAGCCAGTCTGACTGGCGCGTAAAAGAAAACGCAAATGTCAACTTTTCGCTTGGTGGTTTGATTTTGCATAATTCAGGCACAATTACCGCCAATTATTGGCTGAAAAATATATACACACCGGCAATTGCCGAAGCTCATACAACTGCGGCTTTTCACATTCACGACCTTTCGATGTTTTCGGGTTATTGTGCCGGTTGGTCTTTAAGACAGCTTATTAAAGAAGGCTTAGGTGGTGTGCCCGATAAAATCACTTCAAAACCGCCCAAGCATCTTTCAACACTAATTCAGCAAATTGTAAACTTTTTGGGCATTATGCAAAACGAGTGGGCGGGAGCTCAAGCCTTCAGCTCGTTCGACACTTATCTCGCTCCGTTTGTTAAGGCAGATAACCTATCTGAAAAAACCGTAAAACAATGCTTGCAGAGTTTTGTTTACGGCGTGAACACTCCGAGCCGCTGGGGAAGTCAGGCACCTTTTACCAACATTACGCTTGACTGGACATGTCCAACCGATTTAAAAGATAAACCCGCTGTTGTCGGAGGCGAAGAGCAGGACTTCACTTATGGTGATTGCCAAGAAGAAATGAATTTAATCAACAAGCTCTTTATTGAACTGATGCTTGAAGGCGATGCAAACGGCAGGGGTTTTCAATATCCGATTCCTACATATAATATTACTGCCGATTTCGACTGGTCAAGCGAAAATGCAAATCTGCTTTTTGAAATGACAGCACGATACGGAACTCCGTATTTCCAGAACTTTCTTAACTCCGATTTAAACCCCGGCGATGTTCGCTCCATGTGTTGTCGTTTGCAGCTTGATAAAAGAGAGCTCAGAAAAAGAGGCGGGGGGTTATTCGGCTCAGATGAATTTACAGGCTCCATTGGCGTTGTAACAATTAACTTACCGCAAATAGGGTACCTTGCAAAAGACGAGCATAGCTTTTTCAAACGACTTGACTATCTTATGGAGATTGCAAAACAGAGCTTGCAGATTAAACGAAAGGTTGTAAACCGACTTTTGGAAGGCGGATTGTTTCCGTATACCCGCAGATATTTACAGCATTTGAACAACCACTTTTCCACTATCGGAATTTGCGGAATGAATGAATGCTGTATTAACTTCTTGGGCGAAAACATTGTAACCGAAAAAGGGCATAACTTTGCAGAAAAAGTTTTAACCCACATGCGAAACAAACTCGCCGACTTCCAAGAAGAAACCGGTGATTTATTCAACCTCGAAGCAACACCTGCCGAAAGTACATCGTACAGACTTGCTAGGCACGATAAAGCGCAATTCCCTGACATCAAATCATCAGGCGATAAAGATCCGTTTTACACAAACTCAAGCTGGTTGCCGGTTGATTTTACCGAAGATGTTTTTACCGCACTCGACCATCAGGAAGTCCTCCAGCGAAAATATACGGGTGGAACCGTTATTCACATTTTTGTTGGCGAAGCAATTAAAGACTGGCAAGCATGTCGCGACTTAGTTAAAGCGGTTGCATCAAATTATAGAATACCGTATTTTACAATCTCGCCGACATTTTCCGTTTGTCCGATACACGGTTACCTTGAGGGTGAGCATTTTGAATGCCCGAAATGTAAATGCGAGCGAAGAGTCGAGCTTGAAAAGCGACTTGCCGAGCTTGAATACGAAAAAAAAGAAACTATGGAAGCCGTTTAACGACAAACTAAAGCTCATCGGTTTTAAAAAAGCCGGTGAGTTTTTGCACTAAAGTGCCAACCCACGCTCGCCTTAAATCTTTTGCTCTTTGCTTATGAAATATAAGCGACTCTTCTCCCTTGCGGTTGAAGGTCTTTTCTGTGTAATCAAATCGAGCAAAAGGATAACGGCGAGCTTAAAATCAGGCTTTAGTCTAGTTTTAACACGCCGGTTTTCTGCTTTGCTTTAATTTTATCCCCACACCTATATTGACAATGCCGGAAGTTTATATGATAATGAAGAATATAATTTCGGAGGTATTATGAAAATAGGATTTTTGGGTTTTGGAAATATGGGGAGTGCTTTGGCAAAAGGATTGTTGAGTGCAGGGGCTGTTAAATCTCAAAATGTTTATGCAACAGCGCGTAACTTAAACAAATTACAAAATCGTTGCAAAGAGCTTAATATAAACCCTTGCAAATCAGTAAACGAATTGGTTGAAAAAAGCGATTGGATTGTAATAGCCGTAAAACCTCATCAAATAGAAGAAGTTATTGAGCCTGTAAAATCAAAGCTACAAGGCAAAGTTATAATCTCGGTGGCTGTCGGAATGTTGTTTGAAAACTATGAAAAAATACTGCCTAAAAACATTTCGCATATTTCATTTTTGCCGAATACTGCCTGTGAAATAGGAGCCGGGATTATTGTTGTTGAACAAACCCATAGCCTTTCTGAAAGTGAATTTGAAAGTGTAAAAAAAATATTTGGCTCAATTTCTGCTTTTGAAACAGTTCCGACAAAACAGTTCGGTATCGCAGGAGTTATAGCAGGATGTGGGCCCGCTTATGCTGCTATGTTCATAGAAGCGTTGGGTGATGCAGGAGTTCGTTTCGGTTTATCTCGAGAGCAGGCTTACACTCTTTCGGCAAAAATGCTTGAAGGTACTGCAATGTTAAAATTAAACACAAAAAGCCACCCTGCGAAAATGAAAGATGATGTTTGCTCGCCCGCCGGTACGACAATAAAAGGCGTACTCGCATTGGAAAAACACGGGTTTAGAAATGCAGTAATTAGTGCAATAGATGCCGCATTGAATTAAGCCATGAAAAAATTTGAACTTGTTTCCGAATTTGAACCTTCCGGCGACCAACCTGAAGCAATTGCAAAATTGGTTGGCGGCATCGAAGCCGGTGATAGATTTCAAACCCTAAAAGGCGTAACCGGCTCGGGGAAAACATTTACAATGGCGAATATTATTCAGGCGGTGCAAAAACCTACATTGATTATCAGTCATAACAAAACTCTGTCTGCTCAGCTGTATCGTGAGTTCAAAGATTTTTTTCCGAACAATGCCGTTGAATATTTTGTTTCATATTATGATTATTACCAACCTGAAGCCTATGTGCCTGCGCGTGATTTGTTTATAGAAAAAGACGCATCTATCAATGATGAAATTGACAGAATGAGATTGTCGGCTACATTTAGCTTGATGGAGCGCCGCGATGTAATTGTTGTTGCAACAGTTTCGTGTATTTACGGCTTGGGTTTGCCTGAAACTTGGCGCGATATGAGAATTCACATTGATAAAAACGAAAGCATTTCTCCCGATGTTTTAAAACGCCAATTAGTCGGATTACAATACGAAAGAAATGATGCTGTATTGGAAAGAGGGCGTTTCAGGGCAAGAGGTGATGTACTCGAAATATTTCCGGCATATATGGAAGAAGCCTACAGGGTTGAATTTGATTGGGAAGAAATTGTTTCCATTAAAAGGTTTAATCCGCTGACAGGCGAAACAACCGAAAATTTTGAAGAGTTGTCTATTTATCCTGCAAAGCATTTTGTATTACCCGAAAATGCAATCCCGAATGCAATTGAAAGAATTAGATTTGAGCTTAAAGACAGACTTAGTGAATTGAACTCTCAAAACAAATTGATGGAAGCCGAGAGATTAAAAACACGCACCGAGTATGATTTAGAAATGCTTGCCGAAATGGGGCATTGTCCCGGTATTGAAAATTATTCTGCACCAATTGCAAACAGAAAAGCAGGAGAACCGCCTGCAACTTTGTTTCATTATTTTCCTGATGACTTTTTGGTTTTTTTGGACGAAAGTCATGTAACAGTGCCGCAAATAGGAGCAATGTACGAAGGCGATCGATCGCGTAAACAGAATTTGGTTGATTTTGGTTTTAGACTTCCGTCTGCCCTTGATAATCGTCCGCTTAAATTCGCCGAGTTTGAAAAAAAAATAAATCAGGCGATTTTTGTTTCCGCAACACCGAGTTACAGAGAATTCGACAGAGCCACCCGCACGGTCGAGCAATTGATTCGTCCTACAGGTTTGTTAGATCCCGTTTTGGAAATTCACAAAAGCGAAGGGCAGATGGAGCATATCTATCACAGCATAAAAGAAAAAATTGCCCGTAATGAAAGAAGTTTAATCCTTACATTAACAAAAAAAATGGCGGAAGATTTAACTGACTATCTTTTGGGATTAGGCTTAAAAGTAAAATATATTCACAGTGAGGTTGAAACAATTGAGCGAGTTGAAATATTAAAAGGTTTGAGAATAGGTGAGTTTGATGTTCTTGTAGGCATAAACCTTTTGCGCGAAGGAATAGATTTACCCGAAGTTGCATATATCGGAATTTTAGATGCCGATAAAATAGGCTTTTTGCGCTCGGCTACAAGTTTAATTCAGATAATTGGGCGTGCAGCCAGAAACGAAAACGGTAAAGTTGTAATGTATGCCGATAAAATAAGTGATGCAATGAAAGAAGCAATCGAGGAAACCACACGCCGCCGTGAAATACAAATCGAATACAACAAGAAACACAACATTACACCGACTACGATTAAAAAAGCAATTGGTGATATTTTGGTTCGCGAAAACGAAAATAAAACAAAAGCGGCGAGTGATGAAGTCGAGCCTATTATAAACAGCTACAATATTTTTAATCCGAAAGACAGAAAAAAATTAATTCGCCGTTTGGAAAAGCAGATGGCAGAATATGCAGATATGCTTATGTACGAACAGGCGGCGGTTATACGGGACAAAATAGAAGAAATAAAGCGCTTGGGCAGGTAAAACGATTTTTAAAATTTTTTAAAACACCATTGTAAATTATGTTTGGTAAGCATTCAATTTTTAAACGTTAAATTTAAAAAAGATAACATCACCGTCTGCAACTTCGTACTCTTTACCTTCAAGCCTGTAACGACCGGCTTCCTTTATTTTTTGCTCACTGCCGTGCTTTTTAAAATCTTCAAAACTGTAAACTTCCGCCTTGATAAAACCTCTCTCAAAATCAGTGTGAATTACCCCTGCCGCCTGCGGTGCCTTATCCCCTGCATGAATTGTCCAAGCACGGCATTCGTCCGAGCCTGCCGTGAAAAAAGTACGCAAGCCCAATAAATTATAAACCGCACGCGCCAAAACCGAAAGCCCCGATTCTTCAAGACCGACTTCCTGCATGAACGCTTTTCGCTCTTCATCGCTTTCAAGGTCGGCAAGGTCAGCTTCAAACTTTCCGCAAATAACAACCACGCCTGCATTTTCCAAAGCCGCAATTTTTTTAACGCCGTCAATGTATGCATTACCTTCAACGGCTCCTACCTCATCGGTATTGCAAACATAAATCTGAGGCTTCATTGTAATTAAATGCGTATCGTAAATTGCGACTTTTTCTTCATCAGTTAAATCCGCAAGTCGAGCCGCTTTTCCGTCTTCCAACAAAGGGCGGATTTTTTCGATTGCACTTAAAACAGGTGCCGCTTCTTTTTGTGCCTCTTTGCCCATGCGCATTGCTTTTTCCGCACGGGCTGCTCTTTTATCCAAACTTGTCAAATCCGCTAACGCCAACTCAATCGCAATCGTTTCAACATCGCGAACCGGATCAATTGCACCGTCAACATGCACGACATTCTCATCGTCAAAACAGCGAACAACATGTGCCGTTACCGCAACTTCACGAATATGCGACAAAAACTGATTTCCCAAACCTTCACCCTGCGAAGCTCCTTTTACCAAACCTGCAATATCGACAAACTCAACTGTCGCCGAAATTTTTCTTTCCGGTTCAAACGCCTCCGCCAAAAAATCTAACCGTGCATCCGGCAAATTAACAATTCCAACATTCGGGTTTATCGTACAAAACGGATAATTCGCCGCCTCCGCAGGAGCTTTTGTCAACGCCGAAAAAATAGTTGACTTTCCGACATTCGGCAATCCTACAATTCCACAATTTAAAGCCATATTTTCAAATCCTTTTTATTTTTAATTTGGGCGAATTTTTTATTTTGAAATGTATATAGTAATTATTGAATAACTTCACAAAATAAAAAACCGCTCATTCCGCGACTTCGCTATCGCTACGGCTAATTTTGCACAGAAATAGACCCACTTGCAAAAGTGGAGTAACTTTTGCAATTTTCTCAATGCTGTGCAAAATGGATCTTGCGGTTACGAGTTTTTAAAAACTCGTAACCGCAATCGCTACAATCGCTTTCGCCAGGCTATAATTTATATCATAAAAACAATTTTTTTTCAATAATTATATTTAAAAAAGTAATTTCCTCTCTTGTATTTTTTTTTCAAAAGTAATAAAATCCTGACAATGAAAAATAAGCGAACACAAAAATATAAAAAAAAACAAAATAAACCGCTTGGAAATAAAATAATGATTACCGCAATTGCTCTGTTGTGGATAATTGCCATTATACAATTTATATTGTTTATAAGAACTCATAAACAAATAAAGACTTCGTTTCCGTTTTCTTCAAAAATAAACAAACTTGAAAAAAAAGAAAAGTATGGAAAAATAAATAATAGGGCAACTGATTTTTTTGAAGAGTTTGCAAATTTTTTATATTCTGATTATTATGCAATAAAAAAGGTTTACGCGTATAAATATTATCCAAAATTGGATAAAGAAAATCCGTTTGAAAAAAACACCGAATATTTTTTTGTTGTAATCGAAAAAAAATTGAAGTTTAACTTTGTTCAAGAATTACCGTTTGTACAGGGTATGAAAAATGGTGTTGACATAACCGGAAATAATCCGATAGCTTTAAAAATGTATAAAACAAAAATAGATGAACTGAAAAAGTATATTGGGACATGGCAAACGGAAAATAATATTTTCAAAGTGCGTTTTACGGATAGCGAAAAAAAATTTGAAACATCAGAAATAACAATTGCAACTTATAATGATGAAACGCCTGCTATTGAATTAAAATCTCCAAGTTTTGAACAAATGTATAAAGAAGGAGCGGACTTTATAAAAAAATCAGCGCGAGTAAAGAAGATTAAAACAGTGTATCAATGTAAAAAAGCGATTGACTATGCCGACAGATATACATCAAATCCAGTAAATAAAAATGCCGATAAACGTTTTTGGAATAAAGATTATTCTTATTACGAAAATGATTGTGCGAACTTTGTTTCACAATGTATTCATGCAGCCGGTGTAGAAACCACAAGCATTTGGAAACCGGATAGTCTTTTATGGATTAGAACCGGAAGTCCCAAATATGAATACAAAGGCGTTACAAATTATATGAAACGAAAAAATATTTTTTTTAATACAACCTATTCCGGTATAAGTGCAGGCGGCTTTATATGTTTAGTTAAAGAATCACATGTTGTTATGGTAACTTCAAACGACAGTATAACTGTTTTGTTTAATGCACATACAAATGACAGAAAGCGCGTGTCGTTTCCGAAATTAAGCAATGAAGAAGCTTTATATTTAACACCGAATTTTAATTTATGATGTTTTAAAATAAAACAATAAGTTTGCCGAGCGTTAGGGCGAAGGCGGAAATCCTTTTTTTTAGCGGGTGATGTGCAACAGCAATCTTTGACGGTAAGGAAAAGCATTGCTCAATATTTAAAGAAGCAAAAAAAAGATTGGAAGCCGTAGACCGACCTGTATTTTAATATTCCGTAAAAGCGGAATATTAAAATACAGGAAACGCCCAATATTTTAGTTTTGTTTTGTTAAATTTGAATGAAGAACTTTTTTTGTTTTAAATTTTTGAATTGCCAATTCCAAAAGTTGCATAATTAATTTGTTGTAAGGTAAGCCTGAGGCGATGCACATTTTTGGGAACATTGAAATTGAGGTGAAGCCGGGTAGGGTGTTGATTTCGTTGATGTAAATATTGTTTGTGCGTTTGTCGATAAAAAAATCTACGCGTGAAAAGCCGGCGAGGTCGAGTGCGGAGTAGGCTTTTATTGCGAGGTCGCGAATTGTTTTGCGTTGGTCGTTTGTGATGTCTGCAGGGATTTTTAAGTCGGCGCCGTTTGGGTCGGTGTATTTTGCTTCGTAGTCGTAAAACTCGTGGGTTGGTATTACTTCACCCGGTGTGTATGCGGTCAGCTCGGAGTTGCCTGTAACAGAGCATTCAATTTCGCGCGCAGGGATTGCCGTTTCAATTAAAACTTTTTGGTCCCATAAAAAAGCGTTTTCAATGCAAGATATGAGTTGTGAGTGGTTTGTTGCTCGCCCTGCACCGACTGAGCTGCCGCCGGAGCTTGGCTTTACAAATAGCGGATAGTCAAGTTCTTTTTCCGTGTGTGCAATCATTTTTTCTCGCAACATGTTGTCTTTCCATTCAGGATATTTAATTGAAACATAAGGGACAACAGGCAAACCTTCTGCTTTCCAAATTGTTTTTGTTTTTTCTTTATCCATTGCAACGCTGCTTGACATTACGCCTCCGCCGACATAAGGAATGTCTGCCATTTCAAACAAGCCTTGTATGGTTCCGTCTTCGCCAAAAGAGCCGTGTAATACAGGAAAGACAACATCGGTCGGGATTGATTTTGTTTTGGTGGATAAGGCTTTTTCGTTTCCGCCTGCGGGCAAAACAAAAACTTCTGCATCATCGTTTTCCGTAATTTTTAATATTGCGTTTTCGTTTTGTTTTATTCTTTCAAGTTCATCGGCTGACTGCAAAAACCATTTTCCGTATTTGTTAATTCCAATTAGATTAACAGTATGCTCAGTCGAAATATTTTTTGCAACCGATGTTGCGGAGTTAAGAGAAACTTCATGCTCGCCTGATTTTCCACCGTATATTATTGTAATATTCATTTTATCAATCCTTTTTTTAATTGTCAAATACAACTTTTAAATGTAATTCGTCTAATTGGTTTTGGTCAACATCACTTGGAGAGTAGTCCATTGGGTTGACTGCAAAACTATTTTTTGGAAATGCAATTACCTCTTTAATGGAAGTTTGCTCTGCCATAATCATAATTATTCTGTCAAGACCGGGCGCGATACCTCCGTGTGGTGGCGGTCCGTATTTAAATGCATTAAGCAGAAAACCGAATTTTTTTTCAGCTTCTTTTTCATCAAAGCCGACAATTTTGAAAATTCTTTTTTGTAATTCAGGATCATGAATACGAATAGAGCCTGATGCAATTTCATATCCGTTAAGAACAAGATCGTAAAGGTCGCCTTTTACACTGCCCGGATCTGATTCAAGTGTAGGTAAATATTTTTCCTGCGGATATGAAAACATGTGATGTGCAGGATCCCATTTGTTTTCATCTTCATTCCATTCAAAAAGCGGAAAGTCAAGAATCCAAACAAATTTAAATTCACTTTGATTTAAAAGACCTAAATCTTTTCCGAGTTTTGACCTTACTGCACCCAATGCGGTACATACAAGTTTGTAGTTTGTATCTGCGACAAATAAAATTAAATCACCCGAAGATGCCCCCAACTTTTCGGCAATTGTTTTTTCACAGCCTGCAAAAAACTTGGAGATACCGCCTTCAAGTTTTCCGTCTGTCATTTTCATCCAAGCAAGCCCTTTTGCTTTATATATTTTTGCAACCGCTTCAAGCTCTTCGATTTTTTTGCGACTGTAATTTTCAGCTTGATTTTTTACAACCAATGCTTTTATATTTCCGCCGTTTTGTATTGCGGTTTTAAAAACCGAAAAGTCTGCTATGTCTGCCATAAAGTCTGCATTCTGTAATTTCATTTCAAAACGCAAATCGGGCTTGTCGGTTCCGTATAAGTCAATTGCCTCATCAAAAGAGAGCCTTTCAAATTGCTTTGGAAGTTTGCACCCGATTGTTTTTTCAAACATGTATCCCATCATTTCTTCGGTTAATGAAAGTACATCTTCCCGTGACGCAAAACTCATTTCAATATCAATTTGCGTAAATTCAGGTTGTCTGTCTCCCCGTGCATCTTCATCACGGTAGCAACGGGCAATTTGAAAATATTTGTCAAAACCTGAAACCATTAAAAGCTGTTTATAAATTTGAGGTGACTGCGGTAAAGCATAAAATTTACCCGGGTACAATCTTGACGGCACAAGATAATCTCTTGCTCCTTCAGGTGTTGATTTAATAAAAGTCGGAGTTTCAATTTCAAAAAAATCTTTGCTTGTTAAATATTCTCTTACAGCAAAACTCGCCTTAGAGCGCATCATAATATGTTTTTGCATATTGCCTGAGCGTAAATCCAAATATCTAAATCGTAATCGCAGATCTTCATTCGCATTTGTTTTTTCGTCTATTTGAAAAGGCAACACTTCACATTTTGATAAGACTTCTATGAACAACGCCTTGACTTCCACATCTCCTGTCGGCATGTCGGCGTTTCGCATTGATTCAGGTCTCTCGCGTACCACTCCCTCAACGGCAATGCAATACTCCATTTTTAATTCAGTGCCTATTGCCTTTAACCCATCACTCGCATCGTCATCAATAACAACCTGTGTTACGCCGTATCTGTCGCGTAAATTTATAAATGTAATTCCACCATGGTCCCGCTTTCTAAAAACCCAGCCGTTCAATATAACTGTTTTACCTACCGCCGACTTTCTTAGCGCTCCACAAGTTTCGGTTCGTTTCATTTTTTCCATAAAACAATTATATATCATTCTTAAAAAAAAATCAATAGAAAAAAATCAATAGAAAAAAATCAATAGAAAATTTTTAGCCGGTAAAATTATTTAAGTGTTGGTTTGAAAATAAAAAAAGCAAATGTTAAAATTTCACAACACTTTTAGCAACCCGCGTTCGCCTTAAATCTTTTTATCTTTGCTCATTTTTTTAATCGGCTTTTTCCTGCCGTCAAAATCCTTTTTTGTTTTACCTAATCGATAAAAAGGATAACGGCGAACTTAAAATCAGCAAAACTATTTGTTGAAAAGGCCGGTGTTCTTTTTTTTTTGTTTAATAATATTAGAGGCACTTTCAAAAGGTGAGTTACTTTTAAAAGTGTCTCCAAAGAAGCTCATTTCATTGCGCTTTTTGGTATATTTTGGTATATTTTGGAATAAATTGCAAAACTCGTTTGACTTTTGCAATTTCCTCATTAAACTAATTCGAATAAACATTTTTTAAGTAAATTAAAAAAGCAGTTGTAATGATACTCTGATTTAAATTCATCAATTTTGAAAACGACTTTTGCTTTTTCAATTATCTGCGGAATATCTTTTGTTGACAGTGGTAAAATGCGCCCAAGCAAAATATTTTCAAATTCTTTTTTTCGCATTAAATTATTGTCTGCAAAAATTAATCGCATTTTTGTAATTAACTTTTTTTGTGAATTTATCATAAAAATAAAATATGCGGTTTCATCGGTGATAATAGATTTTGGACCAAGCCTTGTATAAAAACTATAAGTCCATGCCTCCGTTTCAATTTTTATTTTGGTGATAACATGGGGCTTATTCCTGTATTCTGTTAATGTTTTGTCATAATATTTGACAAGCGGTATCCATTCAAGCTCATTTGCGGTTCTTATTTCCAGTTTTGCATCTAATGCTATTAAAGGTGCAGTACATGAATTTAAAGGCGAAGCAGATGCAATGTTTCCGCCAATAGTTGCAAGTGTTTGTATATTGCTGATACTCATTTCAGAAATAGCTTTATGTAAAATTTCAGGAATATTTTTTTTACCTAAAGAAACAATTTTTTTCAGTGTAACTGTCGCTCCAATTTCAATGTATCTTTCTGTTTTTGTTGTGGTTGAAAGCTCTTTTACACCGTCTAATGAAATTAAGTATTTTGGAAGTTTTATTTTTTCTTCTTGTTGGTTGTACAAAAACCCCGTAGCACCGGCAACAGGTTTAATTTGAGAATTATTTTTTAAGTGTGATTGAATTTCATTAAGGTTTTTTACTCTATAGACAATTGTTTTTGTTTCCATAATTTTTCCTTATGAGAATTTTATTTTTTTAATCGCATCTTGCAATGCTTTAATTGATGTACATCTGCATATTTGACCGTTAAATAATCTTTTTATATGTTCTGTATTCGGCATTTCTCCGCTTTTAATTATTTCGTAAACCGTAAATATTTTTCCTGCATTACAATAACCGCACATTTGAACCCCTGCTTGTTTAAATACAGACATAATTGTTTTGTATTCGCTCATTTTTTGAAAATATTCCAATGTAATAATTTCTTTTCCTTCTATATTAAATACAGGTATAATCGAAGCCGGTACGGGATAATCATTAAGAAGCACCGTGCATGATCCTGTTAATCCGTAATAATCGCTGTTTTTTACACTTGTTAATCCGAATTCGCGTCTTAGCACAGTTATTAAACGCTCATTTGGTTCTGATTCAATTTGCACTTTTGTTTTATTTAGAATGAATGTTATCCTCATCTATAACCTCGTTTTTGATATTTTTACTTTTTATTGTTTCAAATATACTTTTTGGTGAAATAGGAATGACATCAACAGTATTTTCCGTATTAACTAAAATCTGATTTAATGCAGAAATATATGCAGCAGGTAATAAATTTTCGGCAAGGTTATCAATTCCTTTTTGCTTTTGTATGTCTGTTTCATCATTAACAATATACACATTTATGTCAGGTGTTTGTTGCGTGTTTATGATTTTGTATTTAGAAAAATTTTCAAGCAGGGCACTACATTCAACAAATGTTCCGGACAAGGCTGTTGCAATATTTTTTTTCAAATCATTTATGATTGAATTTTTTGGTACTGCTGTTCCCGGACTACACGATAACCAAATGCCCTTTATCATTATTTCATAGACAGTTAAATTTAATTCTAATTCAACTATGCAAACACCCGGTGTTTCTGATATAAAAGGATTTCCCGAAAAACTTTCTTTTTCCCATGCTATTTTCTGTGTAGGTTTGTAAGTTCGAGAAACAGTAATGGGCAAAGGTTTTCTAAACCTTTGCCTTTCTATTGCTGCACAGCATTTATTTATCAAAGGCAGAATAAATGATAATGTAGCACCTATTGTATTTATTCCATCTGTTTTAGCCGTAATTTCGTTATCAAACATAATACTGTTTTCTTCAATGTTCAGCTTTTTCGAAATTATGCCTTTTAATGTTTTTTCCATTACAGTTGAGTTGCTTGATGTTTTTATCAACAGTTTACCTTCAGTTGTCATCGTCATTTCTACGGTATAAGTTATGCCTTGCTCTATTAAAATTTGGCTTCCGTTATACTGTAAGCCCATTGCAATTCCTATGCCTCTTGGGTTTTCATGTTGACATGTTTGTTTATTATTGTTTAATAATTTATATGCGTGATATTTGCGATTAAAATCACTTGTGTTACAAGCTGCCTTTAATAGTTTTTCAAAGCCGTAATTACCGCTCATAATAATTTTATCTGCTATTCTAATACGATTATGATACATATTTTCCAGTCTCCACTGTACCGGAGATAATTGCAGCTTTGTTGTTAATTCATTGATATGCTTTTCAAGTGAAGCTGTAACATAGTGTTCACCCCAACCGCTAAAACAGTCTGTAGGTCTTTTATTTGTTTGAATTGCTGTTGCCTCAATGTGTATGTTGGGAATGTTATAAATACCGGTTGCGGTTGCGATAATTTGGGTTAGCATAATTTCAATTAACGGATTAAAAGCACCGGCATCCAGTATAATAGATACATCTAAAGCTAAAATTTTTTCAAGACCGGAAAGAACCGACTTGTGCTGTATGATTACTGAAGGAGTAACTGTTGTATAAAGATAGTCTTCTTTCCGTGAAAAATCTAAGGCAATTGTTTTTTTTGTAATATAAGAAGCAACTGCAACCTGTGTTGCAAGTAATATAGGAAACCAAATCAATGAATTCATATTCTCGGCAATGTTTGTCGGAATTATATTTATATTTTTCATTGGTAGGCTAAGTACTTCTGAAATTATTGATGCAACTTTACCTGACCATTGTGTTGCAATATAAACATCTATATTTTTTTCAGGTCTATATACTATTCTGACAGAAGAAGGCTCCGGTCTGTAATGATATCTGTTTTCAAAATTCATAGTTGAGTATATTACATTATCTAAAACATCAAAATATTTTTCAGGCTCTCCGTAGCTAAGTGTCTTTCGGGCAATTATCGGAAAATCAAAAAAATTATTTTTTTCATTTTCAAAAGACAGCTCGCTTGTTGGTGTTTTTGATTTTTTAAAATTAATAATTACTTGACTTTCAAGCTCTTTTAATATCTGTTTATCCATACCTACAAGAATACCGACAATTTGACCCGGGTAATGGATTGTTTTATCTGCAAATACAGGCATGGGAGTATCGAATATATTTATAATATTTCTTTCGCCAATATCTTTTGCCGAAATAAAACTATACCCTTCAGGTAAATTAGGACACTCTATGTTTTCAATATCGCCGGTCTTGTCTTTACTTCTTACCGGTATTGAGTTATACTGATTTTCAAATTCTAAATCCGAAACAAAGGTATTTTTCATAAACTTATACACTATATCTTTTTGCAGTATTAACTACTGTTGTAATAACATATTTAATATCATCTTCTGTCATTCCGGGCCATAATGGTAAACTCATAGATGACTTAAACTTTAAATCAGCTTGCGGAAAATCTTCAGGTTTTAAGTTATACCTGTTTTTGAAAAAGCTCATATAAAAATGCGGAATAAAATGAACCGACATTCCAAGTCCCTCCTCTTGTAACTTTACAATGAATTCATCACGATTTATTTTTAGCTTTTCGGGTTTAATTCTTAAAATATATAAATGCCAAGCATTCCCGTCTCCATCAGGCGGGCAGAGTAAAGAATCGATCTTTGAAAATGCTTTTGTGTATTCCTCTGCGATTTTTTTTCTTGCTTCAAAAAGATATACGGCTCTTTTTAATTGAGCTCTGCCGAGTGCCGCCAGTAAATCGGGCAGATTACATTTCCACCCGTCTTCAACTACATCGTATAACCATGATGCCTTTATGTCCGTATACCTGTCCCAAACAGTTCGATTGATTCCGTGCATTCGCATTATTTTTATTCTTTCTGCAATTGCTTCATTGTTTGTGCAAACCATACCGCCCTCTGCAGATGTAATTGTTTTTGTTGCATAAAACGAAAAAACACCTGCCGTACCAAGAGTTCCCGCATAGCCGTCTTTTGTTTTTGAAGGAAAAGCATGTGCGGCATCTTCAATAACTGCTGCATTATATTTTTTTGCAAGATAGTTTATATCTTTCATATTGCAAACTTTTCCTGCAATGTGAATTGGAATAATTGCTTTTACATTACTCTCGGTTTTTAGAATATCTTCTATTTTGTTTGGATCAATACTGTAATCTTCTTTTGAAATATCGGCATATAGAACATCTGCCCCCAAATGAATAGCTGAGGTTGCTGTTGATACAAAAGTGTAAGGGGAAGTAATTACTTTGCTTCCCTGTTTAACTCCACAAGCTTCAAGTGCCAATAAGAGTCCGCTGGTTGCCGAATTAACCGCAAGAGAATATTTTGCACCTGTGAATTCAGCAAATTCCGCTTCAAACTTTAGCGCTTCTGCCCCTGTTGTAAGCCAACCTGACCGTAAAATTTCGGTAACAGCCTTTTCTTCTTCCTCAAAAATGAAAGGCTTAAAAAAAGAAACGCTTCTTTTATTTTTTATTTCACTCATCGCTTTCTCCACTATTTTATATCACTTTTCAAATCAGGAAATTCTTTTTTTAGAATTCTTAAAAGTTTTGTTTTGTTTCGAAACAGTTGCTCATTTTGGGTTAAATAACAAATAGGATATAATTCATTTAGAAGTTTATTCAATCCGGTAATTGAAAATGTATTTTTTATATTTTCTATTTTATTTAATTTTAATATTTTTGAATAATCCGTTTTTTCCGGCATTTCTGATTTTGACCAAAGAGGCTCTTCTAATCTTTCGCCTTTTCGCAAACCGATTATCTTAATCTCTATTTCTTTTTCAGGCTCGTAACCCAGATATTTAATCAACTGCTTTGCCGTTTCGTAAATACTTACAGGCTCGCCCATATCAAGAAGATATGAGCAAGCGTTTTTTCCAAGCCCGCCTGTTTGTAACACGAGAGAACATGCCTCAGTGATTGTCATAAAGTAGCGGCTCATTTTTTTATCAGTAACCGTAACAGGGCCGCCGTTCTTTACTTGCTCAACCCAAAGCGGAAAAATGGAGCCTCGAGAACCTAAAACATTTCCGAACCTTACAAACATATAATCTAAGCCTTTCGGTTTTTCTTTTTTAATTTTTTCCGCTGTAGCCAACACAAGTTGCTCACTTAAAAATTTTGAAACCCCGTAAACACAAACAGGCTCCACGGCTTTGTCCGTAGAAATAAGCACAAACCGTTTTACATTAAATTCAAAACATGCGTCTAAAAGATTTTTTGTACCGAAAACATTATTGCTAATTGCAGCTACAGGATTTGCCTCCATAAGAGGCACATGTTTATATGCGGCCGCGTGAAAAACAATATCGCATCTTAACTGCTTTATAATATATCTTACATAATCCCTATCGGTTAAATCTCCGATTATAGGCACTATAATTGCATTTTCTCCAACACCTGCTTCCTGCAAAATTCGCAACTCTTTATTGATTTGATAAATAGAATTTTCGCCATGCCCTAAAAGATAAACCCTCTCTGCGCCACCTGTGAACAATTGCCTGCTAAGCTCGCTTCCAATTGAGCCGCCTGCTCCTGTTATTAAAACACGCTTACCTTTTAAATATGCAAGTGTCTTTTTTAAGCTAATTGCAATAGGATTTCGTCCAAGAAGGTCTTCAGGATTTATTTCTCTTGTTTGAACTAAATGAGCGGAACCTTCAACAATTTGAGAAAGTGCAGGCAATAGCTTTATGGTTGAAAACCCTGATTGCTTTAATACTTCATATATTTCACGAAGCCTTTCTATTTTAATTGTCGGAATTGAAATTAAAGCTTCATCGGCAGGATTTATTCTAATTAAATTTGCAACCTCATCAATTGGGCCTAAAACCGGCAAACCGTTTATTTTCTTTCCTATTTTTTTTGGGTCATCATCTAAAAATGCAACCGCCTTTCCAAGAATACCTTTCTTTTGAATTTCATCTGCAATAGAAGTACCTGCTAAACCGGCGCCTACAATATAAATTAAATTTTGCTTTTTATTCTCTTTACGGCTCATTATACACCACTTAGTTTTTGTCAATACTTTGAATTACTTCAAATCCAAAATCTATACTAAAAGAATCTTTATACATATCAAGCTGCACCTTCGCTCGCCCCTTTCTTTTATCAACCTTTATAATTTTTCCCTCCAAACCCTTTAACGCACCTTCAAGTATAACAATTCTATTGTTTTCATTAAAAGTTGCTTTTGAAATTCGCGCAACATTTCCGAAATTCAGAAAATGCTTAATATACACCAAATCATTTTCGGTCAACGAGCGAGGAGATTTTGTATTAGGCAAAATTTTGGAAAAATACTTTATGCGTTTTAAATCATTACACATTTTTATTGAAATTTCATTTGTTTCCAGAAAAACATAACCTGTGAAAACAGGATAAAGCCGCCTTTTTTTTACACCATTTTTTTTGGTTTGCAGTTCCCGTTTGGGAGTAAAAAATTTAGACCCTTCTGTATCCAACAGAGCATTCCCCATTTCAATAAACCTATCCTCTCTGCCCGACATCACCTGAATAGCATAATACTGCATCTCCCATTTTAGCACATAATCAAAAAAAAGAAAAGCATCAATTAAAATATTTATTTTAGTTTCAACTATAACAATTGCCTTTTTTCTTTTTTAAAATTATATCGAGTCTTCCTCACGTCAGCCTCGATTTCTTAAAAATTTAAACAAGGCAATTGTTTTTCCGCTACCCCCCACTGTAAAACATAGTGCGACATAAAACTGAGCCGCTTGCAAAAGTGGAGTAACTTTAGCAATTTCCTCACCAAGCGGTTTTAAGGCGTGAGTTTTATAAGAACACCCAAAAAGTTTTTTTCAGAACGCTTAATCTGTTTTTGATGCCCGCAGTCTATCCTTTTGCCCGCTTTTATTTTTAAGCAAAGGTGACTGACGGTTAGGAAGACACCGATTATACTTTTTAAATAAAGGGCAAAAGATTATGCGCGGGCATGGGTTTGAGTATTTATAAAAGTTTACTTGTTATGCGGAGAAAAAAAACGAGGGGAGACTTCACCCCCCTCTTTGAAAAAAAGGTTAGCTGAATTTTTTCAACTCGGCTTTTACATAATCTTCGACATGTTGTACGATTTTATCGCTTGGGATTATTTTGGTTTCGTTTTCTGCCCTGAGTTTTATTTCAATGTCGGGCAGGGATTTTTCGCTTATTACCAATCTGACCGGTATTCCTATTAGGTCGGCATCGTTGAATTTTACACCGGGTCGCTCATCTCGGTCGTCCAGTATAACTTCGATACCCCGCTTTGTCAACTCTTCGTAAATCTTGTCGGCAGTTTTTTTGATTTCGCCTTCGTAGCCAAGCGGCAAAATGGTTACATGGTATGGAGCGAGGCTCATTGGCCAGATAATTCCGTTTTCGTCATTATGCTCTTCGATAACGGCGGCGAGTGTTCTGTCAACGCCGATTCCGTAACAACCCATTGTCGGATTTTGCTGTTGACCGTTTTCATCAAGGTAAGTCATTTCCATTGAAACAGAGTATTTTTTTCCGAGTTTGAAAATATGTCCGACTTCCGTGCCTTTTTTCGTGTACAGTTGCGCTCCGCAGTCAATACAGATGTCGTTATCCGTTACTTTGCGAACATCGAAAATATAGTCAGGCTTAAAGTCTCGGTTTGGCTCTACATGCTGTAAGTGGACATCTGTTTTAAGACCTCCTGTAATTGCATCGTGAAGAGCCATTACTGTTTTATCTGCCACAATTGGAACGCCTTTAAGTCCTACAGGGCCGGCAAATCCGACAGCTGCTTGTGTTATTCGCTCCGTGTCTTCATTTGAAGCGAGTTCAAGGTTGCCGGATTTTAAATTTGCTTTCAGTTTTGCTTCGTTTACATCAAGATCTCCTCGAATACAAACTGCAACAAAATTACCGTCTATAACTTCACTGTTTTCAACTCTGTAAATCAATGTTTTTATAAATTGCTTTGATGATGTATTGAAAAAGTTTTCAAGATCAGCAATTGTTTTGACATCGGGAGTTTCAACTTCAGATGGTTTTTCGTCTGTTGGCTTTACTTCTGTTTCTTCGAGTTTACATTCCGCTTTTTCTTCGTTTGCGGAATATTTACATTTTGGACAAAGCACCAGAGTATCGTCTCCAACATCGGATTCAACCATAAACTCTTCCGACTCCGCACCGCCCATGGCTCCGGTATCCGCTTTTACAAGTATAATAGAAAGACCGCAACGCTCGAATATTCTAAGGTATGCTTTTTCAAAATCAAGGTAACCTTTGTTCAAACATTCGTCAGTGGTGTGGAAAGTATATGCGTCCATCATTGTAAATTCACGGCTTCTCATTAAAGCGTATCTTGGACGGATTTCATCGCGATATTTTGTATTGATTTGATACACCGAAAGAGGGTACTGCCTGTACGAGTTTACCTCATCTTTGAGTATGTGAGTAAAACCTTCTTCTGCTGTCGGACTGACTACAAGGTCTTGTCCGAGACGATTTCTTAATCGCAAAAGCTCTTCGCCCATTGTGTACCATCTTCTTGATTTCTGCCAAAGCTCACCGGGCAGGACTACTGACGGCTTGCATTCAAGCGAATCGATTGCATTAAGCTCTTCACGGATAATGTTTTCTATCTTTCTAAATACCCTAAGCCCAAGCGGTAAGTACGCAAATAAACCATTGCCCAGTTTTCTGATAAATCCCGCACGAAACAGTAATTGGTGGCTGACTATTACAGCATCACCTGGAGTTTCTCTTAAAGTTGGGATAAATGTCTTTGACCTTTTCATAAACACCTCTTATCATTATGATAATTTTTTAATCATTGCATTATACAAAATTTATCGTATTATGTAAAGTGCTTTTTTTAAATAATTCTGTTTCAATTTTTTAATGAGGTATCCCTTTGTGCCATGCTTGGGCGAGGGGATATTATAAGGAAACTCGCAACATTCTGTTGCGAGTTTCCTTATGTCAAGCTTTGCCTGTAATTATATACGAAACCGGAGAATTTTAGCAGATTTTCCCGCCCGTAACCGTAATCTCATCTTCAGCTATTACTTCAATTGCATGTATAATTCCTTGAAGAATTGTTTCCTTGCTCATTGAAGGCATGTTTCGCTTATCTACAGCCTGCTCGGGAAGGCACGGTATATGAATAAACCCGTTTTTCTTGTCCCTGAACTTTGTAGCTAAAATATGACTTACTCCAAACAAAACATGGTTGCAAACAAATGTTCCTGCACTCATGGAAACCGAAGCAGGAATACCGTGAGCTTTTATATTTTCGACCATTTTTTTTACAGGCAATTTTACAATATACGCATCGGGGGCTTCTTTGAAAATCTTGCTGTCAATAAACTGATTGCCTTCATTATCGGCAATTCTGTAATCATCAAGATTGATACCCACACGCTCGACTGTAATATCAAACCTGCCGGCGGCTTGTCCGATAGAAAGCACAATGTCAGGATCATACTTTTTAATTCCCTCTTTAATTACTTCCAATGACTTAAAGCCCACTGTTGGTATCTCCAAAGTAAAAACATCATGTCCGTTAATTACCGCCGGTAAATTTTTAATAGTCTCTAAAGCAGGGTTTACCTTGTCTTCTCCGAAAGGGTCAAACCCTGTTACCAATATCTTCATTAGACTGTCTCCCGCTTAAAACGCCAAAAAATACATCAACGCAATGTGGATTATCAACAGAGGAATTGCAACAAACACTTGCGATTTAATTACCGTGTTAGAACTCTTCGTTTCCAGAACAGCGGCAGAAACAATATTGAAATTGGCGGCCATCGGTGTCATTAAAGTTCCGCAGAAACCTGCAGTCATACCTAAAGCCCCGATTACCGGAATACTTGCACCCTTTGCGAGAAGGAACGGAACAGCCAAGCCCGTTGTAATAACAGAAAAAGCCGCAAAACCGTTTCCCATAATCATTGTAAAAATAGCCATTGATAAACAGTATATTACAACTGCGATGAATAAATTATTCTCGGGAATAACCGAAGAAAACATTTGTGAAATCAGAGTACCTATACCTGCACTTGTAAAAACAGCCCCAAGACCGGTTAAAAGCTGTGGTAACAAAACAGACGGACCTACCTGCATTAACATTTTATTCGTATCCTCATAATTTTCTTTGACATTAGGTTTAAACATTAAAAATGCAACTATAAAAGCAACGATTGATGCAAGACCTAAACCTACCGCAGTCGGAACCTTACTTCCTGCAATTTTAAATTGCAAAAACAAAAACGACAAAACACCGATGAGCAACGCAGGAATAAATATTTTATTTCCGAAGAGCTTAGCTTTAGCCTTTCTAAACTCAAAAGGAATTTCTTTGAACTTCCCGATACTTGTTTGACGACTGAGAGTAATCACTGCAAGAATAACAATTAAACCTCCAGTAACCTTATATGGAATATGCTTACCAAGAATAAAAATTGCACCAACTATACCCCAAAATAAAAAAGTACCTATTCTTTTCTTTTCATTTTTAAGCCCTCTTATAGCAGTACCAATAGCCACTAAACCGCAAATAGTATATATAACTTCACCCAGAATATTAAAAACTGCTTTGATATCCATTATTTAGCCTCCTTACTTTTTTTGATTTTTCTGTCATACATATACGCCTGTACAAAACTTAACAGGACAACAATAATACCAACAGGAATACTCCATTTTGCAATTTGAGTAACATCGGTTTTATAACCGGCTGTTTCAAGCGTAGAATAAATCAATAAAACCCCGCTTGCGCCGACAAAAATATTCTGACCGAAAAAATTACCGTAATTTTCCACAGCGGCAGAAAGACCTTTCAGCTCTTCTGTTTCATCTTCGGATAAATCGGCATCTTTTGCATTTTTTGCCGCTGCTTCCGCCATAGGAAAAATTAACGGTCTTATAAACTGAACATGTCCGCCAATTCTGAGCGAAAAAGCCGCCGCAATAGTCCTTATAAATGTATAAAGCCCCAATATTTTTCCCGCAGTACTTTTTTTCAGCGATTGAATTAACTCGGCACTTCTTTCCTTCAAACCATGTCTTTCAAGCATCGCAATAACCGGAAATGAAAGGAAAAAAATACTCATAAGCCTTGTATTTACAAACGACTTTCCCATAATTTCCAGCACTCCGCCAAAACCAAGTCCTGAAATCAAACCTGTTACAATTGCCGAAATAACAACAACGGCAAGTACATCTAACCTAAAATAAAACCCGACAACAATAATCAGGATTCCCAGTAATTTAAGCCATTCCATCTTAAACTCCTTAAAAAAAATTGGTAAAAACCTTCGTATTGTAATATATAAAAATTACCTTGTCAATAAATTTTAATATCCCATTTTAATATTAAAAAATTATTTGGGCGCATCCCTTCGCTAACGCTTCGGGTCGGAGAGCTTATGAGAAAAAAAACAACATTCTTTAGAATGTTGTTTTTTTTCTCTGTCAAGTTTTGGCTTCGCCAAAAATTGCGGTGTTATTTGGGCAAGCACGATAACCGCTTGTCGAAGTGTCGTACACTGAGCTTGTCGAAGTGTATGTTTTGCATAAATTTGAAAATTTTAGTCCTAATGTTTTATTTTCAGATTCCGAAATTCTATTTTGAGGAGTATTGAGATGGTAAGAAACTTGTATGCTAAAAGAATGGAAGAAGTTTTGCGCACCCAAATTGGTGTAATTGATTCTATTTACACATTACAAAAGAAAATCCATCAATTTGTAATGGAAAGAGACTGGATTTCAACGCAAGAAGGGATAACTTCTTTGAATAAACTTTCAGGTGAATTTGCTGAATGCGATAAAAGGGCTGCTCAAATTATTTCCGATTCATCGGGTAATTCTGATATGGCGTTTAATTTTGAAAACTTCACCGAAAACATGCCCAAATCCGAAAAAGCCGGATTAAATACTCTTTATAAGTCTTTAAAAGAGCGTATTTTTTTGTCAAAGATTGAAAATGATGTTTTCAATTCTTATGTCAGCCATGCAAAAGATTTGGTTGAAGGAGTATTTTGCATTGTAGCCGACAATCGTAAGGGGCAAACTTATACTCGCACCGGAGTTATGGCAAGCGGTGATATGAGCAATCTGGTTGTCGATACAGTTTTTTAAGTTAAGGAGTTAATATGTCAACCTTTTCATCAATAGAATTAGGAAAACGAAGTTTATTTGCACATAGGCAGTCTATTCAAACTGCGGGACATAACCTTGCAAATTCGTCAACAGAAGGTTATACTCGCCAGCGGGTCAACCTTACTGCATTTGAACCTCTTTACAGACCTGATTTAAGCAGGGAGGAAACACCCGGACAAATCGGGCAAGGTGTACAAATTGGCTCCATTCAAAGGCTCAGAGACGAGCTTTTGGATACACGAATTGTAAGCGAAACCGATGACATGGGCTATTGGAATACAAGAGACAACTATGTCGGACTTTTGGAGCAGGTATACAACGAGCCTGATGATGTTTCTGTGCGAACCCGTTTGGATCAGTTTTGGGATTCGTGGCAGGAATTATCGCTTTATCCTGAATCAAACGCCGCTCGTCAAGTTGTTTTGACAAGGGGTACTACACTAACCGATGCCATTCATCATCAATATCGCGGCTTAAAAGAAATCCGTGATATGATAAACGGCGATATAGAAGCTACAGTTAAACAGGTAAACGACATTGCTTCTAAAATTGCGGCTTTAAACGAAGAAATCGTAAAGTCCAAAGCAATGGGCGATAATCCCAACGACTTAATGGACAAGCGAGATGTGCTTACGGAAAAACTGGCTAATTTAATCGATATTTCAGTTGATAAACGCGATGAAGATGAAACATACATTGTCTATACAGCCGGTACCGAGCTTGTACAGGGGCAAAAATTTCGTCAGTTTGATTTGGTTTCCGTTGTGGGAAACGAAGGTTATGCCGATGTTGTTTGGGCGGATTTTGGCCAAAAAGCCCATTTTAGCAGCGGAAAACTTGCCGCTTTAATCGAGCTTCGCGATGTTGATGTTCGAGATGAAATCAGGCATTTAGACACAATGACAATGAATTTCGTTGACCTTGTAAATGATGTTCACAGAAATGCTATGGCATTAAACGGAAAAACAGGAATGGATTTCTTTAAGGAGCAGTACTTTATAGATAATACTGTCGGAAATTTTGACAGAAGCGGTGACGGCAATTATGACTCATCATATATCTTTAGAATAACAGGAAGTCATGAACTTGACCCTAGAGCTCAAATAGGCTTGGAGGGAACAATCACTCTATCCGCTGCAGAAGGGAATATTGAAATCCCTTATACTTCCACCGATATGGTCTCCGACTTGGTTGACAGAATAAATCAGTCTAATGCTGAAGTTGTCGCTTATTTAGATCAAAACAATAAACTTGTTTTAAAAGCAACTACTTCACAGCAGTTTGAAAATCCTGATTTTGTAATTAGACATGTTGAAGATTCAGGCCGATTTTTGGCAGGTTATTCAGGAGTATTAAAAGGCAGCGGTGCTGAAAACGCTTATACTTGGGAAGTTGCAAATGCCGTTGAAGCCTTAGCTGAAGCAGACGGAGCTCAATATGCTGTTTCTCCAATTGCACATCCTTCAGGTTGGATGGAAATCAATCCTGTAATGAAAACAGATATTAACAATATTGCGGCCGGTTATCCTAGTGCAGAAGGTCTTCCGCATCCCGGAGATAACAGAGCTGCACTTGCAATTGCACAAATTAGAAATACGCCTGTTATGGTTGGAAATACAAGAACATTTGACGAATTCTTTGCAGAATCCGTAACCAGAATAGGCCTTAAAGGTGAGCAGGCTGCAAGATCTTTTGAAACACAAACCGCAATATTGAAAGAGCTAAGTGATTTACGAGATTCAATTTCGGGAGTAAATACTGATGAAGAGCTTGCAGATATTATTAAGTTTCAACACGGATACAACGCTTCGGCAAGATTTATTTCAGTTGTTGACGAAATGTTGGATACTATTATAAACAGAATGGGTGTTTAAGAGGATAACATAAATTAACCAAAAATAGTACAAGGAGTAGCACTATTATGAAACGAATTAGCACAAACATACAACACACGGACAGTAATTTTTCATTGCGCAGACAGGAAATGAGACTTCACAATAAAAATAATCAAATTCAAAGTCAAAGGCGCATTCAAGGTTTGCGAAGTGATCCTATTGCGGCAGGACATTCTGTCAGATATAAATCGTTTTTAAACAGGCTTGCCAGATTTGAAAAAAATACTCAAACACTTAACGACCAGTACAGACTTGCAGAAGGACACATGACAAGCAGTATGAACATTCTACAAAGGGTGCGCGAGCTTTCAGTGCAAGCCTCAAACGGAACATACACTCCGGATGATTTACAGAAAATGGTACCTGAAGTTGACGAGCTTTTAAAAGAGCTCGTTCAAAACGGCAATGCCGTTGGTGCTGACGGTGTGAGAATTTTTTCCGGCACAAAGAGTTTTACCGAGCCGTTTGAAGTGGTTATGAGTGATGTACCGGGTGGTGGTGAAATAATGATTCAACAAGTGCGTTATAATGGTTCGATTGATTCAAAAGAAGTAGAAATAGATGAGCTTTCTTTTATGCCTGCCGACACAGCCGGAAATAAAGTATTTTGGGCTGAAAAGCAAACTCTTTTTTCGGAAACAGATGCCAGAAATTTTTCCGTAAAAGAGGATACTTCAATTGAAATTGACGGTGTTCAAATCGATTTAATTGCAGGCGATAATGTTTATGCAATTATTTCAAAAATAAACGATTCAGGTGCATCTGTAAAGGCATATATTGATCCTGTAACAAACGGATTGAACATTGAAACAACAGACTCTCATCAATTATGGCTTAAAGACAATGATGAGAATACTGTGCTTACGGAATTAGGTTTGGTAAAAGGCGGGCAGCGACCACCTTATAATATTGCTAATTCGGTGCGTGTTTCCGGCGGTTCAATTTTTGATGCCGTAATTGCGATGAGGAATGCTTTAATGGAAGGAGACCAAGAATCACTTGGCGGAAAAGTTTTAGGCTCACTTGACAGCGGTATAGATAATTTGAGTGCAAGACTTGCTCAAACCGGTGCAAGATATTCTCGAGGAGAGGCTGTATTGGCACGCCTTTCCACTCAAGTTTTGAATGTAACTTCTGCCGAATCGAGAGAGGCTGATTTGGATATAACAAAAGCAATTACGGATTTGAAGATGTTTGAACACACACATCAAGCCAGTTTAAGCGTTTTAGGAAGATTGTATCGAGATTCGCTTTTGAACTATTTAAGATAATTTTAAGAAAATAGGAAAATGATTTTATGAATATTGAAACTAAAACAATGGGTACTGTGGAAATAACTGACGAGCAAAAAATATATTTACCGGAAGGGTTTTACGGTTTTGAAGAATATCACGAATTTGCTCTTTTGGATTCCGAGCAAAAACCGTTTTTTTGGATACAGTCGCTTGAAGATCCTAATTTGGCATTTATTGTGATTGATCCGTTTTTGTTCAGACCGGACTACGAGGTTGATATTGACGACAAAAGTTTAAAACCTATTGATGCTGACTCTCCTGACAGCTTAATCATTTTTGCGCTTGTTACAATACCGGCTGACGGCTCGGCTATTACGGCAAATTTGCAAGGCCCGCTAATTATCAATAAGAAGAATAAAAAGGCAATGCAGGCTGTTACCGGCGACTCAAAGTGGGGTACAAAACACAACATCGTAGAAGAGATGAAAGAGTTTGCCTCAAAAGAAGGGAGCCGCTAATGCTGATACTTTCACGAAAAACAAATCAAAAAATTATCATTGGCGATAATGTTGAATTAACCATTATCGAAATAAAAGGCGACCAAGTTAAAATAGGTATTGATGCACCGAGAGAGCTTAAGGTGTTTAGACATGAGCTTTACGAAGAAATTCAAAAAGAAAACAAGGCAGCTCAAATCAAAGAAAAGCCTGTTTTGCCAAAATTGGATATTTAAATTTCGTTTTATGTCGGGTGCTGTTTTTTTTCAGGGTGTGCTAAATTTTTAATTTTAGAAATCTGCAACTGTTTTGCAGCGAAAGAGATAGTAGCGGAATTTTAATACCGTTTTGTTATTGTAATTAGCAGTGGTTCGCCGTGTAACGGGAAACACTGCTTTTTTATTTCAGAATAGGTATTAAAATTAAAAGCGGATAGCTCGGTTTTTGCATTGTGTGATATGTATCCGTTTGTTGTTAGGTTAAAAAAATCGCAATGCAAAAATTCGCCCGAATTCTTTTTTGTATGCTGATTTTTATTGTCTTTACTTTTTTTTTCTTTTGAGGTATATTGAGATTATGGCGAGTGATTTGCGTGTTGTGCTTGGAATTGATCCGGGTCTTGCGGCTACCGGTTTTGGTGTTGTGGGAGTGTCGAAAAACAGGTTTGTGCATATTGACCACGGGGCGATTGTTACTTCGGCGGATTTAAGTCAACAGGATAGGTTGGTTGTAATTTATGATGAGCTTTCCAAGATTGTGAAAAAGTATAAACCGTCTGATGCCGGTGTTGAGTCGCTTTATTTTGCGAAGAATGTTACTAGTGCGTTGGGGGTGTCGGAGGCTCGCGGGGTTTCGCTTTTATTGCTTGCAAAGAATGGGGTTGCGACTATTGAGTATTCGCCTAATACAATTAAGAAGTCTGTTACAGGAATCGCCAAGGCGGATAAAAAGCAGGTGCAGCATTGTGTGAAAATTCTTTTAGGTTTGCCCGATTTGCCTAAGCCGAATCATGCGGCAGATGCACTTGCGGCGGCAATTACGAGAGTGAATATTGGTGATGTACAAAAAAGGGTGATGGCTTATGTTTAACAGCATTAAGGGTCTTTTAACAAAAAAAGAGCTTGCGGCAATTTGTGTTGATACCGGAAGTCTTGAATGGAAAATTTTGATGCCTTCAAAAATGATTGAAAAAATGGGTGCTGTTAATTCTGAAGTGAAGGTCTTTCTTTGGTTGCATCATCACGAAGATATTATGGCACTTTACGGCTTTTCATCGGAGAGTGAGCGGACTCTTTTTTTGGATTTGATTAAAGTAAACGGTGTAGGTCCTAAGCAGGCGTTGAGAATTCTTTCAGGAATTTCTGCAGACGAGTTGCGGTTGGCTTTGGAAAATAATGATCTTGCTAAAATTAAAACTGCTCCGGGTATTGGACAAAAGACTGCTCAAAAAATACTGCTTGCTTTGCAGGGCAAACTTACTTCATCGAGTGATTTTGATAATGCGGAAAAAAACAGGGCTTTTAGTGAATTGATTGACGGGTTGACTGATATGGGCTTTGATAAAAAGAAGGTTGCTTCTTGTGTTTCCGAGATAGTGAAAAAAAGAAAAGCCGAAAATGCGTTACTCGATGAAGCCGATATTTTCAGAGAGGCTATTGTAGCTCTTTCGTCTTGAGGTTTTATAATAGTTTTATTATTCCAGCATGGCTCTGCTTTCTGCCAGACCGGAGATGATTTTCAAGTTTTGCGGGCAAGCTTTTTCGCAAATTCCGCAAGCCACGCATTTTGAAGCATCTCTTTCTTTTTTTATATAATATTGGTATTCCTTTTTTGGTCTGTCTTTGTCGCCAAAAAGAAATATGTTGTTATATAATCCGAATATTTCAGGGATTGCTATTTCTTGCGGGCAGGTTTTACAATATGCACAGGATGTACAGTCTATTTTTATTTTAGAATCGAATATTTGTTTTGCTTTTACATAACTTTCACGCAGTTCTTTTGAAAGCGTGTCGGGTAAAAGCGTGCTTGCTGTTTTTATGTTTTCGATTACATGTTCCATTTTTGTCATGCCGCTTAATACAAGGCTGACTTCTTTCATGTCGTATAAAAACGAAAGGGCTTTTGAACTCGGTGAGCCTTCAAATTCGCTAAACACTTCAAGTACTTCTTCAGGCGGGTTTGAAAGTTTTCCGCCTTTTAGAGGTTCCATAATCATTGTTGAAATATTTTTTGAAGTGGCATATTTTAAGCCTTTAAGACCCGCCTGATAGTTTATATCAAGATAGTTCAGCTGAATTAGACAGAAATCCCAATTGTAAGAGTCAACTATTTTTGGAAACAATGAATAGCCGTCATGAAAAGAAAAGCCGATGTATTTTATTTTGCCTGATTTTTTTGCGTTTTCGATAAATTTGAATACATCTAATTCGAGTATTTTTTTCCAGCTTTTTGCATTTAGCATGTGCAGTAAATAAAAGTCAATGTAATCGGTTTTTAAATTGGTTAGTTGCTCATCAAGGTATTTTTCAAAGTCTTCGTGTTTTTTGGCATAGTAAACAGGGTTTTTGGTGGAAAGATAAACTTTTTCTCTCAGACCTGTTTTTTTTAAAAATCTTCCGACAAAGGCTTCGCTGGTTCCGCCGTGATAGGGGTAAGCAGTATCGATAAAATTGACCCCGTTTGAAATGGCATATTCTAAAAGCTCTTCGGCTTTCGGCTCATCAATTTTTGAGTTATCGCCGTCAATGACGGGAAAGCGCATGCATCCGAAACCGAGAGCTGAAACTTTTAAATTGTCTTTTGTAAAATTTCTGTAGAGCATCTTTCTCCTCTCTTAGTATTTAAAAATTTAAATTTGCAAATAAAAGTGCTTGACAATTTGCCTGCTTTTGCTATTTTTGTCGCCTCTCGTTAAGTTTTGCTTTTAGTCTAAGCTCTTCTTTTTCCGTTAAGGTCGGATTTTTACCTGCAATCATATTTTCAATTGCATCAAGCTCTTTTTCCGAAAAGTTTACCCCGTTTAGGATATGGTTTTCAAATGACTTCGTTGCCATAGGGGCGACTTTACGACAAATATCCAAAAGAGTAAATGCATAATCGCGGATTTCTTTTTGCGCATGGGCATCACATCGCAGTTTCATAAAGTGAAATAAATTATGCAAGTCAATTTGCCAATACATTTCCGTGTAAATGGAAAGGGGTAAATTTATTCTGGCAATTTCACGGGCGATATTGTCGTCCAGCAATTGATTATAATTTTCAAAAGCGTATTTTTGAGTTGCTTTTATGTTGTCTAGTGTTTTGGAAAGAAGCTCATCGGGAATTGCCGTTGCTTCACGCCCCTGCTTGTTGTCTGTTGACTGAAACGCAAGGTCTTCGTTAGAAGGTAGGTATGCTTCATTTTTCATAATGGAATATCTTCCGGATATTTCGTTTAAGCGAGCTGTCCTGTGTCTTAACCACTGTCTTGCAACGAAGATTGGCATTTTTAAGTGGAATGTCATTACCACCTGCTCAAAAGGAGAGGTATGCTTGTTTCTTAAAAGATAGTCAATCAATCCTGCATCTTCACGCGAGGTTTTTGTTCCATCGCCATAAGAAACACGGGCTGCCTGAACAATTCGTGCATCTCCACCCAAATAATCTACGAGCCTGACAAACCCGTGATCCAATACTTTAAATTCTTTATCTAAAATTTCTTCCGCTGTGGGAACTAAACAATGTGCCATAAATATATTATATATTAAAAAGATTAAAAATTCCAGTGGAAAAATAAAAAAGAGGCTTAAATTTATCGGATAAAATAAAATTAAAAAAAAGCCCTGCGGGTGTCAACGCAGGGCTCAGTTTATTAAAAAGTATGATTTGTTTTTATCTGGCGTATTCTACAATGCGTGTTTCTCGAATAAGCGTAACACGAATACGACCCGGATACTGCAACTCTTCTTCTATTTGCTTGGCAATATCTCTTCCGAGAGTTCGTGCCTGACTGTCGGATATTTTTTCGTTGTTAATCAAAACCCTCAGCTCTCTGCCGGCTTGAATAGCGTAAACCTTTTCAACTCCATCAAAGCGTTTCGCAATGGTTTCAAGGTTTTCAAGTCGCTTGATATAGTTATCCATTGTTTCACGGCGTGCGCCGGGTCTTGCCGCTGAAATGGCATCGGCAATCTGAACGATAATTGCTTCTACGGATGTGGGCTCAATATCATGGTGATGAGAGCCTACTGCATTTACAACAATATCCTTTTCGTTCATCTTTCTAACCATATCCATGCCTATTTCAGCATGGTTCTTTTCAGAATCAGTTGCAACGCCTTTACCTATGTCGTGCAACAAACAGGCTCGTTTTGAAATTTCTATATCGGCACCGACTTCAGCGGCTATCATACCTCCGATAATTGCCACCTCTTTTGAATGCTGTAAAACATTTTGCCCGTAACTGGTTCTGAAGTGCAACCTTCCGAGTGCCTTAATTCCGTCTTGGTTAATATTATGAATACCCAAATCAAACAGTACCTGCTCGCCTTTTTCAAAGATAGTTTGGTTTACTTCATCGGTAACCTTTTTTACAATCTCTTCAATTCTTGCAGGATGAATTCTACCGTCAAGAATAAGACGCTGTAAAGCTGTCTTTGCAATTTCTCTGCGAACAGGGTCAAAGCAGGAGACTACAACTGCCTCAGGTGTATCATCAATAATAATGTCTACACCGGTTAGAGTTTCGAGTGAGCGTATGTTGCGCCCCTCACGACCGATAATTCGCCCTTTCATTTCATCATTTGGCAAATTAACGGAAGTAACGGTTAAATCACTCGTTGTGTCGCTTGCAAGGCGCTGAATGGTTGTTACCAAAATATCGAGAGCCTTTTTTTCGGCAGTCAACTTAGCTTCCTGCTCGATCTTGTTTATCAAGCCTTGTGCATCGTGTTTTGCCTCGTCTTCAAGGCTTTTGATAATCAGCTCTTTTGCCTGCTCTTGCGTTAAACTTGAAATTCTTTCAAGCTCCTGTCTGTATTTTTCTTCAGTGTCGCTAAGTTCTTTATCCCGCTTGTTGAGTGCGACTTCCTTCTCAACCAGCTCTTTTTCATACTTTTCCGCAGCATCGACTCTTTTGTCCAGTTGCTCTTCTTTAATAGTCAACCTGCGCTCGAAGCGCTGAAGATCACCTCTGCGCTCACGATTTTCCCTCTCCTGCTGTTTTTGTTCCCGAATTACCTGCTCTTTAGCCTCAAGAAGTATTTCTTTCTTTTGGGCGACAGCTTCTTTTTTTGCTTCTTCTAAAACTCGGACTGCTCTTTGCTCCGAAGAAGATAATTGAAATTTGGCATGTAGCCAACGAATTGTCCATCCAAGAATGACACCGACAACAAGAAGGATAACACTTACAATAATTTGACTCATGTGCTACTCCTTAAAAGTGTACTATTGTCCAAAGGTTACTGTATACCAAAAAAAAGAAAAAGTCAATATCTGTAGACAACTTTATATTATAAATTATAAATATTTTTGTATTGCGAATATTCCGTTCGACAATCTATTTTTAAAATTCGGCTTTCTTATGTAACCCTTTGAAAATGCCGACAATTCTAAAAGATAGAAGGGTTTTAAAACGGGTTTAAATTTATAAATAATATAGAAGGTTTTTACTTTTATTTTTGTTGCAAGAATGCATTGAAGCTAAATTTGAGTTGGTTTGGGGGGTAGCGGAGAAACAAACGGTTTACTTAAAAATAATCTAAAATCGAGGTTGACGAGAGGAAAACTCGATATATAAACCGGACATTTGTAAACCGTTTTTTCGCAGCGAGGGGGAGGCACCCCCTCATAAAAATATATTTATAAAGAGCCTGAATTGGTGGAGGTTTCGTTTGAAAAAGTTTCGATTGAATTGTTTGTTTGCGGTTGTTTTTTTATTTGTCGCTTCGTTGTTTGCCGAAGATGGGGTCGATATTGATCGGCCGGCGGAATTTTTGAATGCAGAGGCGTTGCAGAATTGGGAAAGCGGGCAGGCTGATGCGAAACTTGAGCTTGATATGTTTAAGGCGAATTTGAAGTTGCCGGCGGATAAGTATGAGTCGTTTGAGCTTATCAGGCGTTATGCTCCGTATCTTTTGAAGGATATTTACTTGTCGATTGTTGTTGATTCTTCGCACCGATTGGGCGATTATTTGGCAGAAGGCGAAATTTCGTTAAATCAAATCAATAATATTATCGATTCAGGAAAAATTACCGAGCCTCGTTTTTCGCGGGATTTGGATAAGGCGATTATTTATCATTCTGCCAACTTGCACGAGGTGTCAAAATTGTTTGTTCGACATAAAACGGCTTATGTTCCGACTATTCCGCCATCCACCGTTGTTTCAAAAAAGTATTCAGGAATTTTAATCGATGCACGCGGACTTCAGCCTGTTCACGGAGAATATGTGAATGAGAAGGTTCATCCCGCATTGTTTCCGAGAATTTGGGATACCGATATGTCTTTGATTTTCGAGAAGAATATTGTTGATCCAAAAACAGCAAAAGAAAGGGGAATTATTCGTTATTCCGATAATTTAGATGAGGCTGAGTATCGCGACTTAATAGGAACAAATCCGCTTAGAATTATAGCTCGCGGTGTTTTCGGGCTAAACCGCACCGACCCGATTATTTCCGCAAAAGACAGTGCTAAAATTTTAGCCGAACCCGAGAACTTAAAATTGTTGCAAGAGGGCAGGGTTGTGATTATTTGCGATGATTTAAAAATTTCGCCTCCTTATCCGCAACCTGATGAAAACTTTTATTTTGATTATCATGATATGAAGATTACTTTTGAAGATGATGAAAGCATTGTGGTTAAGCCGGATACTGACGGAACAATTTTGAATTTAACATTGCATAACATTCATTTTGTTGCAGACCAACCTGAAATTTTACCGGTTGATTTCGGGCGCATCGATGTCATTGCCGCTGCTTTGCGTAAATTGGATCCGAGTGTAAAGTTTATAGTAGAAGGTCATACTGCCGAGCTTTACAGACCTGATGATCAGTTGGCTCTTTCAAAAGAGAGGGCGGAAACTATGGTAGATGAGTTGGTAAAACGCGGGATTGATTCTTCGCGCTTTGAAACGAGGGGATACGGTGCAACAAGACCACTTGCTCCAAGTGATAACGAAGCGAATAGGGCTAAAAACCGACGGGTTGAAATTAAGATAATATTGAATTAGCAAATTGCAAAAGCGGGTCGTTTTGAAAGTCCGGTAAATATGGAATTTCCGAAAAAAAATGCAAAAAGGCTATTGACATAAATAACAATACCCGTTATAATACGAAGCATGTTTGGGCTATTAGCTCAGTTGGTAGAGCAACGCCCTTTTAAGGCGTGGGTCGATGGTTCGAATCCATCATAGCTCAATTTTAAGAGATTCTTTAGGTGAGGGTGTCCTTTCTTAAAGAATCTTTTTTTTCGTGTTTTTGTTTTGGGATTTTAAATATAAATAAGCTGACGCCACCCCTCGACCGCCTTAAATCTTTCTGCCTATACTGAAAAATAGTCAGTCGGTTTTTCTCACGGCAACCCGACAATGATGAATAGAAAAACAAGCGGCAGAAAGGATACCGGCGGTCTTCCAAATCAGGTTAAACGAAATGTTGATTAGGCAGGATTTCTGTTCATGCGGCTAAAGCGGTATCGACGGGGTGTTGTGATTAAAAAACTTAAGTAAAAAATGAATTTAAAAAAGTGAAAAAAAATAAAAAAAAGCCTTGACAAAAAAAGATATATGTGTTATTTTCTCTCTCACGCAGTAATGCGTTCAAAGAGAGTTTAGATAAATAGTTTTGCTCAATTGTTGTAAAAGACCTTTTAGAAATGATGAAAAAAAATTAAAAAAGGGCTTGACAAAAAAGTGAAGTTATGCTATACTCGCCATCCGCACTTTTAGAAGAATAGCGGAAATGATATTTGACATCAAGAGGGAAGGGAAAGAACAGCTAAGGATATTTAATTATTTTATTTTAAGTATCTTTAGGATAAGGTTAAAAGCGAAAAAGAAAATTAAACGGTAAAAAAGACCGTAAAAAAAATTCCTTTATTTTTAACAATAATGAATTAAAGAGTTAAGGGAAGAACAAACTTTTAATATCAGTTGCCTGCGTAAGCGGGCGATTTGAAAAATAATAATGGAGAGTTTGATCCTGGCTCAGAACGAACGCTGGCGGCGCGTTTTAAGCATGCAAGTCGAACGGCAAGGGAAGAGTTTACTTTTCCCCTAGAGTGGCGGACTGGTGAGTAACACGTAGGTTATCTACCTTTAGGATGGGGATAGCTACTAGAAATAGTAGGTAATACCGAATAAGCTTGGCAACAAGGAAAGGGAGCTACGGCTTCGCCTGAAGAAGAGCCTGCGGCCCATTAGCTGGTTGGTGGGGTAAGAGCCTACCAAGGCGACGATGGGTATCCGACCTGAGAGGGTGACCGGACACATTGGGACTGAGATACAGCCCAGACTCCTACGGGAGGCAGCAGCTAAGAATCTTCCGCAATGGACGCAAGTCTGACGGAGCGACGCCGCGTGAACGAAGAAGGCCGAAAGGTTGTAAAGTTCTTTTGTATATGAAGAATAAGCAGTTTAGGGAATGAGACTGTGATGACGGTAATATGCGAATAAGCCCCGGCTAATTACGTGCCAGCAGCCGCGGTAACACGTGAGGGGCGAGCGTTGTTCGGAATTATTGGGCGTAAAGGGCATGCAGGCGGTTAGATAAGCCCGATGTGAAATACTCAAGCTTAACTTGAGCACTGCATTAGGTACTGTCTAACTTGAATCACGGAGGGGAAACTGGAATTTCAGGTGTAGGGGTGGAATCTGTAGATATCTGAAAGAATACCGGTGGCGAAGGCGGGTTTCTGGCCGATGATTGACGCTGAGATGCGAAAGTGTGGGGAGCAAACAGGATTAGATGCCCTGGTAGTCCACACAGTAAACGATGTACACTAGGTGTTGGGGCATGAGCTTCAGTGCCGAAGCAAACGTATTAAGTGTACCGCCTGGGGAGTATGCCGGCAACGGTGAAACTCAAAGGAATTGACGGGGGCCCACACAAGCGGTGGAGCATGTGGTTTAATTCGAGGATACGCGAGAAACCTTACCTGGGTTTGACAT
>PDWI01000752.1_pt1 | contig 52506 bp, 40 predicted proteins | sample 1430891 | NCBI WGS metagenome assembly PDWI01 (sample SAMN01162508, study PRJNA174530) | Oral metagenome, whole genome shotgun sequencing project. | biome: Marine environment; feature: Marine mammal; material: Swab sample of the gingival sulcus; isolation source: swab sample of gingival sulcus... | reverse complement strand
CGCTCCTTTTCTATAATCTAGTACCTGTAAACAAAATGCGGACACACAGTGTCTTTTTTGTTGCATTTGTTAATTAAAACAGCCTGTGGCTGCCCTGCCCTGGGAAGGGCTATAGTCCTGTGTGTCCGTTAGGTTTGTTACCGCCGATATAATCAGGATCATTAGGGTCTGTACCGCCAGAACTTGACGAACCTCCGTTTCCTGAACCAGAAGAAGCCCCTGCCGAACAGCTATCGCTCTCGTGCACACGCTCGAACTGAGCACGAAGCTTAAACTGCTTAAACTTATCACGGGGCACGAAAGTAATTTTTGGACTTTTCAAATCTTGCGCGCGGAACTTTTCCCCCATTGGCACTTGACGTGAACCATAAGTAGGACGAAATTTCCCCAACTCTCCACAATCAACTGACATTCCTAAATCCATATATTCAGCTACTACATCTGCCAATTGATACAGAACAGCGCGAATATCTGCCTGTCCCACAGTTGTGTCTTTCGCCAAGCGTTCGCAGAGCTGGCGGAAGGTTACTTGTCCACTTAAAACTTGCTGAGCAACCTGTACCTGCTGATTAGCATACTTGCCCATCGTTGATTTTTTCTCTACTACTTTATACTTTAGCATAAAAGTAAATAAACTTCCCTTGAGCCAAGCCTAAGGCTTAGGTTTTGCTACCATTATACCTAAGCTTCGCTACCTACGTTGGTAATCGTTCTTACCTACGTAGCTAAATTTTGCTACCTACGTTGGTAGCAAAACCTACTCTTATAGGTAATGAAACAGACTTAAAAGATAACAAAATGCTAAGACATTTTGCCCCCTACGGGAAGTAGAGGATTTGCACCTCCGAGCCGTCCTTTTTCGGCTCTTTTTCGCTTCCAAGCAGGCACTTTTCCCAGTGGGGGGCAAAAAGCTCTCGCTTTTTGTAAAGCAACCTGCACAGAAAAGCTTGGATTAATAAATTAAATAATAACTACTAAGAGCAAAATAATTCCCCTCTTGAGGAGTGGCTTGTGAGCGAAGCAAACAAGACGGGGTGGAGCTATCTGAGCATTAGCTTTTACTCGGGTAACAATCCACCCCGCCTCGCCCAGGTCTATGACCTTGTTCGGCACCCCTCAAGAGGGGAAGCTTTAGCTCGCCCACAAGGCAATTTTACTCTTAGGCTTTTGTTGTAAGCTTGCCCTCGCCGAAGCAAAGGGCAAGACTTTCAAACTATTCTACTAAGGCAATTGCTTATAGAATGGACGGATAACCATTTTTCTTGTAGTAATTGTATTCAAAGAATTTAAATTTACAGAAGAGTATTCCGTTCCAAATCCTACGTGATAATACCGCTTATTATCTTTAGCTAAAGTTGATGAAAAATAATAGCCTGCAGCAGGAGGATTAGGGTCCTCTCCTCTCCAAAGAATAGCTGACAATTCAGGGGTTGTTATATTAACAGATGCATAATTTGGTAGTGTACGTACTGTTACAGCCTTACCTTCAAAAAAAGTATCATCTGCAATATCTCCAAGACTTAGGTTTTGTCCCTTAACAAGGATACATTTGATAACGAGAGGAGTATTCTTGAACGAAAAATTTTGACGAGCATAATACCAAGCAGACTCCCACTTTGTCCCCTTAAAACGAAGAGCATAAGTCTTTATTTGTCCATTTTCCTCTTTTGAGATATATTCAGACTGATATTCTTGAATAGCTTCACTACCAACTTGTGCTTTCTCAGTTAAAGGAATAGAATTATTAACCATTTGTTTTGTTTTAACAGGAATACAAACAGGATCTTGCTGAGATGGAAAAATAGCTTGCCATTGTTCTTTTGTTGGAAGTACATAGTTTTTTAGGAAAGCAGGCTTGTTAGCTGGCTCAAACATTTCTACAGCCTCATCAAATGTATAATAGCCCACTTCATTGCTTAACATATCTGCGATGACATCAATTGCAGGAGTATTATGATTAAGCACGAAGCCTGTACCGACTTTATTGATGGCTGGAGCTTCGGCTACATAGTCAAGAGGTGTGTTTTTCTGCGAGATAGAAAAAGGGTAATAAGGATTATCACTGTCATTAGGAAGCGTATCACCATTCCCCCAATCTGTTCCTTCGCTACCGCCGGTGTTGTTGCTCTCGTTGATTGTTAAGACCACGTTGTAAGCATAACCATCGTCAAACTTCTTCTCTGTCGTTACAATCTTAGACGTTGGAGCGTAAACAGTGAAAGTACGTGTCGTCTTCTCTGTGCTGTTAGAAGCTGTCTTATAACGGATTTGGACTTGGAAAGGCTGTCCCTTCTTGGCTTCGGCTTGGAAGCCCCAAACGAAGAAGCAAGGAGCTTCGACATTGTTGTTCTTAATCGTATAGCCTTTGTCTGTCGCTGTGCTATTTTGATAAACAGGGAAGACAAGTGCTGACTCCGTATCTGTTCCATAATCCTTGGTGAAGCTTGGCTTTCCGTCTTTAGACCAATCAAAAGAACCAGCGAAGTCCAAAGCTCCTGACTTTGGTACGACGATGCCTGTTACAATCATATCCCCACCAGTCTTGTTCATTAGGCAAAGTCCAATGAGAGAACCGCGAGGCGTGAACTTGACGTCTTTATTGTTTGGAGAGCTAGGCTTCATATCATTAATATCTTTTAACTCCGTCATAATGGGGATATGACGTCCTTCTTGTGAAGCATCTTTAGCGACGCCTTCGATACGTTCGTTAGGGTCGCAACCTTTAGCCTTAGTGAAGTGTACCTTTGATCCTTCAGCCTTACCATCAAGGAGCATAATAGCCTTTGTGATATTAGATAGATTAACATTATCTACAGCGTACATCTTAATTCTTTTGCTCTGAATGGTAGAAGTCTCTGTGCCTTGGAAGTAGACCGTGCTTTCTGTCAAAGCATTAGGATTAGCAGGCTCAGTAGTAACAGCATCTTTACAAACCTCTACTGCGTTCTCGTTATTGCCATAGATAACGCCCCAATAAGCTTTTAAGTTACCTTTCTTACCGAAGTTCTTGGCTTTAAGCGTCGTCTTAGCTACATTGTTTGTGCCTTTGAAGTGCAGCGTAGCACGAAGGTCGTCTTCTGCCTCGTTCGTATTACTACTTATAGACTGAATGCCTACAGACCCGAGGGAACTACTAAGTTCAAAGCGTTGTGGCTCTCCAAGGTTTCCACCTTGATTGCCATTCTGTTTTGGCTCGCTCTTATCACAAGAGCCTAGAGCCAATCCGAAGCTAGCTACTGCTAGCAATTGAAATAATCGTTTCATTTTCTTTTTTAATTTAATATGTAAATAATATTCTCTTTTCTTGTCTTTGACCGAAGTCAAGACGGATTTGTTCTTGAGGGGGGAAGGCTCCCGACTCCCCTACGTAGGAGAGGTGGGCGAGATTAACTATTAATTATTAAATTCGCTAGTCGTAGCCTAGTCCTCCGCCATCACCCCAATCATCAAGTTCACCGAGCTCTTCTAACTCGCTCTCTAGCAGACCACCTCCGTTCCAGTCATCAGCTCCTCCTGTAGAAGAGAAGTGCTTCATTAGATTAAGCCCTTCTCCTAAAAGGAATAACTCTACTTTCGGCGATTCATACAAAAGTTTACCTTTTTCTTTAATCATCATGCTTATTATTTATGTAATACATTAGCTTAGTCAAAACCTTCAAATAAAATTATTTAATATGATTTTAGTCTCAGCCCACAAATGTAAAAAAAAAACAATGCGAGCCAAATCTTGTTAAGTTTGGCTCACATTGGGCTACGCGGTAAAAAACTCTAAGAACATAGCTATTAGTAGAAAAGATAGGGAGGGAGGAGGTCAAATAAAAAAGTTTTTAGAAAAAAGAAGATTTCACAGCGCTGTGAAAGAGTTTACATAGCCTTGTGAAATTTATTACACAGCGGTGTGAAATGAAAACTTGTGCGGAGATTTAGTATCTTTGTTTTCATAAAAGCATTAAAATAGGAATGAATACAAATAAACCTCTTGCAGAGCGAATGCGCCCTCAGTCGCTAGATGATTACTTTGGGCAGACACATCTTGTCGGACAAAGAGCAAGCCTTCGGCAGATGATTGAGCGAAAGAGTATGCCCTCTATCATCTTTTGGGGACCTCCTGGAGTGGGTAAGACTACCCTATCTGAGATTATAGCTAAGAGCTTAGATGCGTCTTTCTATGCCCTCAGTGCTATTAACTCGGGCGTGAAAGATATTCGTGAGGTCTTGGATAAGGCTAAAGCAGAGCGACAAAGCCTATTTAGTCAGAAGAATAGACCTATTCTTTTTATAGATGAGATTCACCGTTTCTCCAAAAGTCAGCAGGATTCTTTGCTCTCTGCCGTAGAGCGTGGCGACGTTAGCCTAATAGGCGCAACGACAGAAAACCCAAGCTTTGAAATTATCCGCCCTCTACTTTCTCGCTGTCAAGTCTACACGCTTAATCCCCTGAGTGAAGAGGAAGTCCTTAGTCTCTTACAGCACGCCATAGATAATGACATACTGCTCAAAGAGAGAAAAATCAAAATCAAGGAAAAAGGAGCAATTCTTCATCTATCAGGAGGCGATGCTCGCAGGGCATTGAATATCTTAGATTTGGTAGCAATGTCCACTTCTGAGCAAAAAATCGACATCACGGACGAGCTTGTCCGTAGCCTAGTACAAGCTAATCCTATTGCTTTTGATAAAGGGGGCGAAATGCACTATGACATTGCCTCAGCTCTGATTAAAAGTATTCGTGGAAGCGATCCTGATGCAGCCTTGTACTGGCTTGCACGCTTAATAGAAGGAGGTGAAGAACCATCTTTCATTGCTCGCCGTTTGGTTATCTCGGCAAGTGAAGATATTGGCTTAGCTAATCCAAATGCTCTCTTAATTGCCAATGCTTGTGCTGATGCCTTGGAAAGAATTGGCTGGCCTGAAGGACGTATTCCTCTCGCTGAAGCAACGGTTTATTTGGCTTGCTCAGAGAAAAGTAATTCAACTTATCTAGCCATTGACAAAGCTCTTAATTATGTTAGAGAGACAGGCAATTTACCAGTTCCCTTACATCTAAGGAATGCGCCAACAAAACTAATGAGTGAGCTTGGTTATGGAGCTAATTATCTGTATAGTCATAATTATCCTAAGCATTTTGTCAAGCAAGAATATATGCCTGATAACGCAAAAGGAAAAAGCTTTTGGGAAGCAGATGAAAGTAATAGTTCCGAGGCTAAAATGAAGCTTAGACAAGAAGAGCGTTGGGGAAAATAAATAAAGGCTGTAGCTTAATTGCTACAGCCTTTATCCTTTTTATATTTATTCCCTAAATATCTAAACGGAAGTCTTTAGGTAAAAAGTCACTCACGTCGCCCCCAAAATGAAGCAACTCTCGTACAACCGTTGAGCTAATATGAGTCAGCCTTTGAGAGGCAGGAAGCAGAACTGTCTCCATAGAGGCGATATGACGATTCAAGTCTGCAAGCGTTCGTTCATACTCCATATCTGTGCTAGAGCGAACACCTCTAAGCAAATTAGCAACCCCCATCTCTCTTGCAAAGTCCACCGTCAAACCTTTATAGACATAAACCTCTACTCTAGGCTCATCTTTATAAAAATGCTTAATCTGTTTTAGGCGTTGCTCAGAAGTATAGAGATTACGCTTTCCTTCATTAACGCCAATAGCTATAATAACTCTATCAAAGAGCTGAAGCCCTCTTGCGACAATATCTTCGTGTCCGCGTGTAAATGGGTCAAAAGACCCTGCGTACATTGCTACTCTTTCCATATATCTTTTATCTAAAATGGTTTTCCTCCTGCAGGAACTTCTACAGTCGCAACATTCGTTCCCTTTGCCTTTCCTTTTTTCTTCTCTGCACTGAAGGAAGTACGCTTTGTTTCTCCCCCTGTCTCAGGTGCAATAATTTGATTCTTAGCAGGGTCTCGCGTTTGGAAGCGAGTGTATTCACCAAGGAAGTCAAGCTTAACATCTCCGACTGGTCCATTACGGTGCTTTGCAATGATGAACTCCCCTACGCCTGTTAAGTCAAGTCCATCTTCTCCTGTTAGAATACCATAATACTCTGGTCGGTGAATAAAGCAAACCATATCGGCATCTTGCTCAATAGCACCAGACTCACGCAAGTCAGAAAGCTGAGGGCGTTTACTATTCTTATCTCCCGTACGGTTCTCCACACCACGGTTAAGCTGAGAAAGTGCAATGATTGGAATTTTTAGCTCTTTCGCCAAGGTCTTCAACGAACGAGAAATAATACTTACCTCTTGCTCACGATTACCAAAGCCCATTCCACTGGCATTCATCAGCTGAAGGTAGTCAATAATAATCATCTGAACCCCCTTCTCTTTAACCAACCAACGAGCTTGGCTTCTTAGCTGAAAGACAGATAAGCTTGGCGTATCATTGATATAGAGAGGGGCATCGTCTAAGACCTTAATCGTTTCAGATAAGCGCCCCCATTCGTCAGGACTAAGCCTACCGCTCTTGAGCGAATCATTAGAAATCTCACAAACATTAGAAATCAAACGCTTACCAAGCTGAACAGAACTCATCTCTAAGTTAAAGACAGCTACTGGGACTTGATAATCAACAGCTATATTCTTAGCCATAGAGAGGACAAAAGCCGTCTTACCCATAGCAGGACGCGCAGCAATAATCACAAGGTCGGACTTCTGCCAACCTGAAGTCATCTTATCTATATCCTCAAAGCCAGAAGTAATACCACTCAAGCCGTCCTTTTGGTTTGCAGCGTTCTTAATCTCAGAAATAGCGGCACTGATAACCAAAGGTAGCGGTTCAAAGTCTGACTCTTTGTCATTCTGACTTATCTCAAAAAGCTTTGCCCCTGCCGTCTCTACTTGGTCTTTGACATCAAGGCTTTCATCATAAGCATTCGTAATAATCTCAGACGAGAGTGATATTAGCTTACGGCTGGTGTATTTATCTACTAGAACCTGAGCGTGGTGTGCTAAGCTTGAAGTTGAGAAAACCGTTGCCGTCAAAGCTCCAAGGAAAGCCTCTCCCCCAACGTCTTCAAGCACGCCCATCTTATTTAGCTCTACAGAAACAGATAAGATGTCGTGAGGCACATCATTAGATGCTAGTTTTAGAATTGCTTCGTAAATAAGCTGATGCTTCTTGGCATAGAAAACATCTGGAGCTAATATCTCAGCAATACGTCCGAAGGAGTCCTGCTCAAGAAGCAATGCTCCAAGAACAGACTCTTCTATTTTTAAGTCGTGGGGAGGGACTCTCCCCTCAAGAGCAAGCAAAGCCTCTTCATTGACAGAACTCTGCTTTTTCTTAAATTTCTTTTCAGCCATAATAATCTTTTAATCTCTTCAACAAATAAGGAAGACTTACAAAGCCTTCCTTATTTATCAAATTCTAGTCTAATTTAAGCACTGCGAGGAAAGCTTTCTGTGGCACTTCTACTGTACCAATCTGTTTCATTCGCTTCTTACCTTCTTTTTGCTTTTCAAGGAGCTTACGCTTACGAGAGACATCTCCCCCATAACACTTAGCCGTTACGTCCTTTCGAACAGCCTTAATCGTCTCACGTGCAATAACCTTCGCACCAATCGCTGCTTGAATAGCAATATCAAACTGCTGACGAGGGATTAGTTCCTTCAGTTTCTCACACATACGACGACCAAAAGCAACACTATTATCTACGTGTGTAAGCGTTGATAAGGCATCAACAGGATCTCCGTTAAGCAAGACATCAAGCTTAATCAACTTACTCGGACGGAAATCGCTAATCTGATAGTCAAATGAAGCATACCCCTTTGAAATAGATTTCAGCTTATCATAGAAATCAATCACAATTTCTCCGAGTGGCATATCATAATAAATCTCTACACGATCACCTGAGATATACTCTTGCTTAATGAGTTGCCCACGCTTCCCCAAACAAAGCGTCATAATAGGACCTATATAAGCCGTGTTTGTAATAACGGAAGCTCTAATATAAGGTTCTTCAATTCTATCAATATAATTCTGTTCAGGAAGCCCTGAAGGATTATGTACCTCAGTGCAATTCCCCTTGTTGTCATAAACCTTGTAAGATACATTTGGAACAGTCGTAATAACATTCATATTAAACTCTCTATCCAAACGTTCTTGTATAATCTCCATATGTAGCAAGCCTAAGAAGCCACAACGGAAACCAAAACCGAGGGCAGCTGAACTCTCAGGTTGGAAAGTAAGCGAAGCATCATTGAGCTGTAACTTCTCCAAGGAAGCTCTTAGGTTTTCGAAATCCTCACTCTCAATTGGATAAAGCCCTGCAAAGACCATCGGCTTTACTTCCTCAAAGCCATCAATAGCATCAGACGAACCATCTTTGATATGCGTAATCGTATCTCCGACCTTAACTTCTTTACTCGTCTTAATCCCAGAGATAATATAGCCCACATCTCCTGTTCGCACTTCATTACGAGGAGACATATCAAGCCTTAGAATACCAACTTCGTCAGCATCGTATTCCTTTCCTGTAGCGATAAACTTAACGTTATCCCCCTTTTTGATAACGCCATTTACAACCTTAAAATAAGCAATAATACCTCTAAAAGGATTAAAGACTGAATCAAAAATCAAACATTGAAGAGGCGCTTCGGGATCTCCTACAGGAGCAGGGATTCGCTCTACAATAGCCTCAAGAATTTGATCAACACCGATACCCGTCTTACCACTTGCTCTAATAATCTCACTTCTATCACAGCCAAGGAGTTCAATGATTTGGTCTTCAACCTCCTCTGGCATTGCACTAGGTAAATCAACTTTATTCACAATTGGAATAATTTCCAAATCGTGCTCTAAAGCCATATAAAGATTGGAGATTGTCTGAGCCTGAATACCTTGAGCAGCATCAACAATTAACAATGCCCCCTCACAGGCCGCAATAGAGCGCGAAACTTCATAACTAAAATCAACGTGCCCTGGAGTATCAATTAGGTTAAGTGTGTATTTTTCGTCTTTATAAAGATAATCCATCTGAATGGCGTGGCTCTTAATCGTAATACCACGCTCACGCTCAAGATCCATATCATCTAAGACTTGAGCTTGTAGGTCTCGATCTGAGACCGTATTTGTCGTCTGCAAGAGACGGTCTGCCAAGGTACTCTTACCGTGGTCAATATGTGCAATAATGCAAAAATTTCTAATCCTGTCCATCATAACTACAAAGATAACAAATAAGCAGGACTTGACGCTTATCCCAAAGCGTAGTTCCTAAAATAAATTGTTCTCCCCCTGCTTTTATTTTTAATTTTTTCTGTAATACATCTGCTTTTAAAGGGAAATTACGACAGATAATATTGGCTTGAGGCAAGCTTTTATGCAGACGACGAACAAGTGAAGAAGAAAAGTCCAAAACCTGCTCTACACGAAAACAACGCCCAACGAAATGCTCAAGTCTATGCTCTGAGGTATAGAGATGGGTATTAGAACCTAGAAGGGGCATTGCGTATCCCTGAGATAAGCTCTTGAACAAACCCATCTTCATTACTGCACCATTAGGTTCATATATGTAAGTCTCTAAACCTTCTGCCAAGACAAAATTCGCCCTATCCTCTTCCTCCCATTTGGTCTTAAAAACAGTTTTAGGGCGATGACGATATAAATCTGTCGCAATAATTTCTGTATCCTGCATATTATTATGCTCCTCAGGAAGAGACAAATTAATCTCAAGTAACAACTCCTTAACTTCATTATGTACAGCTAAGATATGTAAAGAGCTTAGCTTAGGAATATTCTGCAAGCAATACTTAATATCAAGCATCGGCGAGAGCTTTACAACAACTTTGGGCTGATAGTCCTCTCCCATCTCTTGCAATAGATCTAGTAATTCATAGAGATTAGGGCTACAATCTTCTATAGCGTAAGTTCTTCGTGCATTATTCGTCTGCTTTTCTCTTCGTGCAGGGTCAAGGTATATAACAGAAGGCTTATACTTCCCTATCAAATCGTGAATATGCTCCATAGAATTAAAGCAATAAGAAGCATAGTTTCCGCACTTTATATTGCTTAGATTATATTGTGTCGCATTAAAAAGCTCCTGATCTTGCTCCACATAAATAGCTTTCTTTACGATGGAACTAAGTGGAGCAAAATCAATTGCCATTCCTCCAGTAAGATCAAGCAAAGTATCTTCTCTATTAACGAAACAAGCCTTATAATTAGCAGTTTCCTCACTAGAAGCTTGCTCTAAGTTTACTGCTTTAGGAATATACAACGAATGCTCTGCCCACGTTGGTAGTTTCTGCTTTAGCTTTGCTTGTAATTGTACTTGTGTCGCGACATAAGGGCGTAAATCATTAGGAATATCATTACTCCCTAATAATATCCTATCAGGAGAAAGCTCTTTATATTGCTTCGTCCAACGAACGACTTCTTTTATTTCTTCTTGATTTAACACGACTAATTTATTTCTTTATTCATAAAATACGAGCAGTACAAAATTACTCTAAAATATACAAAAAATATTTATCCCAAAGTTTATAGAGTTTGTAGCGGTAAAGATTATAGTCCGTTCCCATACAAACTAGAGTTTTTACCACTACAAACTATCAAACATACCCCTCAAACATAAAAAAGGTCTGCAATAAACACAAAAAGAGAGGAGCTACCTTTAAGATAGCTCCTCTCTTACATCTAGTTAGTAATTAAGATAGACTATTTCTTCAACTCATATAAATCACTGATTGATTCGTGATTTACAACACGTTTAATAGCTTCAGAGAAAACATTTGAGATTGATAATATCTTAATCTTTGAAGATTCTTTTCTTAAAGGAATAGAATCAGTAAAGATAATTTCAGTTAAAGCTGAAGCCTCAATACGTTCTGTAGCAGGATCACTAAGTACTGCGTGACTTGCAAATGCTCGCACACTCTTTGCTCCATTTTCTATCATAAGATTAGCTGCCTTAGTAATAGTTCCTGCAGTATCTACGATATCATCAACAAGTAAAACATCTTTCCCTTCAACATCTCCGATAATACGCATTTCTGCAACTTCATTGGCTTTCTTTCTTTGCTTATGACAAATAACCATTGGTATCCCTAGAGTCTTAGCATAAGAATTAGCACGTTTTGCTCCACCAACGTCAGGTGTTGCCATTACAGCATTATCCAAGTTCACAGTCTTACGAACATAGTCAAAGAATACAGTAGAAGCATATAGGTGATCCACAGGCACATTAAAGAAACCTTGAATTTGATCTGCGTGCAGATCCATCGTAATAAGACGTGTAATCCCTGCAGCACCGAGCATATCTGCAATCATCTTCGCACCGATAGAGACACGAGGCTTGTCTTTACGATCCTGTCTTGCCCAACCAAAATAAGGAATAACTGCCGCAATATAGTGAGCAGAAGCACGTTTAGCTGCGTCAATCATTAAGAGTAGCTCCATTAAGTTGTCCGCACTCGGAAAAGTTGATTGTACGAGGAAAACGTCCTTACCTCTAATACTGTCCTTGTAAAATACTGAGAATTCGCCATCAGCAAAATGCTCCACTTCCATATCTCCAAGCTTCGTGCCTAAGCCTTCAGCGATTTGTTCTGCTAGATGATACGAGGCAGAACCTGCAAAAATTGCGAAATTATTTGAATCTGTCTTCATTTGTTATAATGTAATTAACTACGGTAACGAGATAGCACAAAGGTAATCCTTTTAGATTGCTTATCCAAAGAATTACCTTGCCTTCTATTCTAATATGTCTGTTTTCTTCAATTGCTTTTTCGTCGTCAGCCCTCCCATATCTCTTAGCTCGACCATTCGCTTCTTGAGGTTGCCTCGCCCATCTAAGAGCTGATTGCGTGTGGTGTCGAGATGCTTCTTAGCATTACTCATCGCGGTCTCAAGACTAACAAAAGTCTCTTCAATCGTTGCGAACTTGTCGTACATATCGGCGGCCTTCTTTGTAATCTTATCAACGTTCTTAATCTGCTTATCACGTCGCCACATATCTTGCACCATTCTAAGTGCTGCAATGAGGTTAGTTCCGTTGATGAGAATGATACGTTTTTGATATGCCATATCCCAAAGCTTAGGATTGTTTTGCATAGCTAAGTTGTAAGCAGGCTCATTCGGCACAAACATCAAGACAAAGTCAGGCGAACCTCCAAGCAAATCACTGTAACTCTTTCTGCTCAGCTCATCAACGTGCTTCTGAACGCTAAGAAGATGACGCTTGAGAGCCTGCTCCTTCTCCTCCTCAGTCTCAGCATTAACATAATCAATGTAAGCACTAAGACTAACCTTACTATCTAAAACGATAAAGCGTTCATCTGGATATTTAACTACGACATCTGGACGCAACTGGCTACCATCTTCAGCCTTAACCGACTGCTGTATCTCATAATTCTCACCCTTAGTCAAGCCACTACGCTCCAAGATACTCTCAAGAATCATCTCTCCCCAGTCTCCCTGCACCTTGCTATCTCCTTTGAGTGCAACTGCAAGCTGATGAGCCTCCTTACTAAGCTCTTGGCTTCGCTCCATAAGTCCTTTGATTTCATTCTGAAGAGAAGTACGTTGCTCTCGCTCGTGAATATAGCTTTTCTCTACTTGCTCTTTGAAAAGCTTTAGTTCCTCTCTAAGTGGAGCGAGCGTCTTACTATTGCTCTCCTCAAGACGTTCGCTTCGGTCTTTAAGAAGTTTATGCATTATTTCTTGGAACTCACTCTTAAGCGTATCGCTAACCTGCTCCTTTTCTTGACAAGCAAGTTCGTACTGCTTCTCCAAATGCTTAAAACGCTCCTCAAGACGAGATAGCTCAACCTTATCATTGCTCTGCTCAGCACGCATAAGACTTAGCTCTGAAAGTAAACTGCTCTTTTCTTCTTCTAATCTAAGGCAGATACTTTCATTAAGTAAAATCTTCTCCTGCCTACGCTCAGCTTCAAGCCTGACAGCACTATGCTCAGCCTTTAACTTCCGATACTGAAACAAAAGATAAAGAAAGCCCCCCAACAAGAAAAGCAGAAATAATGACGCAAGTATAATAGCCAATGTATTCATAAACTCACACAAAGTTTAATCATCAAACTCATCAAAACCATCATTATCCGCGACATCTCTATCGTCAGCAATAAAATCATCGGAATCAAATGCCTCCTCTGGAACAAACTCTGGACGCTGCTCTTCACGGTCTCGACTATCTGCACAAGGCGAATAGCCAGCTGGCAAATCAAATCGACTGCTTTTGCTATAGCCCAAAGTCTTATCTGCGTAGACTTTCTTCATAAACAAAGCAAAAATCGGCAATGCAGCAGCAGCCCCTTGACCATAACGCATTGAACGGAAACGAATACTCATATCTTCTCCGCCAACCCAACAACCAGCTACAATATCGGGAGAGAACCCCATAAACCAAGCATCACTATTACGCTGAGTAGTCCCCGTCTTACCTCCAAGGGGCATATCTAACTTATAGCGGTAACGCAAGCGCTGAGCTGTCCCCCCAGCAACAACATTCTGAAGCATATAAACCATTTTCTGACTTGCTGACTTAGGCAGAACTTCTTCTTTCTTGGGGCTAAACTCCGCAATCACATTACCTGTCTGATCTTCAATTCTAGTAACAACAAGAGGGCTAACACGAATACCATCATTAAGGAAAGTACTATAAGCAGAAACCATCTCTGAAATCGTGGCAGAAGAAGTTCCAAGACACATTGCAGGAGTTGCTGTAATTTCAGATTTCAAGCCATAACTTCTAAGCAAATTAAGAAACGTATGAGGTGAAGTCCTTGACATCAATCTCGCCGTCACCCAGTTGTCAGAGTGTTGTAATCCCCACTGAATAGAGACCATTTCATCAATACGTTTACGGCTAGCATTACGAGGACGCCAAATTCGTCCATTCTCAAGTCTAATCTCTGGTTGACTATGAAGAACCGAATCACAAGGCAAAGCACCATCAACCATTGCTAACGAATAAAGAAAAGGTTTGATTGTTGAACCAACTTGACGACGCCCCTGCATTACCATATCATACTGGAAATTTGAGAAGTCAATACCTCCAACATAAGCAAGAACGTGCCCATTATGTGGGTTCATTGCCATAAAACCTGCACGTAAAAACTTCTTAGTATATAAGATGGAGTCTTTAGGAGTAAGCACCGTATCAACAAGACCTTTCCAAGAGAAAACTTGCATCTCGGTTAGTTTTGTGAAAGACTCAAGAATTTCCTCCTTAGACATTCCCAACTGCTTTGATGCACGCCAACGCTCACTCTGCCTCATCGCACGGTAGATAATACGCCAGCGTTTCTTTGGCGTTATATTCCAAGCAAATGGAGCATTCTTACTTTTTGCCTTTTCTTTATCAAAAGCTGGCTGAAGCGTTTCAGATAAATGTTTTTTAACCGCCTCCTCAGCATATTCTTGCATCTGAGAAGACAAAGGTGTGTATATCCTTAATCCATCAGAATAGATATTATAGTTATCTCCGTTACTCTTTTCATTTTTCTGACACCAACCATAGAGAGGATTAGTTTCCCAAGCAAGACTATCAATTCTATACTCCTCATCTTGCCAAGAAGCATAGTTTTTGCGATTTGGTTCTTTCGCCATCATTACACGGCGAATATACTCACGCAAATAGGTTGCCTTTCCTGCCTTAAAACTTGAGCTATGAAAAGATGTCTTAATAGGGAGTTTAGAAAGAGAATCTCTCTCTGAAGGAGTAATGAAGCCAGCTTTTTCCATCTGCAAGAAAACCACATTACGTCTAGTAATTGGTCGTTCAGTTCCCTTACGTTGAATAGGATTATAATAAGATGGGTTCTTACACATTCCTACGAGCATTGCAGACTCTTGTATATTAAGCGTTGCAGCATTTTTTCCAAAGTAAGTATAAGCAGCTGAATTAATCCCAACAGCATTGTACAAAAAATCAAACTGATTGAGATAAAGAGCCAGAATCTCTTCCTTAGAATAATAACGCTCTAGCTTAGCAGCAATAACCCACTCAATCGGTTTTTGCAGAACACGCTGAAAGAAACTATTGGTAGGAGCTGAATATAACTGTTTAGCCAACTGCTGGCTAATAGTACTCCCCCCTCCAGCACTTCTCTGCTGGAGAATGACATTCTTTACAATTACACGTCCTAGACTTCTAAAATCAATACCAGAATGCTCGTGAAAGCGCTCATCTTCAGTAGCAATAAGCGCATTGATAACATAGGGCGATATTTGCTCATAAGGCGTATAAACACGATTACCTCCACTAAGAGCATAAGAGCCTAATACATCACCTTCACTGCTAATAAGCTGAGAAGCATATTTATCAATGGGGTTCTGCAAATCTTCAATCGGAGGTAAATAACCAATCCAACCATTAAAAATAGCAGTAAAGGCAAGGGCTATAAGTAGCCAAGAAAAAAGGAATATCCCCCAAAGGCTTTTAATGATTATTCCCTTGTTTTTTATGATTATCTCTTTGCTTTTTACGATTATTTCTTTCATATAACAACTAAACATTAAATGATCAATATCCCTTCTATTCTTCTCCTTTTCTGTTCATTAGATTACGAAACTAGCCTACTTCTTTAATTAAACCAAGTCTATAGGCTTTTAATAGTTTCTTTAGATCTTCAACCTCTTCCTTAATACGCTTTCCTTTGTCCGTATTCATAACGAGAACCCTTTCTTTACTAAACTCACGAACAACCGATACACTTTCGATATCTTCCATCTGTTCGATTGCCTGCTTAGTAGAGCTAAATGGCTCGTGTTTAACAAGGTGCAAACCTTGAGAGTTAAAAATCAAGGTATAACCTGCAATACCTGTGCTTGACTGATAAGCACGACTAAATCCCCCATCAATAAGCATAAGTTTCCCTCCTGCCTGCATTGGAGATTCTCCCTTAGAAGCCTTTACAGGAACGTGACCATTAATAATGCGAGAATCACTTGGGTCTAAACCAAACTCCTTGAGGATATACTCACAAACAGCTTGCTCATCACGGAATTGATAATAATAGCCCTTATGTTCTTTATGCGTTTTCTTATCCTCAATGAAATAACGCTCAAAGGTTGTCATTGCACTCTTATCAAAAAGAGGTGAGTCTGGACCACACCACAGATACCAAATATAGTCAATAGCATCTTGATGCTCTTCTGAGTCTTTTGCACTCCAGTGAGCCAAACGCACATAGCTATCAATACGCTCCATTAGCGCCTTACCTGCATAACTCTTCTTACCAACCTTCACAGATTTAAGCTCCTTCTTCTCATTGAGAGGAATAGCTGCGTGATAGAGAAGGTTTGAGTTATATGCAAGGTACATTCCTCCCTTAGCATAAAGGAAGTCTGTATGCTCTCTAAGCTTATCACTATGAGAGAAGGCATAAGCTAATCTAGTTACAACTTCTTGCTCCTCTTCTGTCAGCTGATAAGGATTATCAATATCTATCGTTGGAAAGTTATTATCTAAGAGCGAATGCGTCTCGCCATTAGCAAGAGTAATTGTCTTACGCTCTTTATCAATCAGATGGAGTAACTTACGCTCCCCCATTTTATACTCGGGGTGCTTATCAATGAGCTGAGCCTCAACCTTGAACTGAATAATTGAAATAGCCTTATGCATTTGACTAATCAAATATATATTCTTATCATCATAAGTCTCAGCAGAGTCCGCTAATTTTGGCTGAAATCTTAGACAAGGGTCATTAGCATAAGTTTCTGTTGCTAAGCGCGCAAGAGGGAAAAGGTTAATACCATAACCATCTTCTATCGTTTCAAGGTTCGCATAACGTAAAGCAATACGAATAACGTTTGCCATACAAGCAAGATTACCTACTGCAGCCCCCATCCAAAGCATATCGTGATTCCCCCACTGAATATCAACGTTGTGATACTTAAGTAGCCTATCCATAATGATATGAGCCCCTGGACCTCTATCATAAATATCTCCAACAACGTGCAGATGGTCAATAGCTAATTGCTGTATTGTCAAACATAGAGCAGCGATAACATCTTCAGCTCGCCCCGTCTCGATAATAGAGTTTAGGATACTCTGAAAATAAGCAGACTTTTTTGCATTCAGGTTGTCCTCGTGAAGCAATTCCTGAATGATGTAACTATACTGTTCTGGCAAAGCTTTACGCACCTTACTGCGTGTATATTTTTCACTCACACGCTGACAAACTTTAATAAGCTGATTGAGAGCAACCTTAAACCAATCATTCATAGACTCTTCGCGCTTACGAATGAACTCCATCGTAGCTCGAGGATAATAGATTAGCGTACACAATTCTTTAAGTTCACTCTCCCTAATTTGTCCACCAAATAGGTCGTGTACCTTTGTACGAATAGTCCCTGAAGCATTCTTCAGTACGTGAGCGAAAGCCTCATATTCACCGTGTACATCTGCCAAGAAATGCTCAGTCCCTTTTGGTAAGTTCAGGATAGCCTGCAGATTCATTATCTCACTTGCAACCCTTGCCGAGCTAGGAAATTGCTTTGCTAATTGTCTCAGATATTTTAAGTCGTTCTCTAATTCTTTCATAAATCTTTATTTACTAAAGTCTGTCAATATTCTTTACGCCAGCTACTGAGCGTATCTTTTTTATCAATAATTTTATACTCTGACCAGCCTCTACATAGACCGTGAAGGTCGCTCTGAAAAGCCCATCATCAGAATCAATTCTATAGTTTCTTAGCTTAGTACTGCTATCCTTCTTAATCAAAGAAATGATATGCGTTACCACAGCAATATCGTCCTTACCCACAACCTCAAGCGCAATCAACTGATTGGCTTTGTTATCTCCTTGCCAGCGGGCTGATAGTATCTTATGAGGAGAATGCTCAATCAAATCTTGAGTATTTGGACAAGAGATACGATGTATCTTAATTCCCGCACTACTAATGAAGGCAAAAATCTGATCTCCAAAAACAGGCATACAGCACTTAGCTAGCGTATATTCTACACCTGAGAGGTTATTATCAATAACAAGTGTGTCGCCATTATCGTTCCCTATTTGGCTAGTCTTTTTTTCTGAATGAGCTTCATTAGTCGTAACAAAGCTATCGGCACCACGCTCAGTATCTTTATTAACCTGCTCATTACTTAGCAAATTAGCCTCTTGTTCTAGCTCATATTGGTCTAAGAAATTATTTAAGTCAAGACGCTCTAAGGTAATATCCTTAAAGAAATCGGATAACAGCTTATACCCTAAGCGGGCAATATATTTTGTGAAGAAGGATTCATCTAATTTAATCTTTCGATTCTTAATCCTACGCTCGAAAGTCTCTCTAGCAACAAGAATACCAGCCTCTTCCTCAATACGCAAGAGATGCTTAATCCTATTCTTTGCCTTAGGGCTAACAACTATTGAAAGCCAATCTTTCTTTGGTTTTTGCTGAGGACTAGTATTAATCGCAACCGAGTCGCCATTTTGGAGCTGATACTTGATTGAAACATTCTTACCATTAACCTTAGCTGAAACAGCTGTAGCCCCAACCTCAGAATGTACAGCGAAAGCAAAGTCCAGAACTGTAGCACCCTTTGGCAAAGTTAAGACCTCTCCCTTAGGCGTAAATACATAAACTTCTTCAGCCTTAAGCGTTAGGCGCGAGCGCTCAAGAATCTCTTTCGGATCTTTATTCCCTTCGTTCTTAGCATACTCTAAGTTTTCACGAACAGAAGCAAGGAAATCGTCCAAACCTCCGCTCTCACCCTTCACGCCCTTATAGCGCCAATGGGCAGCAATACCTCGCTCTGCAATCAAATCCATTCGCTTAGTACGGATTTGCACCTCTACCCACTTATTATCAGGACCTAAGACCGTAATGTGAAGACTTTCATAACCATTAGGCTTAGGAATAGAAAGCCAATCTTTAAGACGTTTAGGATTAGGCAAGTACATATCTGTTACAAGCGAATAAGCCTGCCAACAAGCTTGACGTTCCTTCTGCTCCGTTGTATCAATAATAATACGTATGGCGAAGAGGTCATATATGTCTTCAAAGTTCTGCTTACGAAGCTTATTACTGATAGAACTAATACTCTTGACCCTAGCTTTTAGCTCATAAGGGAAAGGCAAACTCTCATCTAAGCTTTTCTTTAAGGGTTCAAGGAAGTTCTTAATATAGTTTTCACGTGCCTGCTTAGTCTCTCCTAGCTTACGCTTAATAAAGTCAAAAGTCTTACGGTCTCTATACTTAAGGCAAAGGTCTTCCATCTCGCCTTTGATATTATAAAGACCTAGCTTATGCGCAATAGGAGCATAGAGCGAACTAACCTCATTGGCTAGAATAGCTGCTTCCTCCTTGGTGTAATAGCTTTTAGCATTGCGAAGACGATAGAGGCGGTTAGCAATAATAAGCAGAACGACACGAATATCTTCTGCCATAGAAATAAGAAGCTTATGGAAGTTCTCACTATTGATAGCCTCCCCTTTGTCATAGAGCTCAGAAGTACGCAAGAGTAGTTTGAGCAGACGCGTTGCCTCCTCACCAATCAACTTTTTAAGCTTAGGCTCATCAAAATTTTCTTGGACAAGGGGGAAGCATAGAATTGCCAAAACTGACTTATAATCTAAGTGCAATTCATTAAGAGCAATAAGCGCCGTTTCCGACTGCTCATCGAAGTTCTCAAGTCCTCTTAGCTCTTGCCAAATCTCCTGCCTCTCGGCTCGACTGGTCTCTTTCTGAAAATGAGGTAATATGGCACGAATGTAACGATACATAGCCAAGCTTACTTGTTCGTCTCCTTGCATAGGAGCTTTAACCTGCTCTGTCTTATGATCGATATATTGTTTTTCTTTTGTCATATTATTCCTCCAAATAATTCACCTCTATACTATAATCTGTAAATATAATACATTTACGTCAAAAGTCCATATTTATTATCTTGACTAAAGGAAACAATATGTTCCGATTTACGTTATTTTAGAAATAGGCAAAACATAAAATTTTACCTTGATAGAGATACTTAAAAAAGTTTAAGGGAAAACTCCAAAAAGTTCTGCCTTAAACTTCTGAGAGTTTTCCCTTAAGTTTTCAAAAGTTTAGCGCTAAACTTTTTCACAAAAACATCAAGAAACATAAACAATTCAAGTACAACAACTTACACTACTCACATAATCAAATAAAAAGAGATCTAAAGAAGGAAAAATATACGTTCTCAAGGGGAGTCGAAAAATTTAGTGAAACAGCTTAATTTGTTCCGATATTTATCATCAAATTTATCCTACTCAAAAGAGCAAACATAAGGATAAAGCAAAAATAATCTAGGCTGAACTATTCTGAGCTCAGCCTAGATTATTCTTAAAATTTGAATAGAGATTAACTGAAATAAGCCTAGCCCTGACGGGACTCTAGCTCTTTGATAACCATTCTTAACTCTTCAATCTCCGCCTGTTTCTCATCTAAAGCAGTCTCTTGATTACGAATAGTCTGCTCGTAACTATTAAGCCCCTCCCAGTAATCCTCTGGAAATTCAGAAGATAAACGTAATAAGAAGTCACTGAAGACATTCATATAAGTTGTGTAAGCCTCATAGGCCGAGCCATAAGGAGAGAAGGACGAAGAGCGAGAGGTATCCATATAAAACAGATTATCAATGCTCTGCAAAAGAAGCCATTTATGCCTAATATCTGCAGTACGAGAGAGATGAACCTTATCGCAAGTAGCCTTAAGCTTCTCAATTACAGAAAGCTGTAAAGGATTACGCATCCAAGGGTTTACACAGTTATCCTCTGCCATTATACTAGAGGTATGCTCTGCTGAGATTTTCTCTGGAGCATCTTTTTGCAATAATTGACTTGGCGTAGAGAAACCTATATTAAAACGCCCTGCAACATCAGGCAAGGCTCTAAAAAAGTCAAAGATACCTGTATCCTTATGATGCCTACGCCCTAAGGTTTCGTAATTAAGATATAGTACTACCGCCTCATCATCACTAAGTTCAGCATCTATACGCGACAAAAGATTATCTGCCGTTACAGGATATTCTGGCACGTCATAACGCGAAAACTTCTGCTCAATCAAATCCGATAAATAGGTGTTACGGAAAAGCACTTTAAGCTTACGTGCTTCAGAAGAAGTGTAGACCTTATTTGCCGAACGTCCTCCCAAGAAAGGTCTATTACCATCAGCAATTACCCCCTCCAGTCCTAAGGACTGACAAAGTCTTGCAATCTCTCCACTGTAAATAAGTTCAGGATTACACAAAACCTTAGATGGCTTGACATCAAAAGTATAAAGCACCTTCTCGTGAAGCATCTCAACTTGCTCCTTAAATTCCTTAGCATTATAAAGCGCTGAAACAGAATGTGCATAAGGCTCTAAAAGAAACTCTACCCTCCCCGTTTTGGCAAGGTTAAGAAAGCTCTCCATCAAACGATCGCTATAGTCTTGAATTTGCTCAATAGCAATACCTGAGATAACGTAACTAATTCGAAAATCAGGATACTTATTCAGAAGCTCTAACATCAGTTCATTAGCAGGTAAATAACTATCTTGGACGATACCTTCCAAAATATCTCTATTTAACCCCTCATTCTCATAATCGCCCCCACTCTCTGCACCAATGTCAAAGAAACGATACTCACGCAAACGACGTGGCTGATGAATCTGAAAACACAAACAAATATCTTTCATAACTTTATTCTTTTATCTTTGATTTAGCACTTTATCATATATAGCACGAACCTTGCGCCCCGCTTCAACCCAAGTAATAGAAGCAACTTCTTTAATCCCCTCTTCCTTAATGAAGTCGTGATATTCTTTATACTGCGTTAGAGCATAGATAGCATCTGCCATTCCTTCAACGTCCCAATAATCAAGCTTAATAGCGTGCTCTAAAATCTCAGCACAACCACTTTGCTTAGAAATAATTGAAGGGACTCCACACTGCATTGCCTCCAATGGAGAAATACCAAAGGGTTCGGAAACAGATGGCATCACGTACACATCACTTGCTTTGAAGACTTCATAAACCTCATTCCCTCTCATAAATCCTGTAAAGTGGAAGTAATCCGCAATATTATATTTAACGACAAGATCAATCATCGCCTCCATCATATCGCCACTACCCGCCATAATAAAGCGAATATTTTTAGTACGAGCAAGCACTAAGGCTGCAGCTTCAACGAAGTATTCACAGCCCTTCTGCATCGTGATACGACCTAGAAAAGTAACAATGGAGTCTTTCACACTAGATTTATTGGGAATAGATAAGATCTCTTGTGAAAGAGGAATAACAGCATTATGAACTGTCGTAACCTTCTCAGGATCTTGATGATACTTCTCAATAACTGTACGGCGCGTTAAATCACTAACCGTAATGATATGGTCAGCATTATTCATTCCGTCCATTTCTATGGCAAAGACATTTGGATTGACATTACCACGACTTCTATCAAAGTCTGTCGCGTGAACGTGTACTACAAGAGGCTTTCCCGTAACAGTCTTTGCGTGAATCCCTGCAGGGTAAGTCAACCAATCGTGAGAGTGAATAACATCGAACTCTTCTGAACGCGCAATTACACCTGAAACAATAGAATAGTTATTGATCTCTTCTAACAGGTTATCAGGGTAGCACCCAGAGAATTCTATTGCACCAATATCATTAGTATGTCTATAGCTAAAATCATCATAAATATGCTCCCTAAGACGATAGTATTCCTCAGGAGTAAGGCAAGTGCCCAAGCGCTCTTGAAGAAACTCATAACTATGATCACAATACACAATAGGCGTATCACCAGCGCCAATAAGCTTGAGAAAGCTCTTATCTTCATCTCCCTTAGGTCGAGGAATAACAAAAGTTATATCCAAATCCTCCTGCTGAGCCATTCCCTTAGTAAGTCCAAAGCTAGCCGTACCTAAACCTCCTAATATATGTGGGGGAAACTCCCAACCAAACATCAATGCTTTCATATGGTCACTCTTCTATTTTTTGCTAGACTTATATGTTTCCTTTGCTTTATCTAAGAGATATAAAGAACGTAGTATTTCTCCAACACTCATAGCTAACGATATAGCTCCCCGACCCTTATATGGTGGACTTCCATCAAAGATTTCACTGATTGTACCAAGTCCGTGTTCCTGCATCTCAACCTCCATTCCAATGAGCGTTTTCTCAATAAAGGAAATGGACATCTTACCGTAGAGCTTAATGTAGGCTTCAAAGTAAGCACCAAGTAGCCAAGACCAAATAGATCCATTATAGTATGCAAGCTCACGCTCACGTTGAGTCCCATTACAGATACCACGATAACCAAAACTATTAGGGCTGAGTGTACGTAAGCCTTTAGGAGTTCTTAACTCTCGCGTAACATACTCCAAGACAGCCTTCTGCTCTGAAATCTCCAAAGGAGAGTATGGCATAGAGATTGCAAAAATCATATTAGGACGAACGCCCCAGTCCTGTTCTCCTGATAAAGGAACTGAATCAAAAAGATATCCGTGCTTATTGAGAAAGGTTGCCTTAAAGCCATCTCGTACATTATTAACTAAAATTTCATATTCATCAGTCCACTCACCTTTGGAAGAAATCTCCTTGTAAAACATCAAGGCATTATACCACAAAGCATTAATCTCAACAAGATAGCCCGAACGAGGAATAACAGCACTGCCATCCAGACGAGCATCCATCCACGTCTTAGGTAAGTCTGTAGGTAGCAAATAGAGCAACGAAGTCTCATCAATCCTAAGATATGGGTTCTGATTAGTTAAATAATAATTGATGATATTACGGATAAAAAGTCGATCAGATTTCAATACCCTAACAGCTCTTGAACTCTTATCTCCCTTATATTTATAATACTGCTGAACACTCCATACAGCCCACAACGCCACATCTGGGTGATCCAAATTTTCTATTATTGATGAGCGATGCTCCCCCCTCATCAGCCTCTCTAAAATAGGCTTTACTGTTTTCATCACACGCTCATAACGCTCAGGGGCATTAGCATAAATAGAACAACCGGGTAAAGCAATAAATAAATCTCTTGCACGTACACCAAACCAAGGATAGCCAGCTAGAATATAGCCATCTTTCTTATTTGGTCGGTAGTAAAATTGCTGAGCAGAATTTAATAGACAGTTTCTGAAGCTATCTCGCTGAATACGAACTTTACGTTCCTCTTCAAACATCTCTGCTAAAGAAGAGGTATCTACTTCCTCTAAACCTACAGAGAAATAAACACTTTCTCCGAGCTTAATAGGACACTCAAAGTAGCCTGGAACAAAAAGATCTTCACAATGTTCGTACCCCCGTTCCTTTTCCTTTCGATACAAAACGTTTTTATTCCAATGTGGCTGAGGAATAAAGTTATTCTCTTTTGATAGCTGTAAATATAAGCGAGGGTATCCTTGATAAAGACAAAAACTTTGACCATTCTTTGCTGGCAAAGCTTCCTTATTGATATTATTATTCTCGTGCGTAAGCATTTTTACATCACGAAAAGCAAGGAAAGGAGAGAACCTAAGTGTAGTCTCTGATATTGTCTCAACAAGGGTATATTTTAAAATCAAACGATGCTCATAGTGACAAAAGAACATTTCACGAGATAGGACAGCCCCTCCAACACGGTAATAGACCAAGGAAGAAGTATCTAGTTTATATTGCCTAATATACTTTTGACCATTAGGATTGAAATGCCCATCAGGATATTCGTGCAAGCCAATATTAAAAGGCACATTATGCTGCACAATAGACAAGTCTAAGGAAGATAATAAAACATGGTTATTATTACTAATTTCTGGTATTGGCACAACTAAGGCTCCGTGATACTTTCTGGTATTGCAATCGACAATCGTAGAACAATAATAAGCCCCATTTCTATTCGTCCGAATATATTCACGCTGCAAAGCCTCATCAAGATTGGACATTAGGCGCCTATCAAACTTGATGTAATTAGTATCTATTTTACTACTTCCCATATTTCGCTTTTTTAGTTAAGAAAAGACTCAAGTATTTATAAATAACAATACCTATCAGCTAAGATAGCAAATTTCCAGACACCAACAAGCAAAGAATCATATAATTTCAGTAAAGAAATATCATTTCCTTGCTGAAGCTCTCAAGACACTAATTGATTGTAAAGGGCGAAAATTAGGTATATGTAATTGATAGTAATCCATCAGTCGGTCAAGTATTTGTCCTCTCTGCTCTCTGTTGTATTTAAAAACAAATAAATTATCGTAAGTCATACGTACAAATAGCCTTAAGTGTAGACTTTCTTCTAGATTTAAGATATAGGAACTAACACGAGGGTTCGAAGTAAACACGCCATTCTCTAAATCAAACCATTCTTGAGAAATCCCCTCTTCCTTGGGCTCAATCAAAGGGGCAACTGCAAAATAAGACAAGAGACTATAAGCAAAACAAAGGTAGAAATTGGCGACTCCCTGCTCTAGCTCGGATAAACACTCTATAGAGTAACTAAGAAAGCGATAAAGCTCCTCATCTGCCTCTGGGGTCGTTAGGGTGCGATAAAGAAGCTCACTAATAAAAATCCCCTGACTGCATTTATTGGGATTGAGCTGAATACTATGATTCGGGTTTAGAACTTTCATCTCCCTAAGATAAGCTAAGTCTCGATGAGGCTTGATATACAAAAGAACCTCAAGCTCACACAAAGGACTCAGCACGATAGCCCCCTTTCTCTTTGGCTTCTTATTAGGTAATAAAACTCCAATACGTCCACGCTCTTGAGTATAGAGGTGTACTACACTATAACTGTCGTTATAAGGATTTCTATGTAAAACAAAGGCTCTTGTCTGAACAAACATATACAATTACTATAGTAACCCCTTAAGCTCCACTAAATCTTCAATTACTGCTATTGGTAATTGGATCTGAGAATCATCCGGTAATTCATAAGATTTAGGATTATACCAAATAGACTTAATATCAGCATTAGATGCTCCACAAATATCACTACACCAACTATCACCAATCATTATGCACTCGCTTTTCTCAACCTTCATCTTTTGTAAGGCAAAATCAAAAATACGCTTATCAGGTTTATTTATACCAAGGTCTGAAGATAAAACGACCTCATCAACATACTTTCCCAAACCAGTATCAGAGAGCTTACGATATTGGATATCCCCAAAACCATTGCTAAGAATACAAATTTCATATCTATTCTTCAGATATGCCATAACCTCTAAAGCATTAGGACAAAGTAAGCGTTGTTCTCGCATAAAAGAGATAAATTTCTCATTAAATTTCAGGGCACGCTCTTCCGTAAGTTTGATTCCTTTAACTAAAAGAGGGCGACGCATTCTTTCAATAGAAAGTTCTTGTTTAGTGACTCGCCCTTGATTGTAAGATAACCAAAGCTCTATATTAATCTGGCTGTATACTTCATAATAAGCATCAAATGAAGCAAAAATCTCTGACCAAGAAGCAAATTCATAAAGCTTATTCAGAGCAATTCTATTGTTTACACTAGTTGCCCAAAGCGTATCATCTAAATCTATAAATAATGTCTTAACCACTTCCCAGAGTACATAAAAGGCAGAAGACCATTCCTCCTAATCAAAGAGAAACAGCCTTCTTGCATTAATAATTAGGACTTAATACTAATCTACTTGAATAACCAAAACTTTAGAAGAAGCCCAAAAAGCTTTTGCGTCTTTAATATTCAAGACCATTTTATGCTCCTTATCTAAAAGCCAAGTATATGAGCTTTTAGGGTGAAGAGTTAAGATTTTCACATCTTTACTATAGGTTGCAATTTGATTAAGATCTCGCAAATCTGCTTTGGTAAAATAACTATCATTAGCATTCTCAGCTTGAATACGACCGTGACTAAGAACTTTCATATCCTTAAGATCACGTTTAGTACCGATACAATAACGCACAGTGTTGAGGCGAACCTCCTGCTCCTCTAGCTCACGGCGTTGCTCATCTGCCTGATCACTAAGAGCTTCAACATCACGATTAAGACCATTAATCATAGCATCTAACTCTCCAATGATGATATTTCTCTTTCTCAGAGCCTCTTCAAGCTTGGTAACTTTTTCTTTCTGATGCTTAATTGTCTTTTTCAAAGCATAAAGAGTTCGACGCATAGCCTTATTACCTCTTTCTGACTCTGTCAACTTTTTACTAAGAGCCTCTAAAGTTTCGCCATTAGTCTTTAACTTCTCTCCAATGAGCATCATATTATCTTTGATACGCTCACGCTCACTCTTTCTAAGTTCACCTTTACGAGGATTGATGTTAATCATATTCTCTACAGATTCAATATCTTGGAAGTTAACAAGAACACTCGCAACCAAAGAATCAGTCTGACTTAAATCCTCAGATAAAGCCTGCTCAACTATAGCAATTGAGTCATATTGAGCTTTAAGAACTTTGTAGGCAGAAGAACTCTCTCCACAAGAAAACAATCCTAGACAACAAAGCAGTGGTAATACAAAAGTCTTTTTCATAATAATCTCTTTTTTGTTATATCTTATTTTAAGCAAAGATAGTATTTTTTCCTATAACAATAACAAATTCTCCTCTCGGAGCATTATCCGAAAAGTGATCAATAACTTCTGCTAATGAACCTCTTACAAATTCCTCGTGAATCTTTGTTAATTCTCGACAAACCGCAACTTGTCTTTCTTCTCCACAGACTTCAGCGAACTGCCTCAATGTCTTCAAAAGGCGGTGAGGAGATTCATAAAGAATAACTGTTCGATCTTCCTTAGACAAGGCTTCAATCTTAGTCTTTCGCCCCTTCTTTGGAGGAAGAAACCCTTCAAAGACAAACCTATCAGCAGGTAACCCAGAAGCGACTAAAGCAGGAATTAATGCCGCTGCTCCAGGCAAGCATTCAACCTCAATGCCACGAGCAAGACAAGCACGAACAAGTAAAAAACCTGGATCGCTAATAGCAGGTGTGCCGGCATCGGAAACAAGAACAACTTCTTCCAACTCTAAAATCCGATCACAAATATGTTCAACTTGCTGATGTTCATTATGTATATGATAACTTTTAAGCGAACATTTTATTTCATAATGCTTCAGTAAGACTCCTGTTGTACGTGTATCTTCAGCTAAGACAAGCTTTGCTTCTCTCAGTACACGTAGAGCGCGTAGTGTTATATCTTCTAAATTCCCAATAGGAGTTGGGACTAATGTTAATTTTGCCATTTAAAGTTAGTCTTCTAATAAATACATCGATGATGGAACGTGGCGCTTAAGCGTTATTAAATCAAGATCTTTCCCCACTCGAATACCCTCAAGAAACAGTCGATTATCAATAGTCTTCAAACAAACTTCTGGATTATTATTCTCTTTACTTAGATGACAGAGCCAAACTTTCTTTAAGTCATTATGATAGATACGAGCTAATAGCTCAGCTGTTTCTCTATTGGATATATGCCCCAAAGGACCTGAAACCCTCTTCTTTAAGAAAGCTGGATAGTTCCCTGAGAATAACATATCTTCATCATAGTTTGCCTCAACAACAAGATATTCTGATAAGGCTGCATAACGCTCTATATCAGGAGTAATTTGACCGATGTCTGTAGCTAAAGTGAACTTAAAATCTCTTAGATGAATATAATAACCAAAATTCTCTTTACTATCGTGTGGAACAGGGAAGGCCTGAACCTTAAATCCCAGAATTTCAACTTCTTCATCAGGAGAAATATAACGACGATAAGGACTCAAATCTTCATAAATATAGCGACAATGTGCCATAGCTCGATGCACCTTCTGAGAAGCATATACAGGACAATGACAGCTACTAGCCAGTTGTCCGACGGTACGTATATGGTCTGCGTGGTCGTGGGTTATCAGAATCGCCTTAATAGCACCATTCTTAAGATTTATGCCTTCATGGCTTAGAGCTTTACTAATATCACTAAAGGGAATCCCGACATCAATCAGAATTCCTCCATTTTCATTCCCGAGATAATAGCAGTTTCCACTGCTACCACTAGCTAAACACATAAACCTAATCACAGCGCTTCCTCCCCCTCTTTATCGTCCTTGTATCATTGTCCAGCAACTCAACTCGTGATTATCTCTATCAATACAGAACTCTCCTCTCAAAGAGTTTGCCACAAGAAAGCGCACTTCATCTAGAGGAAGATTTTGTCCGAACAGAATCATCAGTTTAGCAAGAGCAGCCTCTGTTGTCATATCGTGACCACATATCACTCCTATCTCATCAAGCAGTTGCCCCGTCTCGTAACGCTTCATATCAACCTGTCCAGACTGACATTGTGTTACATTAACAATAAGTACTCCTTTGGCGATAGCTTCCCTTAAAGCCTCGATAAACCATTCATTCATAGGAGCATTACCACTACCAAAAGTCTCTAAAACAACCCCTTTCAATCCTTCAATAGAGAGTATAGAGCGGACAACCTCTGGTGTCATTCCTGGAAAAATCTTAAGAACAACAACGTGAGGATTCATCTCCTTATAAACAATTAGTTTCTTCTTACTCTTCTGAGAGCGAATAAAAGAGTCATTATAACGAATGTCAATACCGACGTAAGCAAGCTCTGGATAGTTATAAGACTTAAAGGCCTTAAAACGCTCTGAGCTAACCTTACAAGTACGATTACCACGCATTAAGTAATTATTAAAGAAGATACAAACCTCCTGAACACGAGGTGTCCCATCGTCTTTTTTAGTTGCAGCAATCTCAATAGCAGTAATAAGATTTTCTTTACCATCAGTACGCAAACGTCCAACAGGAAGTTGCGATCCCGTAAAAATAATTGGCTTTGCAAGGTGACGAAACATAAAGCTCAGGACAGAAGCAGTATAAGACATTGTATCTGTACCGTGAAGTATAACAAAGCCATCATAAGCGTCATACTCATCTTCAATCATCGTGGCAAGAGCAATCCATTCTTTAGGAGAGATTGATGAAGAATCAATTGGAGGTGCTAACTGCTTCACCTCAACTTGACAATCAAGTTTCTTAAGCTCAGGCAATTCTTCCTCCAAATAGGTAAAATCTAATGGTCGCAAACGCCCTGTGGAGGGATTCTCCATCATACCAATAGTACCACCTGTATAAATAATCAAGATTGATGCTTTGTCTGTATTTCCTTGTCTCATAAAATGCTCTTCTTTCACCATTAATTCAGGCAATCTTCTTTTTTAGAATGACTTATCAGGGTAAGATTTATTTTAATCAAACCATCATAGCAAGTTGCCTAAACACAAAGATAAGAAACTTTTGGATTAATAAGGATACAAATTCGATAAAACCGCTATGGCATCTTCAATAGATCTAATATCTTTTACTTTTAGACGATAGCATCCGTTTTTCTGACCAAAAACACAAGTATCATTGTGCTTGGCTGAATAACTCAATACAGCACCTAGATAATCAGATTTATAATAAGGACTAGAAGTATCAGAAATCAGATGTAAAATAAGGGTACGTTGCTTTAGTGTCAACTTTTCAATTCCTAAGTCTTTTGCCATCGCTCGAAGCTTTGGCACAAGAATCAAGTCTTCCACCTCCTTAGGATATTGCCCAAATCGGTCTATCAACTGCTCTCCGTAAGCACGCAACTCATCATCAGTACTTAGTTTACTTAGCTCTCGATAGAGAAAAAGTCGCTCTGAGTCATTCGACACATAGTCAATAGGAAGTGTGGGCATTGGAGAGACATCAACAAGACAGTCTTGAACAAAACTATAAGTTTGTTCCTTAGTCTCTTTTTCATCTGAATAAAGCTCTGTAAACTCAGAGTCTTTTAACTCACGAATTGCTTCCTCAAAGAGTTTTTGATAAGCCTCATAGCCTATCTCCGTTATAAAACCACTCTGTTCAGCACCAAGGGCATTCCCCGCTCCTCTTATATCAAGATCCTGCAAAGCAATATGAATACCACTCCCTAAATCACTAAACATCTCAATCGCCTTCAGCCTACGACGCGCCTCACTACTCAGACTAGATAAAGGAGGTGTAAAAAGATAACAGAAGGCTTTCCGATGACTACGCCCCACGCGTCCTCTCAACTGATGAAGAGCTGCTAAGCCATAATTCTGAGCATCATTTATAATAATAGTATTAGCGTTTGAAACGTCTATACCATTTTCTATAATCGTTGTGGCAAGTAGGACGTCATAGTCGTGATTACCAAAGTCTAGTAATACTTGCTCAAGCTTAGCACTTGGCATCTGTCCGTGCCCCACAACAATACGCGCATCAGGAACAGCACGTTGGATTGTTTCTTTAATTAGCTCAATACTCTCGATACGATTATGAACGAAGTAAACTTGACCATTACGACTTAATTCAAAGTTGATGGCTTCAGCAATGTTACCCTCAGAAAAACGAGAATGTATCGTCTCAATTGGATAGCGGTTACTTGGAGGCGTATTGATATTAGACAAATCTCTTGCCCCCATTAGAGAGAACTGAAGCGTACGAGGGATAGGCGTTGCCGACATCGTTAAAGTATCAACGTTTGTCTGTAATTTACGAAGCTTCTCCTTTACAGATACCCCAAACTTCTGCTCCTCATCAATAATCAGCAAACCTAAATTATGAAAAGCAATATCCTTGCTCGTCAGTCTATGCGTACCAATAATAACATCTATATCTCCTTGAGCAAGACTCTCAACGATGGATTTCATCTCTTTGGGCTTTTGTGCCCTAGAAAGATAAGCAATACGAATAGGATAATCCTCTAAACGAGCAGAGAAACTGCGGTAATGCTGATAAGCCAATACCGTCGTCGGCACAAGCACTGCAACCTGTTTGCCATCTGTTACTGCCTTAAAAGCCGCTCGAATGGCAACCTCCGTTTTTCCGAAGCCAACATCTCCACAGAGCAGTCTATCCATAGGAAAAGGACGCTCCATATCTCGCTTAATCTCCTCCGTTGCTTTGATTTGGTCTGGAGTGTCTTCATAAATAAAGGAGGCCTCCATCTCGTGCTGCAGGCTGGTATCCTCACTGAAAGCAAAGCCTTCGCTCTCCTTTCGCTCTGCATAGAGCGTAATCAAATCACGAGCAATGTCCTTAACCTTATTCTTGGTACGTTCCTTAAAGCGTTGCCACCTAGAAGAATTCAGAGAAGATAGCTCAACCGTAGAAGCATCTTCCTTCAAGCGATAATGCGAAATCTTATTCAGATTAGGAAGCTGAACATAAACAGAAGCCCCATCACGATATTCAAGGTAAACAACTTCCTCTACTCTGTCGGCTAACTCCATCTTCATCAGCCCTCGGTAGCGTCCTATTCCATAGTCTAAATGCACAATTAGGTCGCCAATATGGAAGCTTTGCAAGTCTTTAAGCGAGAAAGTTGCCTTCCCTGAGCGAAGCTTATCACTCCTTAAATTATATTTATGATAGCGTCCAAAGATTTGATGCTCTGTCAATAAGACAACTTTTTGCTGATGGTTAATAAAACCTTCGTGAAGCGTTATTGGCAAAAGTTTGGGCAAACGAACCTCACGGTGATGAGCCTGAAGGATTTCACAGATACGTTCATACTGCTCAATCTTAGAACTAGTGATATAAACGTTATACGCTTCATTGTCCCAAGCCTTAATCTGTTCACATAATGCCTCATAATTATGCTGAAAAACAGGCTGACTTTCTATGTCAAACTCAACGAACTTCTTACTTATAAGGCTCTTCTGGCTTCCCTTAGCTCCATAATAAATAGCTGAAAACTGATTCAATGCATCAAGTAGAGCCTGTGGCTCAATCAAGAGTCTACGAATACTATCAATGCTATCAAAATCTTCTTCATCAGCAACGGTAGGTGCATCATTCCAAACAAAGTCTAAGCTATTAGACAGATGAGCACCGAGCTGTCTCACAATTCGGTAATCCTTACTAAGCAAATCTATCAAAGGCGAGCGACTATCATTCGTTCCTGAAGCGACATCTGGCATAAGAGTAACCTCCTCTAATTGCTTAATAGAGAGTTGTTGCTCTACCTTGAAGAAACGCAGGCTCTCAAGCTCATTATCAAAGAAGTCCAAACGAATCGGATAGTCCTCTGCATAAGCATAGACATCAAAGATACTCCCACGGATAGCAAACTGACCAGCTTCATAAACATAATCTACACGCTCGAAGCCCCAAGACAGAAGCTTATCCCTCAATTCGTTCTGCGATAGCTCCTGCCCCTTTGTCAAAGTCAAGCAATGGCTTAGCACCTCCTGCCGAGAGACAACCGCTTCAATAAGTGCTTCTGGATAAGTTACAATACAGGGATAATCCCTTTTCCCATTATTAGCCTCTGCCAGTGTGGCAAGGAGCATTGTCCTAAGCGTTGCATTCGGCTCATCACGATGACCATATTTAATCGCTCTACGGTAAGAAGATGGAAAGAAATATAGTTCTTCTTGATTATAGAACTGACTAAGGTCTGAATACAGATAGGCAGCTTCGTCTGCATCAGACATAATGCAAAGCAGAGGAAGCTCTTTTTGATACAAACCTGCAAGAAAAAGCGAGAGGCTTGACCCCTTAAGACCAAGAAGGCTAACATCTTTTTTACTACGCTTAAGGCTAGTAAGCTCCTCCTTAAATGGAAGAAGTATTTCTTTGATACTTTTATCTAAAGTCATTATGAGATAAAGAAGAGTAACATCATTTGAGCCGTAATAATACGCACAAACATTGCCACAGGATAAACAGTCGCATAAGCTACAGAGACACGGCGAGACTGAGTTTGTTCTTCAGCGTAATCCATCGCAAAAGGATTTGCCATCGTGCCACAAAGTAAACCTGCAACTTCAGAATAAGAATGTCCAAAGAGACGGATACAAAACCAGCCAGTCAAAAGAACGGGGACAATCGTTACGATAAAACCAATCATTAACCAAAGAAATCCATCTCCATTAAGCAAAGTATCTAAGAAGTTTGCCCCACTAGACAAACCCAATGCAGCCAAATAAACGACCAAACCTAACTGCTTAATGAGCTGCGTTGCACTATTCGTTAGATAGGTACTAATATGCAAACGAGGTCCAAAAGCCCCCATTAGGATACCAACAATGATAGGACCTCCAGCCAAACCTAAGCGAATAGGCATAGACATAAAGGGCAAGGAAAGAGGTATTATCCCTAAGAGACAGCCAAAGAAAATCCCAAAGAAGAAGCTGACCAAACGTGGTTTATAGAGTGTTTTAATCGAATTACCAAGCAATTCAGTTGTTTGAGAAAGCGCCTGCGTCTCTCCAACAATAGTTAGTCTATCCCCAAGTTGTAGATACAAATCAGGTTCAGCAAGCAATTCAATCCCAGCTCTATCAATACGTGTAATGTTAATACCAAAGCGATTTCTTAGCTTAAGCGAAGAAAGCTTTACACCATTGATTTTAGGGTTCGTAATGATGACGCGCTTAGAGTTTAGATAAGTATCAAGCTTATCCCAATCCACATCTCCGCTATTCCAGTCACGTCGGTCATCACGTTTCCCAAAGAAGACCGTAAGCATTTCAAGATCTTCCTCGTGACAAAGCACCAAGATATGGTCTCCTTTTCCTATTTTCGTTTCTGAAGTTGGAATAATCAGCTTATCTTTCTCACCTCGCCAAATGCGTGATATGATAATGTATTTATGAATTTTTGAGACAAGTTCTCTTACAGAACAATCAATGACTGCAGGGTTTAGAACCTCAAACTCTGCGATATAAGCATTCTTAAAGTCGTGAGAAAGCTTGTGCTCTTTCTTTGGTTTTAGGAATGAAAGACAAATCAAGGCAAGGATAACCCCAATAACCCCAAGAGGATAAGTCACAGCCGTAGCCATAGCAGCATCGGATAATAGCTTTAAGTTATCAGGATATATACTACGGAGTGTACTTTGTACAGCGGCAAGTACAGGCGTATTCGTTACAGCCCCCGACATTATCCCGAGCATATTGGGCATTGGAATACCTGTTAGATAGTGCAAACCTACAATTAGAATATAGGTTAGCACAATCATCATTAAGGCATAGATATTGAAAAACAAGCCTTTACTCCTAAGCGAAGGGAAGAAAGAAGGTCCAACCTCCACGCCAAGTGCATAGACAAAAAGCACCAAGCCAAAGCTCTGAATAAAGGCAATAATCGAAGCATCAACCTGAACGCCCATCTGAGCAATCACAATACCGACAAAGAAGACAAAAGTAACGCCAAGAGAAACCTTGCCAAACTTTATTTTAGCAAAAAGCAAGCCAATGGCAGAGACAAGGGCAATGGCGAGAATAGTCTGCGTCATTGAGGCCTCCACAATGTTAGCGTGTAGCCAAGATATTATATCATTCATATCATTTGCCTTGGGCAATGAATTTTAATTATTATTCACAGCAAAGTTATAGATTTTCAAGGAAATAAGCATAAGTTAAGCTTAATAAACTTCCTAAATGCTAAAAAATTTCAATTAGCATAAGTCAGAAGGCATTTTTTTGACCTTCTTCAGAAGAAAAAAGTGCAGACATAAACAAGTAAGTATAAGGCAGAATACACTACTTCAAACCCTAAAGATAAATAACTATATATCAAACATATAAAATCCCATAAGATTAAGTATAAAAAACTTTCCCATAAACTCAAATAAGTTTTCCGCTAAAGTCAAAAAAGTTTATGGGAAAACTTCTAAAACTTTTCCGCTAAACTTTCTGAAGCCTATCAAAGCGCTTCCCAAAGGAGAGCAAAATTTCTATTATCTTTGTTTCATCACATTGATAGAATAAAAAAGGGAATAATGGAACTGAATGCTAAAATATACGTTGCAGGACATCGTGGGCTTGTTGGAAGTGCTATTTGGACAAGGCTTGAAAGCTTAGGTTATACGAATCTAATTGGTCGCACACATCAGGAATTAGACCTCTGCAACTATGATGCTGTAAGGGCTTTCTTTGAGAAGGAAAAACCAGAGTATGTCTTCCTTGCTGCAGCTCACGTTGGAGGTATTATGGCGAATAATACTTATCGTGCCGACTTTCTCCTCAATAATCTTAATATACAGAACAATGTGATTAGTCTTAGTCATCAGTACGGCGTTAAAAAGCTCCTATTCCTTGGCAGTACTTGCATCTATCCTAAAGAAGCAAAGCAGCCAATGAAAGAAGAGGAATTGCTAACAGCACCTCTTGAATACACGAACGAGCCTTACGCTATAGCTAAGATTTCAGGACTGAAGCTTTGTGAAAGCTTCAACCTTCAGTATGGCACAAACTTCATTTCGGTAATGCCAACTAACCTCTATGGTTACAATGATAATTTTGATTTAGAGCGTAGCCACGTCTTACCAGCGATGATTCGTAAATTACATTTAGCTAAAGCTCTAAACCAAGGAAACTTTAAGCTTATACGTAAAGACTTATCCAAACACCCAATCAGTCAAATTAAAGAGCTAGAGCAAATCAGCGATGTAGAGATAACGAAACTTCTTCAAGAGCATTATGGAATAGAGAAGAATAGGCTTCAATTATGGGGCAGTGGCAAACCAATGCGCGAGTTTATGTGGAGCGAAGATATGGCAGATGCCTGTATATTTGTGATGCAGAACATAAATTTTGAAGATACTAAACCTTTAAAAAAAGAAGTACGCAACTGTCACATCAACATTGGCACAGGCAAAGAGATTAGCATTAAGGCCTTGGCTGAACTTATTGCTCAGACTATAGGCTATAAAGGAACATTAGAATTTGACAGAAGTAAACCTGATGGCACTATGCGCAAACTGACAGACCCATCAAAACTTCAAGCAATGGGCTTCCGACACAAGGTTGAACTAGATGAGGGTATTCGTTTGCTCTATAAATGGTACTTGAATAACTAAAAAATATCATTCTTATAAAAAGCTATCATAAAGCAAATTAAAATCCAAAGGAGTATTCTCAGAGCTTATAACAAAGCAAGAACATTTGGTACTTTCAGATATTTGTCTTACCTTTGCACTCAGAAAATAACACCGCGGGGTGGAGCAGTGGTAGCTCGTTGGGCTCATAACCCAAAGGTCGTAGGTTCGAGTCCTGCCCCCGCAACTAGGGAAAAGACACTTGTCATTTAGAGGCAAGTGTCTTTTATTTTAGCCCTAAAATATCAATGAAATAAAGTCATATAAATACTCCTATTTCTTCTTAAATTATTTGCGAAATAAAAAGCTTTTATATATCTTTGCAGAGAATTCAAGCTTAGGGTTAGGAAGGCTTTTTTAGTTTATTGAACTCTATCCCAAACACATAGTTTGACATTCTGGTCCTATAGCTCAGTTGGTTAGAGCACCTGACTCATAATCAGGGAGTCCTTGGTTCAAGCCCAAGTGGGACCACAACAAAAAAAGGTGTAAGAGAAATTAATCTCTTACACCTTTTTTTCGTCACAAATACACCTTAAAGTTGCGTATTTATTTCTATATTTGTGAAAGCCAGTTATTTTTTAATAATCACCTTAGGGGAAGTAAGTCTATAGACTAAATTAAGCCCAAGGAATAAAAATCAAGATACAAACGTGAGTAGTGTTTACTTTATTGGAATAGGAGGAATAGGAATGAGCGCAATTGCTCGTTACTTCAAGTCTATAGGAGCTTTTGTTGCAGGTTATGACCTAAGAAAATCTCCATTAACAGAGACCTTGAAGCAAGAAGGTATCATCATTCATTACGAAGATGATATTCGCTTGATTCCAGAAGAATGCCTCAAGGAGGACACTCTTATCATCTATACTCCTGCTATTCCCAAGACGCACTCTGAGCTTAATTACTTCCAGAAGCAAGGATATCAAATAATGAAACGCGCTGAAGTCTTGGGGCTTATAACAAGAAATAAACGTGGCTTATGCGTGGCTGGCACACACGGCAAAACAACAAGTTCTACCCTACTGGCTCATTTGTTATATAGCAGTACTCTTGGTTGTAATGCTTTTCTCGGAGGAATATCTAATAATTACCAGACTAACCTTTTGCTCAATGACAAAAGTAAATACTTTGTCATTGAAGCAGATGAATTTGATCGCTCATTCCATCATCTAAGTCCGGAGATGGCAATTATAACCTCTTCTGACCCCGATCACCTAGATATCTATGGTACAGAGGAAGCTTATTATGAGAGCTTTGAGCATTTTACCTCACTCATTAAACAAGGGGGAACACTTCTAGTACATAAATCAGTTAATATCACTCCTCGACTAGACAAAAGTTGCAAACTCTATTCTTACTCAGGAGAAGAGCAAGCAGACTTCTGCGCCTCTGACATTGAGCTCAAAGATGCTCGTTTATTCTTCCGTTGGCACTATATAGATAGAGATAAGCAAGAAAAGAAATCTGCACACTTTGAGCTTGGCGTACCACTCCTTATCAATGTTTCCAATGCAGTAGCAGCTTTAGCAATAGCCTACCTTAATGGCGCAAGTATTGAAGAGCTACAACTAGGCTTAAAGACCTTTGCTGGCGTGCAACGTCGCTTCGACAGACACATTAAAGAGGGAAAAGCATTACTTATTGACGACTATGCCCATCACCCGATTGAGTTAGATGCAGCAATTTCTTCTGTACGTTATCTCTACCCCAATCGTCGTATCGTTGGCGTCTTTCAACCACACCTATATTCTCGTACGCAAGACTTCTATGAGGAGTTTGCAAGTAGCCTGTCTGCCCTTGATGAGCTAATTTTATTAGATATCTATCCAGCAAGGGAGAAAGCTATTGAAGGCGTTACATCAGAACTTATCGCAGATAGAGTCAATTGCCCTATTACCCTCATTAAGAAAGATGAGTTGGTGGAGTATTTAGAGAAAAAAACAAAGCTAGACAATAGCGTCATACTAACTTTAGGAGCAGGAGATATCGCTCACCTTGTAGCACCAATAAAGAATATATTAAGCAACAAATAGCAGAGAAGAATATGAAACTAGTATTATCAGAAAAGAAAATCACAGGCTTGGCAATAGTTTTCATAGCGATTATAGCTGGGGCAATCTCCTATTTGGTGCTTAGTAAGAAGCAAAGTTTAGGTACTAGTAATCAAGAATTTTGCACCGCAATTAAAGTTAAGATAAATGATGAGCAATTAAAGAAATCAAAGCTACGGCTTGTTGGACTTAAAGAGATAGAAAAGATGGTACAAGACTGTGGCGTTCTTAAACAAGAAATGTCTAAAATCATCACGGGAGGTATCGAGGAACAGCTCATATCTAAAGGCTTATTTAACACAGTAGAAGTGTATAAAATCAATGAAACCCTTAGTGTTGATGTTAGTCTTAAAACGCCATTCTTCCTTGTTCAACCCGAAAAAGGTCAGGCCTATTACGTTACACGCGAACGCAAACAGTTATCAGAGCAAGATACAACAGTCTTTAACATAGATGAGGATAAGCATAGAGCTATCAAAGCAGATAATATCATTCCTTTTAAGTTAGCCTATACTCCTGTACAGGTACCTGTTATTAGTGGTGCAATCAGCAAAAATTATGCAATAACACAAATCTATGACCTCTTGACTACTTTGGAAAATAATAAGTACTATAAAAACTATTTTGGACATATATATATGGACAAAGTAGAAGGACTTATCTTACGTCCAAACTCTTGCAATACAGACATTATATTTGGCTATGCCAGTAACTGGGAAGAGATGTTGCATAAGCTAAGAATCTTTGAAGAAGAAGTTATCAAACGACAATCGTGGGAGGCATTCAAATACCTTAAATTTAATTTTCACAATCAAATTATAGCACAAAAAAGAAAGTAAGCATTATGAATAATAATTACCACAACGATACAGAGCATATACAAGCAAGCCCTTACCTCTATGCAGTTATTAATTTAGGACACTCTGCCATATCTGGAATGCTTGCCTACAAAGATACAGCTTGCTTAATGCCAATATGTGTAAAAAGCTATCCAAGTGTTGATATCTTTCATCACGGGTTACTTAAGAATGCAACTGCTTTCAGAGAAAAAATACGCACACTGCTTGATGATTTTGAAACAGCTATTAGCAAACATTTTAAAGATCGAGTTGAACTAACAAAAATCTACATCGGTATAACTCCCATATCAATGAAGCTTATTGATTGGACATATACAAGAGAAACAGACGCTCCAGAAATCATAACTAAAGGCATTATGAGTGCACTTAATGAACAGTGCCTAGATGATTTTCTTAAAAACCAAAGTAAAGATCCAAGTAAAGAACTTGTACGTATTTCATCATTGCGCCCAGTTTACTATACAGATAAAGATTTTGAAACTCCTTGCACTGCAGCAAGTATTGATAAGCTCTGCAAAAGGAGTCTCACAGTCAAGCAACAGATGCTGTGTGTCAAAGAGAAGTATGTAAAAACAATTCGCGAACAGATACAGTCAATGTATCAAAACAAGCATTTAGACATACAATTTCTAAGCAATCCACTGACAGAAGCTAAGCTATGGGAGGAGCAAGAGTGCCAAGACCATATCTACATAAATGTAGGAGCTGGCTCCACAACTATCTTTATGACGGACAAAGGGGTTTTCTACAAAATGTTTATCTACCCCTTTGGTTCTGCTTCTGTTACCAACGATATACAAAAGTATTTTAGCATATCCAATGAACTTGCAGAGCATTTCAAAGTAAGCTACAGCGAACTTGAACATATAGATGTTGATGGAACAATCGAGACGACCTTCAACCAAGAAGATGTAATCTGGGGCAATAAGAGCTACTCAATGTCTAAGGTTAATAAGCTTATTTTCGTGAGAATGCGAGAAATCCTATTAAATACTAAAGCCTACATAAACAAAGAATATCGAAAAAGTCAACCAAACAAAATCGTATTCTACGGAGGTGGGACTAAGCTAAATGGCTTCAAAGAGCTTATTAAGTTCTTGGGCTTTGACTTTTGTGACGTTGAAATTATTGATAACATTGAAGATAAGATAAACCAGACCCTATCTAACATACATCAAGTTAAGTGGGATAATCAGGTATCAAACGAGCATATTTTCACCTTAATGAGCCTCATCAACTACGTTTCATCTACTGATAAATATCTAAATGAGGAACAAGGATACAGCGTTAACATCAAGCAAGCTCTAGAAGTACAAGAGCTTGAATATAATGTAACTCCACGTAAACGCAAAAGTACAAAAGTTGCCACTCCTGAAAATGAAACGACAAGTTTTATCCAAGGAAACATCTTCCAAGATACTGAAGAAAGTTTAACTGATTCTCCACTTACAAGTGAGATAATCACAACTGAGCAAGAAGCCACATTAAAAGAAGAAGTTAAAAAAGAAGAGGGCTTATTTAATGAAAAGCTTGTAGCAGAAAATAATACTACAGCTAAAACATTTTTTAAGAAAAAAAAGAACTCAAGTAAGGAATCCGTAGAGTCAAATAATCCAGAACCGAAGCAAGAAAAAACAAAAGCGACTGAAGAAGAAGTCATATCTTCTGATGACCTGCTTGGTTTCTTTTCTTAATATTGAGTTTTAACCCACAAAATTAATATCATTATGAAATCAATTAGTTTAGAAGAAGATATCAAAGTGACAGAATACAATCAACGAGCAGAAGACCCAATGGTTATGGTTATGGGTGTCGGTGGTGGTGGTGGTAACATCGTAACACAAATGTATCAGGAAGCTGACTTTGGAGGCGTATCCTTTGTACTCTGTAATACAGACAAACAAGATTTATACAACAAACATCTAGCTGATATAAAAATTCAGTTAGGTCGTACAGGACTAGGTGCTGGAGCTCATCGAGACTCTGCACGAAAATCAGCTGAATACCCCCAAACACAAGCGGAAATAAGAGAATGTCTCTCTTCTGACGCACTACGAATGCTCTTTATCGTTGCAACTTTAGGAGGAGGTACTGGAACTGGAGCAGCACCCGTTATTGCACGTATTGCAAAAGAAATCCCTAAGACCTCAGAAGACAACACTGAAAGTGATAATCTTCTTGTTATTGGCGTTGTTACCATACCAAGTAAAAGTGAAGGAGAAGGCTGTGCTAAGCTTGCACTATCAGGTTTAGAGGAACTAATGAAATACACAGATGCAGTTATTATCATTCACAATGAAGGAGCATTAAAGGCAGTAGGAGCAGATGCCCCCTGTAGCGATGCTGATGATGCACAAAACCAGATTCCAATTCAAGCTCTAAAGGCAATCTCGTGGATTGTTAATGAGACAATGCAAGAGAATGTCGACTTTAATGATATTAAGAATGTCTTAAAGGGAGGAGAATCGGCACTAATCAGCATAGGCTATGGTTCTGGTCCCAACAGAATGAAAGATGCGATTTATGAAGCAACGCATTCTCATTTCTTAAAGAATAAAGATATTTTCAAAGCTAAAAGACTCCTGTATTGTATGCTAGACAATTCAGATGAATATGGGAAAGAAGTCAAGCTGAAGGTTGGAGAACGTGATGATATTATTCACAAGCATTTTATCAATTACTTTCAGAATATCGAATCAGACCCCGAGAGCAACAAGAAAAGTATCATACGAGGACGTAATCACACATTCCCTGAATTTGAGAAAAAGAATATCAAAGAGAAAGATACAATTGGACTCATTATCCTAGCAACAGGCTTCTTATTCCAAAAGGAAGAAATCTACGATCCATCTGACTGGGACGATGATTTCTTCAATGATGGGGAAAGCGATGACAAAATCAACTTAGAGAAAGAGTTATACGAGAAGGGTTACAGTAGTAGTGATAATATCAACGTCCAACCTAAAGTTTATGGACTTCCAACAGAACTTTTGGACAATGAAGCTTGTATCCAGCTCTTAGAAAGGGAGAGTCCTGCTTTTCGCGATGAGCAGACAATGAAGAAATACGACGAGATAGCAAGGAAGCAACGCCGTCCAAACCCTTTAGACTCAAACCTAAATAATTAATCTACAAGGGGAACTATTCCTCACACTTCTTTGTTTCTAACATAGACGTGGTCACAGTATAGTTGTATTGAGGACTATACTGTGACCTTTTTTATTTAGATACATAGCAATAATATATGAGTAGACAAGAAAGATTAGCAGAAAGCAAAAGGGAGAAAGCTAAAAAGCAATGCCAACTTCTAGGGACAATGCCTATAGGTTCTGTTTTGGCTATACTCCTTCCCTACCACTATGTCATAGTTGTACTGGTAATACTGCTCATTATCTTATTAATCTACACACAGTCTAAGTCTTGCAGAGATTGCAAAGAGAGAGCTAAGCATCGCCCACACAAAGTGCGACTAATAGCTTATTCAAAAGGTATGATATATCTAGAGTCTAGATATAAAGATGAACAAAGCTTTGACACCCCCTTCTATTCTTTCCAATATGTCCCAAACACAGCCTTAGAGACTGCTCAGCAAATGATTGACCAACGTTTCTGTGGTATCAAACGTGCTCAGCCAAGAGAACTAATCAATTATTGCTATATCGATAACGAAAAAGGGGAAAGCTCTATCATTCATCTATTTGTTGTCGAAATTAAAGACCCAAACCAGCTCTATATAGACTGCAAGCCAAGTGAAGGAAAATGGTGGGACGTTAATTATCTTGATGCTTCATACAGTGGCAAAATCCTTGCTTCTCAAATCAAAGAAGAGCTACCCTGCCTCAAAGAAACAGTACTACTGGCACAGAGTTTATGCAAGAAATAGCTTAACTTTGCACAAACATACAGAAAAGAAGAAAATGAAGACTCAAGCAAAACTATATCTAATCCCCGTACCTCTTGCAGAGGTTCAGCATTCGGAGTGTCTCCCTGCTTACAACAAGACGGTAATTCTACAAATCAAGCATTTTATCGTTGAAAATATCCGTTCGGCTAGACGCTTCCTCAAAGCCGTAGATAAATCCATAAACATTGATGATTTAGAGTTCTTTGAGCTGAACAAACACACCTCTCCCAAAGCTATAGCCTCTTATCTTAATCCAATGAAAGAGGGACATAGTATGGGAATTATCAGTGAGGCAGGCTGTCCAGCTGTCGCAGACCCAGGGAGTGATGTCGTAGCTATTGCTCAGAGAAAAGGCTTTGAAGTCTGTCCACTTGTCGGACCTTCTTCGATTTTACTGGCTCTAATGGCTTCAGGTTTCAATGGTCAAGGCTTTACCTTTAATGGTTACCTTCCTATAAAAGATGCAGAACGCAATAAACTTATCAAAGAGCTAGAAGCAAAAGCTCTAAGAGGACACACACAGATTTTCATTGAGACACCTTATCGCAATGACAAATTAGTCCAAGAACTTATTCGTCAATGTAAGTCTTCTACCCTACTTTGTATCGCATCAAACTTAACAAGTCCAGATAGTTTAGTTCAAACAAAGCCCCTATCAGAGTGGGCTAAAGCTTTACCCAAACTACATAAAATCCCTACAATCTTCCTACTCGGAAGTAGCAATTAATCGAAGCAGTGGATAAAGCTAATAAAATCGTTTGCAATTGTTTGCAAATCAGGAGAAAGAAAATTGATGCTGTCATTGAAGAAAATGGTTACACATCTTTTGAAGAGCTAGCAACTAAACTTAGCGTTGGACGTATCTGTGGTGCTTGTCAAGCGAGGGTAAAAGACATCATTACCGATTTCTATCAAGAAAAGTAAGTAAGCTTAAGACAAAAAAGCTGTGAGCATACCTCACAGCTTTTTTTGGCTCATAGAAATAAGTATAGTACAATAGCTCATTTATTTAGACTTATTTATTTGCTTACACAAAGACTAATCCTTAACTTTGTTTCAGATATCAGTCCTAAAAAATAAGATAAACGTTATGCAAATCAACATTAGAAAGATACTTGAACAAAAAACAAAGAAAAGCTTCCCAAACTGGCTTATTAGATTGCTTGAGCGATTGATACACCAGCGTGAGATTAACTCATTCATAAGCAACAACTCAGACAAAGAAGCTAAAGACTTTTTAAAAGCCTTCCTTGATGATTTGGACATCAAAGTTGAATGGGCTAATGTAGAAAAATTACCTCAAAACGGTCGCTATCTATTCGTCAGCAATCACCCTCTGGGCGGAATTGACGGTATTGCTATAGCTTATATGCTACATACACACTACAACGATGTACGCTATTTGGTTAATGATATGCTCTACCATATAGAACCACTGCAATCTGCTTTTCTACCTGTAAACACTTATGGGGCTCAAAATAAGGAACGGGTAAAGCTCTTGAAAGAAGCCTTTGAAAGTGATACCCCAATAGGTTCGTTCCCTGCAGGTTATTGCTCTCGCTATTTAGATGGAAAAGTTCAAGACCGCCCTTGGCAAAAGAGTTTTATTCGTCTTGCTATTGAGCACCAACGTGATGTAATCCCCTTGCATTTCGTTGGTCAGAACTCCAAACATTTCTACTGGATAGACAGGATTCGTAAGTTCTTAGGGATTAAGTTTGACCTCAGCACTGCCTTACTTCCAGATGAAATGTACAGGGCTAGAGGCAAGAGCTTCCGCATTATTGTAGGCGAAGCCATACCTTGGCAGAGCTTAGCCGAGAGCAAGCTCAAGCCAAATGAGTTAGCTCAAGAAGTTAGAGCAAAATCTTATGCCTTAGCAGAAGATAAATCATAGAGATAGGTTCGTCCAATTTTAAGGAGACCTTGGCTGTTCTGATTTGTGATACTTTCAGAAGCAGTCAAGGTCTTTTTTTAGCCCCTAGGCTTAACTTCTGAAACTTCAGCGGAAACTTTCCAAAAGTTTACCGCTAAACTTTTTTGACTTTACCGCTAAACTTTCTAAAGTTTAGCGGTAAAAATTTAGACCTTTTACCCCAAACTTATTTAAGCCTATAAATCAACAACTTACACGACATAAATCAAGTATTTACTTCACACTAAAAAGGCTTAAAAAAAAGCTTAATATACAATACAATAAATCGGAACTCATTGCCCAAAAGAAAAGGAGCAAAGAGGCAAAATAGCTCTTTACTCCCATCATTTTTAAGGCTGTATGCTCGGCTTAGTGCTTCACATAAACTTGATAATTTCCCTTAGTCATCGCCTTTCGCCAGACAAAAACCTCTAAATTTTTCATTGAAAAACGAGCTACTGGAAGCAGTGTTTTCACAAAATCATCAAGGTATTTCCTTAGAATTGGATTATTACTGTTTAGGATTAACATCAAGTCTTCCCCCTGCTCTTCCGAAAGCCTTACTTGCTCTTTTAGAGCCGATAAGTAGTCTTTAAGCTTAGCCTCTTCAAGGTCTTCAATAATAATCAAAGGACTTGACAAAGAAGACTGCAATTTTTCCAAGCTAAAATCCTCAGACAGAATGCAACGCTTCAGAGATTTAACAGTTGATGTCGCCAAAAGATAAGGCTCAAGCAAAGACAGTTCTTGCCCTATAAGTGTCGCACTATTTGAATGATGATGCACCGCTAAACGGAAAACAACCTCAGCCGTTCTGATACTATAAATGGCTCTATCCCCACAACTCTTTCGCAAATTCTGGCTCAACTTGCGAGACTGAGGAGCTAAATAACGAAAGCAATCATAAGGATAAGGATTGCGAAGCACTTTAGTTATCAGATGGAAGGCATAAGGCGAATGCACGCCATCGCCACGACGATGGAGCAGAAAGCGTTTTAACTCTCGAAGTGAACAAATAGGTCTATAAATAAGTGGGTTACGTTTCTTTTTCATAAGGATTTAATTGATGAACTTAAACGCTTAGTGCTACAGATTAGCTTGATAAGCTTCATAACGTTTGGCTAAACCTTGGCGTATTTTCTCGGTAAACTGATAGTTTTTCCAGCCCCATCGAGGAGCAAGAAGCATCTCTCGAGGAGACTGAGACACAAAGCGTTCAATCACAATATCCTCTCGCAGTTGCTCTAGAAAGTCCAAACACAGTTCGATATATTCCTCTTCGTTAAACAAATGGAAGTCATCAGGTTTCGTAAGATATTCACGTGCCATAATCGTCCCCTTAAGAATCTGCAACTGATGTATCTTCAGCGTGCAGATAGGTAACTCCGATAGGCGATGAGCGTGGCTCAGCATCTCTTCCCTCGTCTCATTAGGAAGCCCAAGAATTAGATGGGCACCAGTGAGCAAACCAGCTTCGTGCGTTCGCTTAATAGTAGCGACACTCTCCTCAAATGTATGCCCACGCTGAATACGCTCTAAGGTCTTATCAAGCGTACTCTCCACGCCATATTCCACAAGGACGAAGGTACGTTTGCTTAGCTCTGCAAGATACTCGAGCAAAGGCTCAGGCATACAGTCGGGACGTGTACCGATAATCAAACCAAGAACCTCAGGGTGAGCAAGGGCTTCTTCATACTTCTTGATGCAGTCTTCGACGGAAGCATAAGTATTCGTGTAGGACTGGAAATAAGCCAAATAACGCATATCCTTATACTTACGAGAGAAGAAGGCAATCCCTTCATCAAGCTGTTCAGTAATGCTCTTCTGACGAATTTCAAAAGCTGGGCTGAAGCTCTTAACATTGCAATAAGTACAGCCCCCTTTTCCTCGCGAACCATCACGAGTAGGACAAGTAAAACCTGCCGTTAGCGTAATCTTCTGCACTTTTCCCTCAGGGAAATAACGCTTTAAGAATGCACTAAAATCAATCCAAGAACTACGCATCTTTCTTTAGTTTTTTCTTCCCAACTTCTGAGTAAATCCATTCTTCTTTAGAGAAAATATCCGCTCTAAAAGCTTCTATCTGCTCCTTAGCTCCGAGAGGTAAGACAAATTCCTCCAAAGCGTCGTCCCCCTCTCTAATGCTTTCAAGAAGCAAAGCCCTAAACTCATCAAGCTTACTTATAGACTCCTTGCCAATAGCTTCTCGCAGATTACAAACCTTAGAACGAACAGAAGCCACACGAGAAGTAAAACCATCTTCCGCCTTAACGGCAAGACAACGCTCCAAACGCTCTAAGTCTGTATCGAAAAGCAATGACAAGTGATAAAGCATACGTCCACGACGCATTGCCTCAGCCGAACCGCCGACTTTAAGCCCCTGATAGCGTAAATCCCCACGAGGAGAAAGTGTTAGCTCTACACCTTGCTGAGCCATTGCTTTAATAATGGGCTGAGGGAAGGCTTTTAAGTCAAAGCTCTCGCCTTCACTTTGTGCATTCTTAATACAGGTATAGTTTAGATTGCCTAAGTCGTGAAAGACCGTTCCGCCTCCTGACTTACGTCTCAAGAGAGCAATCCCTTGCTCCTTCAGATAATTCAAATCACACTCTGCTTGAGCATATTGATAGCGTCCCATAAAAACGGAAGGACTATTTACCCAAAAGAAATAAATAGTATCAATATCCCTGCATTCATTATAGAGATAATACTCTAATGCTATGTTGTAATACGGATTATTGGAATCCGAAATATAATAAAAAGCTTTCTTGTTTTTCTTTTCTTGCACCGTCTTATTGCTTATTTAGGCTCCTGATAAATCAAATACTTTGCACGCATCGCCCTATACTTTTTGAGGTCTTTCTCCCAAGTTTTTCGAATTGCCTCCTCGCTCATTCCTCTCTGTATCTGATAGTACAGACGTTTATTGCCAGCAAGCAGTTCAAAAGTTCGCCTATCCTTAATAAGCCTTAGCCCTTTTTTCTTAGCTAACTTATTGTAATGAATTAACCATTTAAGCGAAAGACTTCTATCAGGCAAACTGTCTGGCGAACTTAAATCAAGTCCATAGCAAAGCTTACCTTTTAATTTTGGATTAAGAGCCTGCCCTTTAATGCGATGAGGACGGAACTGATATTTACCAAAAGCCTTATTCGGATAACCTAAAACCTTGAAAGGCTTATCCGTACCACGTCCAAGGCTTAAGATAGTCGGCTCAAAGAGACAAAGGGTCGGATAGAGCTTAATTGCCTGCATATCTCTCAGATTCGGACTTGGTTCGACTGGCAAGTCATAAGTTTGTCCGTGCTGCCAACCTGCAACTGGGACAACACTCACATCACAAACATTATGCTGACGCAACCAGCCCTCTCCATTTATCATCAGAGCTAATTCTCCTACAGTCAAGCCGTGCAACAAAGGAATTCTGTGCAGACTAATGAAAGATTTACAATTCCTCTCTCGCATTGGTCCATCAACAAAATCATTCGGATTTGGACGGTCGCAGATAATCAACTTCTTATCTTGCTCGGCAACCGCCTCCATAATATAATGCATAGAACTGATGTAGGTATAAAAACGCGTCCCAACATCTTGCAAGTCAAAAACCACAACATCTAAATTCTGCAAATCACGAACTTTCGGACGTTTATGCCTTCCATATAGGCTGACAATAGGTAAGCCTGTCTTATAATCGTGTCCATTCTTAACATACTTACCTGCATCAACCGCACCACGAAAGCCGTGTTCTGGCACAAAAATCTTCTTAACATTAACTCCCAAAGCAAGTAATGTATCAACTAAATGCACGCGTTCTTTACCTAGAACAGACGTTTGGTTTGCCATAATCCCAACTCTCTGCCCCTCTAGCATTGGCAAAAGGAAATCCAAACGTTCAGCTCCAACCTTTACTTGTCCCAAGACCTTAAGGACGGAACATAGACTTAAGCTAATAACCAGCCCTAGCCTTATCATATCTTTTACTCTCATCATCAAGCTTATCAATAACCATTTATTACCATACAAAGATAAGCTAAAAAATAGTATTCAATAACTTAGCACCTCTTTCAAGCGAATAACACAATGGAATATCACAAATACAATAAAGACCCGCTAAAAATAGCGAGCCTTTACTTATTAGTTAAATAGCAGAATTTCTTACTTATCAATCTTAATATGTTTGGCTTTGACTTCTTCTTGAGTAAAGACAGAAGCAAACTCTTCAAACTTGCTTGGGCTTTCCGTTGTTAGATATTCGCAAGAAGCGTTTTGACTAAGCCGTTCTTCCATCTCCGAGTGTCGCTCTAAATAGTCAGCTAAAGCTTCAGCAACGAGCGTACCTTGACTAATCAACTGAATATCATCGTTGATATACTGCTTAATCTTCGGACGAAGAATCGGATAATGCGTACAAGCTAAAACAAGGGTGTCAATATCAGAATTGCGAGCAAGCAGACGTTCAACGTCCTTTTTGATGAAGAAGTCTGCCCCCTCACTTTCGCCCTCTCCACACTCAACCAAAGGCACCCACATCGGACAAGCTTCTTCGTAAATTTGTATATCAGGAAAGAGTTTCTGAACTTCTACTTCATAAGCGTGAGATGAAACCGTCCCAGAAGTCGCCAAGATACCAACTTCCTTAGTCTTCGTCATCTCTCCAATAACTTCAGCCGTTGGACGAATAACACCCAAAACACGACGACTAGGGTCTGAACTAAATGGTAAGTATTTCTGCTGTATCTGACGCAAAGCTTTGGCAGAGGCGGTGTTGCAAGCAAGAATAACCAAAGGACAACCTTGCTCAAAGAGATAACGTACAGCCTCAAGCGTAAACTCTTGTATCAACTCAAAGGAGCGACTACCATAAGGAGCACGAGCATTATCCCCTAGATATAAGTAATCATATTGAGGCAATTGCTTACGTATTTCCGAGAGTATCGTCAGACCTCCGTAACCAGAATCAAATACACCTATAGGACTTTTCTTCTTCATATCTCTGTATTATGGGAGTTTAACACACCACGAATTAGGTTCTTCGTTAAGTTTGTTCTGCATTTCCTCTAGACTTATCTCCACATCTTTACCTATCCCTTGCGAAAGTTCTTCACCTAACTTATAGATGATAATCGTACCTGAGAAAAAAACAGTCTGAGGATATTCCTTGTCAAAAGGACTAAGCTGAATACGATGTTCCTTATCAAAGGAAAGCATAGCATTCTGAATATAAGATGAAGCTAGCTGAATATAATGAGAAGCGTAACGTTTCTTATAATCAATCTTATTTAACATAGCCCTAATAACTATCCTCAAAAGCCATCGGCAAACGAATAAGACTTAGACTATCAAGAGTTAGAAAGCCTTGGACATTTGACCTAGAAACAAACCCCTGAAGAGACCCACTAATCGAATCAATTTGTCCCTTCCTTGCAGAAAGAATAATTTGATGTGCCCCATTAGTTTTAATGGTCTTCATCTCAGTTGTGTCTAATTTCCCCTCACTAAAGAGAGAGAAAGACATCAAGAGACTATCTTGTTCCAAAGCATTTAGTCCACTAAGTCCAAGGTTCAGACTAATCTGTACAAGACTATCATAAGTCCTACGAGGTTGATAAACAAATGTTTCATTGACATAAGTTGGAACTGCCAATAACTTTGGATAAATCGTATCAAGTAAAAGATTAGCATTTTCCAAACGCCCTTCGACCCACTGATAGTGTCTCCTAACAGAATCATCTAATAAATCAACTTTCTTCTGCAGTTTAATCTGCAAACGACGAATAGAATCGTCAAGCTTACTATAGAAATTATGATAGAGATTGATGTCATTCTTAGCATACCAGAACATCGTGCTGTCCCAATCTGTCTGCGTGATACCGTGCTTCTGAAAGAAAGCATAATAGCTAACATAACGTACACTATCAGGAACGCTCTGTGTATTCATATAAGCCTTGAGCAAACTTAGTTCGGGCAGTATCTCTCGGACTTCGTCAGGGCTAAGCTTCGTCCACGAACGATTACTACAAGCCATTCCACCTACTAGTAGAAGTAAGCAAGCAAAAGTCTTTAAGGACTTGACATATTTATGATGACTAGCTCTAAACATTCCCTCTTAAATTTGCCAAATTATTCTGCTTTACCTTTTTCTTCTACTGCTTCCTTTTGTCCAAAGCTCTCAAGCATTGCAGAGAAAGTACGCGGATAGAAAAGCAATAGTATAGCTACACCAACGCTGATGCAACTATCAGCAATGTTGAAGACTGGGCTAAAGAAAATAAAACGCTCCCCGCCAAACTTAGGTACCCACTCGGGATAGAAAGTGTCAATCATAGGGAAGTATAGCATATCTACGACTTTGCCATAGAATAAATCGCCGTAACCTTGTCCCCAAGACACTAGCTCTGCTATCTGCCCTTCGCTTGAAGAGAAAATCTTACCATAGAAAACGCAATCAATGATATTACCAATCCCCCCTGCTACAATTAGAGCTAAAGCAAGTAGAAAGCCAAACTTATAAGCACGAGACTTAACAAGTTTATATAAGACATAAGAAGCAAAGGACATTGCTACAATACGAAAGAGCGTGAGCAGGAACTTATTGAAGATGGTAATCCCATAAGCCATTCCTTCATTCTCTAAGAAACGAATCTTAAACCACGAGGTAACGTCAAAGCTCTGAAACTCAAACATATTAGTCTTAACCCAAATCTTGCTCCACTGGTCTAGGACGAGCAGAAGCAAGACTAAGGCTAAAACAATAAATCCTTGATGTTTATATAAAAAACTATTTCTTTTCACCTAACTTAGCTTCAATGCACATTGTAGTATGTGGTACGGCTCTTAAACGCTCCTTAGGGATTAACTTCCCTGTAACCTTACAAATACCATAACGTTTGGTCTCGATACGTACAAGAGCAGCTTCCAAGCCCTTGATAAACTTCAATAGACGCTCTGCATTAAGTCCGTTCTCAGTTCTTGAGAGGTTACCTGCACTGTCTTGGAGCATTGCGAAAGTTGGCGACGTATCGTTAATATCGTTA
>PDWI01001058.1_pt1 | contig 52517 bp, 41 predicted proteins | sample 1430891 | NCBI WGS metagenome assembly PDWI01 (sample SAMN01162508, study PRJNA174530) | Oral metagenome, whole genome shotgun sequencing project. | biome: Marine environment; feature: Marine mammal; material: Swab sample of the gingival sulcus; isolation source: swab sample of gingival sulcus... | reverse complement strand
ATTTATCTGATATGTCAAAAAAAATAACACAATCCCATGTTAAACAAACTTGTTCTTTTGAATATATTTATTCATGCAAATATTGGACTAAAAAATAAATATAAATGGTATAAAACAACAAAAAGAAGCCCCAAAAATAGCCTGAAATACGATTTATTCGAAATGAGGAGGCAAAGCACTCATTATGTCTTCCATTAAATTCTTGTATTCTCCGTATTTGTAATTACTGCTACTTGTTTCGCCAAGACGAACAATAATAATGTTTTTTATCGGGTCGATGTATAGAATTTGGTGCATAATTCCGATCGTTTGAAACCTGCCTGTCAGAACACCCAAGTTCCAGCGATATTCGTCCATATTTGTCCAATTGTAATGCTTCTTGCAATATTTTACATATTTTTTATTTGTGAAATTTTTAAGGCAAGACTTCCAAACTCTTCTCTTTGTGTCGTATTTTTCGCTTTTGTATTTTTCCAAATATCTGTTTACAGCCTGTAATGAATCTTTAAAATAGGGATTTCCTTTGGCATCTGAACCGTGTATGAATCCGTTGTACCATTGATAATTATAATCAATATTTTGGGGATTGTTCGTCAAGGTGGCATTTATCCAGTCTTCCGAGACAATTTGTTTGCCTTTAAATTTGCCTTTGTTAAGGTACAAACGACCGATTTTTGCCAAATCAACGGCAGAGAGATTTAGTCCGCAATAGGCTTTTGCCGAACGATGCCGCTTATCGTCTAAACTCCATAATCCTTTGTTTTCCATTTGCAAAGGCTGCCATACTTTTTCTTCAAAATATTGTCCTAAATTTTTTCCTGTAACTTTTTCAAGCACAATGCCAAGCAAAGCCGTTTGAGCGCTTTGGTATTTGTGTCGAGTTCCGGGTTTATGAGCAAATTTCATGCGTTTCAGCTTGCCGAACTGATTGCGCCCGTAGTACAAACGAGCCATTCCGGACAAAGGATTGCTGTAACTTTCGTTGAATTTTAAGCCGCCGCGCATATTAAGCAACTGCTTTATTGTAAGCTCTTTATATTCCGTCGCTTTATTTCTCAGTTCGGGAACATACTTTGTAATGGTGTCGTTTACATTGTCTATCAATCCTTCATCAATGGCAATGCCCACAAGGAGCGAAGTGATGGATTTTGAGGTAGAAAATAGAGTGGAATAGTCAGAGCGTTTACAGCTTTTGCAATTCCATTCAAATAATATACTGTCGTTTTGAATAACAATGAATTGTCGTGTTTTAGTTCCCGTAAGCAGTTTGCTTAAACTTTGTTTTTCTCCTTTTGAATTTTCAAAAAACATGGTGTCTAAAATGCTCGCTTTTTTAGGGTGAAAGCTATATTTTCGGGCATTTTCTTTGAAGTCGTAAGACGGGAATATTTTGTAATCGTCAATATCTGCGTCCCGGTAAATAGCTTCCCTTGTGAGTGTGGTACAAGAATTTAAGAAAAACAAAAGTAGAATGACGTAAAATAATCGTTTCATGGTGTATTAATCGTTAAACAAGTTTTCTGAAACAGACAAAAGAACTTGTGTTGTTCGTATGTCTCAAAGGTATAAAAAAATCTTGAATTCTGTTTTCAAAAATTATATGTGCATTGCAAGTTTGTTCTAAATCGGACAGTTGGGTACGCTTGTGAACACAAATAACAGATTTTTGTGCTCTTGAAATAATATAAAGAATTATTAAACAGTATTTTAGATGAAAAGGTATAAAATTTGATGGTTGAAATGGCAGAACATTGAAAAATTTTATCATTATGACAAAAAAAAATCCCCTTAATCTGAAAAGAATAGAAAAGGCAATATTTGCGCTTTTTGTTATTTCTTTAATAAACACAAATATTCATGCGCAAAACAATTTGTTCGCTACCGACGATTTATTGGAATTAAGCATAAAAATGGATATAAAAGGCGTTGCGAAAGATGTTGCTGAAAAACGAGAGTATCACAAGGCTGTTTTGAGCTACAAAAATAATGGTTCGGAAAAAGAAGTGCCAATACTTATTAAAACAAGAGGGCATTTTCGTCGTCAGCGTACTGTGTGTAAGTTTCCGCCATTGAGAATAAAATTTGCAAAAGAAGATGTGCAAGGAACACTTTTCGAAGGACAAAAGAAACTTAAACTCGTTACACATTGCGGGAAAAACGATACTTACGAAAGAAATCTGCTGAAAGAATACCTGATTTATAAAATGTATAACATCATTACCGACCAAAGTTATAAAGCCCGATTGGTAAGAGTGAAGTATATAGACACGAAAGGAAAAGTTGAGGAGATGACAAAATATTCTTTTTTTATTGAAGACACGCAGCACATGGCAGAGCGTATAGGCGGAAAAATCCTTAATGCAAGAAATGTGCATGACGACAAAACAGACTTTGATAAAATGACAATTTTAGCTGTCTTCCAATTCATGATTGCCAATACAGACTGGTCTGTTGCAACGCTTCACAACATACGTCTGGTAACCGTCGATCCTTGGCAGCCTCCTATTGCTGTTGCTTATGATTTTGATTGGGCTGGCTTTGTCAATGCGCCTTATGCAAAACCGGCAAAACATTTGCCCATTGAAGATGTTACAGAACGAATTTTCAGAGGATATTACAGAACTCCGGAGCAACTCAATCAGGCTTTCGAGGTGTTTAGAAATGCGAAAGGCGAGATAATGCATCTCTTGACAAATTTCCCCTTCCTTGATGAAAAATACACAAAAAAGAATATTCGTTTCATCGAAGAGTTTTATGACATCATCAATAATCCGAAATCTGTTAAACGCGAATTTATCGAAAATTGCCGTTCTATGGCAGTGAAATAAGCTTTCCGGAAATACTTGCGCAGAGGAAAACGAGACGGAAGAGGGCGCAAAATTCAGAACACAATAAAACGGGTGTAAAAAAAAAGGTTGCCACAATCGGCAACCTTTTGGGGGTAAAACGAATTAGTATTTTTTATTTTGCAACTCTTTCGAGCCATTTCAGCATGAACAACATTGTAAACATTGAAACAAGACAAACTGCAACAAACACACTCCACGTGATCCACAAAGGAATGGATTGGTACATGATTGCTCCGATGAATAAAAGTTGATTGCCCAGAGCTGTTGCGCCTAACCAACCGCCTTGCATGATTCCTTGCAAATGAGGCGGTGCTACTTTCGATACGAAAGCAATTCCCAAGGGACTGATGAAAAGTTCGGCAACTGTCAGTATGAAATATGTTCCCAAGAGCAAAAACGGGGTTACTTTTCTCATGTCTTCGAGTGGTGTTCCTCCGGTTTCAGGGTTGATGGTTTCGTAAAGTGGCAATCCTAAAGAGCCTACTGACATCAACACGTATCCAAGTCCGGCGATGAGCATACCGATAGCAATTTTTTTCGGTGTTGAAGGTTCCATTCCTTTTGCGTTCAGCCAACCAAAGAAAGCTACAACGACCGGTGTCAGGAATACAACAAAGAAAGGGTTCATCGACTGGAATGATTCTACGGACAATTCAATGCTTCCAAATTTCAGCAAGGTATAGTCTCTTGCAAAGAATGTAAGGGTCAGTCCGTTTTGGTGGAACGAGAACCAGAAGAAAATCACAACACCAAAAACGGCAAACAAAGCATAAAGTCTTTGTCTGATTTCGGCAGCTTCCATCTTAACTTCTTCTTTTCCGTCTTCGGAATCTGCATTTTTAGCGGCAGTTGACGGATTCGGAAATTTTTCCTTGTTGGCAAGGTATATAACAAAAGAAATCAACATTGCTATGATTGCAATACCAAATGCGTAATGGAATCCTTCGGTGAATACATTGAGGTAATTGTTTGCAAATTCGCCCAAATCTGTTACGCTTGTTCCGTTAAGGCTTGCGTTATCTGCCCATTTCTGCAAGAGTTCTGTCGATTCGGCAGTGAGCTTATCGTTTATTTTTGAGTGGCAGAGTGCCGGAAGTTCTGCATTGTATGCAAAGCCATGAGTTTTCAGCCACCATGTTCTGATTCCGGGAGCTATGAAAGGAGCAAAAATTGCACCTACGTTGATAAACATATAGAATATCTGAAAACCTGCGGCTCTTTTGTCGTCGCCGAATTTAGGATCGTCGTACATTTGCCCGACAACAGCCTGAAGATTTCCCTTAAACAAGCCGTTTCCGAAGGCAATAACGAATAGTCCGACAAGCGAAATTGTCAAGTAAAGACCGACATTAGGCACCGGCGTTGGCGTTGGCACAGCCATAACCAAATATCCGAGTGACATGAGAATAAGTCCGGTCATGATTGTTCCTTTGAAGTTTTTGGTCTTGTCGGCAATGACTCCTCCAACCAACGATAAAATATAGATCAGTGCGTAGAAAGTGGAGTAGATATAACCGGCATTTTCTCCGCTCAGACCAAATTTTGCCTGAAGAAATAAAACCAATATTGCCATCATGGTATAAAAGCCAAAACGCTCTCCCATATTGGCGAGTGCGGCGGCAATAAGTCCTTTAGGATGTCCTTTAAACATAATATTGCTTTTTTATTAGTTAGTAAATATTTGATTGTACATTATAGTTTGACAAATATAAAAATCATTTTTATATCTTCAACTTTAATTGATGCTTTAAATTCTTAACTATGTAAAAACTAAGTGTAAATTCCCTTCAAAAAAGTTGTAAAACATAAAAAACAATTTTGACGATCAAAATATATGATCCAATTTGCAACGGATTTTTAAGAAAAGTAAAAAAAAAGCAGAACAAATAAATTTCCCAAATTATGAAAATACTTCATCCTAACCAGCTTAAAGAGCTTGATGCCTATACCTTAAAAAACGAACCTATTCACTCCATTAATTTAATGGAACGTGCTGCCGGAGTCTGTACCGATTGGATAATGAAAAATATAGAAATACACGGCGAGGTAAAAGTTTTTGTTGGTCCGGGAAACAATGGCGGAGACGGGCTTGCCATTGCCCGAATGCTTGCCGAAGAAGGATTGCCCGTTGCGGTTTTTACTATCGGAAAATTGTCGGACGATGCACTGGTTAACTACAACCGCTTGATTGAACAGAATAAAACCAAAGTATTTACAATTACAGGAGAAGAAAACTTCCCTTTGATTTACGAAAACGAGCTAATCATCGACGCACTGTTCGGCTACGGACTAAATCGAAGACTTGAAGGTTTCCCCGCTCAGTTGGTTACTTATATCAACAAGTGCGCAGCCGAAACCGTCGTCGCAATTGATATTCCTTCGGGATTGATGGCTGAGGATAATTCTATGCAAATTCGCCGGGCAAAAGACGCGCCGGGCAATTATAGATACGAAAACGTAATTCAGGCAGATTATACCTTGACGCTCGAACTGCCATTTTTGTCGTTTTTCTTTGCAAACATCGACCCGCATGTCGGAGAATGGCATTTTTTGCCAATAGGATTGCACGAAGAATGCCTCAAGACGCTTGAAACAAAAAACTATTACCTGACAAAAGAATATGTTGCGCCCAAGATAAAGAAAAGAAAGAAATTTTCGCACAAAGGTTCTTACGGACATGCGCTGCTTGTTGCCGGAAATTACGGAAAAATGGGAGCTGCCGTTTTGGCAGCACGCGCCTGCAAACGTTCCGGCGTTGGATTGATTACAAGCCACATTCCCAAAATAGGATTTCAGGTTCTACAATCAGCCATACCCGAAAGCATGGTCTCCATTGACGAATCCGAGTTGTACTTTACAAAAATTCCCGATCTGACACCTTTCAATGCCATTGGTGTCGGACCCGGAATAGGCATGGATAAAAGCACCGAAAAAGCACTTCACGAACTTATTCAGTCGGCAAATGTTCCTATGGTTCTCGATGCCGATGCCATAAATATCTTGGGAAAAAATATGGCTTGGATGTCTGACGTTCCCGAGCAAAGCATTTTCACACCACACCCGAAAGAGTTGGAGCGACTGTTGGGAGTGGCGAAAGATTATTACCACAGAAACGAGCTTCAAAAAGAGTTTGCACAAAAACACAATGTGTATATAATTTTGAAAGGCGCACATACATCTATCACGTGTCCTGACGGAACTTCCTTTTACAACTCGACAGGAAATCCGGGAATGGCAACAGGCGGTTCGGGCGATGTGCTCACAGGAATGATTCTTGCTCTTTTGGCACAATCTTACCACCCGAAAGATGCAGCCATTCTTGGGGTTTATCTGCACGGTTTGGCGGGCGACATTGCCGCCGCGAAAATCGGGCAAGAAGCTCTCACTTCGGGCGATATTATCGAAAATATCGGGCTTGCTTTCATGCAAACGAAGAAGAAGTAAATCCCCTTCAATCTTTCAATGAAAAACCTGACAGTTTTGATACTCGCTGTCAGGTTTTAAATTTACCAAACTTCTAAAATGTTATTTTTATTCTTATAAAATAGGTTGCAGCGAAAAAGCACATTCAAAGGTTTCGTTTGGCAAAAGTTTTCGTATTCCTTCTTTTTCTTCAAATATGTTGTTTGAGTCATAATTGTCTGTAATGCCGTTCCATGGACCGATACACACAAAGTCGGCTCCGGGCTTTGCCCAAATGCTAAGATAGTCAAACCCCTTGAAATCAAGCATAATTCCTTTGTTCGACTTGCCGCTTTTCAGCGAAATTTTGTTTGATTTCGGATTTTTGAATATCAGCGCATCGTCGTTAAATTTTCTGCGATTGAGCGGGATTTTCTTTTCGTTTTCAAGAATTTGTGTTTGTCGCGCGCTCAAAAGTTTATTTTCAATAAACCAACGATTGATGTTTTCTTCTTCCTCAAATTCAAGATAATAGTCCTGATAGGTTTCGCTCTTGAACATCGGACAGTTGAATGCCGGATGTGCACCTACGGAAAATAGCATTTCGGTTTTGCTGCGATTTACTATTTTATAGCCAATACACAGTTTTTCGTTTGTGAGCTTATGGTTTATAAAAAAATCAAAGTCAAAGGGATAGATTTTTTTGCTTGTTTCGGAAGACTGTAAGCAGTATGAAAGCGAATCTGACTCAGAGGCAATAAGCTCAAAATCGGCATCGCGTGCAAAGCCGTGTTGATTCATGAAATAGGTATTTCCTGCGTAAATATATTGCTCGTTTTTCAGCGCACCGACAATGGGAAACAAAACAGGAGAATGTCTGTTCCAGAATTTAGGATCGCCCTGCCAGATAAGTTCGGTGTTGTCGCTTTTTAGTATCAAGCTGCAAAGCTCTGCACCTTTGTTCTGTACAGAGATTTTGAAAAAATCGTTTTCTAAAATCTGCATATCTTTCACAAAATAATTTTTATTGGATAAAGATAATGATATTTTTTATTTTTTTTGCAATCATTGCATTAAATCTTACAACAAATCTTCATTTTTGTGCCGGCATATTTACTTTTTTTAACTAAGAGGTAAAACCCAAGAACCAAAATATAAGCAGATTAAAATTTTAAAACCACTTTCTCTTTAGAAGAAATAAAAAAGGCTTAAAATTTGTTCGGTAATAATTGGTTTTAATTTAATTTTTGTTTATTTTTGTGAATAGATGGATTTGAGGTAAAATTTTAATCATAAAGATATGATACATCATGAATCTTCAAAGAAAAAGCAGCATGTCCCCCCCCCCCCCGAAAAAAATGCGTCCTATGAGGTATCGAATAATGCTTATTTTCGGTGTATTTATTTTGGTGTTGGTTGTTGTCTTAGCTGTCGTTATTGAGAAAATATCAAGAGATATTGTTTTAGAGCAGGTAGAAACACATCTTGTAAGCGAAGCGGAAAATGCAGCTAAATTAATAGATCATTCCATAAAAAACGATTTTAAACAGCTTGAGACAATATCTCATATGTCGATGTTTCGGGATACCTTGTTGAGCTATAAAGAAAAAGCAATCCGTTTGGAGAAAGAAGAAAGGAATGTCTGTTTTAAAGATCTTTACCTTATAGACAACAAAGGTGTGGGGTATTTTTCTGACGGGAAAATTGAAGATGCTTCGGCAAACAAGTTTTTCCTAAAAGCTGCTGAGGGAAAAAACTACCTCAGCGAACCCTATTTCGACAGGTTCGGCACGTTTTGTATAAGTGCTTCTATTCCCATATATGATAATGACAGCAGTAAGCAGGTCATAGGAGTGCTTTTAGCAGACTATGACGGGCTTGCACTGAACGAATATATTGAAGACATTGTCGTGGGCAAAACCGGTTTTTGTTATATTTTAGGCAAGACCGGAGTTGTCATTGCGCACCCTAATGAAAAATATGTGATGGCCCAAGAAGATCTTATAGCACAAAGCAAGGAAAAAGAAGCTTATATCTCAATTGCAAATTTTGTGAAATATGCCTTGAGCACAGGCAAAGGAGATGTTAAATTTTATACCCTTGACGAAGAGAGATTTATAGTGTCTTTTGCAAAAATACCGCGTACCGGCTGGACTGTAATCGTAAAAGCACCTGTTGATGAATTTCTGAAAAAGACAGACCGCTTGCGTTTTTTTATTATCATAATAAGTCTTATAACTTTGTCGGTAGCCTTGTTCATCATCTTTATTTTGGCAGACAAAATTACCAATCCGATAATGAAAGTAGTATCTATACTCAGAAAAATATCAGAGGGCAATTTGAATGTATCTCTTAATTATCAGGAAAATGCAACAGATGAAATAGCCCTTTTGGAAAATTCTATGTTTGATATGGTTGAAAAATTAAAGGCTATCGTAATCAGGATTGAGCGAAATGTTAAAAGTTTGAGCGATGTAATCAAGCAAATAAACGGAGCTTCGCAGCAATTGTCGCAAGGCGCAAATGAACAAGCAGCCTCGACAGAAGAAGTGTCGTCGGCAATGCTGGAGATGCGTTCAAACATTGTCCAAAATGCGAACAATGCTAAAATGACAGAAAAGGTATCTTTAAAAGTGCAAGAAGGAGTGGCTAACGTAAAAAAGAAAGCAAAAGAAGCGAACCAAGCACATTATTTGATTGATGAAAAAATAACAGTAATCAGCGACATAGCCTTTAAGACAAACATATTGGCACTCAATGCCGCCATCGAAGCCGCTCAGGCAGGCAAACACGGCAAGGGTTTTTCTGTTGTAGCTACGGAGGTGAGGAAGTTAGCAGAACAAAGCAAAGCGGCAGCAGAAGAAATCATTGCTTTGGTGAAGAAATCCGGAGAATTGTCTGATAAAGCCGGCGAGAGTTTGAGCGAGATAATTCCGGATATAGGACAAGTCGGGAATTTGGTGCAAAATATATCAACCGCAAGCATAGAACAAAATGTCGGTACCGAACAAGTAAATAATGCAATACAACAACTGAATCATGTAGCCCAAAGAAACGCAGCAACTTCGGAAGAACTGGCAACAACATCGGAAGAAATGGAAGCACAAGCCTCACGCTTAAAAGAAGCTATTTCTTATTTTAAGTTTCGCTAAGTAAGGTATCACGAAAAAACGTACCTCTTTGTCATAGCGATTATAACTCCATTTGATACCACCCATAAAAAGTGCGTTCAGTTAATACTGAAACAACAAAAACGTATTTTTACCAAATATTTTTTTGTGATGATAAAATTCATTTGAGGCTTATTCGTTACATTTGATAGATTGATCTTTGGAAGATATTTATATTTTTGCAGGGCATGTAAATTTGCATTACTATGTAAATGTTTTGTAAATAAGCTGTAAAAACATAGAAGCACCATACATTAACTATTGAATTAAACTTTTTAACCCAATGAATAAAAAACAATTACTGCCTCTAATTTTGTTGATTATATCGTTTAATTTTTCGTTTTCACAAATACCGAAAGTAAAATGGTATTCCTTGCCGGAAGCCCTGAAAGCAAGCGAAGAAAAACCACGACTGATTTTAGTTGACTTTTATACCGATTGGTGCGGTTGGTGTAAAAGAATGGACGCTATAACTTTTCCCGACAGTGAAGTGGCAACCTATCTTAATGCTTATTTTTATCCGGTAAAGTTTAATGCAGAAGGCTATGACACAATACAATACAATGACACAACATGGATAAATAAAGGACTCGGACGAAAACCGACACACGATTTGGCAATCAAACTACTGAACGGAAAACTCACCTATCCTTCGATGCTGATAATGGACAAAGAACGCAAGCCAATCACTGTAATACCCGGATTTCGGAATGCACGGGAACTATTGGCAATCCTGATTTACCTGAATGAGGGAATTTATAAAACCTCCGTCGGATTTCCCGATTTTGAAAAATATTTCAAAAAAACATATCCCGAAGGGCAAAAATACTCAATGACAAGAAGCGTTGTCAAATGGCTTACGTTGGAAGAGGCACTTGCAAAAAATGAAAAAGAGCCGCGTAAGATTTTCCTTGATTTTAACGTAAGTTGGAGCATCGGATCAACCATGATGCTGATGACAACATACAATCATGAAGTGATTGGAAAATACCTGAATGAGAAATTCTATCCGGTAAAAATCAATGCCCTCACGCGCGATACGTTAAACTTTGGCGCAGAATATGTCAATACGGGGAAACACCCTTCGTACCATCAATTGCCTTATGCTATGTTGCAGGGAAAAATGAAATTTCCGGCAACCATAATCCTCGACGAAAACAACAAGATGATAAATCTTGTGCAAGCATATCTCACGCCGGAAGCCATAGAGCCGATTTTGAAATATTTCGGCGAAAATGCTTACAAAAAAACAGCATGGGTGGACTATTTTAAAAGTTTTGAAGGTACAATAAACAAAAAAGAAAAGAAGAAAAAATCGAAAAAAAACAAATAGGAGCGAAAATCTCAAAAAATGCCAAAAGCATAATCATTAAATCTGAAAAATAATGAATAAAATTCGTTTCAAATCGCTAAGACCATACTTGATAATAATTTTGGTTTTGCTTATGATTGATCAAGGGGTTAAATTCTGGATAAAAACAAGAATGACAATCGGGCAAGATTTTCATGTTTTAGGCGATTGGTTTTTAATACGTTTTGTCGAGAACAACGGCTTTGCTTTCGGGCTTGAACTTCCCGGCGTATGGGGAAAGTATATTTTAAGTATTTTCAGAATCGGGCTGGTATTTCTGATTGGCGTATATTTGATTGTTTTAATAAAAAAACAAGCACACAAAGCCATACTTTTCAGTATCACACTGATTACTGCCGGAGCGTTGGGAAATATTATCGACGGTACGTTTTACGGAATGCTTTTTAGCGAAAGTACATTTTCAAAAATTGCCGTGTTTTTGCCCGAAACAGAAACATACGCTTCTTTTCTGCGCGGAAATGTTGTCGATATGCTCTATTTTCCTATCATTGACACACATCTGCCTCAATGGATTCCTTTTTGGGGAGGCGAGAAGTTTATTTTTTTCAGCCCGATATTTAATATCGCAGACTCTTGCGTTACCATCGGAATGTTTATTATTGTTTTTATGGTGTTTTTCAAAAGAGAAACATTGAGAGCATTGGAGTTTTAGAAAAATAAGCCTTAGGAATACAAAAAAAAAGGGTAGAACACAGCTCGTGTACACAGGTGTTTTGTGCAACCGGGAGAGCAAACACTCTCTTGTTGATTATAAAATAAAATCGTAAATTTGCAGAAAATAACAGAAGTATAAAAAATGAAAAAAACATTAAAAATAGGACGTTCAGATTTTGAATTAATTGTAAAAAACGGACATTATTTTGTGGACAAAACAATGTTAATATATGATTTTTACAATAATGCAAATGATATTCTCTTAATTCCACGTCCCAAACGATTTGGGAAAACCCTGAATTTGTCGATGATTGAAAATTTTTTTGATATTCAGAAACCTGAAAGCAAGAAATTATTTGCCGATTTTAAAATTGCCCGGGAAAAAGAATTTTGTGAAAAACATCAAAATAAATATCCCGTCGTAAATATTTCGCTAAAAGGCATAAAAGAACCGGATTGGGAGAAGTGTTTTAACAAATTTGTCCGGTTCATTTCCACATTATATGAAAATTATAGTTTTTTATTGCAGTCCGACAAATTATCTATATACCAAAAAAAAAGGTTTGAAAGTATAATACTGCAAGAAGCTAATTACGCAGAATATAAAGGAAGTTTGGAAACACTTAGTCATTATTTACACAGGCATTTTGAGAAAGAAGTCATAATACTTGTTGATGAATACGATGCACCAATAATATCGGCATTCAATAATACTAACAGCCCGATAAAATCGCCCGATAAAGAAAATAAAACCTACTATGAAAAGGTAGTAAATTTTATGCAAGGTTTTTTGGGCGACGCTTATAAAGGCAATAAATCTTTACTCAAGGGATTGCTAACGGGAGTGATGCGTGTAGGTAAAGAAAGTATTTTTTCGGAATGGAATAATTTTGCTGTTTTCGGAATAACAATGCCTTATTTTTCAGATAGTTTTGGATTTACAAAAGATGAAACAGAAAAAATATTGACAGATTTTAACCTTTCACACAAGAAAGAAGAAGTAAAAACATGGTACAACGGCTATAAGTTCGGCAAAACGGAAAATATATACAATCCATGGTCGATAGTTAATTATATTGCAAAATACGAAGCAGGATTTCGACCTTATTGGGTAAATTCAGGAGATTATTCATTAATAAAAAGCCGAATTACCGAGCATGGAGTGCAAGAAAATATAGAACATTTAATAAAAGGCGAAATAATAGAAAAAGAGTTACACGAAAATTTTGTATTTCAAGATTTTGAAACAGATAACGAACTTTTGTGGACATTGCTGACCGATAACGGTTATTTAACACAAGTAGAAGAGAGTGATTTCGACAATTATAAACTCAGAATACCAAATAATGAAATTAAAATTGTATTTAGAGACATTATCAAAACATGGCTGAATAAAGATGTGAAATTAAAAAAGGATTTGCTGATAAATACAACAAGAAATTTAATAAACAACCGAATACATGAATTTGAAAAAGGCTTCAAGCAACTTGTAGGCGACACTTTCAGTTATTACGACACCGCTGAAAAAACAGATAAACAACATCATAAAAAGATTGTTCGTTCCGAGCAGATTTATCATGTTTATACACTTGGTTTATTGGCAATTCTCAAAGATAATTACATTATAAAATCCAATAAAGAAAGTGGAGAAGGACGCTACGATATAATGCTTATTCCACTTGATAAAACAGCCAAAGGAATAGTTATGGAAATAAAGAGTATTGATAAACAAAAAGAAACCGAAAAAAAAGAAGATTTTATTAACAGAATAAACAAAGCTATCAATAAAGCATTAATTCAAATTGAAACAAACAAATATTATTCAGAACTGTTGGAAAACAAAATAAAAAATGAAAATATTACAAAAATAGCCGTAATATTTGCAGGTAAAGAACCATATATTACTCCTATAACGAAAGAATGAAAAGCTCACAACACAACACACCGTGCAAAAAATCAAAACATATGAGAACAACCTTAATTTTTCTATTTTTTTTGTCTGCCTACCACCTTCCCATTTTACGGAAATGCTCAAGAATATTCGACGAAACACAACAAAACGGTGCTGAATGAGTTTTTTAAACAAACTTTTGTGCATGAATCAACCCTTCGCGCTTTTTATGCCGTATATGGGAAAAAGGTCAAAACAAGAAACAACCCCAAATGCACGTTGAACAAATGAAGAAAATTCTAATCGAAAAATCATATAAAGGACCGGCTATTAATTTTGACGGTGAAAAGGGATTAATTGAAATCAAAGGATGCTCTATTTTGGAAAATCCAAGAACATTTTATGAACCTTTGGTTGATAAATGGTTAGATGAATATATCAGCAATCCGAAAGAAAAAACAGTGGTAAACATTGAACTTGAATACTTTAATACAAGTTCCTCAATGTGGATTTTTCAAATACTGAAAAAACTCGGCGGTTTGTACAAAAAAAATAAGGAAGTAACCGTAAATTGGTATTATTTTGATGAAGACATGCTCGAAATAGCAGAAGATTACGAAGCCCTAATTTCAATACCTTTTAATATGATTGACATAAAATCTTCTCAGGGAAATTAAAAAATATGTACGATACAATAATTACAAACGGACTTGTCGTTGATACGGAAAAAACATACAAGGCAAATATTTACATAGAAAACGAAAAAATTGTAAAAATTGATGCCAAAGATGAAATTCTGCAAGATAGCAATACAAAAATAATTGATGCCAAAGGCAAGTATATTCTTCCGGGTGGAATAGATCCGCATGTGCATTTTTACCTGAACACACCTGCCGGATATTCGTCAGATGATTTCCGAAGCGGAAGCATGGCTGCTTTGTCCGGCGGAACAACTTCGTTTATTGATTTTGTAACACCGCAAAGAAAGCAATCGCTTATCGAGGCACTTCACGAACGAAAACGCGAAGCTGAAAACACCCTAATCGACTATTCCTTGCATATGAGCATCACGGCGATGAACAAAAATACCCGCAAAGAAATAGTGCAATGTATTAATCTCGAAGGCATAAACTCGTTTAAAATGTATATGGCATACCAAAAAAACATTGGCGTTTCCGACGAGGTATTGCTTGAGGCAATGCACACTATCGGCAAAGAAAAAGGGCTTGTGCTTTTGCATTGCGAAAACGACAGCATTATCGAATTTAGCAAAAAAAAGCTTTTAAAAGCAGGCAAAAATCAGGCGGAATACCACCCGATTAGTCGTCCGAGTTTCGCGGAAAGTGAAGCTGTAAATCGGGCTGCCATTTATTCAAACCTAACAGATTGCCCGCTGTATATTGTTCATGTGTCTTCCGGAAAATCAATTCAAACGATAAAAAAACACAAAAAAGCAGGTAGCAAAATTTTTACGGAAACTTGTCCGCAATACTTAATTTTAGACGACACAGCTTACCAAACCGCAGGAAACGAGAAATTAAAATTTGTCATGAGTCCGCCCTTACGAAAAAAGACGGACAAAGCGCAACTGTGGAATGCCATCAGCTCAGAAATTGTTGATACTCTTGCAACGGATCATTGTCCGTTTAACACTGTCGGGCAAAAAGATAGGGCTTTGCACGATTTCACGAAAATTGCAAACGGCGCAGGAGGAGTAGAACATCGGCTTGCATTACTTTTTACTTTTGGCGTGTTGAAAAATAAACTTACGATAAACCAAATGGTAAACATTGTATCTACAAAAGCCGCAAAAATATTTGGCTTGACAAACAAAGGCGAAATAAAAACAGGAAAAGACGCAGACTTGCTAATATGGAATCCGAAAACACAAAATACCATCTCGCGGAAAACGCATGTTCAAAATTGCGACTCGAACATATACGAGAGCATCAGAACGTTTGGTGAAGCTGAAATGGTGATGCAGCGCGGAAAAATTCTTTTCCAAAATGGCAAGTTTATCCTCGATAATGTCAAAGGAAAATTTATAAAAAGAAACAGGCATTGTTTAGATTCATGTAGTTTATATCTTTGCTCAAAACATATTTAGTCTCGTTAAGTTAGTATGGTAAATGACAATACGATTACATTTTATAATAAAAAAAACTCTGTTATACAGTATTTTATCTCTTTTAATATTTTATAAAACTATGCTAATTTAACAATACCAATAAAAATAATTTTGATAAGGAAATAAAATTGCAATTATCAACTTTAATCTCTATATTTGCATGGAAATTGAATTTCATAGCTCTAAAGTTTATCATTGTCCACTACGAAATATATAAATTTTAGAGCTATTTTTTTATAGTCATCATTTTTTTACGCTATCAATATCTTAAATTTTAGACAATGATAAAAAAACTAAACAATCAACAATCGAGGACTATGCGATTTTCTCGCATATTATTTTTACTGCTATTGGTAATAGGTGCAAGCAAGCTTGCAAATGCACAAAAAAGTTTTAAAGTAGACGATTTATATTATAAATTCGTTTACGGCTCGAACGATACAAAAGTATATGTTTCGGATAATTATCCATCGTCCCAAAAGCCCAAAGGCGACATTGTAATTCCTGAAACAATTGAGTACAAGGGAAAAACTTATCCGGTTACAGAAATTGGACATTTTGCTTTTAAAAACTGTACTGAAATGACTTCCGTAGTAATCCCAAACTCTATTACAAGCATTAAAGCACAGGCTTTTGCTTATTGTCAAGGATTAACCTCTATAAAACTGCCTAATTCTCTTAATGAAATTAGTTCGCAGGCTTTTTTCTATTGTAGCAATATTATTTCTATTATTTCAGAAATAGAAGAGCTTACATCTCTTGAAATGGGCAGTGGAGTTTTTATGGGTATTGATAATTTGAATTGTGTTTTAGCAGTGCCGGAAGAGAAAATAGAAGATTATAAAAATGCCAAACAATGGAAAGATTTTATCAACATACAACCTTACAAAGCGGTAACGGGCATAAATCTTGTTGAAAAAAATAAAATCATCGGCATAAATGAAGAATTGCAACTTACCGGAAATGTTATTCCTGAAAACGCATCAAACAAAAGTTTAATTTGGACAAGTAGCGATACAGCCACGGTCGCAGTAGATAGAATTAACGGTATAATCATAGGCAAAAAAGCAGGAAACGCAATCATTACGCTTGCAAGCCAAGAAGGAAATTTTACCGCCACATGCGAGGTAACTGTAAACAATACGCCCATTGGAACAAAATTCGCAGAAGGCAATTTATTTTATGAAATAATTGCAGCTTCGCCTCTTCAAGTTGCCGTAGTACCTGAGATTTTAGATGAACAAGCTCATACGGCTACTTGGAATTCTATCGCAAAACCGTCGGGCGATGTAAAAATTCCCGAAGAAGTAAAACACGGTGGAAATACATACGCAGTTACAAGTCTTGGGCGAGGAGCTTTCTTGAAATGCGCAGGCGTAACATCAATAACAATTCCCAACTCGATTACGAAAATTGACGGTGGTGCTTTGTATCAATGTACAGGTTTAACTTCGGTAACAATTCCCAACTCGGTAACAAGCATTGGAAATAGTGCTTTTAAATATTGTTCTAATTTGACATCAGTAACAATTCCTAATTCCGTTAAAACAATTGGTAAATATGCTTTTAGAAGTTGTGAGGAATTACCGAAAGTGGTAATTCCCAATTCAGTAAAAATTATAAGTGATTACGCATTTGCAAATTGCGAAAAATTGGTATCGGTCGAAATCCCTAATTCCGTTAATAGAATTGAGTCGGGAGCTTTTTATGCTTGTTCTGATTTAAGGGCTATTCATTCAAAAATAGAAGATGTTTATTCTGTTTATATGGGCAAGGAAGCCGGAGAAGTTTTTTCGTCAGTATCTAAACAAAAATGTACTTTGTATGTTCCAAAAGGCAAAGTGGAAGATTATAAAAATGCCGAACAATGGAAAGATTTTTTCAACATAAAAGAAGACGAAATAACCGCAATAGAATTTACCAATGAAAGTAATATTGCTATTTACCCAACAAATGTACAAACAGGCTTCATTGTTGAGAATGCCACCCAACAAACAACCTTAGAGGTTTTCACTATCACAGGTAAAAAAGTGCTTAGCACTGCCATTACAAGCAATAAACAATTTGTAAATATAAACAATCTAAAATCAGGTGTTTACCTCGTGAAAGCAGGCAATAAAACAACTAAAATTATAAAATTAAATTCATTTTAATTAATATTTAATTCCAGTAGAGACGTTGCAGGCAACGTCTCTACTGTGAGGAAGGGGGGTATTTTCTCTGCAAGGGAGAGCATGCTCCCTTGTCAAACATAGGTATTTCCGATATTCTTTAAGGTATTTTATCAAACAGAAATAAAACTAAAAAACACATATTATGGATACAAATTTTCTTCTCGAATTGCTCGGCTATTTGGCATCTCTGGTCGTATTAATTTCGCTTTTAATGAGTTCTATCGTAAAATTAAGGTGGATAAATCTGGTCGGAGCAGCCATGTTTAGTGCATATGGTTTTCTCATTGGCGCTTTGCCTGTCGGAGTTGTAAACTTCGCAATTGCTCTTATCGACGTGTATTATTTGATTAAAATATATTCAAAGAAAGAGTTTTTCAAAACACTTTCTATCCAACAGGGAAACAAATATATGAAAGAGTTTATCACGTTTCACGAAGCTGAGATAAAAAAGATGTTTCCTTCGTTTAATTTTCAGCCCGACAAACACGATGTTTGTTTATTTATTTTGAGAAATATGGCGGTTGCAGGTTTGTTTATCGCCCGCCAATACGACAAAGAAAGCCTTTTGGTCGAGTTGGATTATGTCATTCCGGAATACCGCGATTTGAAGCCGGGCAAACATCTTTATAACCAACAGACACATTTATTTACCAAACTTGGATACAAAAGCTTGTGTTCTTATTCGCACAATAAATTTCACGAAAGATATTTGAAAAAAATGGGATTTTCGGAAGTTGAAAAAGGAAAAATCACCTTATTGGTTAAGAATATCTGATTGCGAATACCGCTCTAATCCGTAATTCAGGTTTATCAATTGGCTGTATCGAATAAACGAGTCAAAATCAGCCAATTGGTTTCCGATTTTGAATTTTGAATTGCGAAAATTAAATTCTTTGCGTACAGCATCAATTTTTGCCGAATCGGTAAGGAAATTTCTAAATTTTTTCACAAGATTGTAATATCTCGGATATTTATCAAGCCCTCCGAAAGTAGAAATGGCTATTTTCCAAGGATCGTCCTCCTCAATGGCGTTATGATAGAAATAAGCCAACATGCGTGCCGTAGCATCAAGATTCAAGATAGGATGAAATCGTTCGTCAAAATTGATAAGCTCACGAATGTCGTAGCTGTATTCTCTCATGAGTTTCCTGAGTCTTTTTCCGTGTTCGTGCGAACGCATGGCATCGCAATCTTCAAAAATCTTTAGTCCAAAAATTTTTGCCATTTTGGGTTGCAAGTGACACAGCCCGATTCCGCCATCGTCAAAACTATTCGGAATCAATGCTCCGCCGCCCGATTCGAGCATAAGCATTCCCAAAAGATAATTGTCCGGAATGCCGTATTTTTTCTCAATCGCCTGCGTTATGTTCTGAAACCGTAATGTTCTCAACATCATGCCGTACAGTTTATCCTTGTAGTTTTTTCCGCCAACGCCGTATTTCCCTTCGTGTCCGAGCATGATCAGGTTTTGCAACTCTTCTTCGGGGACAATAATTTCATACCTAACGTCGGGACACAAATTTTGGCGGTAATAATGCTTATCAATCAGGTCTTTCTGCTCAATGGGTTTGATAATGAAAGCAGGGTCGGTATCATGAAAACTTGCTTGTATTACCTTGCAATCTTGCGGATAAAATGCAAAAAAAACACAAAGAAACAAACATATCTGCATACGAAAAGAGGCGTTTTCCCGAGAATCGGCTTCGATTGCATGGCTGCTTTTTTCTGCGGCAACAAGGGCTTTCCGGATTTTCGGCAAGGCAAAAACCATTGCTTGCAATCGTTTTTGCAAACGGCTAAAAATAATATTGAGACTATTTGTAATCATCAAGCCCAAAATTGCGATTCCGATTGTGGCAATAGTTTATATAATCATCAAAATCGGCTTTTTTATTGTTGATTTTAAAATTTTTATTGCGTTTGGCAAACTCAATCCGCACATTGTTTATAACAGACGAATCGTTTAGTTTTTCTCTGTATTTTGTTACGTTTTTATAATATGTTTCAAAATTTTTTGAGCCGGCATAGCGAAAAATAGCGGTTTCGAGTTTGGTATTTTTCAATTTTTTTCCTCCCATGTAGTACGACAACATTCGCCCAACGGCATCTAAATTCAGAATCGGGTGGAATCTATCGTCGTAATAAATAAGGTTCATGATTTTTTTATCATGCTCATCGATCAGTTTTCGGAGTTTTTTCCCGTGTTTTTTGCTTACCAAAGCCTTGCAGTTTTCAAACGTCCTCAATCCGAACTCGACGGCTGCTTCGGGTTGCATGTGGCATAAGCCGATTCCGCCGTCGTCGTTGCTGTTTGGCAAAAGCTCAACACCGCCTGTTTCTTGCATCACCATTGCAAGCAGCAAATTATCGGGCAAACCGTATTTTTTTTCAATCTTTTTCGTAATGTTTTGATAACGCAAACTGCGGAGAATCATGCCGTAGAGTTTGTGCGTTTCGTTTCTGCCGGCAACTCCAAAAGGTGTCTCAAAACCAATCAGTTGGAGATTTTCAAGCTTGCGTTCAGGAAAAACAATTTTAAAGCCTAAGTCTGAATTTCCACACTTTTTGTACAAATTCAGGTCTTTTAAATCGACCATCATCTCAAGTTTTTCGCTTTTTATTTTTGCATTGCGAAATTTGTTTAACCAAATATTCATTAAAAACGAAACAATGGCAATGACAAAAATAATGTAAATATGATATGCTTTTTTACGCATCTAAAAATTATTCGCGAAAGAAAACAAATAGTGTATAAAAGCGAAAAAAAATGTCTTTTAAAAAGCAACGAAAGTAATGATTTTATATCAATTTTTAAAATGATTGAAATAATATTACATCATTGCTTTACGCTGAGTTCAAAATTACCAAAAGTCCTTTATTTCCCGATTTATTTTAATCATGCCCTGCGTGTTGTCCGGCAATTAAGGTGTAAGCGCGCTAAAAATAGTGAAATTCAAGGCGCAAAAAGTTGAAAACCGAAGTTTTCCGGTGTAAATAAGCTTAATGCTATTTTTCTTCTGCTTTCCAAGGGGTTTAAACTCGTTGGAAAGCAGAAGTTTGCATTTTTAGGGTTTAGCATAAATCAGTCATGCGAACTGTTTCGCTTTTTATTTGATTACCTTTACGGCGGTGGCTTCAGGTCCGCGTTTGCCTTCCATGATTTCAAAATCTACTTTATCGCCTTCGCGCAATTTTTTCCTTCTTTTATCATGAATTCCTTTGTAATGAACATAAATCTCAGACCCTTCATTTGTTTCAATGAAACCAAATCCTTTTGTGGAATCAAACCATTTTACTTTACCTAACATATTTCAATTTTTTTAATCGTTAAAAACTACATACAAATATCTAAAATATTTTACTTTTTTACTAATATTTTTTACATAAAATAAACTTTATCGTATAAATATTTTGCGGTATAAGATTTTTCGCATTGAATTAAATCTTCCGGAACGCCTTGAAAAACAATTTCGCCACCTTTTTTCCCGCCTTCGGGACCAAGGTCTATTATCCAGTCAGCCGATTTGATTACCTCAAGGTTGTGTTCAATGATAATTATGGTATTTCCTTTCAGAATAAGTGCATCGAAAGCCTTCAATAGTTTTTTTATATCATGAAAATGAAGCCCTGTTGTGGGTTCGTCAAAAATAAAAATTCCTGCTTGTTTTTCCTTTTCTTTGCCGAGAAACGAAGCAAGTTTAATGCGCTGACTTTCGCCGCCGCTTAATGTGCCGGACGATTGTCCCAACTTCACATATCCTAAGCCGACATCTTGCAAAGGTTTTAATTTTTCGGCAATTTTCGTAGAAAGATTTGTGTTGCCGTTCTTAAAAAACTCAATAGCGTCATCGACGCTCATTTCAAAAATATCAAAGATGTTTTTCCCCTTGAATTTCACTTCAAGGACTTCGTCTTTGAATCTTTTTCCTTTACAACTCTCACAAACAAGCTCAACATCAGCCATAAACTGCATTTCTATTTTTATTGTTCCCTCGCCCTGACAGGCTTCGCAGCGTCCGCCTTCAACGTTAAAAGAAAAATGCGCCGGTTTGAATCCATTGATTTTCGCAGCCTGTTGCTGTGTATACAATTTTCGTATTTCGTCGTAAGCCTTTAGGTAAGTTGCCGGATTTGAGCGCGAGGAACGTCCGATAGGATTCTGATCGATAAACTCTACAAAGTCGAGCAAATGCAAGTCGCCGCTCAGCGCAACAAACTTCCCGAATGTTTCGGATACCTTATTGAAATGTTTGATAAGAGCGGCAGAGAGAATATTTTTCACCAACGAAGTTTTTCCGGAACCGCTCACACCGGTAACAACGGTCATGATATTCAGCGGGAATTTAACATCAAAGCCTTTCAGGTTGTTTTCGCGTGCATTTTGTATTTCTATGAAATTGTTCCATTTGCGTCTGGTTTTCGGGATCGGGATTTTCATCTCTCCGGTCAGGTATTTTGTTGTCAGGCTGTTTTTTGCCTGCATCAGATTGTTTGGCGAACCGTGAAAAACGATTTCGCCTCCATGCGTTCCGGCGAATGGTCCGATGTCAATAATCTGGTCGCAGGTTTTTATAATGTCTTCATCATGTTCAACAACAATCAGAGTATTCCCGATTTGTTGTAGTTGGCGCAATACTTTTATCAACAAAAAAGTATCTCGCGAATGCAAGCCGATGCTTGGCTCGTCAAGGATATACAAAGATCCCACCAAGCTGCTTCCCAAAGAGCTTGCGAGGTTTATTCGCTGCGATTCGCCGCCCGAAAGGCTTGACGAAAGTCGGTTTAGGGTCAAATATCCTAATCCGACATTGCACAAAAACGCTATCCGATTTTTTATTTCCATCATCAGCCTTTTGGCTACCGAATTTTCATAGTCGGTAAGTTCCAACGAGTTGATAAAACTCCTCAGCTCTTCTATGGGCATTAAAACCAATTCGTGAATAGATTTTCCGCCAACTTTCACATAAGAAGCACTTTTTTTCAGGCGCGAACCGCTACAATCAGGACATAGCGTTTTCCCGCGATAGCGCGACAGCATCACGCGATACTGTATTTTATAATTTTCTTTTTCAAGCATTGAAAAAAAATCATTCAAACCCTCGAAATATTCGTTTCCTTTCCAAAGGAGCATTTGCTGCTCTTTGCTAAGTTTGAAATATGGTTTATGCACGGGGAAATCAAATTTTTCGGCATTCAGAAGCAATTTTTCTTTCCAAGCACTCATTTTTGCGCCTTTCCAACAGGCAATTGCATCTTCGTATATCGAAAGGCTTTTGTTCGGCACGACCAAGTTTTCGTCAATACCCATTACTTTCCCGAAGCCTTCGCATGTTGGGCAAGCGCCAATCGGGTTATTAAAGCTGAACATATTTACGTCAGGTTCGTCAAAAGTCATTCCGTCGGCTTCAAATCTATTCGAGAAGCGTTTTTCAAGTGTTTGGTTTTCGGCGGTCATAATTTTAACGATACATTCGCCTTGCCCTTCGTAAAAAGCGGTTTCGACAGAGTCTGCAATTCTCGAACGATTTTCTTCGGTCTCGTTCACCACAATGCGGTCTATGACAATATTTATTTCCTTATTTTTTAATGATTTTTCTATTGATTTTGTACAGTTTTCCTCAGAACTTTGTTTAATAATATCTTGAATTTTCACCATTTCGCCATCAAGTTCCACTCTAACAAAACCCTGCTGTAGCAACATTTCCATGTGTTGCCTGCAAGTTCGTTGGTTCAGGGGAAAAAATGGAGACAAAAGCAAGGCTCTGGTTTTCGCCTCGAAACGAAAAATGAAATCAACAACATCGCTTACTTTGTGTTTCTTCACGAGCGAATTGGAGAGCGGAGAAAATGTTTTCCCGATTCGGGCGAACAAAAGTTTTAAATAGTCGTATATTTCCGTAGAAGTGCCAACGGTCGAGCGCGGATTTCTCGTGTTTACTTTTTGTTCGATTGCAATTGCCGGCGGAATTCCTTTGATAAAATCGACTTCGGGTTTGTTTATGCGTCCTAAAAACTGTCGGGCGTATGACGACAAGCTCTCAACATATCGTCGCTGACCTTCGGCGTACAAAGTATCAAAAGCCAAAGACGATTTCCCCGAACCGGACAATCCGGTCAGAACAATAAATTTATCGCGCGGAATTTCAAGGTCTATATTTTTCAAATTATGTACTTTCGCCCCTTTAATGACAATCTTGTTTTGTGATCTATTCTTGTTTTTTGGCATAGAAATTGATTATTTTATCAAAAAAAATTCATACTTTCATCAAAAAAATTTTGTACAATTATAATAATTATAATAAACTTGCATTGTAGAAATCAATGTAAAATTTTAAACTAAAAATTTAGGAGGACCGTCTATAGAAAAAACTCTACCCTTTTTAAACTAATAAAAATACATAAAAAAAGGAGGAAATCATGGAATACAAAAAAATGAAAGATCAGGAATTAGTATCTATGTTTATAGACGGAAATCAAGCTTGCATTGAAGAACTTATTAATCGTCACAAGAACCGCATTTATACGTATATTCTGCTCGTTGTAAAAAAGCACGAACTTGCCGAAGACATCTTTCAGGAGACGTTCATAAAAGTTATAAAATCGTTGCGTGGAGGAAGATATAAGGAAAAAGGGATATTCGTTTCGTGGGTAGTTCGTATTGCTCACAATTTGATTATCGATCATTTCAGAAAAGAAAAGAACCTAAAAACTTATTCAAACGACGATAGCGAAGTAGATATTTTTAATTCAAGTAAATTTTCAGAGAAGAATATTGAGCAAACTATCATCGAAGATCAAATAGCCAGCGATGTTCGGAAACTTATCGACGAATTGCCTGAAGATCAAAAACAAGTAATACTACTTCGCCACTACGGAGGTTTGAGTTTCAAGGAAATTTCGGAGCAAACAAATGTGAGTATCAACACTGCTCTGGGAAGAATGCGTTACGCGCTTATCAATTTGAGAAAACTCATAAAAGAAAAAAACATAAACCTGACAATAGCTTAGGAAATAATGACATAATGGCAGAAAAGAGGGAAGCCCGAAAAAAAATGGGTTTCGCTCTTTTTGCATTGCCCAACATTCGTTCGAAAAGGCATATTTTCTGAATACGCCCTTGTAGAAATATCGGCTATTTCTGCGAATAGTCGTCCCATTTTTCATTCAAATAATGGTCTTCTGCGATATAGCGTAGAAACTTTTGAAATTTTTCAGGGGTTTGAAAAGCCCGAACAGAAAAAACTTGCTGATTTTTCTCATTGATATAAACATTTGCGGGAAAATACATTTGTCCTTGCAACATTTTTACTGCAAGTTGATGAAAATCATGATCTTTTCCCGTGTTTACGTAAACTTGGTCAAAACGCAATGTATCTTTTGTGGTGGCATCCATGCGCACCGGATAAAAATTTTCATTTATTAAACGTGCATTTTGGGGATTGTTATAGACAGAACTCATCATTATTTTTGAAGCGAGGCTGTTTTTTGTATAAAAATCGATAATAATTTTTTTGGGCTTTGTCGTATTCAGCCGAATTGCGTCAGAAAGAGTCAGCCAGTTTATTTTATTTTCAGATTCAACATCTGCATTTTTAACTCCATTCGGGAAAGTTTGGTCAAAATATTTCTTAAATGTATCGTAATCGACATTAGCACGTTGAATATCTTCGCCAAAATAGATCAAACGAGACCAAAGACCTTGTTCTTTTTGATAGCCGGGAACTGTTGTTTTTTTTCCGTAACGATCAATATAAACAAGTGTCGGATAAGCAAATCGTCCATCTAAAAGGCTGATCGTCAGTTGATGAACTTTTTTATTTCCGATCAAAGTATCTTTAAACTCATAGTTGTTAAACCTGACCGTATCGTGCCTTTCTGCATTGTATTTTACGGCAACAAAGTAGCGGTTTATATAATCTACAATTTGCGGATTTTGAAAGGCTTCTTTGTCCATTCGTTTACACCAACCACACCAATTTGTGTAGGCATCAATAAACACAGGTTTGCTCTGAAGCGATGCCAATTTAAGTCCTTCGGTAAACGAGTGCCATTGTATTTGTTTTGCGGTATTGTTTTCCTGGGCAATAGTTGCCAACGAAAAACACAGCAATAGAAGTGTTGTAATGATTCGCATGTAAATTTTGTTTTTTCAGATTTCAGACAATTAAACTTGCTTACTTGCCATAGATTTTTTTCAAAGATTAACTAAAATTTGTGATATAAAAAATCAACCTACATTCAAGTCGCAAGTGCAATATTTTAGGCTACGAATTTATAAAAAAAATCGTTCCATTCTTTATGTAGAGTTTTTTATCCGTTCTTTTTGGAACATTGACGAGATACGCTTCATTCTGTCCATTAAAATAATGTCGTTTAAATTTTTATTTCATATAAAAATAAGCTACTTTTACATCGTAAAATTGTTTGTCTATTTTTTATAAAGTTTACGTTTACAAAAAAATAAGAGATAAAAAGCAACAATTTAAAGGTGGAGAAATTTCATAAAATTAAAAAAAAAATAGGGTTGTTTTTTTTGAAACAGAATATAAAAAAACAAAACAGAAATATCGAATTTAATAATATTGACTCAGCGCAATCTATCGGTATTATTTTTAATGCAGACGACGAATCCGAATTTCCCAAAATAAAAAAATTCATTTCACAAATAAAGCAACAAAACAAGAACGTTTACGGTCTTGGGTTTGTCGGCAAGGAAGACGATAACCTTATACGTCCGCAGATTGACGGCATCGAATATTTTTCGTTCAAAAATCTGACGTGGTTCTACAAACCGAAAGATGCTTATGTGAGCAATTTTTGCAATAAAGCATTCGATTTGTTAATTGATTTAAACCTTGACGATTATTGTTTGCCTTTGTCTTTTGTTTCAGTGCTTTCAAACTCGAAATGTAAAATCGGCAAAAAAAAATTATTCTATTCTCACGACATATTTATTGACATAAAAGACAACAATTCTGCGCATTACTTGATTTCTCAGATACAACATTATTTGTCTGTCCTGAAAACGGGAACTAAAGGTATAAACACACATTAAAGCTTGCCGGACAAAAAGGCAAACACAGGAGATTTGCCTTTTTTCTGTCATTTTCACTGCTGTTGCAATATAGAATTTAGCTTTGTTTGTGTGTTTTACTTCTTTTTTCCGAAAAGGAATAAACCGACAAACAATCCTAAAGAAAAAATCAGTGCTGTTTTTTTCAGATCTCTTATCGGGATAAATTTTGTTTCTTCTTCGGTAATTTCAATTACTCCAACAGGTTTTACCTCAATATTTTCGTGGCTGTCGTTTGTTTCGCAATTTTCGTCTTTACGCCAATTGCACCGGCGAAAAATATTGAAATTGCCAATTGTGCAAACCGAAATTTTCCCGACAGGGATTACTGTTTTTGAATCTTTCACAATAGGTTCGCCGAAGAGCAGTTTCGACGAAGTTTGTGTTTTTAATTTTTCAATCAATTCTTTTACTAATTCAGAAGTTTCCATTTTATACTTAATTTAAAGATTAAATTTATTTCGTGTAAAAAAGAACAGAAACATAATCGGCTCACCTTGTTTGAAGGGATTATTTCTCCGCTGTTTCCGCGTGCAAGAATTTCAAGCTGCGCTTGAGGTATCTTTTGTTTTGAATATTTTACCAATGTCATAATTAAGAGCAAATTCGCAGATTGCATGATTTTATCATGCAATTCCTTAAAATTACAAAATAAATCATACTAAACAAACCGAATAATCGGATTTTTTGTTGTTATAATTTCAATTATTTTATCAACTATTGTTAAAAAACATAAGGTATCTGATGAGCTTAAATTGTTGGTTTTTATCTAAAAAAAGTATAAATTAGCAGCCATATTTATAAATTTAAAAATTTTAAAAAGCAATGAATAAAGAGATTCATACATTACAACCTGAAGGATTGTGGAAACATTTTCATGCCTTGACACAGATTCCTCGCCCGTCGAAAAAAGAAGAGACCGTGATTGAATACATGAAAAATTTTGGCGAAGGGCTTGGTTTGGAAACCCTGATTGACGAGGTCGGAAATGTAGTCATAAGAAAACCCGCAACGCCCGGCATGGAAAAGAAAAAAGGAGTTATATTTCAAGGACATTTGGACATGGTGCCGCAGAAAAACAACGACGTGGAACACGATTTTGAGAAAGACCCGATTGAAGCATATATTGACGGCGAATGGGTTACGGCAAACGGAACAACCCTCGGAGCTGACAACGGCATTGGAGTAGCAGCAGCAATGGCTGTTTTGGCATCAAAAGACATTTCGCACGGACCTGTCGAAGCACTTTTTACCATTGACGAAGAAACAGGAATGACCGGAGCATTCGGACTGAAACCCAATATGCTAAAGGGCGATATTTTAATGAATTTAGACTCTGAAACCGAAGGCGAACTTTATGTCGGCTGTGCAGGCGGTATTGATGGAAACTTTGAATTGGAGTACGCAACAAAACCAACTCCCGAAAACCACAAAGCATTCAAACTTGAAGTAAAAGGACTGAAAGGCGGACATTCAGGAATGGATATTATTTTAGGACGCGGAAATGCCAACAAATTGTTGTTCCGCTTTTTGAAACATGCCGCAGAAAAATACGCTTTGTTGCTTTCGTCGGTCGATGGAGGCGGATTGCGCAACGCTATTCCGCGCGAAGCCTTTGCAATGGTTGTTGTTCCTGAAACACAAGTTGATGATTTTACCAAATGTGTAGCAAGCTACGAAAATATTTTCAAATCAGAGTTGGCTCTAACAGAACCCGAATTGTGCTTTATGGCAAACGAAAGCGAAATGCCTGAAGTGGTTTTCGACGAAAAAGCCCAATTTGCTTTGAGCAATGCGGTTTATGCTTGTCCGAACGGAGTTATCAGAATGAGCGACTCGATGGAAGGCTTGGTTGAAACATCGACAAATTTGGCAAAAGTAAAAAGCGACGGAAAAAAAGTAATGATTCAATGTTTGCTGAGAAGTTCGGTAGATACGGCAAAAGACGATCTTGCCAATATGATTCGCAGCGTATTTGAGCTTGCCGGAGCAAAAGTGGATTTCGACGGCGGATATCCGGGCTGGAAACCAAACATGGAATCGCCAATTTTGAAAACTATGGTAAATGTTTACCATGACTTTTATGGAAAAAAACCTGAAATTCGTGCAATTCATGCAGGATTAGAATGCGGATTACTTGGCGGAGTATATCCTCATTGGGACATGATTTCGTTTGGTCCAACAATTTGTTTCCCTCACTCCCCTGATGAAAAAGTTCACATAGAATCTGTGAAAAAATTCTGGGATTTTCTTGTAGAAACCCTAAAAAAGGTTGATGACAAATAAGAAAATACAATAAACTTGCTACTCTACACGACACGTTTTTTATAATTGTGTTGATATTTGCGCTTAAAATAAGTTAGAGGCAAATTTTCCCCCGACCCTGTCAGGGTTTCAAACCCTGACAGGGTCGGGGGAAAAAACGGCAAACGAAAGAAACTTGCATAAAAAAGTGTCTGAAATTTTTTTCAGGCACTTTTCTTCTCTCTTGGCACTTTGTTTCGCTTCGCTGTTTGCGTTTTTTGCAACAAACTTGCGCACTTTGCGGCTAAAACAAACCAAAAGCTAAAAGCCAACAGCAGAAATACTAAACATATGAACTATTCTTCGTTTTTTATTGTGAAAATAAGCCTTTTATTGCTTTTTTTCTTCACTTTTCAGAACAGTTTTTCGCAATTGTTGCCCGAAAACGAAAACAAATACGAAATCTATCGAACACGTTTTTTTGAACAGTTTATTACGACTGCCGAATTTTCCGAAACACAACAAGGCTTGCACATTCCGGCTGCACGCAGAAGCGATAACAGCCCAAACGCACAACTTGTGTTTTCCGATGCAGGCATACAACTTTCGCTTTACATTGCCTTTTTGGCAACAGAGCTTAAACGCCTCGAATTGACGAATCAAGCGATTGACGAGACGCTTGAACTATTGGAAAAAGCCTTGCAAACGATTGACCGACTCGACGAAAATGCTGAAAAATATTGGTCTGCAAACCAAAGTGATGAATTTTGCAATTTGAATGGCTTTTTTATTCGCGATGATGTTGAGTCTGATGCAAAAAATCCGACATGTTTTCTGAACAATCCTGAAAATTCGATGATATATCATGCAGATTTTACAGTCTCTTCTATAAAATCGGATTTTCGTGTGGCAGACGATCACGGAAAACCGGCAGAGATGAGCCAAGATCAGGTTTGGCATTTGTTTTTGGGTTTATCGTTGGTGGTAAAACTTATTGACGAAAAATATACGTGCGAAAATTCACACGCTGAAATATTGCCGGTAAAGCAAATTGCTTTGGACATTGTAGAGCGAATAATTATACATATGCAAGGAAATGAAACATATCCTTGGACAATCATAAACCCGCAAACAAACAAGAAAGTCAGGCGAGGAGCAAATATCAACGAGGTTTTCGGAATGATAAAACGAGATTATGGCTTTGCCGAAGCCGCAGCAAAAATTTTTGAATTTGCCAAAGAGAAGCGAAATTTTCATCGTTGGAATTCCGAAAATCACAAAACCGATTTTTTGTATGCTGCACGATATTTTCTTAAAACACCGAATTTAAGACACAAACATTATAGCTTCAATGCTTTGATGACAATCATTGGCGAACAAACACCGCAAGAACCTTTAGATAATAAAAATTTTTTTCAGTGGTTGATTTATTCAAACCAAGTGAGCAATTACCACGAACATTTTCCTCTGATTTACGGTTTGCTGCATGAAAATTACGAAGACTTGAAACCATCAGCATTTAAACAAAAAATAGAAAAATTGCTCAATTCTGCGCCAGAGAATCCTCCGTTTAACTTCAGCTATGCCGCAATAAATGGTGCTGATACGACTTTTTTCGACAATTGGGAACAGCAAGATTGGTCGTGTGTAAATCGCTTGATTTGGCCCGAAGATCTGGGCAGAAATGTTCGCCATACAACAGGTTTTTACAACGGATTGGATTATTTATTGTTGTACAATTTGTATCAATTGGTGTTTGTGATAGAGCAAAATACATCAATCTCACAAATTGAAAATCCCGATTTTTTGGAGGCGTATTTTTCAAAAGACAAACTTATCTTGATTCCTCGCAAAGAAAATCGGATAATTGTTGAAATTTATGACCTGCAAGGCAGAGTGGTTTACAAACAAATCTTAGATATTTTTGCTACGCATACGATTGACCTAAAAAATATGAAGCCTGCTGTTTATTTTGCAAAAATTTATAAGCATGACAGAGTGGTTCGTCTAAAATTTGTTAAAGAATCAACTCTTCGTCGTTAAAGGGAAAATAATTCCGCTGAAATCATCAGCAATAGCGAACGAGTGAATGATTTTTTATAAAATGATAGTTTTTTTCTTATTCTTCTGATTTTTTCTTGCTTGCAGATTTTTTTTCCTTTTTTTTGTCGTTTTCTTTCTTGCGCTTATATCTTGGAACGTCTCTTTGGAAAATTTCGCGAAAATGGTTAAAATCTTTCTTATAGAACAAGCCAACACCTTGCTTGTAGGGCGCACTTTCGTAGATAAGGTTGTTGTTTGCTTTATTGTAATATTTTACCCTGAGTTTTCCGTTTTTCGTAATTTTATATTCAATATCAAACTCGCCGACAAGATTGCTTGTATTGGTTTGCTGTCCGCCGTAATTCAGGTTTCCGTTGATTACCATGCGGTCGTTCAGAAGTTGGGTCGATAGCGCAACTTCGACTTGCCCGCTGCTGATTGTATCGCTGGCATGATATTGCACTCCAATGTCAAAATCGTCGCTAATTTGTGAAAGCCAATGGGTTAATTGTCCTGTGAGCAATTCTCCGGCATTGGCTCCGAGGTTTATGTCCGAAGTTCTGTTTTCAACACCGGAACCCATGCCCGGCAAAGGCTGGAAACGATTGATTACCAACAAAGACAAAAATTGTTTGTTTAACTCATCGGAAGGAAGATTTTGGAGTTGGCTGTTTATTCGGTCGTCGTTTTCATCGACTTCAATCTTAAACCGTATTTTCGGGCTCATCAATTTGTCTGTCATGCCGATTTTGCAATTTACCGGCAGTTTGGTTTCGCGATAATCTTCGTCAAGCAGCAGATCGTACAAGGGGATTTTTTTCAGCCTGTACACGGCGTTCAAATCAATTCTTGCATTATACGGATCGCCTGTCCATGTGATTGTTCCTCCTTTTTCAACATCAAATTTTTTGCTGATGACACTCGGTAAAGTAAACATATAGTTTCCTTTTTCAATTTCAAACGCTCCTCGCATCTCAAAATCGCCTTTGGTGTCAATGTCAAGCTCCAGATTTCCTGAACCGCTTCCTTTTATAATATCGCCAATTGTTTCGTCGAGAATTATCTGTGCTTCGGCTTCGGGAGTTATTTCAAGGTTCAAATCAAGCTGAATTCCTGTCAAATCGACCTCGTAATTGTCTGATTTTTTTTCCTTAAAATCTGTAATATTGGTATTTACAAAAGTGATGAAATTTTTTTCGCTCACTTCACTCGCCGAAGTCAAGGGAATGAAAAACTCGGTGTCTTTTTCTGTTTTTGCATCAACGCGGATTACAATATTGTCGGTAGTTCCTTGAACATGAATCAAACCGCTTGCAAAGGCTTTGCCGTAGTACAGCTCGTTATCCTCAACGTTTGTGTTCAGAAACATGAATTTATTGGCATTGATTCCTAAATTTAATGTAATGTCAGAAAAATGTGTATGCTTAATATCGCCGTCAAGATATGCCGAATCGCCACGCGAATCGAAAAGTTTTAATTCATTAAAAACAAAGGCATTATTCTCTACATAAACCGAATCGGTAAAACTGTATTTTGTTTGCAGATAGTTTACCAAAAAGCTGGTTTTCTGCAATTTTATCATTCCCGAAAGTTCGGGTTTGGTGGTGGTGCCTTTAATTTTAAACGCATTTGTACTGATCATTCCTCTCAAGTCTGTAACATATTCTTTCAAAAAATCGGAAGCAAAAGCAATCATAAACCTGTCCATGTTCAGTTCAAAATCTATTTTATTGTCTTCGGGCTGATAAAAACCTTGCAGCTCAAATGTCTTTTCTTGTCGATTATTATGAAACGAAGTATTGAGCATAATTTTCTGATTTTCATCGTTCCAAAAACTTTCAAGAATCATATTTCCAAGCCTGTGGTTGTTTATTTTCAACATTGAAATAGAATCGTAGCTGATTACTTTGGGCGATTTGTAAAAATTAACAAGTTGATTTTTCCCGTTCATGATTCCGCTGAAACGATGCCCGCTTCTTGCAAGTAAAAAATTAAGGGTTTCAAGATTCAAATTCAAGACATCAATATTCAAGGTATCTGTTTCTATTTCAGATATTTTCCCGTTTATTTTTAAGCCATTTTCGCGAAAAGTAAAACGAAAATCGCTAAAAGAGATTGCGGTCGAATCTACCACAATGCTTGATTTGCTCAACTTCCAAGGCTTGTTTCCAATATAAATATCCGAAGGTTCAAAATTGCAATTTATCATCGGAAACGGCTTGTTGTTATTGCTTGAAAATATTGTTGTTGCTGTTATTGTTCCTTTGTTTTTGTATTCTGCGTCGTAGTTGTCCCAATGCAAGACAAAGGGGATTTGATTTTCCGAAATTTCGGCTTTCAGGCTAAATGTTTCAATGCCGTTACTTTCTGCTATAAAATATTTTTTTGCATACATGTTTAAAAAGAACGTACTGTCAATTCCTTTGTTTTCAATAGTTAAGTCCTCAATCACTTGTCCGTAAAATTCAATTCTCGGAGATTTGATGCGCATGGTAATAAAATTATCTTTCTCGTACAAAGCACCAAGAATTTCGCTTCCCTGTGCTATACGCATTTCGGGCATGAGTGTTTTCATCACATTTTCTGTATCGTTAAAATATATGCTAAAAACAAAATCATTGTCGTTGCCTCGTGTTTTAGGACGCGCAAGAGAATCGCTCTGAAAAACAGGCAAATAAGAATAAAATAAGGTGTTGATATTTGAATAAATAGAACTGAAGCGGCATTTTCCGCTCAATTCGGCATCTATAATATCGGAATTAATGGCGATACGTTTTTGCACAGCATCAATGGTGTCAAACTCAACATCAAACTTTTTCAGCCTGAAACCTCCTTCGGAGCGTTGCCACTGCATTTCTTTAAGGTTTACGCTTCCCAGAAAATTGTCCGGATTGTTTCCTGTAACATCAATTTTCAGCCTTCCTTTCATCAGCGAAATTGTGTCTTTGTCGAGATGCAAAACGGCAAGATTGGCTTTTTTGAGGTTTGCATTTACATACAATTTGGGCGTTTCGTTTGCCAGATTCAGCTTTCCTTTAATATCCAAATTCAAGTTTTCTTCTTCTACCAAAACACTGTAATTCACAGTATCTTCGGAAAAAAATCCACTCAAGTTCACATTCTTGTATTCGTAATTTTTATATTCAAGGGCTTTAATTTGCCCTTTGATTTTGGCTTCAGTTTTTTTGCCTTTTTTTCGTTTTCCTTTCAAGCTGAAATTAAACGTCAGTTTTCCGAGATCTTCAACACCGATCAATTGCCCAAGTTTGAAACCTTTTGCTGCTAATTTTCCGTCAAAATGCGTAGTTTGGTTCATTGTGTCGGGTTTCAGCCTCATATAAGGAGCTATTGTTCCCAATGCTGTTGAAAAATTTCCTTTTATAAAAAAATCATCGAGCAAACCCAGAAAAATGCCTTTGTATCTGATTGTTCCTAATTTCCCGACAATTTCCGGGAGTTCAATATTTTCCTGATTTTGAAAAGGATATAAATAAAACGATTCAATATCTCTTTTTGTCGTTGTCAGATATTTTGTATTGAAATGAAAATGAGTTTGCTCAATTTCCGGCAAACCATTGATTTCAACATCGGTAAGCAGTTTGGTATTTTTTCCGTATTCAAGTTTTAAATTCTTGGCTTTTAATCGCGGAATGCGCCCTTTTACGTGTCCTTCGATCAGGCAATATTGGTTCAAGCCTTCGAGTGTTTCCGAAAAATAAGCCAAATCGCGCAAGCCCAATTTCGAGGGTGAAACAAAATCACCCTCAAGTCCTACTTTTTTGACAAAATCGGAGAAAGCTCCAAAATCTTGAAACAGCAGCCTGAAATAATTTGCCTTGATGTTTGAATTTTCAGTAATTAGAGTCAAATTGCGAAGTCGAATTTCGTTTTCTAAAAACGCCGTATGCGCCGACAGTTCGTTTATCTGAAACCCACAAGCCTCTTTTAGCTTCATTTTTTTTATCCGAAACGTAATACTGTCTTTGATAGCAATGTCTGTCAAGTCGATGTTTATTCCCGTAATGCGAATGTTTTCGTAATTCATCTGTTTGCTTGAGGTATCGCGGGCGTTGTTATAGTTGTATGTGAATGCCGAATTGTGCAACGAGAGATTTCGGCATGTTATGTTCCAATTTGGTTTGTCGTCGTCAGGCTTTTCCGGCTCGCTTTTCGAGTGTGAAAACGCATTGATAAAACGCTCAAGATTCGAGCTTATACTGTCGGCATAATAGTTGAACTTCACACGGTGCAATTCAATATTTTCAAGCTCGATTTTTTTATTTTTTAAACGAATTTTCTCGACATTCGAGCGCAATTTCCGAACATACACAAGCGTATCGCCATTGTTTGTGTTCAGTTTGATGTTTTCGAGAACAATACGATTGAAAAATTCAATATCAACACCTTTTATATCCACATCAACATTGTATTTTTTTTGTAGATAGGCTGAAATTTCGGAAGTCAGATAAGTTTGCACTTCGCTACTTCTCAGAATCATATACGCAGCAATGAGGAATACGAGCAAAAATGCAAGTATCCCCAAAAATATTTTGATTATTTTCCGAATTATTTTCAATTTTTATGAAATTAGAAGCATAAAAAACAAACTGTTTTCAAATGTTTGCAAAAATAAAACGAAAATGAATTACTTTTGCCTTGGTTTCAACACAAAATTAATCAAAGTTTTCTGTCGAAAAACATTTCTTGGCGAGTTTTTTTATCAATACTTTGCGAAATTAAAAAAATTCGCCTATACCGTTTTTTGTAATTTTAAAATTTTTAACATATCTAAATTTTAGTTCATTATGAAGAAAATTAATTTTTTTCTACTTTCAGTGTTTTTTGCAGCTTTGTTCGTATTCAACGGCGGCTGTTCTAATGAAAACAAAACAAAAGAATCTACAAAATCCGAAAAACTTGTCGAGAAAGTTGTAGAGGTAAACAAGGCTCAAGTTCTTGTCGATTATTTAGAAGCGAACGGTAATTTTATCAATAGTAAAAACGTTCCTTCCATGATTAAAGCTGAAGAAGTTTACGAAAACTTGGATAACCCTAAGTATCTGATCGTAGATATTCGCAAGTCTGCTGATTTTAACAAAGGGCATATTAAAAATGCTGTTCATGTGAAAGCAGCCGACATGATTACTTATTTCGAGAACGACATTGTTCCTGCCGATTACGAAAAAATTGCAATTGTTTGTTATTCCGGTCAGTCGGCAAGTTTTGCAACTTCTGTTATGCGTTTGTTGGGCTACAATAATGTTTATACCATGAAATGGGGAATGAGCAGTTGGGCGATGCCTTACGGCAATATATGGTTAAAACATGTGGGCAACAATTTTGCCGATCGTTTGGAAAGCGCAAGCAATGCAAAGGATGCGGAAGGTCAGTTACCTAAATTGAAGATTGCCTTGACAGATGCCAAAGAAATCTTAAAAGCAAGGGCTAAAGAACTGCTTGCGATGCCTTTCAGGCAATTTACCGTGAAAGCCGAAGGCGTATTTGCCCATGCCGACAACTATTACATCAACAACTATTGGCCGGAAGCAAAATATGAAGAAGGTCATATTCCGGGTGCTGTTCAATACCAACCTAAAAAATCTTTAGATACGCAAGTTGATTTATTGACCTTACCCACAAATAAGAAAATCGTAACTTATTGTTACACCGGACAACATAGTGCTTTTGTTACCGCTTATTTAAGAATATTAGGTTACGATGCGTATAGTTTGTTATTTGGAGCAAATAGCTTTATGAATGGATTAATGCAAGAACGAGGCGAAGGATGGCACGCATTTACAAAAGAAATAGTACACGATTTTGAAGTGGTAAAAGAAGGTGTTGAAGAAAGTGTTGACGAAAACACACAAAAAGGTGAGTGTGGTTCATAAATCAACGAACAACACTTTTAAAGTTAGGCTTGCCTTTGTGGTAAGCCTACTTTGTATGGCACACACAATATTCTGAGTGTTGAATTTCAAAATAGCTTGAAAAAGCCAAAAAGTTTGGCAGCGAAAAGTATCATTACCACGATAAGTATCCAACGAACAAATCCTGCGCCTTTTTTTACAACAAAATACGAACCTGTGAGTCCGCCAAAGAAATTTCCAATGGCAGAAATCAATCCAACGGCATAGTCAAGTTGTCCATGATACATAAATACCGCGAGAGCAAAAGGACTGTAAATAAATACAACAAAGATTTTTATGGCATTTGCGCTCACCAAATCGTAGCCTGTCATTAAAACCAAAGCAGCAAGCAAAAATATGCCCACTCCAATGTGAATGAAACCTCCGTAAATGCCGATAAGAAAAAACACCAAAAGATGCAGGAACGACAACTTTTTTTTTCTTAAATGTGCTTTCCCCTCAATCCAGTCTTTAGGCTTTTTGAATACAAAAAACAGCATGAGAATCATGGTGCAGCCGATGATTATTTCAAATACATCTTTGTTTATCGAAACGGCAATTTTTGCTCCTGTAATTGAGCCTAAAACTATTGGTATCGCAATGATTAGTCCTTTCTTTATTTCAAGTTTGTTTTGCTTGAAAAAAACCAAAGATGCTACTAAGGTTTGCATAATCACGCCAAGCCGAATAGTCCCGTTTGCAAAATTTGCAGGAAGTCCTAAGAATATAAACAATGAGTAGGTTATTGCCGTTCCGCTTCCGGCAAAAGTATTGATAAAGCCCACAAGAAAACCGGCAATAATCAAAATCGCCACGATAGGCAAGGAATAAATATCGTATTGCGACAAAAATGAGACAAGTTCCATAATTATACGTATAAATTTTTGATGCAAATTTAAAATTATGTATGAGCTTAAAAATATCCTTTTTAACATAAATTTTTGTTATCAAACAATTGTTTGTTAAATTTGAATAAATTTAAGCGCATGAGAATATTTCATACCTCCGATTGGCATATTGGTAAAAGGCTTTATAACAAAGAACTTGTTGAAGAGCATCGCCTTTTTTTCGACTGGCTTCTTGATCAAATAAACCATTACCAAATAGATATTTTGCTCGTTTCCGGCGATATTTTTGATTTGGCATATCCGTCGAACAGTTCCTTAGCCTTGTATTATCAAACTTTAACAAGGATTCAGTCAAGTTGTTGCAAGCACATTATCATCACGGGCGGCAACCACGATTCTGTCAGCACGCTGAATGCTCCGAAAGAGATTTTGGAATACCTGAACATTCATATTGTCGGCGGAGTAGAAGAGGAGTTGCAGGAAAATATCATAGAAATAAAGAATGCAGCCGATGAAACCGAACTTGTGGTTTGCGCTATTCCGTATTTGCGCGACAAAGATATTCGGCAATCTGTTGCGGGCGAGTCTTTTGACGAACGAGTTTCTGCCATTCGCAAAGGTTTTGTCGATTTTTATGGCAGACTGGCACGCGAAGTTGAAGATTACAAATCCCGAAATATTCCGGTAATTGCCACAGGGCATTTGTTGTTGCTCGGAGGAATGAGTTCCGACAGCGAAAGAGAAATCTATATCGGGAATCTGGATCAGGTTCGCCAGAGCGATATTCCTGATGTTTTTGATTATTTTGCACTTGGGCATTTGCATCGTCCGCAAATGGTTGCCGGAAAAAAACACATACGCTATTCCGGCTCGCCTGTTTCTTTGAGTTTTAGCGAACGAAACGAGAAAAAGTCGTTGGTCTTGCTTGAAACCGAAAATGGAGCAATTTCTTCTGTTGAAATTATTGAGATTCCTAAATTCCGAAAGATGCTTCGTGTGAAAGGAACTTTTTCTGAAGTGGTAGAAAAACTCATGGCAATTGAAGCCGATGCCGACTCCTTGACACCTTTGGCTGAAATAGAAATTGTGGAAGAAAACTATAATCCTTTGATTATTTCAGAAACCATTGCCTTGGCAGAAAAAACGGAAATTCCCGAAATTGTGAATTATAAAGTGATGTTTACAAAAAACGAAAAGCCGACAGAAGAGGTTTTTTCCTCTGTAAGTTCGTTGAAAGAAATGAAAACAGAGGCGGTTTTTGAAAAATTGCTTGAAAAGGAAAACATTGCCGAAAAAGACGAAATGATAGCAACATTCAACGAGCTGAGAAACAGCATGGAACAGGAAGCGAAAATGTGATTGAGCAAGCCGAAAAAAAAATCCCGTCGGAGAGGAAACCTCTCCGACAGGAAAAGATGCTATTGCATTATAAAATTCCTGAAATGTTTCATGAATTGAACCCTTTGGTAAGCTGCCGGATCGTTACTTTCAGCCATGCTCATTTTTCCTTTGAAGTCGTCAATGCAAGTAAATTCATGTTTTTCCATCCATTCTTTCATTTCTGTCAGCATTTTTTCAATTCTGTTGTAACCGTGTTTGTAAATTGTAGAAACAACCTGAACCGCACTTGCTCCGGCAAGCAAAAGTTTGATAACTCCGCTGCTGTCGTGAATGCCTGTTGAGCTACACAAATCGCAACATACTCTTTTCGACATGATGGAAGTCCAGCGCAAAGTCTGACGAATATCTTCAGGCAAGCTCAAAATGTTTCCTTTCGTAACAGAAAACGTGTCTATATCAAAATCCGGCGACCAATAGCGATTGAAAAGTACCAAACCATCGACTTTTGTTTCGGAAAGTTCTTTTATCATCAATCCTAAACTTGCCGAATAATAGCTTATTTTCAATGCAATAGGAATTTTAACTATTTCGCGTATTTGTTTTGCCAATTCTAAGATAATTTCTTGATTTTGCTGTTCGGTTCGGTGCAAATCTGTCGGCAAAATAAACAAGTTCAGCTCCAGCGCGTCCGGACCTGCTTTTTCTATCTCTTCGGCAAGATATGTCCATTTTTGCGACGAAACACAGTTTATACTTGCAATGACAGGAATATCAACCGCTTCTTTGGCTTCTTTTATCAAACGAAGATATTTTCTTACCGTATCTTCATGATGATCTTCGTCCATATAGTCAAAGGTTTCAGGATAAATGAAATGACGAGAAGTCATGTTGTGAATCATTTCTTCCATTTCCATCACAATCTCTTCTTCAAAAAGAGATTTTAAGACTACTGCTGCTGCTCCTTTTTTTTCTAATTCTACTATTTTCTCAACAGAATCTGTTAGTCCGGAACTTCCAACGATGATTGGATTTTTTAACTCAAGACCGAGATATTTTGTTTTTAAATCTACCATAATTACTTATATTTTTTTTTGAATGTTAGTTTAACAAAATTAATGACTTTAATCTAATTTTTTAGTTAAAAAAAGATTTTTTTTAACATGGATTTTTTATTTTTTAATAGTGAGCTATTTGGAAGTAAATTCGCATTCATAATTATGTTAAGATAAAATAAATCTAAGCTAAAAAGGAAGAAATTTGATATACTTTTTGTAATTTAGCATTCAGAAGCAAAAAAAATATAAACAATTAAAAACTACAAATAATGCGCAGGCAAAACATTAGTATTTTTTTAACATTAGGAGTTTCGGCAGCAGCCATTTTTACGGTATTAAAGCTAAGAAGCAAAAAACAGGTGTGTGTGAAAACCAGAGTATTAGGTTTTCGGGTAGAAGATTTGCATACTGAATTTGAAGATGATTTAGGCGAAGTGTATAACTCAACTGAGTTGATGATTCTTTCCCCTCTGATTTTTAAAGGAAGAGTCGTGCAGGTTTATCATTCTCAAGATCAGGAAATTGATAGCCTTTGGCGAAAAATTGGCGCAAATATCCATTTTAACGCATCAAAGTATCTTCTCAAACAAGCCTTGAAGAAAAATCTTCATATCTTGAGCGAAGGATTAAAAATACAAAATAAAGACTGAACGAACCTTTTTTTCTAAGTCGGTGTTGGGTGTTGAACGTAAGGATTAAAAGCTAAAGGTAAAATTTTGTCAACCTATTTCAAGATGAGACAGGGGAGAAAAAAATATTTCTCCCCTACAATACTCGTTTTTCCGCTTATTCGGGTTTCCAGCGAGTAAGTTTTATTCCGTCAGGAAAAGCAAAGGGTTTAAACAGAGATTTTTCTTCAAAAAGTCGCAGGCATTCCCGAATGCCTTCCGTTACGCTTGGGTGCGGGTGTATTATTTTGAGTGCTTCGTACAATCCATTCTTTTTGTTCAATAAGTGCGCAATACTTATAATGAATGCCGATGCTTGCGGTCCGGCAGCACGCATTCCTAAAATTTTGCCTTCCTCGTCGTCGCTTACCATAATTTTAATGAAGCCGTTGATGTTGCGCATGGCAATGGCACGGTTTACCATTTCATTGCTGTAAAATGCAGCCTTGTATGGAATCCCTTTGCGTTTCAATTGGCGTTCGTTCATGCCGACAGCCGCAACTTCGGGTTTGAAAAACATCAGCGTGGACATGCTTGAGTAATCTGCCAAATACGATTGGTTTTTATAAATACTTCTTGCTGCGTATCTGCCTTGATTTTCTGCAACATTATACAATTGTGCATGTCCGGTAATGTCTCCTGCTGCAAAAATGTGGCATTTGTTCGGGTTGTCTTTTATCATACAAAAATCATTGATGTGCAGAAAACCTCTTCTGTTTGGAACTATGCCAACATTTTCAAGACCAATATCGTCTGTATTCGGAACCCTGCCAATGGATATTAACACGACATCAACCTCAATAACTCTGGCATGTCCGTCTTTATAATCAAGGAAAACCTGAAGATTCTCGCCGTCGCGTTTTATTGTGCGCAAGTTTGCCGTATGGTGAATTTTAACTCCGTTGTCCGTAAGACTTTTCGATACAAAATCGCTTAAATCATTATCTTCAAAAGGAATCACCCGGTGTTGGCGGTCGAGCAGATGAACCTCTGTTTGTTTGTAGTTTGAAAAAATGGTGGCAAATTCGCAGCCGATTATGCCGGAGCCGATTATCATCATTCTTTCGGGGAATTTTTTCAGGTTCAGTATTCCGTCCGAATTGATAATTTTCACTTGATCTGTCTCTATTCCCGGATATTCTCTTGGGCGCGAACCTGTTGCAATGATAAAATCCTTCCCTTGTATTTTCTCTTTTTTCCCTTTGTGTTCGATTTCTATGGTGTCTCTATCCAAAAATCTGCCATGCCCGTATTTCAGGCTTAGACTTCCGTTTCGAGAGATTGATTTCGAGAGGCTTTCAATCTGCGAAAGCATTTGGTATTGTTTTTCTTTTGCTGCCTGAATGATTGATTTTTTCACTTGTGCAAAATCGACATGAAGCCCCGAAGCTCGAAATCCGAGATTTACGGAAGCTGCCACATTGTAGTCTCGCGACAATTCCCACATTGTTTTTGAGGTTAAAACGCCGTGCATCACTCCTGCTCCTCCGATATGTTTTTTCTCAACAATACAAACGTGTTTTCCATAATCGCAAGCCCTTATTGCTGCCGAATAGCCTGCCGGTCCGCTTCCAAGTACAACTAAATCAAATTTTTCCATATTCTTTTCAAACTAATATCGTATTTTTTTGTTTTTATGATTGTTCCAAAACAAAACCTGCAATATATCGCGCTATGGAGTAGTAATGATACTGTCCGGATATTGTATTTGAAACAAATACGCCGGTTCGTCTTGTCCAATATAGTGAATTTGTTGCAGGCTTTGCGGATATTTTTGTTGAATATAATATAAATATCGCTGTATGGTATTTATTACATATTCTGTTTTTTTCAGTTCGTATTTGCGCAAGCTCGCCATAATCACGTACTCAATATTTTGTTTTTTCAACATCCCAATGAGGGTGTCGGGATTTTTGGTTGGCACTCGGTAAATGCCGCGAAATTTTCTGTTTCCATAAATTTGAGCCAAATTTGGTTTTCGTGCGGCTACAATTTTGTCTTTCGGAATATTTTTCCCAACCCATTCTGCCATTTGCAAATAATGTACCCAATCGGGCGTAAAACCGTAATATTTGTCGCTCTTCAGGTTTTCTTTTATTACAGGAAACTGTGTTGCAACTTTTTCTTTGAGGCGTTTCAGGTTAAAACCAAAGACTATCAGAACCAAAATTACGAATACAAACTGAAATTTTTTTCGATTTTTTGCAGTGAAAAAATAATAAAAACCGGAAAAAACAAACAACATGACAGGAATAAAATATGGAATTGTCAAGCGCGAAGAATCCCAGATTTTTTGCAGAATGATAAACATGATGGAATACATCACAGCAACATAGATTCCTGTGAAAAACATGAAGCGATCTTTCCTGAAAGCCCAATACAAGGAAAGAGCAAACAAGGCAAATGCCAGAAATGTAAGTGCTTGCGAAACTTCTGATACGTCGTTGCGAAATCCCAAATAGTTGAAAAAATATTTGGAAAGATAAATCTGAGAATTGTCCCAGAATCGTTGTACAAAACCAAAGAAATCTTCCATTCCCCGTTCCGGATAATATGGATTTTTTTGGAACAATTGCGCTGCCTGCGCGCTAAACTGAACGCCGGCTTTCTGCCATAATATTTTTTTGATTGCCTCAAACGCGCCGACAAAAACAGCAAACCCGCCAATCGTGTACAAAATATATCTCCACTTTTGGTAAAATGCAAAAAGCAAAATCACGACAAAAAAACTGCCATAGCCCATGCTTTTTGTGATTCCCATGAGAAAAATAATCAGCCCAAGCCCAAGAAACAATTTGTAATTATCTTTCAGGCTGTCAGACAATTTCTCGTTTGACAGGAAATTTCGTATGACAAAGTATAAAAATACGGCTTGCAAAAACATGAACAAAGCCTCTGTATAGGTCTGGCTCGCATAGTATAAAACATAGGCATTGCTTGCTGCCAATAAAAGTGTTGGCACTAAAAAACCGTATGGAATATTTTTTTTGTAGGCTTTGAAAATATACACAAATTGCCCGACTGCGAAAAAAACGGAAATAAATTTCAGCAAAGGAATTTTTATGCCAAAAATCCAAACAAACACGCCCAAAAGCATGGGATAAAGCGGTCCCTGATAATCGGGAAAAGTGAAATCGTGCACAAAATTATACGCCCGAACAATATAAGCAGCATCATCGCCTCCTCTGCTGACTTTTAAGTCGAACAAAACAAGCGAAAAAAGAGAACTAAGAACTATCGCAAGCCAAAATATTGTTTTTTCGTGCGAGCTGAAAAATGTTTCAATCTTTGCAAATAAGTCAATCGCTTCTTTTTTTTTCTTCAATGTTTTTGTTGCTGTTCTGACAGGTTTTTTCCTTGTTTGCTGAACATTTTTTTTATTCTTTGAATATTTTGCCACGTAGCTTGATGTTTAATTCATGTTAGAAAAAATAATTTGCATAGCAAATGTATAAAAATATGCGTTTTTCCAATAAAATTATTGATTTTTCTCCTTTTTTATTTTACCTTGTGTTTTTATTTTTTTCTAACCAATATTTTTGTTATGAATGAATCATGCTTTGACGACAAATTAATAGTTCGTCCGGATAAAAAGTTTAAAATATCAGATTATGCAACAGATTATTCGGGTGATATTAAAGGTAAAAAAGAAGCAAAAAAGTTGTTGAAAAACGGAATAGCAGAAATGGCAGAACTGCAAAATATGCTTTATGCGCATGATAGATATTCCGTTTTGATTATTTTTCAGGCAATGGACGCAGCCGGAAAAGACGGAACAATAAAACACGTCATGTCCGGAATAAATCCGCAAGGCTGTCAGGTATTTAGTTTCAAAAAGCCTTCGAGCGAAGAGCTGGATCACGATTATCTCTGGCGAATAAACAAGGCACTGCCCGAACGCGGACGAATAGGAATTTTCAACCGCTCGTACTACGAAGAAGTGCTTGTTACAAAAGTTCACCCGAGCATAATCACCAACCAAAAACTTCCCTGCATAAAATCTGTAGATCGGGTTGATGATGACTTTTGGAAAATGCGCTACAAGCAAATCAACAATTTTGAGAAATATCTGACGGAAAACGGCACTATTGTCGTGAAGTTTTTCTTGAATGTATCGAAAAAAGAACAACGAAAGCGTTTTCTTGACAGAATAAATCGTCCCGAAAAAAATTGGAAGTTTACCATGAGCGACATAAAAGAACGAAAATATTGGGAAAAATACATGGACGCTTTTGAATGTTGCATTGACAACACCTCAACATTGCACGCGCCGTGGTATGTGATTCCGGCTGACAAGAAATGGTACATGCGCTACGCCGTCGGGCAAATCCTTATCGAAAGAATGAAACAACTCAATTTGTCTTATCCGAAAGTCTCTGAAGAACAGATGAAAAATATACTTCTTGCAAAAGAAATTCTCGAAAGCGATGAGCGATAGGCGATGAGTGATAGGTGATGAGCGATAGGCGATGAGTGATAAATTTGCTAAATCTTTGAGATTTCGTAAATTTTTCTTACTTTTTACTTTCGTTTCCTTACGACAATAGAGAAAAATCAAATTTCCGCCTTTTTCTTTTCTACAACATTTATTTAATGCTGAAAAAATTGCGAAAAGAAATTATATTTGTCGAAAAATATAATTAAAAAAATTCAATAATAATAAAAAAGAGAAAGATATGGCAATTGTTAAACCTTTTAAAGGAATTCGTCCGCCAAAAGATATTGTTGAGAATTTGGCATCTTTACCATACGATGTTATGAATACTGCCGAAGCAAAAAAAATGGCAGAAGGGAAAGCGTGTTCGCTGCTACACATTACCCGTTCCGAGATTGACCTTGCAGAAGGTGTAGATATTCATTCTCAGGAAGTTTATGACAAAGCAAAAGAGAATTTTAAACTATTCCGCGAAAAAGGCTGGTTGGTTCAGGACGATGAGGCAAAGTTTTACATCTACGCCCAAACCATGGAAGGCAGAACGCAATATGGAATTGTTGGCGCTGCTTCGGTTGATGATTACCTCAACGGCATTATAAAAAAACATGAATTGACACGCACAGACAAAGAAGAAGACCGAATGATTCATGTCAGAATCAATAATGCAAACATCGAACCTGTATTTTTTGCCTATCATGCGGTAAAAGAAATTGACGAAATAGTCGAAAATATTATAAAAAATCAGCCTGCTGAATACGATTTTACGGCAGAAGACGGTTTTGGACATCATTTTTGGGTTGTGAACGACAAAGAAACCAACCAAAAATTGGAAAAACTATTTGCAGAAAAAGTAAAATACACTTACGTTGCCGACGGACACCATAGAACCGCCGCCGCTGCATTGGTCGGAAAAGAACAAAGAGACAAGAACCCAAACCACAAAGGCGACGAAGAATACAACTACTTCTTAGCCGTACATTTTCCCGACAATCACCTGAAAATTATAGATTATAACCGCCTTGTAAAAGACCTTAACGGAAATACGCCGGAGCAATTGTTGGAAAAATTATCCAAAGGTTTTGTCATCGAAGAAAAAGGCGAAGATATTTATCGTCCGACAGCATTGCATAATTTCTCAATGTATCTTGAAGGAAAATGGTATTCCTTGACAGCAAAAGAAGGAACGTATGACGATGCCGATCCTATCGGAATACTTGATGTTACAATTTTGACAAACTTGGTATTAGATCCAATTCTTGATATTCAAAATTTGAGAACATCGAAAAGAATTGATTTTGTTGGCGGCATTCGCGGCTTAGGCGAACTGAAACGCAGGGTCGATAGCGGAGAAATGAAAGTTGCTTTTGCCCTTTATCCCGTAACCATGAAACAACTGATGGATATTGCAGATACAGGAAACATCATGCCGCCCAAAACAACATGGTTTGAACCAAAATTGCGCAGCGGTTTGGTTATTCACAGTTTAGACTAAATCCGTAGAAAATAGAAAAAATGCTAAAACCCCGAACCTTTTCCTGTGTTTCGGGGTTTTTTCTTTCATTCTGTCGAAGTCGAATCTTCCCCTGCCGGCAAACTGAGGCACAAGGAATCCGTGTTTGTTCGCCCGCCAAAATCAGTAATCATAAAATAATATGTGTCAAAAGCATAATCGGTTTTTTCGATTGTTTTTTCAACATCATAATATTTATTATCAACGACAATGTTTTCAAGAAGCTCCTTGTCGTTGTCGGCTGATTTGCGAATTATTTCAAAGTTTGACAGCAAGTCGTATCCGTTGTACGACGAATAAATGCCAACTTTGAGCTTTGTGCCGGCTTTCACTGTCGTATCCTTGTAAACAAAACCTGCCTGTTTGCTGAAAAAGAGCGAAGGCGAATGCATGCCTTGCGTATTTTCTTCAATACAAGCAGATAAAAGAAAAATCGACAGTATAAAAATGTAAACCGGCAAATGTTTAAGGCGCATCTTGTTCTGATTTTGAAACGTTCAAAAAAATATTTTTCAAACAAATTTAAACAAAAAAACAGGACTTCCGAAAACATACAAGGGTGTACGACAAATTTCCTTTTTCTATGATTGAATTTTAGAAAAAATAAAATAGCTTTTAACAAGGGAGCATGCTCCCTTGCCGGTCATGGGGTGTTTGTTCTAAAAGCATTATTCACTTGGAGGCGTGAATTTTCTGCTTCTTAACTCTCTGTCAATCATAAATAAACCATTTCCTTTTCCATTAACGAGTCTTAGCTGATCTAAAATTTCATTGACTGATGCTTCTTCTTCAACCTGTTCGTCGATAAACCATTTCAGAAAGCTCTGGGTTGCATTGTCTTTTGTTTCTTTGGCTGTTTCAAGCAAATCATTGATCATTTGCGTTACTTTCTGCTCATGTTTCAGGGTTTCTTCAAAAGCATTCAAGGCACTGTCCCATTTGTTCGGAACTTCGCCAATTGGCTTGAGTTCAACCGTTCCGCCTCTGTTCTGAAGGTAATCGAAAAGTTTTAAGGCATGATATTGCTCTTCTTCAAACTGAATATGCATCCAGTTGGCAAAGCCTTTCAAACCAAGCGTATCATAATATGCCGACATTGATAGATACAAGTATGCCGACCAAAATTCTGCATTGATTTGCTGATTCAATGCGTCTTCCATTTTTTTTGCTAATGCCATTTTGATTTTTTTTAAGAATTAGATAAATTTATTAATCAAAGGCTAAAGATAAAAATACTTTTTTACTTCTTCGTTCCATATTTTAAAAGTTTTTTTTATTTTTAAACAAGCAATTAACTCTACACGCCTTTTTTCCCCGACCCTGTCAGGGTTTCAAACCCTGACAGGGTCGGGGAAAAAATAGGCAAACGAAAAAAAATTGTTAAGTCAAAAGCATAATACGCTTATAACAAAAGCAATACAGACACAAACAAACTTGCAAAAAATGTCGTGTAGAGCAACAAGTAATATAATTTTTAACTTTTAATTTTCAGTTTTAACGAAGCCTTGAAAAACTGAAATATCACTAAAAAATTTTAACCATGATTAAAAATGCCTGTTTAAATTTTATTATTTTTCTGTTCGGGATTCTTTATTTCCCGCTTGTAACAAATGCACAAGAAGAATTACAATTTCATGTAATAAAAGACTTGCAATCGACACCTGTAAAAAATCAGCAAAAAACCGGCACATGTTGGATACATGCGACATTGTCTTTTTTCGAGTCGGAATTGTTGCGCACGGGAAAGGGAAGCTACGATTTGTCAGAGATGTTTGTGGCAAACCGCAATTATCTCGAAAGAGCCGTTGCCTATGTTCGTTTTCACGGGAAACAGAAATTTTCCGGAGGAGCAGAAGGTTGGGACGTGATTGAAGTAATAAAAAAATACGGAATCGTTCCACAGCAAGCATATTCGGGTTTGAGATACGGCTCTCTCAAACACAATCATTTAGAGATGGACGCTGTTTTGAAAGGATATGTCGAAGCGCTTGTAAACGGCAAGCAACAAAAACTATCCAAAGCATGGAAAAACGGATTCGAGGGAATTTTAACAGCTTATCTCGGCAAAATTCCTGAAAAATTTCACTACAAAGGAAGTGAATATACGCCAAAAACCTTTGCCAAAAGTCTTGATTTGAACTTTGACGACTATACCACCATTGGTTCTTTTACGCATCATCCGTTTTACGAAAAGTTTGTCTTTGAAGGTGCTGACAATTGGGCATACGGACGAATTTGGAATGTCCCGATTGACGAATTGATGGAAATTTGCCACTTTGCAATCCAAAACGGGTATTCTTTCACATGGTGCAGCGATGTTTCCGACGAGGGATTTAAATTTTACAACGGCTTGGCACTTGTCCCCAAAGCGGAAGAAAGCAAACAGAAAGATTGTTTTTCCATTGCCTGCGACGAGTGTAAAATAACACAAGAACGCAGACAGGAAGAGTTTGATAATTACCTCACAACAGAAGATCACTTAATGCACATAACCGGAACGCTTAAAGACCAAAACGGGAAAATTTATTTCAAGGTAAAAAATTCGTGGGGAACAACAAATACAAAAGACGGATTTTTATACGCTTCGGAATCTTTCATGCGCTTGAAAACGCTCTCGATTATGGTACACAAAAACGGCATTCCGAAAGAAATACGAAAAAAACTCGGCATAAAATAATAAGCCTTTTTTTCTTTCCCTTTTTTCGAAAAAAATTATTGAATGTTCCCCCAAAAAAATTGCATTTACTAAATGGAACTTAGCCTCAAAATTACCGTCAAAAAAAAAGCTGATTATTCGTTTTTGCATCAATCATATCAGCTTATTGTTTGTGGCAAAAGCGAGTGCTTCGGCGATATTAGATACTTGTAGTTTCGCAAATAATTTTGTGCGATGAAATTTTATGGTAGCGGGCGACACAAATAGTTTGTCAGCCACTTCGGTAATGGTATATCCTTGTATGGAAAGCGATAAAATCTCTCGTTCCCGTTCCGATAAGAGCATTTGCTCTTCTGTTGTCCAATATTTCCCTTTCAAATCATAGTGCCAAAAGCGATTTTCATTTTGTTTATAAATGCAAATATTTCCGGCTTCTTTATTATTCGATAGAGAAACAATGCAGATTGCTTTCCAAATTTTGCCTTTTTGGGTCAGGAACAAAGGTGTGAGCTTATGATTGATTAAAAATGTATTTCCTTTGTTGTTCTGCAAATGAAAATCGTAAGAAATCGTATATGACAAACGTTCCGCTTGGGGAATGGTTTCGTAAAATGCAAATCCTACTTTGTTGATAATGTCAAGCAGTTCAACATCTTTCGGTGCAACATATTTAAAATAAAACTCATAGCCCATAGATTTGACTTCTTCGGAAGTATGCCCACAAAGCAACAAGGGGTTTTGGGAAACATAATCAAATTCTTTTTCGTAGTAATCAATCACATAAAGGCTGTTGTAGGTGATACGAGCAAACGCTTTTATTGAAGCTAAATAGTCGGATAATTGTTCTTTATCGTCTTTAGAAATTGCCTGCACTGTATTGCGTAAGGAAAAAAAATCTGTCTGTTTTACCATATTTTACAATGTTTGAGGTCTGTTTAATGATTTTCTGAAACGAGTTGTTGAAGCAAGCCAATGCAGCAAATATACAAAAACATTTACCCGTAATTTTGTATAAAATAGTTCAAATACCTTTCTAAGTAAGTGCCAAGATAGTAGGGCAAATTCATTAAATAAAACTTTTTGCCTTGCGGAGTTTTGCTTTCTTGTATGTCAAAAATATTGGCATACAATCGCACGGCAAAATGATGAGGTGCTTCGTTTATAAACTGATGCAATGATTTGAGCGTACCTGTTGCACCTGATTTTACTTCGATAGGAATCAACAAACCATTGCTTACTTTCAGCAAATCTACTTCTGCCGACGATTGGGTTTTGTCTCTTACCCAAAAATTTGGTTTTTGATAAGCTGTTGTTTGTAAAGAGATAAGCTCTTGGGTAATCAGGTGTGGAATGACTGCTCCGTGATAGGCTTCGTTTAAATCTTTCATACCAAGCATTTGGGCTTGTATATCAAGGTCGAAATTGAGCAGTCCGGTATCTAAAAACTGCAAACGCGGCGATTTCTTATAGTTGGGAATAATAGGCGACGAAAACCCCGTGGCAGGGTAAATAATTTGTAAAACTTTAGCTTGATCTAAACTTTTAAAGGCTTCGCTTATTTCTCTGGATTTGTAATTGGAATTGCCAAAATTTTGGAACTTGATACGCTTATCTACAAAGGCTGCGGCTGTACTCATTATGTGTCTTATCATTCTTTCTTCGGTAGTGTTGGCTGCGTATTTTACCACATCATCTTTGTAAGTATGCCATATACTTTCGTATATGGGCAACAAGGCTGTCAGCTCCTCTGTTTCTACGTATTTTGCCACCACTTCGGGCATGCCACCAATGATGCAATACGTATGAAACAGCTGCATCAAGATAGGATGGGCAATATCGTCTATGGGTATGTCCTCCAATTTGTCTAATAGCATATCATGTCCCGTAGCGGCTAAAAACTCCTGAAAATTGAGTGGAAACAAATACATATAATTTACCCTTCCCACAGGAAAACTCTTGATATGCTTAAAGCTATGTTCTAAGAGAGAACCCGCCGCTACCACAGACAATTGAGGTATTTCTTCGTAGAAATAACGCAAAAAACCTATGGCTTTTGTCGATTCTTGTATTTCATCAATAAAAAGCAAGGTGTGTTGCCATTCCTCAGCCGATATTTTACGCATAAGAGAAAGGCGACTCATCAGCATATTCACATTTTTAGCCGTTGATACGATGTTTTTATCCTCCTCTTTTTCCAAATTGAGTTCTATGAAATATTTGTAAGTGCTTCCCAATTGGCGCAATAAGGTGGTTTTGCCGACTTGTCGCGCATCCCTCAAAACAAGAGGTTTTTTATCTTTATTTTCAGCCCATTGCAGCAGTACTTTCCAAATATGTCGTTTGAATGAAATAGCCATTTCAACACTTTTTTGTAACAAAACAAGGGTAAAAATACGTTTTTTTTGTAACAAAACAAGGGCAAATTATGCGTTTTTTGTAACAAAACAAAGGCAAATTATGCGTTTTTTTGTAACAAAACAAAGGCAAATCGGCAAATCGTTCATCTTCCTAATCTTTATTACAAAGCAAAAACTATACTTTTGTATAGCGTTTTGCCGTCCGATTATTTCTACTTTTGCATTAAGAAATAATATAAAAATAATAAATTTAACTTAATTTTATAATACGATGAAAAAGAAAAAATCTTTATTCCCGCATTTCCGCTTATATTGATGTTGTCAATTGTTTTATGTTCTTGTAATTTAAGAAATGAAAAAACACAGGTCTTAATTGTTGGTACAATTCACGGAAGTCATAAAAGTAATCCGCATTATACGTATCAAGATATTGTAAATATTCTAGGGACATATAATCCTGATGTAATATGCGTAGAAATACCTCCGTCATACTTTCGCAAACGTTCTTACTTAAAAGAAATGATGATTGCCTCAATTTACGGATTTGAACATAATAAAAAAGTATATCCCATAGATTGGTGGGCATCCGGAGATAGGAAAGAACAAAAGAAATTTAAAGCATCGGAAGAATACAAAATCAAGGAAAAAAGAATTGAAGAACTTGTCAAAGCAGATACCATAATGCAAAATTTTAAGCAAAAATATGGAAGTTGGGGAAATGTTTGGAAAGAAAATAAT
>PDWI01000750.1_pt1 | contig 52611 bp, 44 predicted proteins | sample 1430891 | NCBI WGS metagenome assembly PDWI01 (sample SAMN01162508, study PRJNA174530) | Oral metagenome, whole genome shotgun sequencing project. | biome: Marine environment; feature: Marine mammal; material: Swab sample of the gingival sulcus; isolation source: swab sample of gingival sulcus... | reverse complement strand
TAGCAGGAAAAACTCACCAGCTGAGGTCATTTTTGTAGCAGTCAAGGTGGATATCATGTAACTAACTATAAGTAGGTTGTTATTATAAAAATAAAAAAACGCTTCGAGCCGATGGGATGGACTCGGAACTGGCTTTTTCTACAGACTCGTTGAGGGGGTAGAAGGTACAATGAACAAAATTGAATCACTAAGAGACTGCTTAAAAAATAAAATGTTTTTTGAAATATTCTCATTGTCATTGATTAATTTAGTATCAGTCTTTTTATTATTCACAGTCAGCAACTATCTAGCAATACAGACAAAATTATACATTAGCTGACGTAATAAATATATGATTGATATAAAAAATCAAAATATCAGAAACATCATTAAAAATAGGTTGTCTTCAATAAGAAAGGAGATAAAAGAAGAGCATTCCAATTGTTTGAATATTTCTGATTTAGATAATTTATCTAAGGAAATACGAAACTCATACAAAGAAGCATTAGCAACAAGATACGATGTAATACATGAACAAGCAGCTTTTGCCAGCCTTCATATAATGAGTTGTTTCACTCTAGCAAAGGCTATTTTCGATGAAAATGAAGACAAAGGTTACTTACTGCCAGATAATTGGTTCAATGGAGAGAAAGACATAAATCCTAACAGAATAATAAGTTACTTGATTTTATCCTTGGCGAAAACATCTACATCTGTAGTTTACTTGTGTGAATCAGGATTTGACAATCAGGCTCGATCATTAGGGAGAAACCTTGCCGAACTAAGTTGGCAAACTTTAATATTAACATTTTTTAAAGAAAAACTCCTACTGTATATTTCTCCAGATAACCCTAAAGAGGCAAATGAAGTTTGGTTTATGTTGTTTGGCAAAGGAAAGTTTGAAAGTAATTTGAAGGAAATAGAAAGAGGTCTAGGTTTTTCAGAAGAAATCCTTCAGACAACCAAAGAATTAAGAGAGGAGATCTTTCAATTTTACTCAATGTTTCTACATAATTCATACGTAGCAGTAACAATTAACAACTATAGTTTTAGTCTACAAGATGATTCTGTAACAAGCTGTGATTTTGCTAGTAAATCAAAAACTTCAATAGCAACTTTACAATACTTGAATGACATACTTTGGTATTTTCATCGTGTATTCTATTCTATTGTTTTTGAGTATCACAAATTGCGACCTTTAAAGCCAAAAAGAAAAATGTGGATACAAGCAAGAGTACTTCATGATTGTACAAATGAATGCTATATGAAATTATTAAAAAATAGGGGCTGACACCTAATATTTTTGTTTCAAGATTGTTTTTAAGTTTTCAAGGAGTTGTTTTGGAATACCGCCATTGAATCTCCATTCACACTCTTTTAGGAAAAGTTCAAAGTGTTGTTTGGGAATGCCATTGTATTTTCTCATATGTCTTTTTGCTTGATTCCAGAAATTTTCAATGCCATTTATGTGGTTATGAGAAGGAGCAAATTCCTTACTATGATTTATTTTGTAATGTGAAAAATCAGAGACATCCAAAGCATTATAAACAGTGTGTCCATCAGTATATACCACACTGTCAGGTTTTATTTTCTCTTTTATTACAGGAAGTAAAGTGTCCCGCTTAACATCTGCGACAGGAATAGTATAAACTTTCCTTCCTCGCTTGAGAAGACCAAAAACAATTGTTTTTCCCGCAGCTCCACGACCACGTTTCCCTTTGCGAACACCTCCAAAATAGCTTTCGTCAACTTCTACTTTTCCACAAAATTGCGCTGCACGCTCCTGCTGAATTGTGAAGATCGTGCAACGCAATTTGTGGAAGAAACGAATCGCAGAATTACGGTGGATACCAACCAAATCTGCTGCTGTTCTTGCAGGTGTACCCGCAACAAAGTGTTCCAGAAGTCGTAATTGCTTATAACTGCTTAATTTACAGTGCGTTATATACATGGCTGAATCCTAACTCATTCAAAGTCAGGTGTCAGCCCCTAAATCTATGGAAGTAGTCCTAAGCAATATGCTTTTATCGTAAAAGAAGGTTCTTTGTCAAAAGAGAGGGCTGATATGTGTATTGGGGAGTATGAAAAAACAGCACAAGATTGGCTTGATTTGTTAGAACCTTATATGGCGCATAACAAATAGTCCACTGACGAGTGTCACGAGTCCGGTGAACTCTGACGTTGGCCATTTTTTACAGAATTTTGGGAGGCATTTAATTAAAAAAAGAATATGGCTAAAAGTCAGTATTTTGAGTAAGTTTATAAATAAATTAGGTTTATTCTTAACTACCTGGGAGAGCTTTTTAAGATATTTACAAAATAAATAATTCCTTTAAAGAAATCTGGATGAATTATTTTCCAAAGTAGTAATATTGAAAAGAATAAATAAAAAACTACTAATAAAATGGAAGAAATAGAGGGAATCAAATATTACTTGCCAGAAGAAGAAAAAATCAACATCATTTCTCATAGTATTGGCTTCGTTCTAAGTATTATTGCCTTGGTATTTTTATTAACGCATGCTAAACAGCATGGAACTATTTGGCATGTTGTAAGTTTTAGTATTTTCGGAGTAAGTTTAATTGTTTTATATTCAGCTTCTACTTTTTACCACAGTGCTAAGAAACCAAAGTCAAGAAAAAGATTAAGAGTTGTTGACCACGTATCTATTTATGTCCTCATTGCCGGTACTTATACTCCTTTTTCGCTGATTACACTGGATAGGTCAATAGGATGGATAATTTTTGGTATCTCTTGGGGATTTGCTTTAATTGGAATAATCTTGAAACTATTTTTTACAGGGAAATACAAGTTAATTTCAACGTTAATGTACGTATTTATGGGTTGGATAATTATTTTTGCCATAAAACCATTAATTAATAATTTATCTTCAAGTGGTCTAAGTTGGCTCGTTGCAGGAGGAATGGCTTACACAGTTGGTGCAATTTTATATAGTATCAAAAAAATAAAATTTAATCATGCAATCTTCCATATATTAGTTTTAATTGGTAGTGTTTGTCACTTTATGTCAGTATTTTTTTATGTTTTGCCACATCAATAAAGCATTGTATCAATTACAGTAATCCCTTCTGCTTGTGGAGAAATGTATTCTTATACTTTTGGCACTAAAAGTAATATCGGTGGAGAAAAATATCATCTACGGCCTCAATAAATTTCTTTTTTGTTGAGGCTTTTTTTATCTTTTTGAAACATTTTTGAGGTTCAGGAAAAGATCCCGCCAGATAGACCCAGATTTGTTTCATTCTGCCTAGAATGTGGCTGTGGCCACTAAGTTGTTGCTGGTACATCAAGTACAGGTCGTCGTGAAAGAATTTCAGTTTTTCAAAACGTATTTCATCGGGGACAATTTGCCCCGTTTTAATTTCAGAGGGCAGAAAAGGGTTCTGGATTGCGCCTCTGCCTATCATCCAATGTTCAACGGAAGGGAAACGGTCATATAGCTTTTGAAAGGTCTGTTTGCAGACAATATCACCATTGTAGGCAAGTTTGTGTTCACTCAACTCCAGGCATCTGGCAAAACTGTCCGGGTCGGTAAGTCCTCTATACATTTGTTTGCCTAATCGGGTATGGATGATGATTTCGCTTAGAGGGTATTTGTTGAGCCGCGGCAGCAGGCGTTGTGTTTCTTCTGTATTAGAATAGCCAAGTCTTGTTTTTATGGAGAGTTTGATTGTGATGTTGGGGATAATTTCGTCCAGTAAGCTTGTGATAAGTTCTGGGTGGGCAAGCATGCCCGAACCCCGTTTCTTGCGGGTGACCATGGGAGCAGGACAGCCCAGATTCCAGTTGATTTCCTTGTATCCCATTTTTTCGATTTTATTGGCGAGGGCAATAAAATCTTCACTGTTATTGTGTAGAAGTTGCGGGATAATTGTCATTTTCTGATTGGCTTCGGGGAGTACATCCTTGAGTAATTTATCGTTTAACTGTGCTTTTTTCTGAGGGTTTATAAAGGGTGTGATGGAGAAATCGAAGCCTTCAAAATGTTTGGCGAAAAGCGTGCGAAACGGTGCGTCGGTAAGTCCTCTTATGGGTGCCAGAGACAACTTGTACTCAGACATATTTATGCTTTTGGGCTAGAGAATTGTCGTAAATCATGTCCCGTCGGTTCCTGGAAAATTCGTAAATCAAACTCAGGAACGGCTGCCAGCAGATGATCGAATATGTCTGCCTGAATGGCCTCATATTCTGCCCACACCTGATTCTTTGAGAAGACATATATTTCCATTGGTAGTCCCTGGGATGTCGGAGCAAGTTGACGAACGAGAAAGGTCATGTGCTGGTGAATATTCGGATTGTTTTTCAGGTAAGCGATAATGTAGGCTCGAAAAATACCGATGTTGGTTTGTCTTCGTCCATTGAGTGGTGAATCGTTTGTGAATTGCTGTTCATTGTATATTGCTATTTCCTCTTCTTTTTTCTTCAGATAGTCTTTTAACAGAGTCACTCTGGTAAGTTTTGCCATAAGTTCATCATCGCAAAAATCAATTGATTGCAGATCAATATAGAGTGCTCGCTTGATTCGTCTTCCACCGGAATTACTCATGCCCCGCCAGTTTCTAAAGGAGTTGGAAACAAGGCTGTAGGTAGGAATGGAGGTGATTGTTTTATCCCAGTTTTGAACCTTTACCGAGTGAATCGAAATTTCAGTTACCTCACCGTCGGCACCATATTGGTTCATCTCAATCCAGTCACCGAGTCGGACAAGATCCATAGAGCTCAGCTGGATTGAGGCAACAAAGCCGAGAATAGCATCCTTAAAAATCAACAGGGTAATAGCCGTTAAACCACCGAGTACCGAGAAAATACCCCAGGGAGACTTGCCGGTGAAAATCGAGATAATAAAAATGAAGCCAAAAAGATAGGCAAGAATGCGCCCTACATCAGTGTAGCTGCGCAGGAGCTGTCTTCGTTCATTACTGACCAGATTTTTTATGTCATTCAGGGAACTGAAAAATGAAGTGACAGAAAAAACAGTGATGAGCACAAAGCAGCTCATTATAAGACGTTTGCTGAGCAGGTGGATTGAAGACCCCGCTGGCATTACTACATCGGTGGTCAAAGAAACTATGGTAATCGGCACAAACCAGCTCGTTTTCGTAAAAAAACCGTGTTTCTTAAAGGCCGAAATCCAGACATGTCTGGATTCGTTCAGTATCCTGGGTAGGATCTTCACTAAAATTCTACGACCAATGTAGGTGACGAGCAGGGCAATCAGAGCTATTGCAAGAAGAGTTATGAGATAAGAGAGAGTTTCAGTGGACGGTTGTATAGGCCTCAATTTATTCAGCAGTTGGTTAAGCCAGAGTGTTGTCATGGTGTGTTCGATCCTTGTGAGAATAATAGGAAATGAGTTATTTTACAGAGAGAAACTGAAAGAGGCAATACAGCTTTTAGCTGTCAACGTATAATGGGTAATAAATAGTTGACGGAAGGGGAGAAAAATGCAGAATTTTTCTCTTTATGGTATCTGTGTCTTTTGTTCATAAAATTGAGGAGTCTTCTGTTGTTGCATTCTGTTTTAGTAAAAAATCTTTTTCCTGACAGAGTCGTTGGGGCTGTTAATACTGTTGCCGGGAAATTACAGGCTGAATGCTGGCTTGTCGGTGGGGCTGTTCGTGATTGCTTGCTTGGGCAACATCCTGGTGACCTTGATATAACAGTCAATATTAGTGCTTTCAGGTTTGCACAAAGATTGATTGAGGAATTGGGGCGATGTGCTCTGGTGCCTCTTGGTACCGAGGATGAAGAAGCGTGTCGTGTTGTCTGGCAGGGGCTTGATATTGACATTGCAAGTTTGAGAGGTGCTGCCGGAACCATAGAAGAGGATCTTTTGTTGAGAGATTTTACTATAAACGCTATGGCTCTTCCTTTTGTTGCCTTGACGGGACAAGGTGTTGACCTGATTGATCCGCTTGGCGGTGCACAAGATTTACAGGAGAAAATATTAAAGGATTGCCCTGATGCCTTTATTAATGATCCATTAAGAATTTTGCGTGGATATAGGCTGCAGGCGTGTCTCGGCTTTCAGTTTTCTCCCGGGATCGAGCACAAGATTGTCAGCCATCTTCACCTTTTGAAGGGTGTTGCCAGTGAGCGGATTTCAGCTGAACTGGATATCATAGTTGGTTCTATGAATGGGGCGGAACTCTTCAGGAATATGTACAAAACCGGTTTATTGCAGGAAGTTCTTCCCGAGTTAGCAGCGGGTGCGAGACTTGAGCAACCTGGTTTTCATCATCTGGACGTGATGCATCATTCGATCACAGCCCTTGAAAAGGTTTTGTTTTTACTCGATGATGAGTCAAAAAAATTTTTCCTTGAAGGACGTGAACTGGAATCTTTTTATGGAAAAGATACGAAACTCATTATCTGCTGGGCGGCGCTTTTGCACGATATTGGTAAACCTCTTTGTCGTGGCCGGCGTGAAAGTGACGGAAGGGTCACCTTTTATAACCATGATCAGGTTGGAGGGGAGCTTGTTGAGCAGCTGGGACGTCGGCTGAGATGGAGTAATGATAGACGGGAAGGGGTAAAAAAGCTGGTACAGATGCATATGTATCCCTTTCATCTTTGTACGGTGCAACAAAAGGGAGAGGTGACTAAAAAAGCAGCCTTAAAACTGTACCGGCGCGCAAAAGAATTGTTGGTGCCGCTTTTTATTCTGGCAATGGCGGATAGTCTGGCCAGTGAAGGTGCAGATAAACCAAATTCTATGGAAGACCAGCTGGTGGAGCTTTACCGTATTGTGATGAAATACTATAGAGAATGTATTGTTCCGGTGATAGATGGAGAAAAGTTGCTGACAGGAAAGGATTTGATCGCTACATTTAACTTGGTACCTGGACCGAAGATAGGTGAAGTATTAAAGAGGCTGCAGGAAGCGCAAGTTGCGGAAGGGGTCGCTTCCAGAGAGGAGGCGCTGGTCTGGGTGGCAGAATATATAAAAAAAGAGAAACAGAAAGAGTCATAAGCTGCTCCTGTTTGACTTGTCAAAGAATCAGAAATGGACTAAAAAGCGTGCGGAAAGTTAACGATTTTTATGCAAAAAAAGCAAAAAAAGACAAATATCCCGCGAGATCTGTCTATAAACTCGCAGAAGCACAGCAGAAGTACAAACTGATAAAAAGAGGCGACTCTGTGATAGATATGGGCTGTTTTCCTGGAAGTTGGTCTCTTTATGCTTCTGAGGTTGCGGGACCAAAAGGCGTTGTTGTTGGCGTTGATTTACAGCAGGCAAACGGTTCTCCAAGACCAGATGGTGCTCCTATTCACTGGCTTTGCGGGGATATCAGGGAGCCAGAGATGCTTGCCTCTATTCGAAAAGTAAGACCTGCGTTTCGGGTACTTATCTCGGATATGGCTCCTAAAACCACAGGTAATCGGTGGGCAGATGCTCAACAGTCTCTTGCTCTGTGTGATATGACTCTTGAACTTGCAGAAACGCTTTTGCTGAACAAGGGTAACTATATATGTAAGGTCTTTCAGGGGGAGGACTTCCCTGAGTTTTTTAATAAGGTTAAAAAACGTTTTGAGATGGCAAAGACAATCAAACCGCAGAGTTCCAGAATCGAGAGCCGAGAGGTTTTTGTTGTTGGCAGGGGGTTTAAGAAAAGATAAGTAACTAACTAATAAATATAAACAAGTAGGTGAAACATGGCAGGACATTCCAAGTGGGCAAATATTAAACATAAAAAGGGCGCGGCAGATGCCAGGCGTGGTAAGGTTTTTACCAGATTGATTAAAGAAATTACAGTAGCCGCCAGGACGGGAGGTGGTGATCCTGATGGTAATCCGCGTTTGCGTACTGCGATTGTTGCGGCAAAAGCTGAGAATATGCCCAAGGACAATATTACCCGTGCGATAAAAAAAGGTACGGGTGAGATTGAAGGTGAAGTTTATGAGGAGATCCTCTATGAAGGATATGGTCCAGGTGGTGTTGCCGTGCTTGTTGAATGTATGACGGATAATCGTAACAGAACCGTAGCTGATGTTCGCCACGCTTTCTCCAAAAATAACGGAAATCTTGGAGAATCAGGTTGTGTTGCCTGGATGTTTGAAAAGAAGGGCCTTGTGTTGGTGGATAAGGAAACCATTTCCGAAGATGAATTGATGGATAAGGCTCTGGAAGCTGGCGCTGAGGATGTAATTGAGGAAGATAGTGTTTTTCAGGTTTTGACTGAGCCGGAAGATTTTGACGCAGTGCGTGAAGGACTTGAGAATGCCGGCGTGAGTTTTCTGGAGGCTTCTGTTTCCATGGTTCCCCAAAATACTGTAGCTGTTACTGAGGAAAAGGTTGGGAAAAATCTGCTCAGACTTCTTGAAATGCTTGAAGATCACGATGATGTTCAAAATGTTCATTCCAACTTTGATATTGATGATGCATTGATGGAACAGTTGTCCTGATCAGTGGAACGTATATTGGGGATAGATCCGGGGAGTCGAATTACTGGCTACGGTATTGTTGAAAAAGATGGCTCCTGTTTGCGATTTGTTGCTTGCGGGCTTATCAAAACGGATACCAGAGCTGATTTTTCCCATAGATTGCACGAAATTTTTCTTGGTGTAAATGAGGTAATACAGGTGCATGCCCCTGTAGTGGTTGCCGTAGAAGATGTTTTTTCCAGTGTGAGTCCCAGATCAGCCCTGAAACTTGGCCAGGCGAGGGGGGCAGCAGTTGTTGCCGCGATGGATAATGGGTTGCATGTTTATGATTATACGCCCCGCAGTGTTAAGCAGGCTGTTGCTGGTTATGGGCAGGCTTCAAAAGAGCAGGTGCAGCATATGGTACGAATTTTGCTCAATTTGAAAGGGGCACCCAGTTCGGATGCCGCTGATGCCTTGGCGATTGCTATTTGCCACGCTAATCAGCTTACTATAAATTGATGTTCCAGGTGTATCAATGATTGCTTCTCTTCGAGGTGTTGTTCAACTCAAACTTGCCGATCGTATTGTATTGGATGTCAATGGAGTCGGTTACGAGGTCTTTCTTTCAACTGATGGTATTGCCAGGCTTGCTGATGAGGGGCAGGAAGCTTTTTTACATATTCACACTCATGTCCGTGAAGATGCGTTTACCCTGTTTGGATTTCTTGAGGCAGAGGAAAAGGAACTTTTTCTTGTTTTAAAAACAGTATCTGGTATTGGTCCCAAGGTTGGCCTGGGTATTTTATCCGGTATGCCGGTTGCCGATCTCTGTGAGGCTATTGCTTCAGAAGATATAAGGCGGCTGACTACCTTGCCTGGTGTGGGTAAGAAAACGGCAGAGAGGCTTTGTGTTGAGCTTAAGGAGAAAGTGAACTTTCTTACTACTCAGAGACCTGTTACTGCTGCCAGTGTAGAAAAAACTGCTTTGCAGGCAGGTGGTTCTGTGTATGCAGATGCCTTGTCTGCCTTTATAAATCTTGGTTATAGTGACCCTGTTGCCCGGGAGGCTCTGGCCCAGGTGAAACAGCGTTTGCAGGAAGAGGATCATGGAGAAGTTTCTGTTGAACTTCTTGTCCGTGAAGGATTGAAGGTGCTTGCATGAAACTGGAAGAAGAATTGCTTGGCAACGAAGAAGATCGTATAGTTTCCCCGGAACCTGTATTGACAGACAGTGGTAATGATGCAGCCCTGCGGCCAAAACGACTTGGTGAATACATTGGTCAGAAGCAGGTACGAGACAATCTCAGTATGGCAATTCGTGCGGCGTTAAAACGTGGAGAACCCCTTGATCATGTGCTGTTCCATGGTTTTCCCGGACTTGGCAAAACAACGCTTTCCTATATTATTGCGGCTGAAATGTCTGCAGGTATTAAGGTGACATCCGGGCCGGTGATTGAGAAACAGGGGGATCTTGCTGCTATTCTGACAAACCTTCAGGAAGGTGATGTGTTGTTTATTGATGAAATTCATCGCCTTAACCATGTGGTGGAAGAGATTCTGTATCCAGCCATGGAAGATTTCCAGCTTGATCTGATTATTGGCCATGGTCCAGGTGCTCGTTCTGTTAAGATGGATCTACCCAGGTTCACACTGGTTGGGGCTACAACGAGAACCGGGCTTTTGACAGCCCCGCTTCGTGATCGCTTTGGCTTGTCCCTGCGTTTTGATTTTTATACGGCAGAGGAACTGGTCTCCATTGTCAGGCGTTCTGCGGCACTTCTGGGGATACAAATGAATGAATCCGGGGCTTTGGAGCTGGCTAAAAGATCCCGTGGCACTCCTCGTATTGCCAACAGATTATTGCGGCGTGTACGAGACTTTGCCGAAGTTGGCGAGTATTCGGTGGTAAATGCTCATGTTGCTGCTGAGGCTCTTGATATGCTTGGAGTAGATCAGTATGGTCTGGATGAAATGGATAGACGTATCATGCTTACCGTGCTGGAAAAATTTGATGGTGGTCCAATTGGCCTTGATACTCTTGCCACTGTGGTTTGTGAAGAAAAAAATACCCTTGAGGATGTTTATGAACCGTTTCTCATTCAGTCCGGCTTTTTAAAGCGTACGCCACGCGGCAGGGTTGCCACTGTTACAGCTTATGAACATTTTGGCAAGAAGATGCCGAAAAAAATTCAGGCAGATCAGCCTAATCTTTTTAGTGATTAATTTTGAGGAAGCAGATGCGTAAAACGGTAAAAGATATTATGGCAATGAAACAGGCTGGTAAACCTGTTGTTATGCTGACGGCCTATGATGCTTCAATGGCGGCTCTCATTCATAAGGGTGGAGCTGATTTGTTGTTGGTCGGAGACTCACTGGGGATGGTGGTTCTGGGTTACGACTCCACTGTGCCGGTGACTATGGATGATATGGTGCATCATGCTGCTGCTGTGAGAAGAGGAGCACCAGAGGCTCTTGTTGTGGTAGATATGCCGTATGGCTCCTATATGGTGAGTGAAGCAGATTCTGTGAACAACGGTTTTCGTCTGATGAAAGAGACGGGTTGTGATGCTGTAAAACTTGAAGGTGGCGAAGCTGTTTGTCCAACAGTAAAGTGTTTGGTTGATGCTGGAATCCCAGTGATGGGGCATTTGGGTTTGACACCTCAGACTGCGGGGGCACTTGGCGGTTTTAAGGTGCAGGCCAGGGATATGGAAAGTGCCAAAAAACTTCTTGCAGATGCTCTTGCTCTGGAAGCTGCCGGGGTCTTTGCCATTGTGCTTGAGTGTGTACCGGCAGATCTTGCAAAAATTGTCTCTGAGTCGGTTCAATGTCCCACTATAGGTATTGGTGCTGGTGCTGGATGTGATGGCCAGGTGCTGGTGACTAATGATATGCTCGGTTTATTTGAAAGGTTTGTGCCAAAATTTGTTAAGCAATATACAACTCTTGCTCCACAGATCGTGGAGGGCGTGCAGGCTTATGTGCAGGATGTGCACGACGGCAGCTTTCCTGCCGAGGAACATCAGTTTAAGGGGGATTGCAATTATCGTGAGCTTTTGAAGTAACTGCTTTCCATTGTCTGTCGTTGACTGACAATTTGTTTGATTTGAATTACTGTTAAGAAAGGCTGCAAACTGGTCCGGTTTGCAGCCTTTTTTCTTTTTCCTCCACTTTCTACCACTTTTTTTGATTTTCCCCTGAAAATCCTATTCTTGCTGTTTTATAAGGCCTGTCCTGGGTTTATGAAAAAACTTTTTTTAATTTTATTTTTTTTGGTTTTCTTAGTCTTTAATGTCATCTTTTATGCTTTATGTAGTTGCCTTTCTTTACTTGTGTCAATATGTAGTGCTTGCGGTGTGTTCTTGCTGAAAATAATCTCTTAGTTAATTCCTTGACATGGTGTGTTTCTGTGTTGTAAAAGGTTATGTAGTGGTTGTAAAGTGGTTATAAAGTGACAGTTAGGGGGCTGAATGCAGAAAAGTCGTTTTCGCAGTCGAACAGAACATACTCTTGATTCCAAGGGAAGGCTGAACTTTCCAAGGCGCTTTTGCGAGGTGCTTGAGCAGCTTGATAATCCCCCCATCATGATTTCGCCATGGGTTAATCACTTAAGAATTTATCCTATTGATGTATGGGAAGAAATTGAAACCACTCTGTTCTCCAGAGGGGGCGAGCAGCCTGAAGTTCTGGGGGTGGTTCCTTCTATTATTGGTGGTGCTGTTGAATGTGGACTTGATAAGCAGGGACGAATCCTTATCCCTCAATCTCTGCGTGCAGAGGTTGGCTTACAAAGAGATATTATTCTTAACGGTATGGTGAACCGCGTTGAAATCTGGGATATGGGTAAGTGGGCGGATCAGCATAGAAATCTCGAAGGATATGGTAGCTTTGCTACAAGTTTGGCCAGGATTGGCATAATGTAGGAGTGTCCGTGGATGAAGATAAAATACATATTCCAGTGCTTCTTCAGGAGACTGTTGACTATTTGAATCCACAGGATGGTGGACTTTACGTCGATGGCACCATGGGGCTTGGTGGTCACACCTCGGAGATCCTGAGACGATCTGCTCCCTCTGGTAAGGTTATCGCTTTTGAGTGGGATGAAAATGCTGTGGAAGCAAGCAGGAAAAGATTAGCAGGATTTGATTCCAGGCTTACCAGGGTACGTAGAAATTTTTCGGAAATAAATATCGGTCTTGCAGAGTGCGGGGTGGATAGAATTGATGGTCTGATGATTGATATTGGGCTTTCTTCATTACAGCTTGATTTTGGTCCAAGAGGTTTCAGTTTTCAAAGAGATGGTGAGCTTGATATGAGGATGGATCAGAGAAGAGAAATGACTGCTGCATCAATTCTTGCAAGCTGCACTGCTGATGAGTTGGCTGATATTTTCTATTACTATGGTGAAGAAAGACAGGCAAGACCAATTGCGGCAGCAATTGTTGAGGCGAGAAAACATGCCCCTGTGGAAACTACCAGGCGGTTGGTTGATATTGTTGTCAGAGCGGTGCCGAAGCGTTTTCATCCCAAGAAAATTCACGTTGCCACCAAGGTTTTTCAGGCACTTCGTATAGCTGTCAACACTGAGCTTGAGAACCTGGCAAAAATAATAGATGACGGTCCAGGATTTTTAAAACCAGGTGCCAGGTTTTGCGTTATCTCCTTTCATTCTCTGGAAGATCGGATAGTTAAGAGAAAGTTTAAAGAGAATAAGGACCTGCGGGTACTTACTTCGAAGCCTGTGCAGGCAGGACCGGAAGAGGTGGCACGAAATCCTCGTTCGCGCAGTGCCCTACTCAGGGTAGCAGAGAAAATAGCCTAAGAAAAGAAATTGAGCAAGGGAGGTTGGTTATGACTTTCTATAGTCCAGCACAGATTTTTGGTAACAGCAGAGCGTACAAGGCAAGGATGTTTCAGCAGTCCCGTACAAATGCTTCCTTTATTAATTTCAGGGTTGATGTTCAATTTGTCAAAGCTCTTGGCAAGGTCTGGTTACTGGTTATTCCATGTCTTTTCCTTTTTTATTCTGTTGTCAGCGTAATGGTAAGTGATGTTGCTGATTCTGTAATCAGCATTGAAAACATCAATTATCAGCTCCTTACCAGTAACCTTGAACTGCGTGAAAAAACGGAACTTGCTTCCGCAACAGAGGTGATAAAGGAGCGTGCAGCCGAAATCGGGCTTTATGAACATAAGCGCGGTCAGCTTCGTGTTTACAGGGTAAATAGAAACTATTTCAGTTATCAGTAGCGAGCCTTCGTGTGAAGAAATCCCGACTCTATGTATCTAAAAGAAAGCGACGGAATTATGTGGCTTTGATTTTTCTTGTTACCTTGCTGTGTGCTGCCTGTTATCAGCTGGAACTCCAGTATGGAGTGGCTGGGAAAATAGTTCGCTTTTATCGACAGATTGAAAATGCAGGCGAGGGCACGGCTGCCTTGAATAGAGGCAGTATTTACGATCGACATTATGCTGTTCTTGCCACCAATGTTGAAAAACTTTCAGTCTATTGTCGAACTCGCGAGATTGAGAGTCCTGCAGAAGATGCCTTGCTGCTTGCTGATATTCTCGGAGAGGATCCCAGGCAGTTACGAGCCCGTCTTGAATCTCATTCACTAAGGAGCTGGCTTGCCGAGGGGATCACAGAAGAACAGGAAGGAAGGTTGAGAGCAGCCGATCTCTCTGGCATCTATTTTGAAAGTCAGTCTGTTCGTCATTATCCACAAAATGAACTTGCAGCTCATTTAACTGGTTTTACCGAAGATGAGGTGGGCCTTGCCGGTGTTGAGTCTTATTTTGACAGACTGCTAAGCGGTGTAGCTTTAGATCTGCATGAAGAAAGTTCCCTGAAGGCTGTGGAAGATATAATTCTTACTGTTGATTTAAAGATCCAGCGTGTTGTCAGGAATTATCTTTTATCGCTTATGAGAGACGATGAGGTTGTAAGGGCAGCAGCTTATGTTATTCAGAGTGAAAGTGGTGCTCTTATCGCCGGGGCTCAGGTTCCAGGCTATGATCCTAATCGTTATCGTGAATATCCGGGTACTGCCTTTGACAGCATGTTTTTGCAGTCGGTTCCTGTGCCGCAGAAATTCAGAAAATTTTTCAATGAGACAGCTGAAATCTTTAATCTGTCTCAAGAAAATGATGCAGCTCTTCCCTGGTCATTATCTGTAAAAAAAAAAAATCTGGGCGGTGAACTGCTGCTATGGGATTGGCTTGGTCTGGACAGTAACTGGCAAGCTGACTTTGCCTTGCTGCAAACAGACTCTGTTGCCAGGTCTCAGTATCAAGCTGTTTCTCCTGAAAAAGATATTCAGTCAAGTGTCCCGGAGAAAGTTTCACCGCTGGAACTTCTGGCGGCTTTTGCTGCCATTACAGGGAGTGGTAAACCAGTTCGTGTCCATGTGATTGACAGAGTTATCGATTCTTCAGGTAATGAATTTGCCCTGGATCACCCCAAAATATTGGAAAACAGTCCATTGAACCCTGTCGCATTACGTATGCGGGAAGAGGTCGTGAGGCTTGTTGAAGCTGATACTTCTCGTCATTCCAGACTTACTCATGTGCTGCATGATGAACAACCACTGGTCAGAACTGATCCTGATGGGAAAAGACAGATATTTAAACAGGAGATGGTTTTTGAGCCTTTTTCTGGAGATTCAGAAAATCTGGCTCTCTTGCTGGTTATTGAAAAAAAAGGATATACTACCCAATTTGCCCGGCGGAATTTTCCTGGGTTGAACAGCCTTGTCAAAAGAGTGTCTGCTCTTCAGCATGTTGCTGAGAGTTTGGTTGGTATGAGTGCGCCCGAACAGGGAGATCGTCTTCAGGTTATGGCAGACAGCGCGGAAGAACCGATGTCCCGCCCTGTCATTGAGGAAACAATTGATCAGGATATGGTTATGCCTGACTTGCAGGGGCTGAGTCTCAGAAAAAGTATGCAGCTCCTTAAAGGTTTCAGCTGCCTGATTCAGGTTGAGGGTATTGGTTGGGTACGCTCCCAGTACCCTCCGGCTGGAGCATCTTTAGCCAGTGTTGAGACATGCAGGGTTACATTGCAGCCTCCACTCTCTCAGCGCAGAGAGGTGCTGGCTGGTCGCATGAAACTTGCCGTCGTTGACAAAACAGGAGGCAGGTAAGGTGATAAAATATTTCTCTGTTAAAAAACTGCTGGATGGGGTGGAATATAAAACTGTTTCAGGTGATCCTTTACTATTGCAAGACCTGATCCTTCATGACATTACCTCTGATTCCAGAAAAGCGGGAGAAGAAAGCCTGTTTTTTGCCATCCCGGGTGTTCATGCTGATGGGCACGATTTTATTGGCGATGCTATTGGTCGCGGAGTAAAGGTTGTTGTGGTGCAGGGAGACAGGTGGCGCAAGCAGCAGTCTTCTTACAATAATATCTGTTTTCTTGAGGTGAAAGACTCTGCTTATGCCTATGCTGTGGCGGCAGCAAATAGTAATGATTGTCCCTCCAAAAAAATGAAGTTTATCGGTGTGACGGGTACCAATGGTAAAACAACAATTACATACCTGCTGGAGGATATACTCAGCAAAATAGGTTTGCAGGTTGGTGTTATTGGTACTGTGAATAACCGCTATGTTGATGAGAATGGTAAACAGGTTGTTTTGCCGACAAATTTGACCACTCCAGGAGCAAAAACCTTACAGGCTCTTTTCGCGAAGATGGCAGCCGCCGGGGTGACTCACGTGATTATGGAGGTTTCTTCCCATGCCATTGCTCAATCCAGAGTTGCCGGTATCAAATATGACCTGGCAGCCTTTACCAACCTGTCAAGAGATCATCTAGATTATCATGCCGGAATGGAGGATTATCTGGCGACAAAATGCAGGCTGTTTACAGACTTGCTTAAACCGGACGGTATAGCGATTATTCCTTCTGATGATATGCAACTTGCAGATGGTTTGTTGCCAGATTTACAGTTCGCTGTCTCAGACAAAAAAAAGTTTACCTGGGGCATGTCAGAGGATGCTGATGTAAGACTAGAAGACTTTGATATAAAATTATCAGGAACCAAATACAAGGTACATCTTGACGGAGAAAGTTTTTTTCTCAACACTTTTCTGGTTGGGCGTTTCAATATTGATAATCTTTTGGTTACCCTGGGTGTCTGTCACGGTCTGGGGCTTGATCTGGTAAAGGTAAAAAAAGAAATCGAACAGGTTAAGGGTGCTCCGGGCAGGATTGAACGCGTTGTTGATCCGACCTGTTCTTCTGCAAAGCAGCCAGTGGTTTTTGTTGATTATGCTCACACTCCAGATGCCCTGGATAAGTTGTTGTCCACATTAAAGTCAGTACCTCATAATGAGTTGATTGCCGTTTATGGTTGTGGTGGTGATCGTGATAATGGTAAGCGGCCTGTTATGGGAGGTGTGGGTGCTAAACATTCAGATGTTGTCATTATTACTAATGATAATCCGCGTACAGAGGAGCCTGAGAGAATTCTTGGTCATGTCGTTCAAGGTGTGAAGGCAGCCGGCTTTTCTGTCTTTGATGAGTCGTGGTTTGAGTGTAGAGAGCATGGAGAGAAAGGCTGTGTTGTTATTTCTGACAGGCGTGCTGCAATTCGTGCTGCGGTGAGATTGGCGGGAATATCAGATATTGTTGCTATCGCTGGCAAGGGTCATGAACCTTATCAGCTGACAAACTTGGGAAAACGTTTCTTTGATGATCGCCTTGAAGTGCTCGAAATTCTTAATTCATGGACGCTGGACAAAGTTGTGGCAGCTGTTGGCGGCAGGTTTGTTGGCAGCTCTCATCAATCACTTTTGAAAAGGGTCGTTACAGATAGTCGTGCGGTTAGGCCGGGTGATATTTTTATTGCCCTGGTTGGAGAAACTCATGATGGTCATCAATTTATTGCTCAGGCGGTAGAAGCAGGAGCCGCTTGTCTGGTGGTTGAAAAGGCAGGTAAATTGAATTGTCCACAGATAGTCGTGGAGAATACAATGAAGGCTTTGGGTGATCTGGCGAATTTCAGGCGTCGCAAGCTTGCTGAGAAACCGGCAGGATTTGCTCCGCGGATAATAGGACTTACCGGGAGTTCTGGTAAAACGACTACAAAGGAAATGGTGAGTTCTATCTTGTCAAAAACCTGGGCTGAAAAGGAGTTTTATCCAGAAGAAACGGTATTAAAAACCCAGGGAAATTTTAATAATCTTATAGGGCTACCCCTGTCCTTGCTGCCAATTACTATTGCTCATCGGGCGGCTGTTCTTGAAATGGGGATGAATGATTTTGGAGAAATTGCAAGACTTACAAAAATTGCCGAGCCTGATATCTGCTGTATACTCAATATTCAAAATGCCCATCTGGAAGGGCTCGGCTCAATTGACGGTGTTGCCAGGGCTAAAGGAGAGCTTTACCAAAACAGCCCGGAGCATGCGGTTTTTATCGTGAACCTGGATGATGAAAAGGCAAGGGAGCAAGCGGAAAAGTATCCCCAAAAAAGAATTACTTTTTCCGTGACAGATAAAAACGCGGATTTTTATCTGTCTGAAATAAGCAGTCCCCAATTTAATATTTTTCAATATACTCTTCATGTTAAAGGAGAACGATATCCAATATGCCTTCATGTTCCAGGTAGACATAATGTAGGCAACAGTCTTGCCGCAGCAGCAATTGCTTATGCCGCCGGTGCTTCTGCTTTGGATATTGTGGCTGGGCTTGCAGAGTATCGCTCTCCCGAAAAACGGATGCAATGCCTGGAAACAATGAGCGGGGCTATCCTGATAAATGATTGTTATAATGCTAACCCTTCCTCAATGAAAGCGGCAATAAAAACTCTTGCTGAGTCTACCGCCGGCAAAAGAATTGCTATTCTTGGAGATATGTTCGAGCTTGGCGAGCAGGCAGATACGGCTCATAAAAGTATTGGTTCTTTTTGTGGTGAAATGGGGCTTAGCGAGCTTCTTGTGGTTGGGCGGCATGCAGAATCTGTTGCCGGTGCTGCAATATCAGCAGGAATGAAAGCAGAGGCAGTTACCCCTTTTGCGGCAAAGGAATTACTGCATTCATTTCTTACAGAAAGAAATTTTGATAATGAGCTTGAAAGAGGAGATGTTGTACTGGTAAAAGGGTCGCGTGGAATGAAAATGGAAACAGTGTTGCCTTATTTTACAGGGTAAGGCCAGGGCTGTCTTTGCTATAAAAGAACTCTCCTGAAAAATTTACAAGAACCAGAATTATGTTTTATCATTTGCTTTACCCTCTTCATGAGATTTTCACTGGATTTAATGTATTTCGTTACATTACCTTTCGATCAATTGGTGCGGCTGTTTTTGCCTTTCTCCTGATAATTGTTTTTGGCTCAATGTTTATTCGTGCCATGAAAAAATTGCAGATAGGGCAAGTGGTTCGTGAAGATGGGCCTGAGACGCATTATAAAAAACAAGGTGTGCCAACCATGGGAGGGTTGTTGATTCTTGGTTCTATAACCTTGTCAACTCTTTTCTGGGCACGACTTGATAATTCCCTGATCTGGCTGGTCTTGTCGGTGACTCTTTTTTATGGAGGAATCGGAGCCTATGACGACTGGCAAAAAATAAGCAAGAACAGTAGTGACGGTCTCAGTGCTCGCGGCAAGATCATATTGCAAATACTGGGCGCTTCGGCTGTTGGTCTTTTTGTTTATCTCCACCCCACTTATGACGGTCAGTTAAGTATCCCCTTTCTGAAGGATTTTCAACCTGATCTTGGTTGGTTTTATGTGATCTTTGCAATTATTGTGATAGTGGGTGCATCCAACGCTGTAAACCTCACCGATGGGCTTGATGGTCTGGCGGCTGGGCCCACAGTTGTTTCCGCTGCGGTTTACCTGATGTTTTCCTATTTGGCAGGTCACGTGGTTATGGCAAATTATCTTCAGATTCCTTATGTGGAAGGAAGTGGAGAACTTACCGTATTCTGTGGAACGATTTTTGGAGCCTGTCTCGGTTTTCTTTGGTTTAATGCATATCCGGCTCAAATGTTTATGGGGGATGTTGGGTCTCTCTCTCTGGGTGGAGCCCTCGGTACAATTGCAATCATTATCAAGCAGGAGTTTCTGCTGGTGATAGTTGGTGGTGTGTTCGTTATGGAGGCACTGTCTGTGATTATGCAGGTCGGTTATTTTAAGGCAACCAGCGGCAAGAGGATTTTTTTGATGGCACCTTTTCATCATCATTTTGAAAAAAAAGGCTGGTCTGAACCCAAGGTGGTTATAAGATTCTGGATTGTTTCAATTATTCTTGGGCTGTTTGCTGTAGCGACATTAAAATTACGTTAAAAGAGACAGGGCGTAGATGGTAATCAAGCATCCATTGCTAAATTCCGAAACACATTTGATTGTCATGGGACTTGGCGTTTCTGGCATGGCAGCTGTTCGTTTTGGTTTGGCATGTGGGGCAAGGGTTTCTGTCTCTGATTGTGGCAGTCGTGATATTATCGCTGAAAAACTGGCGTTGATCCCGGGCGCAGAACAGATCTCTTTTGAGGCTAATGGTCATACAGAAGGTTTTTTAGCAGAAGCTGATGTTCTTTTTCTCAGTCCAGGGATTGCCGTTGATGATCGTATAAAAAAAATTCAGCAAGGTGGAATCAGGGTTGTTGGGGAACTGGCTCTGGCAGCAGAATTACTTGATATTCCAGTGGTGGCCGTTACCGGTACCAATGGCAAAACAACAGTTACCTCACTTATAGGAGAGTTGTTGCGGGCGGCAGGTAAAAAGGTCTTTGTTGGGGGTAATATTGGTGTGCCGGTCCTCGATTTTCTGCTTTCTGGAGAAAAAATTGATGTTGCAGTGCTTGAGGTCTCGAGTTTTCAGCTTGAAATGTGTGGCAAGTTTCGAGCAGATGTGGCTATCCTGCTCAATATAAGCCCTGATCATCTCGACCGGCACCAGGATATGGAAAGATACAGGGACGCAAAGTTGAATATCTTTGCCAATCAGGGTGCAAGGGATATCGCGATTTTATTTGGAGATGATTCCTTTTGCAGAAAGGCTCCTGTTAAGGGAGATGCTGAAAAACTATTTTTTGGCAGCAGAGAGGATTCAAATATTCTGTTAGACGGGCATTCTGCGAGAATCCAGCTGGAAGGTGGTGAAGAGGTCTATAGTCTTGCCGGGACAGAGCTGAATAGCAGAACAGGTCTTTTGAATTCAGGGCCTGCCATATATGCAGCCAGAAGACTTGGTTGCAGTGCAGGGGCTATCAGAAAAGGACTTGTTTCTTTTACAATTGGTGAACATCGTCTGGAATATATCCGCACTGTTGCCGGGGTAGATTATTATAATGATTCCAAGGCAACAAATACTGGCGCGGTGATTAGCGGTTTGAAGCAGTTTGAAAGTGTTGTTTTAATCATTGGTGGTCGTGATAAGGGTGATGATTACAAACTGTTGCGTGAGGTTGTAGCTGAGCGTGTCAGCTTTTTTATCTGTATTGGAGAAGCTGCCCCCCTTATTATAGATGCTCTGAAGGATATTGCTGTTCCCTTTGCTGAAGCAGAAACAATGTCTCAGGCTGTAGCTGTTGCCCGGGATATGGCAAAAGCAGGGCAGATAGTACTTCTTGCACCGGCCTGTGCAAGTTTTGATATGTTCAGAAATTATCAGGATCGGGGAAATCAGTTTCGTGAAGCTGTGAATTCCCTGTAGGTTTTTGGCTGACAGGAGTACTTGTTATGGAAAAGACTGAAAATAAGAAACTCCTTTTAACCGGTGGTGGTACAGGTGGACATCTTTTTCCGGCCATTGCTGCTGCACAGGAATTTTGCAAGACCTATCCTCATACTGATGTCCTGTTTGTTGGCACTCGAAGGAAAATGGACAATACCACTCTGTTCGCTCATGGTTTTCGAAGCGTAGCCATTCTTTGTTATGGCCTGAAAGGGAAAAAGACAATTGAGCTGCTCAAGGCTTTGCTGGTGCTTCCTCTCTCATGTTTGCAGGCTCTCAGAATTCTTCTTACCTTTAAACCGGATATTGTTATCGGAGTGGGGGGCTATGTGACAGGGCCGGTGGTGGCTGTCGCACGATTGCTTGGATTTCCTACTGTCATTCATGAACAGAATTCAGTGCCGGGACTCGCTAATAGAAAACTGGGGTCTTTTGTGGACAAAGTTTGCTTGTCTCTGCCGCAAAGCAGCAAATATTTCCCTGAAGAAAAAACTGTTTTTACCGGTAATCCCGTAAGGGCTAATCTCTTGAATACTGCGCAGCCTGAGCCCAGCGATCAGGAGGTAACTAATGTTTTGGTGCTGGGGGGAAGCCAGGGTGCCACGGGGTTGAACCGAATCGTTGTTTCCGCTTTTACTGGTGAGTATAAGGAAAAACTGAAAAAGGTCAGACTCATTCATCAAACAGGAAGCAAGGATGAATCCTGGGTTGCGACCGAATATCAGGCTGCTGGCAGAGAGGTTGGGGTACATGCCTTTATTCGTGATATGGATCAGGTTTATGGTGAGATTGATTTTCTTGTTTCAAGGGCTGGGGCGACGACCCTTGCGGAGCTTGCCGTTCTTGGTAAGCCGGCGATTTTGGTGCCTTATCCTTACGCTGCCGATAATCATCAGCAAAAAAATGCAGAATATTATGTTGCCGGTGGTGGAGCAATACTTTTTGAAGAAAAGCATTTGACAGGAGCGCAGCTGGCTGAAGCAATTCTTGCCCTTGCTGCCGACAGGGAAAAACTTCTTACGATGAGTCGTAACCAGAAAAAACTTGGTAGGCCGGATGCCGCAACAAAAATTGTTGAAGTGTGTAACGAGTTGATAAAAGAAAAATAATATATGTATAGAAAAAATAATCACATTCATTTTGTTGGTATTGGTGGTATTGGGATGAGCGGTATTGCCGAGTTACTGCTTAACCTCGGTTATTCGGTGTCGGGTTCTGACCTGAATAGTTCTCCTGTTACCAAACATCTTGAGGCGTTAGGATGTACTGTTCATCAGGGGCACCATGCTGATTGGTGTATTGGAGCCGGTGTTGTTGTCACGTCATCTGCTATTGCAACGGATAATCCAGAAGTTGTTTCAGCGCGAGAAAGGAATATCCCGGTGATTCAGCGGGCGGAGATGCTGGCTGAACTGATGCGTCTTAAAACCTTCGGCATTGCCGTTGCGGGCAGCCACGGTAAAACTTCCACTACTTCCATGATAGGCTGGTTGCTGGCAAGGAGTGGGGTTGATCCAACCATTGTCGTCGGTGGTAAGGTTGATAGTCTTGGTGGCAATGCCAAGCTTGGAGATGGTGATTTTATTGTCGCAGAAGCGGATGAGAGTGATGGCTCTTTTCTGAAGTTGTCGCCGGTTCTTGAGGTGGTAACCAATATAGATCTTGAACATCTCGATTATTATGAGGATCTGGATCATATTAAAGAAACATTTTTACGATTTATAGATAAAGTGCCGTTTTACGGGGCTGCAATAGTGTGTCTTGATGATGCAAATATTGCCTCGATTTTACCTGAGGTGACCAAACGCGTGATAACCTACGGGCTTACACCTCAGGCCACGATTTATGGTGACAATATCTCTTTTTCCGATGGACGTGTCAGCTTTTCTGTGAAAAATGGGGATCGTCTGCTTGGTGAAATTTCTCTTGCACCACCGGGCAAGCACAATGTTTATAATGCTCTGGCGGCTGTTGCTGTTGGTGTTGAACTGGAAATACCTTTTGCCGAGATTTCTTCGGCACTTTCGACCTTTGAGGGAGTTCAGCGTCGTATGCAAAAGAAAGGGGAGGTGCGTGGCATTACTGTTGTTGATGATTATGGGCATCACCCTACAGAAATTCGGGCAACCCTCAAGGCGATTAAGGATTCATGGCCAGAAAAAAAGCTTGTTGTTCTTTTTCAACCTCATCGTTACTCCAGAACAGAAGCGCTTTTTGATGATTTTCAAACTTGTTTTCATCAGGCGGACAAGCTGGTGATGACAGATATCTATGCGGCAAGTGAACAACCTGTTGAGGGGGTTACAACAGAAAATCTTCTTGCCGGAATAAAAAAACATGGTCAGCGTTACACTCAATATGTTCCTGAGGTGGCTATGCTGGCAGCAGCAATTGTTGATGATCTTGAGTCGGGCGATCTGGTTCTTACCCTTGGTGCCGGAAACATTGTCCGTGCTGGAGAAGAGCTGCTCAATATTCTTAAAGAAAAGAAATAATACGTTTATGTTATCAGCTTCTCAAAAAGACAAACTGTTGAATTTTGCTGATAAAATTCTTTGGAATCATAGTCTTGCCTCCTATACATCCTTTAATATGGGAGGAGATGCAGAGGCGATTATAACAGTAAGCAACAGGGATCAACTGCAAAAAGTTTTGGCTTTTTGCGGAAAAGAGAAAATTGTTTACAGAATTATTGGTAAGGGAACAAACCTGATTGTCAGTGATGCCGGTTTTAGTGGTGTTGTAATACTTCTTGCTGGTGATTTTAAAGACATCTGTTTGCGTGAGGAAAGGGAGGATAGAGTTTTTCTGGAGATTGGTGCGGCAGTCAGCTTGACAGTTTTTTGCAGATACTGCATGCGGCATGGTTATGCTGGTGCTGAATTTTGTTATGGTATTCCAGGTACACTGGGTGGTGCTGTTATTATGAATGCTGGTGCCTGGGGGGGGGAAATTGCAGATATTATTGTTTCTGTTACTTTGGCTGATGGCTCAGGATTTGTTGAGGTTGAGCGTGATGATTTAGATTTCAGCTATAGGCTCTGGGCTGATTATCAGGAAAGGTTTGCTGGTTTTGCAATTACCGGTGCTGTTCTCGAATGTAAAAAAAGCCAGCCGGATATTGTTAAAAAAGAGTGTCAGCTAATAATGAACAAGCGGAAAAAGGCACAACCGGTTACTTTGCCTAATGCTGGGTCTTTTTTCAAAAATCCGCCTGGAATGAGTGCCGGGGAACTGATTGATAGATGTGGTCTTAAGGGGTATAGAATGGGTAATGTCATGGTTTCCGGGAACCATGGAAATTTTTTTGTTAATTGTGGTGGTGCCAGTTCCGGGGATGTCGTACGATTGATGGAACATGTACAGCATGAGGTTTTTAAAAAGTACGGTATACAGTTGACTCCGGAGGTTCATTTTATCTGATTGGGTCGAGTTTTCAGCTCTGGTTGGGGATTGTGGAAAGCAGATTATGAAGAAATTTAAAATCAAATTGCCCGGCGTAAAACGTCTGAAAAAGAAAAACGAGTCGTTTCTTACTCATTTTTCTTTTAATACCGTGACCTCAATGCAATCAAGGAAAGAACTTCGTCTTGTAAAATATTTCAATTCTATACGGGAGAGGGGGGCCTGGCTTAAATCTAGGGATCTATCCTATTCTGTGGGTGGCTCTACTGGAAAAACAGTTATTTACCGTATTATTTTTGCTGTATTGATAATCCTTTGTCTTGGCGGCTTGTATTCGGTGTTTCAGAGTGGTTATGTTCAACATTTATTGTCTGAAAGTAACTATGCGAAAGTTGAAAAAGTAAAAATAGAAGGGCTCCATCGCCTAAATCTTGCTGAAGTGTATCAGGCCTCGGGGATTATTCGCTTTCAGACAAGTATGCTTGATGTTGAGGCCGATGAGGTGGCAGGAAATATCGAAAAACTTGCCTGGGTTGAGGATGCCCAGGTTAATTTTGACTGGCCCTCAACTGTTGAAATCATGGTGCGTGAAGAAGTTCCGATTGCCATGGTGCACACACCAGAGGAAAGGACTCAGTTTCATTACCTGAACAAGAAAGGCAGAATTTTTACCGCTGTGAAAGATAACAAGGATATTGATTATCCTGTTATCACAGGTCTGTCTGAGCTGAAATCAGATCAGTATGAGCACTCTCTGGAGCAGGTGTTGCGTTTTCTGGAGAAAATCGCAAAAAATAATCCTGTTTTGCCAATTCATTCCATTTCCGAAATTCATGTGGACAGGAAAGGGCAGCTTGTTGTTTATTTGGTGGATCACACCTTCCCTATTTATATAGGTGAAAGTGATATTGATAAGGCTTATAAATATTTGGTCAGGGTTTTGGAGGATGTGTATCGAAAACGTTCAAGCGGGACACCTATCTCTGAAATTGGCTATATCCAACTCGATTACATGGAGGATCGGGTTTTGATTTCCGAAGATAATTCTGGTTGATATTCATGGATGATAAAAAGAAGATTACAGATGTTGAAATAGAAGAGGGCGAGCGTTCTGAGGTTTCTCCGGTGCTGATTGAACAGGAAGAGCGATCAGAGATTGAGGCTGTAGCTGCCCATCGGGAGGAGAGAGAGGCTGGTGAAATTGTTGTTGGTCTTGATATAGGCACAACGAAAATCTGTTGTGTTGTTGGAGAGCTGCTGGAGACTGAGGTTGAAATCCTTGGTGTTGGTACAGTACCTTCCCGAGGACTTCGAAAAGGTTCTATTGTTAATATTGAGGCAACCGTAAAGTCAATTGTCGAAGCTGTAAAGATCGCTGAAGAGGCATCTCAGTGTGATCTTAAAAATGCCTCAGTATATGTTGGAATTGCTGGCAGCCATATCAAAGGTTTTAACAGCCCGGGGATCTTGGCAATCAACGACAGGGAGATAAAAAAAGCTGATCTTGAGGCTGTGCGTAAGGCAGCTCAGACTGTTAAAATTTCTGAAAATCAGCGTATCATTCACGTTCTTCCTCAGGAGTATATGGTGGATGATCATGTGGGAATTCAGAACCCTGTCGGTATGACCGGGGTACGGCTGGCGACCAATGTGCATATTGTTACTGCCGATGTGGCAGACATTCACAATTTGGTTACCTGTTGTGAAAAGGCTGGTCTGCATGTGCAGTCAATTGTCCTGGAATCAATTGCTTCAGCAAATGCGGTGCTTACCAAGGATGAAAAGGATAACGGCGTTGCCCTGATTGACATTGGTGGGGGTACCACTGATCTGGCAGTGTTTCAGGAGGGTACTGTCCGGCATACTATTGATCTTGGCCTGGGTGGTCACAATCTGACAAATGATATTTCCGTTGGTTTACGAACGCCTCTTTACGAGGCTGAAAGGTTGAAGGAAAACTATGGTGGGGCGATTGCTTCGGTTATCAAGCCTAATTATGTTGTCGAAGTCCCCACTGTAGGAGACAGGGAGCCACGGAAGATTGCCCAGAAAGTACTGGTTGATATTCTGGAGGCAAGAATCAAGGAAATACTTGAAATTCTGGACAAGGCGCTCGTTGATTCCGGTCAGAAGAACAATATTAGTCATGGTATAGTGCTTACTGGTGGCACAGCGCTGCTTCCCCATATTGTTGATCTGGCAGAGCAGATTTTTGATTTGCCAGTACGTATTGGTTATCCAGAAGGAATCACTGGCTGTGTTGATGAGGTTTATACGCCAAGATGTACTACAGGGGTTGGCTTGATATTTTTTGGCAAGGAAGAATTCAGGGGAAAAAATATGGCGGATAGTTCGTGGTTGAGTAAGGTTTTTAAATTTTTTAAAAATCGGCTGTAAAAGCAGATTTTTTGTCTTTATTATGATATAGTTTCACCGTTTTAAATAAGTATCCTGGAAGACGTATTCTGGGGCTGATATTACAGGGTAAATGATAGACTGTTTTCAGGTTAATGAAAATCGCAGGGGGTGAGAATGTCGTTCAGAATCGCTGAGCAGACAGGTATTGCAGTCATTAAGGTTATAGGTGTTGGCGGTGGTGGTGGCAATGCCGTTAACAGTATGGTTCGTAGTGGGCTTAAAGGGGTAGAGTTTATTGCGGCAAATACTGATAAACAGGCTCTTGACCAGTCAAAGGCAGAGGTTGTATTACAAATTGGTCCAGGTATTACTAAAGGTTTGGGGGCGGGTGCTGATCCTGAAACCGGAAAACTGGCAGCTCTTGAATCTCTTGAAGAATTGAAAAAATCTCTTGAGGGCAGTGATATGGTCTTTGTTGCCGCCGGTCTTGGTGGCGGTACAGGAACTGGCGCTGCTCCGATTATTGCAAAGCTTGCCAAGGAAATGGGGGCGTTGACTGTTGCGGTTGTAACCAGACCTTTTAATTTTGAAGGCAGGGCACGTGCCAGAAATGCCGAGTCCGGCTGGCTGGAACTTCGCGAATATGTGGATACCATTATTACTGTTCCTAATGATCGTTTACTTTCTCTGAGACAGAAAAACAGTAAACTGACCGAGATGCTGCTTATGGCAGACACTGTTCTGCTTCAGGCTGTGAAGGGAATTTCCAATCTGATCAATGTCCCCGGTTTGATTAATGCTGATTTTGCTGATTTACGCACTATCATGAAAGAGGTTGGTCCCGCTATCATGGGGGTGGGTTTTGCTTCCGGTGAAAACAGGGCTGCAGAGGCAGCCCGCAAGGCTATTGATAATCAGCTTTTGGAAGATGTTGGTGTAGATGGAGCCCGTGGCGTTCTGGTAAATATTTCTGCCTCAACCGATTCTCTTTCCCTTTCTGAACTTGAAGAGGCATCCTCGCTTATTCATGAGAAGGTTGATGAGGATGCCGTGGTGGTTATTGGAGCTCTTTTTGATGATGAACTGGGAGATGAAATCCAGATTACTGTTATCGCAACAGGGGTTGGCGATGTTATTGGACCGAAGGAGGTCGTTTCTCCGACCCCGGTTGAGAGGCGACAAAAGGTCAGGAAAACTGTTGTCCCTGAAAGCGGTGAATCTGTGATTCAAGGCTTTCCTGCACCTAAAAATCCTGTTTCCAATGTGACCAGATTACCTGGTTCCAATTTTGAGGAGGCTATGGAAACCATTGCAGGTTCTTCGGAAACTGTGGGCAATGTTTCTGTGAGTGGGGGGATCAAGCTCAATGACGATCTGCTGGAAACCCCGACATATCTCCGCAAAAAAGCAAACTAGTTCGAACATCGTTTAAGGTTGATTAAGGAGCTTCGCTGATAAAGAACAGAAAATATCAGAAAAATTCTGCCGAGACAAGTATAAGGAAGCGGCGGAACCGCCTTGATCTGGAGCGGGGCAGCTATATAAAGAAATGGACTGGTCGCACGCCTGTTGCCCTGCTTTATCCCAACAATTATCATGTGGGCATGTCAAGCCTTGGTTTTCAGCTTGTTTATGACATGCTGAATAGTCAGGATGATATTGTCTGCGAGCGCTTTTTTTATCCTGAAGACAGCGAATTACTCATCTCTGTAGAGTCCGGCAGACCTCTTTCTGATTTTTCTCTTGTCGGTATTTCCATCTCTTTTGAGCATGATTACGTCAATCTTGTGCGGATGCTTCTGGCTGGAGGGATTACTCCTTTTAGTGAGGACAGGGAGGAAACAGTTTCAAACAAGTCTCCTTTTCTCCTTTGTGGCGGGGTTATTACCATGATTAACCCCGAGCCTATAGCTCCTTTCGTTGATCTTTTTTATGTTGGTGAAGGGGAGGCGGAGTTAATCAATGTTGTTGATTTAATTCTTGCTAACCAGAATACGCTGAAACGAAGAGAGCTTCTCCGTTGTCTGGCTGAAAAATTTCCAGGCTGCTATGCTCCCCGTCTTTATAAGCCCGTGTATGATAAAGATGGCAGACAGCAGTCCTGGGAGAAAGAATCAGGAATTCCTCAGAGAATCAGGAAATATCGTCTTGATAACTGTGAAAAGGCGGGACATTCCCAGTTGCTTACTCCTGAAACGGAGTTTTCTGAACTTTATCTGACTGAACTTGGTCGCGGTTGCTCCAGGGGATGCAGATTTTGTACGGCAGGATTTATCTATCGCCCGCCGCGACTCTGGAGTGCGGATGCTATTGTGGAAGGCCTTAAAGAGCGTTTTGATGGTGTAGAAAGAGTTGGTCTTCTCGGCATGGAAATGGCTGCCATGGATGATCTGGCCACTATCTCTAAATATCTCACGGAAAGCGGCTGTGCTCTCTCCTTTTCCTCGTTGAGAGCGGATCGTTTAAATAGTGATTTGTTGACGCTTCTCAGGCAGAGTAAACTGAAAAGTGTGGCAATCGCACCGGATGGCTGTTCTGAGCGGCTTCGCCTGGTCATTAATAAGTCCCTTTCCGAAGAAGATATTCTCTCGGCGGCTCGACAGCTGGTAACAGCGGGTATTTTTAAATTAAAGCTGTATCTCATGATTGGTTTGCCGACAGAAACTGAAGAGGATTTGGCTGAAGCTGTTGATTTGGTTGGTAAGATTAAAGAGTGTATTGATCCCATAGGCAGAAAGCGTGGCAGACTTTGTCAGGTTGTGGTTTCTGTAAACTGTTTTTCGCCAAAACCCTGGACGCCATTTCAGTATCATCCTTTTGGTATAAGCGAGTCCTTGCAGGTGGGGGAGAGTCGATCAGCTGGAGAGGCAGTGGGCAATTTAAAGTATAAGTTGAAATATTTAAAAAAGGCTTTTACAAGGTATTCGAATATTACGGTAAATCATGATAAACCGGATAATGTTCTTTTTCAGGCAGTTCTTGCCCGTGGAGACCGAAAACTTGCAGCTGTGATTTACCTTATGGCATTACATGGTGTTGGTTGGAAGCAGGCAATGAAGAAAGCCAGACTTACAGCCGAAGAGTATGCTGTGACCGGCCTGGATAATAGCAGTTTTCTTGTCTGGGAAATTATAGGCCATCAATTAAAATCTGATTACTTGTGGAAAGAGTATCAGCGTGCTTTTGAGGCTAAATTGACGGGTGCCTGCCGGGTTGGTATATGCAGGAAATGTGGAGTTTGTGGTGAAGAGCAAAGAGAAATCAGAAACCTTTAATGTTATGAGATCACGGCGTCTGAATAGTGGCGGGCAGCCCTTCAAACTTGTGAAATTTTTTTCTTTTTCAAGTTTGTTTGTGATAACTGTCTTTACCCTTGTGCTTTCCTGGTTTATCTCGAATCATTCGCAAAAAGTCATGCTGGAGCAGAGCGAAGAGTATAGTTTACTGCTGGCAGAAAATATCAACCAGCAGGTATTTCTCCGCTTTGTTGTTCCCACAGTATTGCGTTACGGGAAAATAGCTCTGCGTGAGCCAGAACAACACGCCCTGATAGATAAAATAATTACAGGACTCATTGATGGTATGTCCATTGATGCCGTGACCATTTATGACTCGAGTTTGAATGTTGTATCCTATTCAACTGTAAAGGAAATTATTGGCCGCCAGGGATTGGGGGGGAAGGAATACAAGCTGGCTTTGGGCGGAGCCTCCAATTCAAGACTTGAACTGGAGGGGCATGTCTTTAGTTTGCTTTCTTCTGATAGCAATATCAACTGTCAGCTGAGTACCTATATCCCTTTCCGACAGGTGAGAAAAAATGGTGTGACTGATGGGGTCATCATGGGAGTTATTCAGATTGATCGTGATCTGGATAAGGAGTACACTTCTATTCTGCGTTTGCAGGGACGGCTGATCCTGATCTCAAGTATTATGATGGCAACTCTTTTTCTTGTTTTAAGTCTTATTGTTTTTCGGGGCAATCGGATTACAGAAAAGAGGAGTGCTGAGAGACGGCGACTTGAGGATAAACTTAATCAGGCGGAGAGACTTGCCCAACTCGGAACCATGATTGCGACGGTTTCTCATGAGATAAAATCTCCTCTTGGAATTGTTCGTTCCACTGCGGAAATTTTACAAAAACGTATCGCAAAGGTTGCTCCGGGTAATGAGAGTCTGGCCAAAATCATTATTGATGAAACCAGTCGCCTGAACGGGATTGTTGTTGAGTTTCTCGATTTTGCCAGACCGCAGAAGATGAAGTTTGAACTGGCAACGGTGGATGAATCTCTTGGCAAGGTGCTGGATTTTGTTTCTTCTGAGTTGAAGGAGAAGAACATAAATCTTATAACTGACTTTGCTCCAGATCTCGCTCATAGTCTTCTTGACAAGGAAAGCTTTTACAGGGCCCTGCTGAATATTGTGATGAACAGTATTCAGGCTATGAGCGAGGGAGAGAATGGACAGTTAAAAGTGACAACCAGCAGAGAGGCTGGCGGGGCAACGAAAATTAGCATCTCCGACACTGGTCCAGGGATTGAAAGGGAAAAATTGAAGAATATTTTTGAACCATTTTTCACAGATAAACATAAAGGTACAGGATTGGGACTTGCAATTGCTGCAAATATCATAAAAAGTCATAACGGCAGCATTGAAGTGGAAAGTACAGTAGGTGAAGGAACCTGCTTTATTATTCGTTTGCCGCAAGCGTAGCTTGGTTGACATTTATGGTGAAAGGTGAATGATCTTTTTTTATTGAAATATGGTTGTTACTGTTACAAATATGGGATATGCGGTATGTTGATGTCTTTATGAATTTTATAAGAGGTTTTATATTCATTTTCAATCAGATTCGATTGCAGGAGATAATATGAGTGAACGAATTCTTATCATTGGTGGGGTAGCCGCAGGTCCCAAGGCGGCATGCAGACTAAAGCGTGTCAAGCCTGATGCTGATGTAACAATAATTGATCAGGATAGCCTTATTTCCTATGGTGGTTGCGGTATTCCTTACTATGTCTCAGGCGATGTCAGCGATGAGAAAGAACTCCGTTCCACCAGTTTTCATATGTTGCGTGACGAGGTCTTTTTTGAAAAGGCAAAAGGTGTCAAGGTTATGACATCTACTCGTGCATTGTCTATTGATCGTGTAAATAAAACGGTTGAAGTGGAGAATGTGGAAAGTGGAGATCGTCAAAACCTGCCTTACGACAAGTTAATGCTTGCCATGGGCAGTCAGCCGGTAAAACTTCCTGTTCCTGGTGTTGATCTTGAAGGTGTTTATACCATTAGTGATATGCACAAGGCTATTGCTATTAAAGATAATATTGCCAAGGGCAAGGTCAGTAAGGCTGTTGTTATAGGTGGTGGTGCTATTGGTATAGAGATGGTGGAAGCATTGACTGATCTTTGGGGGATTCCAACGACTCTGATTGAATTTCAAAAACAGCTTTTACCACGTATCATTGATTGGCCGACCGCGCAAATTCTTGCCGGGCATCTGCGGGAAAATAATGTCGAGTTGATTTTTGGAGAGGGGGCGGCTGAGATTATTGGTGAAGCTGGCAAGGTTTCAGGGGTAATAACCAGTGGAGGAAAAAAGGTTGACTGTGATCTGGTTATTATGGCAGCAGGGGTAAGGCCACGTTCTGATATAGCAAAGGCTGCAGGTTTACATGTCTCTCAATCCGGTGCTATTGTTGTTAATGAGAGAATGCAGACCTCGGATCAGAATATTTATGCTGCTGGTGATTGTGTCGAGATTCCCCATCTTGTTTCTGGTAAACGTTTTTTTGCGCCTTTTGGCAGCCTTGCCAACAAGGAAGGCAGGGTTGCTGCCGATAATATGGCTGGAATACCAGCAACTTTCAAAGGCGGTGTTGGTAGTTTTATACTGAAAGCCTTTGAAATGTCTGTTGGTGCCACCGGCTTAAGTCTTGAAGCCGCTCTTGCTGAGGGCTTCGATGCAGATGTTGCTTTGACCAGTCCATCTGATCGGGCACACTTTTTCCCCACTCAGCAGATTATTTGTCTGGAGTTGGTTTTTGACAAACGAACCAGAAAAGTGCTAGGATTCCAAGGGACAGGTCCAATGAATGATGGCTTGGCGACGAGACTTGATGCTGCGGCAGTAGCAATTAGTGCAGGAGCAACAGTTGAAGATTTTGAGTCCATTGAAATGGCTTATGCTCCTCCTTTTGCTACCGCCATTGATGCAATTAATGCGGCGGCCTATACTGCGGAAAACCTTATCGATGGTAGAATGAGGCAGATATTGCTTGAGCCGTTCTATGCCTGGATGGAAGATATGTCTAGTCATCCTGATCGAGTGGTTGTGGATGTTCGGCATCCCAATCAGGCTCAACCTTTTGTTGAAAAATTTGCTGGGCGTTGGTTATCTTTGCCTTATGAACAGGTACGAGATCGTTACGAGGAATTACCAAAAGATAAGGAAATTGTTATTTTTTGTAATGCTGGTTCCCGTTCTTTTGAAATTCAGGTGTTTTTGGATTCTATCGGTTTGACCAATAACGTTGTACTGGCGGGCGGTTTTAATTTTATACGACGTATAGAGACAGACTGGTTACCATAACAGTCTGTAAATTTAGGATGCTCTGAGAGCGATTAGTAAAGGGAGCTACGGTGAATTTAGATCCAGGCCACATGATAGAAGAGTTGCAGGACAATATTAAAACCGGTGACGCGCTTAAAGCACGGCTGGTTTTGGAGATGATAGACAGGGTGGATAGTGCCACTCAGGGAAAGTTGCTTTATATCCTTTCGAGGGCTGATGTCGACTTTCAGCTGCCCCTTTTACTCTATCTCCTTTCTAAACGTGGTGAGATTGATAAAAACGGTCTAATTCGTAATGCGCTTTTGTCCTGCTTAATGGCATTTCCTGAAAAAATGCCCGCCTTGCTTGTTTCAGCTGATACAGATGAGCGGGGGCTTCTTGTTCGTATTGCTGGTGAATTACGCTGTACTGAAGCTGTTCCTTCCTTGCTCGATATTCTCGGCAAAGCTGATTTGGAAGCCGAGATTATGATGATTATTGAGACCCTTGGTCTTATTGGTGATCCCCGGTCGATTCCGGTCCTTACAGATTATCTTTATTCTTCCATAAGAGAACTTATTCTTGCTGCTATACAGTCCCTGGGGCAGATTGGTACTCCAGAAGCAACCGGACCGTTGGCTGAGCGAATGAATACTGATAACGAGATTGATCTGATTATCCTCTCTATCTTTGCCGAAATTCAGGATCAGATATCTATAGAACAGCTTTCCCGGGCTATTCGTTCTCCCTATGCCCAGATGAGAACTTTTGCTAAACAGAAGCTCACTATGATGGGAAGTAAGGCTGTACCTGCGCTCATTAACAATCTTTCTGTAGAGGATCCCGATTGTCTTATTCATACCCTGAATGTGCTTGGTGATATAGGGGATGAGAGTGCTGTTCTACCAGTTCGTCATTTACTGTCAGCAATACCTGATAATCCGAATGTGCGTTTTGCTGCCTATGAGGCTCTTGCCCTTATGCCGGTGAAACAGGGAGCATATACACTTACTACGGGTTTGAGTGATTCTGATGAGCATGTGCGGCTGGCAGCTGCAAGGGCAATTGAGCGTAACTATTCCGATCTTTTTGGCGTTGGTATCAGAAATCTGCTGCGTGGGCCGGAGGATGATGTTGAGCGTATTGTCAAGACCATTGTTTATGCCGAGGTTGAGCAAATTTTTCTGTCGTTGGTGGATGATGAGATTTTCAGGAATATTTCAATGAAATATTTACCTAACACCCACAGGGACATCAGGCAGCGCTATTATAATTTATTGATGGATAATGGACACAGTGATTTTGCTCGTCAGGTTCTTGGCCGGCAGGAAGAACAGGCTCGTCAGAAAGTTGTTGCTGTGGATGATTCCAGGATGATTTTAAATATTTACAAATCAACCCTCCACGATCTTGGTTATGAACCTGTACTTTTCGAATTTCCTGCTTCTGCTGTGGAGTGGCTTGAGACTGAAAAACCATTGATGGTGTTAACTGACCTGAATATGCCGGTTATGACAGGCATTCAGCTCACGGAAAAGGTGAGAAGGAAGTATCCCAAGAATGTATTGCCGATTCTTATGGTAACAACTCAAAATGAGCAGAACGACAACAGTGCAGCAATAGCCGCTGGTGTTACCGATATTGTTCACAAGCCATTTACGGCAAAAAGTCTTGGTGAAGCAATGGATAAGGCTTTGGGACGATAAAATCTTTATAGACTGTGTAAAAGTTGTTCCGTCTCTTTGAAGAATCTTCCGACATCTTCAGGAGTGTGGGCGTCGGAACCCAGTATGTAGTGTAGATTGAGATCCTTGGCTGCCTGCAGGATGGCAGTAGCCGGAAAGGGATCATTTCTGTAGGCGAAACCCGAAGTATTTATCTCCACCTTGAGTCCTCTTGTTTTAGCTGCTTTCAGCAATTTCATGGCTGCTTCCATGTGCTTGCCTGGAATATCTGTTTCCTGCAAGTGTCGAAGAGCTGCATCCAGATGGCAGATAGTATCAGCGGGTACTATTTCAATTGCCTTTGTCAGATCAGCAAAATATCTCTCCAGAATCACATCTATGCCAATTTCCCTTGCCCTGCTGTGGTTATCTTTTCTACGACTAAGCAGGTTGATGTGCCGGGCTCCAGGAACAGCGAAGAAATGGTAGGAGATGGCGATCTTGTCCCATTTTCTTTTGGCAAGTCTTGCCATAATCTTGTCGTGACAATTTGGGTTATATCCCAGTTCCACTCCAGCCTTAATGGTAATTGTGTTGCCGTACTGTTTTCTGAGTCGTTCAATTTCTGCAAAATAAAAATCAAAGTCCTCTTCTGTGAGCCAGGAACGATATGGAGTATCTATTCCTTCCTCCATATGTTCAAGAAAAATAAGTTCCTGAAGACCTTTTGCAATCGCAGCCTGGACATATTCTTCCATCTCTCCTTGTGCGTGGAGACAAAGTTTCGTATGTACATGACCGTCTGAGAGAACGTTTATCTTGCAAGTATCCATAACAGTTTGTGCAAGACTCGTTATGCGTTGCCTTTTGGAAAGAAATGAATAGTGCCATCTATAGCTGAGGTGTCACAAATGTGTCCTATTTCCAGTTCAAGATCAATATAAGCTTCAATACTGTCATTGATTTTGAGTGCCAGGGCTGGCCCATCGGGCAGGTGGTAAATAACAGTATCTGCCTCTGACAGATCAACCGGTGGTGAAAAAAATTTCATGTAAAATCCTTTACTGCAAATGAGTACAACCTGAGCGTCTGGTCTCAGAGCATTGTTGTACAAATATTTTATATATTTTACAAGCATGATTATCTGATAGCAATATGCAGGATGAAAGATATACGATGCTTTGCTAAAAACCGCAATAATAAAGCGATAAGCTGGTTGAGCAGATTGCTTGATAATTGTGAATATAAGAGGATTTTAGGTAATCAGGCACGGGATGAAAAAACAGGGAACCAAATAGGTTTGACACACAGGTAGAAGATGTTTAGTATGCTATGTTTTCAAGCAAAAACAGTTCCGGTAGGGATAGAGATAATATTTTATTGAGGTGTTTTCAAATGAGTAGTAAGCAGAACCTGAGTAAGGAAAAGACTATTTTTGGTAAGGAAAACAATCCTTCAGCAATTCTTCCGCAGAAATTAACTCTGGATTCCAAGATCAAGTTTAGGTGTCATCCGGGTGTATCCTGTTTTACTGCCTGTTGTGGGGGCATTAAAATTATCTTGACTCCCTATGATATATTGACACTGACTAAACGGCTGGATATTCCTGCTCATGAGTTTTTACATACTTACACCCAGCCAACATATCTTGAGAAGACAGATATGCCGGGTGTTATGCTGAAATTACGTGAAGAGGATAATAAATGTCCATTTGTAACTCCCGAAGGATGTACTGTTTATACTGATCGTCCAACTGCCTGTCGTTATTACCCTGTTGGTATGGCAGATTTCCATGAGGGAAATCGTAAGGAGGGAGATAAGGATATTATTGGTGATGAGGAAAAATTCTTTTTTATTGTTAAAGAAGATCATTGTAAAGGCTTCGAAGAAGATAAGGAGTGGACTGTCAGGGAATGGCGTGCCGATCAGGGTGTTGATGTTCGTGATGAGATGAACCGCGAGTGGCTCCGTCTGGTCATGCGTCGCAAGTCCTACGGACATCAGGCAACTCTTTCCGAGCAGGCAAAGCGCATGTTTTTCATGGCGTCAACTGATCTGGCTCATTTTCGTCGTTTTGTCTTTGAAAGTTCGTTTCTTGATACTTATGTCCTTGATGATGAGACTCTTGAGAAAATCAGGGAAGATGATGTTGAGCTTATGCATTTTTCCTTTAAATTTCTTGCAGCAACTCTCTTTGGTGCACAGACCATGACTATTAGAGAGGAGAAACTGAAGGCAAAAATTGAGCAAATGAAGAATAAGCAGGATGAGACTGTGGTCAGGTCTATCCAGGAGTATGAAGAACTGAAAGCTGATATTTCCTCTCTTACGAAAGAGTAGGTTTAGTAACTAAGATATTATAATAAAAATAAAAAGGGCTTGAATACTATAAGTATTCAAGCCCTTTTTATTGGATGAAAGCAGTTGTTATGTAAAGAATGTCATAACAACTGCTTTGCCTAGTCTATTCGTCCTCTTTTTTCGGTTGCAGTGCTTCTGCGCGACCTTTAAGGCGTTCCCAGCCCTTGAGAGCATCTTTCCCAGCCTGTTCCATAAGGTTTTCAGCTTCTTGAGGGTTGAGACGTTGCAACATACGGTAACGGTTTTCCCCCAGAGCGTAATCTGCAAATGAGAGAGTCGGTTCTTTGGAATCTACGATGAGAGGGTTTTTACCCAAATCCTCCAGTTCAGGATTGTAGCGATAAAGAGGCCAGTGTCCGCATTGCACAGCTTTCTTTTGCTGTTCAAGTCCATTAGCCATATTTATACCGTGGTTTATGCAGTGGGCGTAGGCGATGATCAGGGACGGTCCGTCATAGGCTTCCGCTTCAGCGATTGCTTTAACAGCCTGGTTCGGGTTGGCACCTATGGCGATTTTTCCAATATAGACATTGCCATAGGTTGAGAAGATCATACCAATATCCTTTTTGGGCATTTTCTTGCCACCAGCTGCAAACTGTGCTGTAGCCGCACGTGGTGTGGATTTTGACATTTGACCACCGGTGTTGGAATAAACTTCGGTGTCAAGCAGGAGCACATTAACATTTTCGCCAGAGGCTAATACATGATCCAGACCACCATAACCTATATCATAGGCCCAGCCATCACCACCAATAATCCAGACAGATTTTTTCACCAGATAGTCAGCGATTGGCAGTAATCGTTTGGCGGTAGTTGAGTTATTGCTGTCAAGTACGGCTTTAAGTTCTGCCACTCTTGCCCGTTGTTCCTCTATCTCGACCTGGTTTTTCTGGGAACCACTGGTTAGTGCGTCCGCCATGCTTCTCTCAAGAATACCTTCCTCTACACTTTTTTCCAGTAGTTCAAGAGCCTGACTGGCAAGCTTGTTGACGGAAAAACGCATTCCGAGACCAAATTCGGCATTATCCTCAAAAAGAGAGTTGGACCAGGCCGGACCACGACCATCTTTACGTTTCGCGTATGGCGTGGTTGGCAGGTTACCTCCGTAGATTGAAGAACAACCCGTGGCATTTGCCACTAACATTCTGTCACCAAAAAGCTGGCTGACAAGTTTAACGTAGGGCGTTTCACCGCAACCCGCACAGGCTCCTGAAAACTCGAAGAGTGGACGCATCAGCTGACTTCCCTTGACTGTCGCGGGATTGATGTCCGCCGGATTAATCTCGGGTTGGTCAAGGAAATATTTTACATTTTCTGCCTGCTCAATACGCCACTCGTCGGTATTTTTTACCATCTTCAGAGCTTTATTTTTGGCAGGACAGACGCTGACACAAAGAGTACAGGAGCAGCAGTCCTGAGTGAAAATCTGGATAACAAATTTGGAACCTTTAAATTGCTTGCCCGTTGCATCAAGTGATTGCATGGATTCTGGGGCATTTTCAATGTCTGGAATAATCTTGGTTCGGATTGCCGCATGGGGGCATACCAGGGAACACTGCCCACATTGAATGCAGTTTTCAGAGATCCATTGAGGAGTATAAACAGCAATGTTCCGTTTTTCATACTGAGTGGTGGCTGTCGGCCAGGTTCCATCAGCCGGCATCTCGGAAACCTTAATCTGCTCCCCTTTGCCACGGATAATTTTGGCCGTAACATTCTTGACAAATTCCGGCGCATCTTCAGATACAGCAGGTGGCAGGTCGTGGCCGTCTGTGTTGGTGCCAAGTTTGACTTCCACGATGTTTTCGATGGCACCATCCACTGCATCGTAGTTCATCTGAACAATCTTGTCTCCCTTGGCTCCATAAGTTTTCTTTATCGCATTTTTAATCGCTTTTATTGCCGCGTCTTTTTCCAGAATGCCAGAGATCAGGAAGAATGCGGTTTGCATTATCATGTTGATACGAGCTCCAAGGCCAAGGGCGTGACCCAGGCTTACGGCATCAATGATGTAGAATTTTGCTTTCTTTTCTATAAGATCCCGCTGTACGGTGTTGGGCAGATGGTTCCATATCTCATCCTTATTATAGCCGGTTGTGAGCAGGAAGGTGCCGCCTTCTGCGAGATTGACCAACATATCGTACTGATCGAGGAAGGTTGGGTTATGGCAGGCGATAAAATTTGCCTTATTGATCAGATATGGTGCTATGACTTGATTCTCACCAAAGCGGAGATGAGAGGTTGTGATAGAACCAGATTTTTTCGAGTCATAAACGAAATAGCCTTGGGCGGAGTTCTCGGTTTCTGCTCCAATAATCTTGATGGTGTTTTTGTTAGCACCCACTGTACCATCAGAGCCGAGACCATAAAACATTGCACGGTAAACATCGTCGCCTTCGATGTTGAAATCAGGATCGTAATCAAGGCTTGAGAAGGTTACATCATCATTTGGACCAACGCAAAATTTGTTTTTGGGTGATCTTGAGTCCATATTGTCAAAAACAGCCTTGACCATTGCTGGAGTAAATTCGGCAGAGCCGAGTCCGTAACGTCCGCCAATGATAATTGGTGAAATGCTATCAGGCTTTGCTTCCAGAGCCTCACCTATTGCCGTCCGCACATCAAGATAGAGTGGATCTCCTGGTGCTCCTGGTTCTTTTGTGCGGTCAAGAACGGTAATCTTTTTAACTGTTTTTGGCAGAGAGTTGACCATTGCTGTTGCATCAAACGGTCGAAAAAGACGAACGAGTACCAAACCCGTTTTCATACCCTGGGCGTTAAGATAGTCAATAGTTGAGGCAACAGTTTCACAGCCAGAGCCCATCATGATGATGACAGATTCTGCATCCGGGGCACCATGATAATCAAAAAGTCTGTACTGGCGCCCGGTGAGCTCTGCAAATTTGTTCATGGTTTCCTGTACAATTGCAGCTGCGGCATTGTAATATTTGTTTACTGTTTCACGCCCGGTGAAGTAAAGATCCGGGTTCTGTGCTGTACCACGTATGACTGGGCGATCTGGAGTCAGGGCTCGTAAGCGGAATTCTGTGATCAGATCTTCGTCAATCATTTCACGCATGGTGTCAAAGGAAATTTCTTCAACTTTCTGAATTTCATGAGAGGTTCTGAATCCGTCAAAAAAGTGCATAAAAGGAATGCGGGACTTTAGAGATGCCTGAGTGGCAATGAGTGCCATATCCATCGCTTCCTGTACATTTTGTGAACAGAGCATTGCCCAGCCTGTCTGGCGTGCTGAATAAACATCACTGTGGTCTCCAAAAATGGAGAGTCCCTGGCAGGCCAGGGAACGGGCGGATACATGAAAGACCGTTGGGGTGAGTTCGCCGGCAATCTTGTACATATTGGGTAGCATCAGGAGAAGGCCCTGGGATGCTGTAAATGTGGTACAAAGAGCACCCGTCGTGAGTGAGCCGTGCAGGGCACCCGCAACACCACCTTCGGATTGAAGCTGGGTAACGACAGGAACAGAACCCCAGATGTTTTCCTGTAAACGTGAAGATTTGGCATCTGCTTCTGCCGCCATGGGGGAAGAAGGTGTAATAGGATAGATTGTAATAATCTCACTGGTTGCATAAGCTACGTGAGTGCAGGCCTGATTACCGTCAATCGTAACCATTTTCCGGGACATATGTATTTCTCCTTTACCCCCAATATGAATGTTGGCAGAGTTATGGTTTGGTTAAAGTGTGGACACTGGCACCCCTAAAGAACTGTTCAATGCCCATTTTGTCTCTTTGCAAAATTTCAATAATTTTCATTATAGGAAATTTTCCTGTTTCTGGCAATATACATGAAATATTAACTATTTCTGGAGGAATCGAATCTATTAGAAATAGTTAAGGAAATGTAAATCAGTGGGTGATAGCCTTATCCTCTTCCGGGTTGATCTGGATTGGAGGGATAATGAGATTATGCTGCTCTCCCAGGATACGTATCAGGGTCATAAAGGTAGAGGGTAGAGGAATATCCCGGTCTTCTACGAGATAACCGTATTCTTTCGCTCGAAGAAGTACCTCGGAACCATCGCTTCCTTCCTGACTATCGCAGAGTGTTTGAATTCTGAGGGCATCGGTCAGATTTCTGGCAAAGCCTGGAAAGAGGTCTTTCAAGGAGAGTAGTGTCTGTTCAATATCTCCTTTGTTTTCTTCCTTGAACTGGAGAAAATGTGGTTCGTTGTTTGGGGTGCCAAAAACCTCGTTGGTTACCGCGCCAGCCAGCATAGAAAGATGTTTTGTATTGGGGCTGAAATGGTTTTGTTGTAAGTGATCCCGCACTTCTTTGAAGAGGATCATTTGAACTATAGCAACGCCTTCTCTTAAGGAAGCAATGAGTTTTGACTGCTTTGCCTGTTTTTCCTGATCCGTTTGTTGATTTTTCATCTTTATTGTTCCTGTTTATAAAACCATCTTGATGGCCGGGTCGTTTTTTAATGTGTTAAAGATTCTCAACCTGTTTTCTTCATCTTGCACCGTGAGGCTGGCGTTAAAGCTGTGGTATTTGCTACCTGAGCTGCTGTGGGAATAATTGATTTCTGGAATATTTGGCGCGCAGGCACGATTTATCGCATCCCTGACCAGGGTAGGGTTTTTACCTATTACCTTATATTGCCAGTTGCAGGGATATTCAAGTTCGAGCTTGTTTTGTTCGTTTATTATCATTTTTGTTATTTTCATTAAAAAGAAGTTACTGCTATACTATAACGGAATGATTGCACAGGCACTAATAATAATTGTCTGAATATGCGTCAAGACAAGAGTGAGAACATTTAGCTGTAGAGGGATTGGGAGTTCAGAGAATATGGCCAAACAACAGGAGACAGATAAAAGTGAACTTCAGAAAATATTAACAAGCTCTGCCGAGATGCAGGCTTTGAGCGATGGTTTCCCCGGTTTTTTGCTGTATCTTGACAAAAAGTTGATGGTTCGGTGGGCTAACGAAAAGGCCAGGAAGTATTTTCTGCACACAGAAGACTGGAGTTGCTGCGATGTGTTGGGAACTGGCCGGAAACCCTGTACAACATGTTTTGTGAAAAAGAGTCTTGAGGAGGGTGCTATTACCAGGAGTATTCAGGAAAAATTCTCCCGCCTGCTTTCCAATGAGCAAGGTAAAAAGACTGTTCTTGACATGACTGCTTCACCTGTAAAGAAAAATGGTGAGACGACCGGTGTCTTTCTCCTCATCAATAACTTTACAGAGCAATTTGAGCCAGAAATGTCTCTGTCTCAAATTCAAAAAATGGAAGCAATAGGTACTCTTGCTGGCGGTGTGGCTCACGATTTTAATAATGTTCTGACTCCGATAATTGGCTATTCAGAAATTATTCGGTTGAAAATGAAGCAGGATGGCCTGGAAGATCCTTTGATCGAGGAGTATATTTCTGAAATTCTGCTTGCCTCCAGAAGAGCAAAACAGCTTGTTGAACAGATTCTTACCTTTTCTCGTGCCAGTGAACAGAAGAAATCCTTGCAATATGTGCAGCCAATTGTCAAAGAAGTGGTAAAACTGGTGAGAACCATGCTGCCTTCCACTATTAAAATCAGCCAGTACATAGATGAGAAATGTGGCCGTATTTCCATCGACCCTGTTCATTTGCATCAGGTTCTTGTGAATCTGTGTACCAACAGCGGGCATGCTATGAAAAATTGTCACGGTGAACTAAAGGTTTCTCTGAAGCAGCATAATAAGGATGAGTTTGGCCGTGCCTGGATTAAAATCACAGTTGCCGATACAGGCTCGGGGATAGAGTCGAAATTGCTGGAGAGGATTTTTGACCCTTATTTTACTACTCGGGAGAAGGAGCAGGGCACAGGAATGGGACTTGCCATGGCTCATAGTATTGTTCATGCTCAGGGTGGTCGTATGGAGGTGGACAGTACTGTTGGTGAAGGTACTACTATGCATATCTATTTTCCTGTTTGTGAAGAATCAACCCAGCTCGATCAGGTTGTCAACCTGAGGGACTTGAAACATGGTCATGGTCGAATTCTGCTGGTGGATGATGAGGAGCAGGTTATGGATGTTGCTGCAGAATTACTGAGGAATCTTGGTTATGATGTAACTGGTGTTGTCTCTTCACAACAGGCACTCAGAATCTTTATTGAGCATCCTGCCGGTTTTGATCTGTTGATAACAGATCTTACCATGCCAGATATGACCGGAGTTGAACTTGCCTGCGAGGTAAGGAAAATACAACCGGATTTGCCGGTAATTCTCTGCACAGGTTACAGCGAAAGGATTACTGAAGAGCTTATGGATGAAATTGGAATCAATGGTTATTGTGTGAAGCCTGTTGCGATGAGGGCTTTTGCTGAGGTTGTGGACAGTGTTTTGTCGTAATATTTTCCCGCGTGCAAAAAGACGCGGAAAAATATTAGAATAATTAGTTTTCGGCGTTTTTCAGACTGATTTGCTCATTGAGTGTCCAGAGATCGTAAATCCAGCCGATAAGGAAAAAACCGCCGGTTAAAAGATAAAGAATACCGGTCAGCCACTTACCCATATACATTCGGTGAACTCCAAATAACCCTAGAAAACCCAGCAGTATCCAGGCTATATTGTAATCAATCTCACCGTCATGATACATCAGATCAGCTTCCTGACACATTTTGGGGATAAGAAAAAGATCCACCAGCCAGCCAATAAATAAAAGACCTAAGGTGAAGAAATATATTGTGCCCGATATTTGTCGGCCATAATAAAAGCGGTGAATTCCCATAAAACCAAAAATCCACAGAATATAGCCCATGAGTTTTGAATGCGTTTGCTTTGTTTTACTGGTCATACTGTTCTCCAGATTGCTTAATTTTGTTTTTAAGTTGTTGTACCCTGTCCCAAGCTTCCTTAACTCGCGATTCGCTCAGTGTACCATTGTCAAGTGCTCGTTTAAATGAATTAATCAATTTTCTGGCAAGATCAGGATCGTAGCGGAGATTATTGCCGATTACCAGCAGGTCAATCCCTGCCGTGAGAGCCTGGCAGCAGGCATCTTCAAGACCATAATGCTGTGAGATGGCAGCCATCTGCATGTCATCTGAAAGCAGGGGACCATTATAGCCTATATTGTTTCTTAATAAACCGGATATGGTTTTTCGGGAAAGGGTTGCAGGGTAGACAGTATCAAGATTGCTGTTGAAGAGATGCCCTGTCATGACGGCATTGATCAGTTTTTTTTCCTGTAATAATTTGTATGGAACAAGCTCTTTTTCATGCCATGTTTCACTGATGTCAACAAAACCCTTGTGGGAATCAGTTTTCGAGCTGCCATGTCCTGGAAAATGTTTGAGACATGAGAGAATACCATGTTTATCATGCGCTTTAATCCATGTAGCCGCGTGTCGGCCAACTATTTCTGCAGAGTTGGAAAAACTTCGTTCATATTTTCCTATAATCGGATTGTGCGGATATACATTGAGATCTGTTACAGGAGCCAGGTTGAAATTAATTCCGAGTTCAGAAAGCATTCTGGCTGTTTGATTTGCAGCTTTTTCTGTTTTTGTAAGACTTGGATCACTTGCAAGTTGAAAGGGGGTTGGTGTTATTGGAAAGCCTTGCTCCACCTTAAACCTGCTTACCATGCCGCCTTCCTGATCGACACTTATTAACAGATCGTCAGCTGTGTCTTTGAGTCGAGTCGTCAATTCTTTGACCTGAGCAGGAGAAACAATATTGTTATGCTTACGTTTCTTTGCAAGAAGTTTGTCAAAGAGGATGACTCCGCCAAGTTTGTGGTTTCTGATATCTTGTATAATTGGTGAATTATGTGTCAGTGTGCTTCCTTCAAAACCGATCAGCAGCAGGTTACCAAATTTTTCGTCAATGGATTGAGTCAAATTATACCTCCAATATGTAATGATAGGGCAAACTTACTCTTCCTGGGGGCAGGCGTCAAATAGTAAATGAAACCTTCTGTCAAAAATATGACACGAATCTCTCTTGCTGGTTGTTCTCTTTTTACTGTTTGTTATTATTGTATTTTTGTTTGTTTGTTGTCGTTGCTCGTGTTATGGCATGGTTTCTGCTTTAAAAATGTAAAATATTGACTAAAGTTTTTAAAAGCTGCTGTCGATAAGATGAACAGGAATAACATAAAAGGGCAAAAAGGTTAGCGAGGAATCATGGAGACAATAAAGCAGGCTCAGAAAATATCAGAAAGCTATGATCGGATGGAACTAGATCAGGTAATGGTAGAGCTTGATCAACTGAAAAAGCAATCGAAACGCCTTAGGCTGGTTAACAGTTTACACGGCAGACTTGCAGGTATCCTTGATGTGGCTGGCATGATTGAGGCATATTCTGTCTGGTTAATGCCGCATGTCTACCATGAATTGATTGGCTATGCCAATAGCAGCAAAAATAAAAAACATTTCTTTTGTTCCAGTCATGGTCCGCAGAGACGTCAGGCGATTGATTTCGCGGAAAAACTCATTGAAGATGACGATGTTGTTCCTGGAGAATTTGTCAGTGATTGTGGTCATTATGCCCATCGTTGGATCTTTGAAACTGTAGAAAATGCTGGTATTCTACTGATTTTGAAAAGAAAACAGAAACTCAGTCAGGAAGAGATTGAGTTGATTAATATTTCCCTTGACGTTCTCATAGAATCTTTAAGTCGTGGTATTGAATATGAAGAGCTTTTTGAAAAGGCTAGCTGTGATGCCCTCACAGGTCTTGCCAATCGAAGGGTTTTTGAAGAACGTATCGGTTTCATGATCGATAGTGCCAGAAGATACAATAATCCATTATCCATGATCTCTATGGATCTCGATCATTTTAAAGAGGTAAATGATCATTTTGGACATCAGCGTGGTGATGAAGTGCTTTGCGCTGTAGCTAATGTTTTCAGGAATTGTGTACGGACAACTGATTTGCTTGTGCGTATGGGTGGTGACGAGTTTTTGGTCGTTCTTGATAATACCAACAAGGAAAGTGGCAGAATGTTGGCCGAGAGGCTCTGTGCAGCTGTTGATAAGCTGGATATTCGCATTGATGAGAAGAAAAAACTTGGTGTCTCCATTGGTCTTACCGAGCTTACAGATGATGAGAGTTTACGTGATTGGCTGGAGAGAACAGACGATATTCTTTATCATGCCAAAGCGGCAGGCAGAGCGCAGGTTGCCTTAAAATAGAAAAAGTTCGGAATAGAATCAAAAGGAGTTTATCTCATTACTTTTGAGATAAACTCCTTTTTTATTTGTCCAGGAAACTTTTTTCCTGTATCGTCTAGTTTCCGTTTAAATCAATACGGAGCGGGATAACGTGCTCCGAACTTGAGCGCTGTTCTGTCTGGAGAAGACGCCAGTCTCCACACTGTAGTTGATTGCCGAGCAAATCATCCACCTGTTCCACAACTCCCTGAATATTAATAATAGGATGCCGTGAAAATACCTGGGGTAAACCATAGGTTAGGTTACAGGCAAGGCAACGCCCTGGACGCTCTTTTAAAACAAGTTCCAGGGTGAGTTCTCTACCTGTTGTCTCCCGAAAACCAAGGGCAATGTCGTAGGCTCCCTCACTTGCGTCTCCAAAAAGTGCGTCAAAAAAGTCATTGCTTCTCTCTGGGGGAAAAATTTTCAGCAGTTCTTCATCATTGAGTCTGTTTTTTATCTCGGTAACAGTCATGGTTATTCTTTTGTTTTTGGTTTAAGTCGATTGTGAAATTTACCTTGAATAAGCTTGGGATTATATCTTTACAGAACATTTTGTCAACTAGAGTTGCACCGTTTAAGCTGGCTGTGTTACAGTGGCTGCCATGACTATTCAACGCTCATTTTTTGACGATATTAACACTGTTTCGGAAGTTGATCTCTCCGGCCTGAATGAGGCTCAATACGAGGCTGTTACTACTGTGGACGGACCTGTGCTGGTTATTGCCGGAGCCGGTAGTGGAAAAACAAGAACCCTGGTTTACCGGGTGGCCCATTTGCTTGAACAAGGTGTCCCTCCTGAGTCTGTTCTACTCCTGACTTTTACCAGAAAAGCCGCCCAGGAGATGTTGTGGCGTGCAGGGCAGCTTATCAATGATAACTGCTCAAGAGTGACCGGCGGAACCTTTCATGGTGTTGCCAATACCTTCCTTCGACGATATGGCAGCTATATGGGCTGGGAGTCCGGTTTTACTATTATTGATCGGGCTGATGCCGAGGGGATAATCAATCTGTTAAAATCTTCCCTGGGATTTGCTAAGGGAAACAAGAAGTTTCCAAATAAACGGACGATTATCAACATGATTAGCGGTTCGATCAATAAAGCAATTGATCTGGAAGACCTTGTCTATGAACAGTATTCTCATTTGAGTGAATTTGTTGACGATATTTTGACACTTTCTCGTCACTATGAAAATTTCAAGTTCGATAATGGCTTGATGGATTACGACGATCTGCTCGTGAACTGGAAGGTTTTACTTGAGAAGTCTCCAGAGGTGCGACAACTGATGTCGGATCGTTTCCAGTATATCATGGTGGATGAATATCAGGATACCAACCATATTCAGGCAGAGATTGTCAGGCTGCTTGGTGCGGAGCATGGTAATGTAATGGTGGTGGGGGACGATTCTCAGTCTATCTATTCGTTTCGGGGAGCAGATTTTTATAACATCATGCGTTTCCCCAAGGTGTTTAATAATACGAAAATTGTAAAACTTGAGGAAAATTATCGCTCTACCCAGCCAATTTTATCGCTTACCAACGATATTATTGAAAATGCCTCCGAAAAATATAGCAAAACCCTTTTCACTGCCATTGAGGGAAAAGCCCTGCCCAAGGTGTATGGTGGCAGAGATGAGCAGGATGAGGCCAGCTTCATTCTGAAAAATATTCAGCAGCATCTACAGGATGGTATCGAACCAGCTCATATCGCAGTACTTTTTCGATCAGCCTTTCACTCCTATAAACTGGAACTTTTGCTTGGCTCCGAGGGGCTGGAATTTGAAAAACGTGGCGGTATGAAACTCACCGAAGCAGCCCATATGAAGGATGTTCTTTCTTTTCTCAGGCTGCTGGTTAATTCCAGGGATAATCTTTCCTGGAACAGGGTACTTTTGCTGCTTGATCGGATTGGCCCGAAAACAGCCCAGAAGATTACCGCTGAGCTTGTTTCACAAGCGGATCCCTTTGTTGCCCTGCAAGATTATGCAGCCCCAAAAGCTTCCCAGGCTGTAATTGCCGGTCTTGCTGAACTTTTCCAAAAGTTAAGGGAGGCGGAGGAAAAACCAGCATTACTTTGTGATATTGTACTGGAGTATTATCAGCCTCTTTTTGAAAAACTCTACAATGATGATTATCCGAAAAGACAAAAGGATTTGGAGCAGTTGAAATCAATTATGGCTGGTTATGAAACCTTGCAGGACTTTATTGATGACACAACTCTTGACCCCCCTGACCCTGTAGCAAAGGGAGGGGAGGCTGCTGAAAAGATAGTTCTTTCTACCATTCATTCAGCAAAGGGATTGGAGTTTGATGTTGTTTTTGTGATGGGACTTGCGGAGGGACGTTTTCCCCATGGCTCGGCAGAGTTTGGGGAACAATGGGAGGAGGAGAGGCGCCTGTTGTATGTCGCGGCAACCAGGGCAAAAAGGTTTCTGTATTTGACGTATCCTCGTCAGATGATGACTGCAGACAGGCAGTTTAGACGGGTGGGAATGTCTCCCTATCTGGCTGAGCTGAAGAATATGAATTATGAGCGGATTGATTCAGCGAATGTTTTTTCAAGGGGGCATGGAAGTTACTACGCTACAGGTAAGGATGCTGGGGATACAACAATAAAGTCTCGTCCGGCTGCTCTGAAAAGGAAAAAGGCTGGAAAAATTAAAACATCCGATCTCAGTGTTGGAACAAGGGTGAAGCATCCCTTTTTTGGTGAAGGGAGTGTCAAGAATATGTCTGGAGGCCCTTCTGTTGATGTACTGTTTGATCGTCATGGTATAAAAACCTTGCATCTGGATTATGCCAGGCTGGAAATAATATAGGAATTTCTATGGGCACTGAGCAGTTGAGAGAGCAAAATTATCAGGAGGCTTTGCGATTTCTCGACAGTTTGCAATTCCATAAGATAAAACTTGGTCTTGGGCCTATGCGTGAGTTTCTTGCCCTGGTAGGAAACCCGGAAGAATATTTGAAGATTATCCATGTAGCCGGAACCAATGGGAAAGGTTCTGTCTGTGCTGGACTTGTTTCTGTGTTGCAGGAAGCTGGTTTTCGAACAGGGCTGTATACTTCTCCTCATCTTGCTTCGCCTCGCGAACGTTTTCGTATAAATAATACTTTTATTCCTATAGAAGACTTTACCAGAATAACGGAAAAAATACGGGATGTTCTGAACGGCAGTATGATTACTTATTTCGAGTTTACCACGGCACTTGCTCTTCTCTGGTTTTATGAGCAAACGGTCGATTTTGTGGTGCTCGAAACGGGGCTGGGCGGCAGGCTCGATGCTACAAATGTGGTAAGAAATCCATTACTGACCATTATTACCTCCATCAGTATGGATCATGAAATGTATCTGGGTGATACCCTTGACTTGGTTGCCTCGGAAAAGGCCGGTATTGTGAAGTCTGGAGTTCCGGTTGTTTGTGGCAATAGAGACGATAAAATAGTCTCGGTGATAGAAGAACCGGCGACTGAGCTTGAGGCGCCTTTATATTGTTTGGGCAAGGAGTTTGATTTTCACTTGTCCGCCAATGACCTCTGGTTATTTGAATCTGTTATAACTGGTTCTGAAACAAGACTTGAGGGTTTGGTAAAGAAAAATCCAGGGGTGTGTCAGCTAGAAAACAGTTCTCTGGTGCTTGCTGCTGTGCAGCTTTTACAGCTTGCTGGTGTCGATATTCAGGAATGTCATATTCGCCAGGGACTGCTTAATGTAGAGTGGCCAGGAAGATTAGAGCTTCTTGAAATTAAGAGTGAGTTGGGTCTTCGACGCTTTTTGCTGGATGGTGCTCATAATCCGGCAGGCGTAAGAAGTTTGATTGAGGCATTGCCTGGTTTTTCTTTCAATCGTTTGATCTGTATCTGGGGAGCGATGGCTGATAAAAATATTATGCCGGGTTTGTCTGCTATTGCTGAGCAGGCTGATTACCTTGTCTTAAGTGCTGTTGATTCCCCGCGCGGAGCAAAGCCGCAAGATATGATTGAGTTACTTGCCGAAAGTCAGAAGCGGGAAACGCTCTGTTGCGAAAGCTCTGAGGATGCCTTGCATAAAGCCATGACCTTTGCAGAGGCAGAGGATCTTATTCTTGTTGCCGGCTCTCTCTACTTGATAGGTGAGCTGCGGCCAGTTCTGGTTGGGGAGTTAGTTGACTGATGGATTTTTTTGCATTTGACGGTGTTGATGAAGAGTTTATCAAACGAGAGCGGGCAAAGGCCAGAGAACTCAGAAAAAGTCGCTGGTGGCAACAGAAAACTGCCAGGGGACGTTGCTATTACTGTAATAAGAAAATAGCGTATAAGGAAATTACTATGGATCATCTTGTCCCTTTGGCCAGAGGCGGACGATCCTCAAAAGATAATCTGGTGCCTTCGTGCAAAGAGTGTAATACCAAAAAACATTCCATGATGCCTCTCGAATGGGAGGAGTACCTGGAAGGTCTCCCAGAGCTTCCTTGAGAGACTTCAATCTCATAATTTTTCTTGATACCTGTTTTTTGCCATGAATTATCCAAAAAATAGTTGAAATCATGTGATATTTTGGTAATTGATAATCAGTTGTCTGCGTTGCTGAAAATTCTTTTTTCTTTTTACTGTCTCGGTAGGCTTATTATGACTGGTGCAAAGCTTCTTGTTGTTGATGATTACGAGGTAAATCTTGCTGTTCTCGTTGATCTGTTAAGTTCCCGTTACAGTGTAACCGTTGCCAATAACGGTAAAACTGCCTTGCAACTTGCCATGGATGATCCACCCGATCTTATTTTACTCGATATTATGATGCCGGGAATGAGTGGCTTTGAAGTGTGTGAAAGACTTAAGGCAAAGAGGGAGACAGAAGATATCCCTGTGATTTTTATTAGTGCTGTGGATGATCTTGAGAGCAAGGTAACAGCTTTTAATATCGGTGGTGTCGATTATGTGAGCAAGCCTTTTCAAGTGGAAGAGTTGACGGCTCGTATCTCAACCCATCTGTCCTTGAGAAGCTTGCAGCAGCAGTTGGAGAACAACAACAGGGAGCTGGATCGGCTGGTGAAATTGAAAAATGTGGAACTGGCGGAAGCTTATGAGCGTCTTACCATTATTGATTCTACCAAGACAGAATTTCTGGAGTTGCTGGCACATGAGCTGAGAACTCCTGCCAGTGGTGTGATCGGTCTTGCTGAAATGATCTTTGATGATACAATCAGCAGGGAAGATGTAACAGAGTTGAAGCCTCTGTTCCAGCAGTCTCGGGATCGTATGATTGAAACGCTTGATAATGCCTTGCTGCTTGCCCGTATTCACGTGACAGGCGAAGAGTTTGTTCCGCAACCTGTTTCTCTTATGGCTCTTTTCCAGCAGATCAGGGGTGAGGTGAAGGCGTTTGCCATAAAAAATAAAGTACAGCTTGAGCTCGTTCCAGGCCATGAGTTTGTTTTGCAGGGAGATAAATTATTACTCAAAACTGCTTTGGAAAATCTTTTGAAAACTGGAGTCAAGTTGGCAACAGCTGGCAGAGTTGTGGTGGATATCCATGCCGGCGAAACTGCAGTACAATTAACAGTTACCTGTTATGGAGAACCTCTTGCAAAAGAAGCTCTGAGCAATTTTTTTGACGTGTTTAGAAGTGTGCGTAGTTGCACCTATGCTGAAGAGCTTGGTTTAAATCCGGCTGTGGCCGAGCGTATTTTTTCCCTTTATGGTGGAGAGCTTACTGTTGCCAATCTCGAAACGGCTCTTGGTACCATTTTTAATCTGCAACTTTTAAAGTATAGCTAAATAGTTTTTCAGGGTTTTGGGGTTCTTTTATAATTTCCTACGGTGCTTGGCTGGGGATGTTATGTAGTCTTCGCTGTTTTTAGTTGTTGAGGAATTAACAGTGATAAAATAACGGATAATTTTTTAGAATTTACAGTAGAGGTGATTGGAATGAAACGTGAAATTGTAAATACAGAAAAGGCTCCAGGTGCATTGGGACCATATTCACAAGCTATAAAAACAGACAGCATGTTATTTGTGTCCGGACAGTTGGCTATGGATCCCGAGACCATGGAATTGATTGAAGGCGATGTGCAGCAGG
>PDWI01000749.1_pt1 | contig 52619 bp, 42 predicted proteins | sample 1430891 | NCBI WGS metagenome assembly PDWI01 (sample SAMN01162508, study PRJNA174530) | Oral metagenome, whole genome shotgun sequencing project. | biome: Marine environment; feature: Marine mammal; material: Swab sample of the gingival sulcus; isolation source: swab sample of gingival sulcus... | reverse complement strand
TGCAAGTGGAAGGGTGAATATAGCTACTCCACGTCGTAAGGCGTGGGGTTGCTATGTACATCTCATCTATACTTGCAGGGCAATCTCAGGAGCCTACTACTGATAGACAGATGAACATAGTAACCTCACGCTTTCTTCGTACTTAGTTTTTCGCTCCTTTGAGGTTAAGAGCAAACAAATACAATGAATGTATGAAGAGAATACTTTATTTCTGCACTGTTGTCATATTCTTAGTCTCTTGTGCTAAGAACGATGTAATAAGTGTAAATGAAATTCTAAAATTAAAAGAAATGGATTTGGTCTCATCTGAAGCTTATCTAACAGATAAAGGTTGGGATATTCAAGAAGTTAAATCTAAAGAGGAAACAATATCTATTATAGATGCTTGGACTATGATTGCAGAAAGAGGATATTCTTTACATAGATTTTGTTCTCCATTAGGAAGTGGGTTTGTTGATGAAATTATATATAAAAGAAAGAATTCAAAAGATAACACAAGATTATCTTTCCGTTATATAAAATCAGCACCAAATCATAGACCAGTTATCAGTGGACAGGCTATTATTAGAGTTATTTCACAAGAAAATATATATCAAAAAGCTCTTGATAATAATTTTAATTTGATAGAAAATCATATTGAGAATGGTGCTTTTGAAAAAGTATACGAAAAAGAGGGTATTATCTTTTATTTATCGAAAGTTCTATTAAAAGAAGCTTGTCATTATGAACTAGTTGTCGTGAATAAAGATATCTATAAAAGAAGCTGTGAAGGTTACGAGTGGATGAAAAAAGTAACTGAAAAAATGAATAATTAGGAGAAATTAGAATGATTAAATACAAAGAATTATGAAGAAAACATTATTAGGATTATTTATTCTTATAGGTTCTATCTTTAACTCTATAGGACTTTTAGCACAACAAGTTTCTCTATATAATGGAAGTGGAAAAGCAGTTGTATATATTGACTATGGCAATGAAAATACAATTTTTACTTGGAGTGGAGAAGCAATTGCATATTTAACAAGACAAAATAGCGAAGAGCTTGTTTTTGATTTTGAAGGTTCTTTTTTAGGCTGGTATGAGAATGGTGCTGTTTATAATACAAATGGAGATATCGTTTGGGCAAGAAAAGAACGACTTAATTTTGTTCCAGAACTTGAAGATGTAAAGAATGTTCAATCTTTAGTTCCCATTAAAGCTCCAAGAGAAGTTGTACCTGTAAAGCCAATTTTCAGTAATAATTTTAGTTCTGGCTTTTCATCTAAACCTAACCGCCAAAGGTTTAGAACTTCTACCACGGAGTATCAAGATTTTATGTATAAGCCAAACTTAGAATTGATGAAAATGGTTGCACAGGCAAGGTCTGAAAGCATCTATTACTATTATAAGATGTTAGCTAAATACAATGAAGAGTTAGAGAAGCTAATCAAATATTCTAAGCAAAGAGGGCATTATCAATTTATGGCTGCCTTTCAGAAAAATAAAGAGTATTATGATAAAAATACTGATTATTCTAGCTTTGGATATGTAAAAGCTTTAGTGAAAAAATATCTTCAATTCTTAAATGATAAGAAAAGTGGCAAACAAGCTGAAATTGAATACCTTAATAGTATCACTTATACAGAAGAGTTTGACCCTAGAGAAAGTCCTAAATCTTCAAGTGCTTCAAGTGCATCTCTAGGCTCTTTAGGACCAATGGCATTAGTTTTAGCTTTACCTGTCTTTATCTCTGAGGGAGTAAGTATATCTCCTATACTATCTATACCACACGGAAGGGGAAATATAGCTGATAAGTACTTACATCTTGACAAAGTAAATTACGGTTTTAATATAATGTCTAAAATGCCATTTCTCAAACATTCTGAAGCCGAATTGGGACTATCGTTTATTAGTGATTCAGGACATACTCAATTTGGATTACATTTAGCTTATTTATACAAAATCTTTAGTAATTCAAAACTCTTTAATCCCTATCTTGGACTGGGAGTAAGCTATGATAATATAAATAAAGGTAGTTATGGAGGCTTTATTGGTTCAGAAATCAATCTCAAACGTAATTTTGCATTTAATGTTCGTTATGAATATACAAATAAGACTCAACAGCTATCTGCTGGAATTATAATTAGATTTAAGGCTTTGTACAAGAGCTTTTAACTTAGAATTTAGAAACTATTAAACACAAAGAATTATGAAGAGAATAACAAGAATTACATTATTTTTAGCAGTAGTATTATTATCCTTAATGCAACTTTCAGCTCAGCATTGTCTTGGTTGGAGCAAAAGGGAGATTATGAATAAGTTTGATGCACCGAAGTATCAACTCAAGATTGAGCCTTGGAAAAGTGAAAAAGGCGTAACTCGTGAAGTTATTATTGTTAAAGAAGGTTTTGGTAGAGTAGTCTATTTACTTAATCAATACGACAGATGTCTATTTACTTATATTCTTCCTTTAGATAATAAGTTTTTGAACATTATGATAAAAGGAATGAATAAGGATTTTGTTAAGATTTCTGATACTCAATGGAAGTCTTATGAAGAAGGAGGTATTGTAACAATACGTTTGCAATATGATGAAGACGGAAGTGGTATCCTTATCTTTAAAAAGGAATACAAATAAGCTAAATAACTAATGAAGAAAGTAATACTATTGATGGCTATTCTACTCTGTAGTTTAGCCACATATAAAGTGAAGGCTCAGTTAGGCTTATCCAAAAAACAAATAATCAATGCTTATGGAAATAAACCTAACACAAAGATGGAGATTAAAGATACTATTGAGAATGGGAAGAAATGGACGACAATAACTTTAAACTTCTTGAAAACCCCTGGAGTATATGAAGCATATACTTTAGATGAGAATGATGTTTGTAAGTCTGTGGTTCTAAATTGTGTCAATTTCCAACAAGTAGAAAAGGTAAAGTCTTATCTAAGTAAACATTATGTTAAAGCTCCGAATAATAGGTTGTGGATTAGAGAAGAAGGACCTTACATACATATGTTCTATCTCGTAAATCCTTATCAATTTTATGAAAGTAAAACATTAAAGAAAGATTAAAGGTATTGATTTTTATCATTTAATGTAGTATATTTGCAGGCGTCAGAAGGGCAAATTTTAAGCTCAAGGAAAGACTTATTTAATCCTAAGGGATAGAAACCTTATTTCTAAGGCATAAAATAAAAAAGTTATGCCATAACTTTTTCAAAATATGGGATAAAATAAAAATTTTGTGGGATAAAATTCTAAACCCTCTCTGATAGATTTTTTTTTAATATTTTAATAATAAAAGAGAGTATGATTAAATTTAAAGTTGCAGAGAAGCAACTCAAAAGAGGAGAGGAAGTGGATACATTTCACTTTGCTAAGGCAGTGTACAATGGTGTAACAACTATGGAACACTTACAGAAGCAGATAGCTAGAATATCTGTAGTTTCAGAGGGTGATGTGCGTTCTACCTTATTAACCTTTACTCAGCTTATTACGGACGAGCTAAGCTCTGGACGCATTGTTGAGTTAGGAGATTTAGGTAGAATGAAGGTTGGCTTAAAATCAAAAGCTAGTGATAGCGAAGAAAAGTTTAAAACCCAGAATATTAAGCGAGTACACGTGATTTTCACACCAGGAAAGCTTATTAAAGAGGGTTTGCAAAGTGTCAGTTTGCACAAGGCTGATTCTGCAAAACAAACTCTGAATACTGGAGGCTCTAATTCAGAAAACGAGGAAGACTATAAACCTTCAGGACACTCAGGGTTGTAAATTTTAGTTATATTTATATTTGATTTTGGCGGTATTCAAAAACTAATTTTTGAATACCGCCAAAACTTTATTTATCACTATATAACATAATGCAAATTACTTACAAGCCTTCAGTCAGTATTTCCCAAAGCTTGTCTTTAGGAATAGGAGCGGTAAGCTCAATAAGTTCCTTTTTGATAGGGTGAATGAAAGACAGCTTGCGTGAGAGTAAACTAATACCTCCGTCTGCATTACTTCGCTTTGCTCCGTATTTAAGGTCGCCTTTGATGACGCAACCGATATACGAGAGCTGACAACGTATCTGATGATGCCGTCCTGTATGCAAATCAACTTCAAGAAGGGAATAACGCTCGCCTTCCTTTAGGGTGCGGTAAGAGAGAGAAGCTCTTTTTGATTTCTTACCTTCTTGTTCTTGCTGATAGGCATAAGACTTATTTTGCCTTTCATTGCGAACAAGGAAATGTTCTAAGTTCTGTTCCTTAGGCTTTGGACAGCCTTCTACGATTGCCCAATAGGTTTTGTGGATTTCGCCCTTTTGGAGCATTGCATTCATTCGGCTAAGAGCTTTGCTAGTCTTGGCAAAGATAACTAAGCCCCCCACAGGTCTATCTAAACGATTAACTAAGCCGAGGAAAACATTCCCCGGCTTGTTATATTTTTCTTTGAGCCATTGCTTAAGGCTTTCGACCATTGGCTCATCGCCTGTCTTGTCGCCTTGCACAATCTCGCCCACACGTTTGCTAACGATTAGCAAGTGGTTGTCCTCATAGACAACGATAGGTGCTTTCATTACATATTCATTCCGCCACAAACGTGGATTGTCTGTCCTGTTACATAAGACGACAAATCACTAGCTAAGAAAGTAGCAGTGTTTGCTACATCTTCAGGTGTACCACCACGACGCATTGGGATTTGAGCTTCCCACTCCTTGCGAACTTCCTCGCTTAATGCACCCGTCATATCAGTAACGATAAACCCAGGGGCAATAGCATTAGCACGTACACCACGCGAACCAAGCTCCTTAGCGATACTCTTAGCCAAACCAATCATACCTGCTTTAGACGCTGAATAGTTTGCTTGTCCTGCGTTACCTGATACACCAACTACAGAAGCCATATTGATGATACTTCCTGAGCGTTGCTTCATCATCACAGGCGTTACAGCGTGGATAAGGTTAAACGCAGACTTAAGGTTTACGTTAATCACCATATCCCATTGAGCCTCGCTCATACGCATCATCAGTCCGTCACGTGTGATACCTGCGTTATTAACCAAGACATCAAGGCGACCAAAGTCTTTAACAACCTCCTTAATCAATTCGTGTGCAGCCTCAAAGTCAGCTGCATTAGAAGCGTAAGCTTTCGCTCTCACGCCCAAAGCTTGCAATTCTTTGATGAATGCCTCTACGCTCTCATCTACATTAAGGTCTGTAACGATTACATCAGCACCTTCTTGTGCATACTTAAGAGCGATTGCTCTACCGATACCACGTCCTGCACCTGTTACGAGTGCCACTTTATTTGCTAATAATCCCATTTTCTTTTTTATTTAATGATTATAAAATTTAGTTTATTCTCTATTTAGTTTGAAGCCTAATCCCTTGTAGGATTAGATGTTTCATATTTTCTTCTATCAGCTCAAAGCTCTCCGCTTTATTGGGACTAATATGCCCACAAATAAAAGCAACTTCCATTCCTTTAATGGCATTTTGAAGTAGATAAGCCATTGATTGAATATGAGGAATCTGAAAGATTTTTTGATTAACACCCTCTGTGAGTATCATCTCAATGATATTACGTTCGTATAAATCAAAAGGTTGTCTAGCTTTCTCTACAAGCCAAATATCACGAAAGAACTCAGCTTTGAGGCTTCCATTACGCAAAACAATCCTCTTTATCGCTTCAAGATGTACTCTAATCAAGTTGAATAGTTTCTCTTCGGGTGCGATGTTTAATCGTTTAGCAATCTCAATCTCACGATGTAGTTCCTTTATTTCTATGTCGATAACAGCGTTGAGTACATCTTCTTTGTTTCTGAAATAGGTATAGAGAGTACGACGTCCTTTCTGGGCTGCATCTGCAATATCATTCATTGTTGTGTGTTGCATACCAAAGCGAGCAAATAGCTCCCTTGCTACTTCAATGACTTGTTGCTTGGTTTTACTAATGCCCGCCATTTTCTTCTCCTTAGGACTTTATTTTCTTGATTATACTAATAAAAATTATTCCTTACAAAAGTAAAACATTCTAAGCAATTACACAAAAAAGACCTATCTGTGCAGTTTCTCTTGTTTCAACTCTTTATGAACTTTTCTTTGGCTGTGTTCCGATTTGTGGCATTCGCTTTATTTTGGAGAGTGTGAGGGAATAATCAAAAAAGTTTCTGGGAAAACTTTTTCAACTTACACGGAAAACTTTGAAAAGTTTTCGGGGAAACTTTTTTTTACAAAATTAAGTCGTTGTATAGGTTTGATTATCAAATGCTTAATAAAGCATCCTGCGGGTGTTCCGATTTGTGGTATTAAAGCTGAAGAAGAGGAGGGGAGGGAATCGTTGAAGGCTTCTCTTCTTTTTATGCTTGTTTGTGTTTTCTGCGTTTGAGGACAAATGAGAAATGATTACTTTTGTTATAGATATTTAATAAGATTCCGTGCAAAAGAAAACAAAACGTCGGCTCATTATAGTCCTATTACTAATGCCAATTGTATTGCCACTCGTGGTGATATTGCTTTTGTATATCCCTTTTGTTCAAGATTTTGCAGTTAGTACGGCGAGCGAACAACTAAGCAAAGCCTTAGGAATGAATATCAAGGTTGAGGAGCTTCGCCTAAAGTTTCCTGCAAATATCCACATCAAGAACTTAGATTTTTCGCAAGAAAAAACAAATAATCCCCCTCATTCTTTGGCAGAACTAAGAGGGCAAATTGGCGAATTATCTACGAGTCTTCAATTAAGCCCTCTAATAAGCGGAAGAATTACGCTTAAAAATCTAAATGTAGATAAACTGAATTTCTTTTATCGTGATAGCTTAGGCGTGAGTAAGCTTTCGGCTAAGCTTGATAACTTTTCGCTTAATGCTCTTGATTGTGAGCTTGAACAAGAGCAGGTAATCTTGGATATTTGCACAGCGAAAGGTTTAAGTCTTAAGTACTTTGACCAAGGTAATACGAAAAAAAAGGACAACACGGAAGCACCTAAATGGCAGATACAGAGCAACAGTCTTGAGCTTTTTGACAGCGAGATAGCTGTTACAATGCCTCGTGATAGTCTGCATTTGAAGAGCAAGCTTAATTATCTAGGTCTTAGTAATAATTACTTAGACCTTGCAGAGCAACGCTTAAGTTTTGATAAACTAAGTTTGAACAGTCCTCAAATTAGTTATGCACGAGATGAGGAAGAAGGTCAAATGCCTTATTTAGACTATCGACATCTAAGTTTTCAAGACCTAGAACTAAGCCTCAGCGACTTCAAAGTTTCAGCAGAACCGAGCTTAGCTTTTACGCTTAATCATTTTACACTTAAAGAGCGTTCAGGTTTTAGGCTTGAAGAACTTTGTGCTAAGGCGGTGTTTAATGCTAAAAGTTTACATTTAGCTAACCTTAAGCTTAGGACGGAGCATTCTTCACTTGACGGAGACATTAAGCTTGCTAGTTCAATGCTAGCAAACTTAGCAAAAGCCAAAACTAGTATTCAGAGTAAATTAAGCCTTTCGCCTAAAGATATTTATTTGCTAAGTGGCATTCGTTTGTCTAAGCTTATTAAAGGAATAGATGCAGAGAGAGAGGAGTGGACTGCTCCCATTAAAGCAAGCATAGAGGCTAAAGGGTCGCTTGAAGATTTGCGGATAAAACAATTTGATATTGCGTGGAATAAGGTTTTAAGCTCCCAAATAGAGGGAGAGTTTTCACTCCTAAATAAAACTAATCGTCCTTCGGGCAACTTAGCCCTTAAGCTATTGTGCCAAGAGAATGCACAAGCACTGCTCAATATCTTTCTGAGCAAAGAGGAAATTAGTCGTTATAATTTGCCTAATGGACTTAAGGTAGATGGAGATTTATCACTAAAGAATAATAAGTATCAAGCTAAGCTAATTGCTCAAGAGAAGGAAGGGAAGATTGAACTAAATGGGCAGTATCATCACGGCGGACTTAGTGCTATGGAGCTTAAGTTAGACAGCCTTGACCTAGAGCATTTCTTACCGCAAGATAGTTTAGGGGTAATTAGTGGCAAACTTAAGCTTGAAACGAATAGTTTAAGTCTTAAAAGACCTAAGAGGCTTAGTGCTGAGCTAAATCTTCATCTTGATGAGCTACATTATAATAGTAAGGTCTTGAAGGATATTACGCTTGAAGGCAAACTTAATAAAGGGACGCTAAACCTTGCTCTTAATAGCTTTAACCGAGGGTTAGACTTTAGTTTTCTGATGGACGGATTGCTACATAAGGACGGACTGACGACAGGGCTTAACCTAGATGTGCAGGACTTAGACCCTTATTATTTACACTTTATGAATATGCCTCTATCTACTAAGTTTAAGCTACAAGGTGAATTGTTTAGCGACCTTGCTCTGCAACATCGCCTAGCCTTAGAACTTAGAGATATAAACCTTAAGCTAGATGACAAAGAAATTAAACCTGAAGAAGTTAAACTTCAAGTAGAGACGAGTAAAAAAGTCTGCAAAGCGAAGTTAAGTTCGGGCGACTTACTCTGTAAGCTAGAGCTAGATAGTCCTTTGGATAGCCTTCAAGGGCGAAGCGAAAAACTCTTGAAAGCGGCGGAAGTTCTGAGCGAAGAACTAATGTCCGAAACGGAGCATCTTTCCTACGATGTTAAGAGTTTTCTAGCACTTGCTCCTAGTACAAAATTATCGTTTAGTATGGGCAAAAAGAATGCTCTTCGTCCTTATTTAGCTCAATTTAGACTTTCTGCCGAAGAACTAGATTTTAAGCTGTCTAATACCCCTAAAGAGGGATTAAACGGCTATCTCTATATCAATAAAATTAGGCAGAATGCCCTGCGTATAGATAGCATTAGGGCAGAACTTAATAGCCTTAACTGGAAAAGAAAAGGACAGGAACACTTAGCTCTAGTGCTTAGAGTAGATAAGCAAAAGTTTCGTCAGCAGAAAGCTTTTCGTTTGCTAAATCATTTAGATGCAAAGCTTGGCGAAGCAAACTTCGGAATGCGTATTTGGGGCGAAGATAAGGAAGAGCTGCAAAACATCAGCCTTAATGCTAATTGGTTAGGCAAGCTAATTAAACTAAAAATTCCTCAAGAAGAGTTTATGCTTTCAGGGCATAGGTTGGCGGTAAACGCAGATAACTTTATTCAGTTTGGCAAAGTAAGTAAGCTTATTGGAGGGAAACTTAATTTGCTTGGGGCTAAGAATGAAAGCATTTCTTTATCAGCTATTGATACGATTGCAGAGCGACAGCTGGCTAGTATTCGCCTTAGTCAAATCAATTTGGCTAGTTATCTCGCTCCTTTCTTCCCTGAAGTTGGAGGTGTCCTTTCTACAGAGCTTAGCTATGAACGTGTAGGCGACTTGACAGCTCTTCCTATGATAACAGGCGATTTGTCTATCAACGACTTGAGCTATGAGGGGAAGAACTTGGGACACTTTGCTTCGGCACTTTTCTATCAACCACGTAATGATAGTTCGCATTATCTAAATGCTGAAATTAGTTATGAAGGGGAGCAAAGCCTAAGTATTGACGGTATCTTTCGTCCAATGCACCCAACGAAAGAGTTGGAGTGTCGTATCGCTCTAATGGATTTCCCCTTAGTTTTGGCAAATCCATTTCTCTCAAGCTTTGACGTTGCTCTAATAGGTAAGGCAAGTGGTCAGTTAGACCTTGGCGGAACGCTTGCTCAACCAATTTATAATGGCGAAATTGTAAGCAAAGAAGGGGGCATTGACTTTAAGGCTTATAGCTCGATGTTTAGCCTAGACAAGCAAGCAATAAAACTTAAGCAAGGCACAATCTTTTTCAACGACTATGCTCTGCTTGCACAAGATAATCCGAATAATGCACTTTATTTGAACGGCTCTTGTAATCTACTTAGTCCAAATGGCGTTGCGACAGATATTAAGATTACAGCAGATGAGCTTTTGCTCTTTGATACGGACGAGCCTACAGATGAGGTGCAGTTGCTTTATGGTAAATTGCTTGCTTCGGCAAATCTTCATCTACTTGGTAAGGGTAGTGCCTTAAAGCTTCGTGGGGGTCTAAGCGTTAATGCGGGAACAAACTGCCATTATATAATGAAAGATAGCCCTTTAGAGTTAAACGATAATATGTCCGAAGTGGTTAGCTTCTCGGACTTTGCGGATACGCTCTTCCGTGCAGAGCCTTTGCTTCTTGACGGAGAAGAAAGTGCGACGGACATCAATATCGGCATTAAGATTGACCCTTCCGTGCGTTTTACTATAGACCTTAATGCGGGAGGGGGCGACTTCTTGAAAACGAGTGGAGGAGGACAACTACAATTATCATCTCTACCCTATGAAGATATGCAACTTGTTGGGCGTTATGAGATGAGCGGAGCTGGGAAACTTCGCTATACGATGCCTGTCGTTGGGCAAAAGACTTTTGAGATAGACCCTAGTTCGTACATTAGTTTTGACGGAGATATGCTTAATCCAAAGTTGAAGCTCAAAGCGAATTATAGGATGAAGACCAACGTTTCTGACGGAGATAAGAGCGAGAAAATTAGCTTCGTTGTCAGTATGAAAGCTGAGAATAAGCAAGAAAACTTAGATTTATCTTTTGACCTCTCTGCTCCTGAAAGCCTAAAAGTTCAGAATGACATTCGGCGAATGACTAAGCAAGAGCGAAATAAACAAGCTCTATCACTGCTGACGACAGGCATTTATATCTCTAAAGGCAATAATAATCTGAACAATGCCCTGACGGCTCTTCTTGAATCAAGGCTTAATGCCGTAACGAACTCTTTGCTCAAAGGTACGGACTTCAACCTCGGAATGGAGCTTAATGACGGAAGCAATGGCGATAGCTATACGAATTATACTTATAGCTTTAGTAAAGATTTCTATGATGAACGCCTACGCTTTGTCATCGGAGGTAAGGTACAAGTTGGGAACAGCAATAAGGGAAATCGTGAGCAATCATTTATTGATAACATTGCTCTTCAGTATCAATTGGATAAAAGAGCCGAGCAACATCTTAAGCTCTACTATAAGCGTGTCCTAGATGACATCCTTGAGGGCGAGCATACCGAGACGGGTTTAGGCTATATGATGAAGCGTAAACTAAGGCGTTTCTCTGACCTCTTCCGTGTCCTCAAAAAGCGTAAGCCTAAGAAGAAAGAAAACACAATCAAGGTACAAGACTTTACGCTTCCCATAGGATTAAGTGATGATACAGCTACAAGCAATAATACAATCAAGTCTGTAGAATGATGAAAGGAAAGAATTATACCTCTTGGATAGATAAGATAATTAGCCTTTGTTTACTTGTCTTATTGCTAGCTTCTTGTTCTATCCGTCCGTATCAGAAGCCGAATGAAATTCTTTATCTAGGGATTAAGGACTTGGACATAAATAGCTCGGAGCAAAAGCAGGATAACCAAGAAGTGCTTAGCCTAGTGGAAGAGCAACTAAGCTATGCACCCAACAATGCAATTTTCGGCAGTTCTTTCTATCGTTGGCACTTGCCTCTTTTTGCTCCTCATCTTTATCTAAAGTATAAGAAGAGTAAGAGCTTTTTGGGGAAGGCTTTACATCGTCTAGGGTCTAAACCCATTTATATTGCTCAAGTCAATCCCTCTACGAGATGTAAGCTCACAGAACGCTTACTTGCAGAGAATGGTTATTTCAGAGCTAAGGTTCAGCATAGGCTCATTCCCTATAAAGGACAGAGAGCAAAGCTTAGCTATCAAGTAGATTTAGGAAAGCCTTACACTTTTGATAGCATTCAGTATCTCCCAGAGCAAAGGCTTGGAGATAGCCTCATTTGGGAGCATCAAAAGTATAGTCAGCTCAGCAAAGATAAACGCTTTAGTCTAAGTTTACTACAAAAGGAGCAAGAGACGATTAGCAAAGCTTTTAGAGAGAATGGTTTGTTTTACTTTACGCCCAAGGATATTCATTTTGAGGCTGATAGCTTGAACCATTCGGAACATATAAGTTTACGGACGACTTACAGCAGAACGCTCCATTCAAAAGCTCTCCGCCCTCATTATATCCGAAATATCAACATTCGTCTTACCGAAGGTGATGAGTTTTCTTACACCCTTCCTTCGGACAGAACGCAATTAGATAAAGGGATAAAACTTTTCTTTGACAAGCACTTCCCCGTTAGGAATAGCGTAATGAATGCTTGTCTTGAACTAAGACCTGACAGCCTCTATCGTAGCAATAAGGAAAAGCAAAGCCTACGGAAACTTAATAAACTCGGAGCTTTTACAGGGATTGAGTTTAATTATACAGCTATCAATTCTGAACAAGACAGCTTAGGGAGAGACTTACTTGATTTGAACATCATCTTGCAGAGCGATAAGGTTTGGGATACATCCATAGAGGCTCTTTTCAAACGTAAAAGCAATGACTTCATCGGCCCAGGTTTGAGCCTCGGATTAGACCGACGTAATGCTTTTGGAGGAGGAGAAACCCTTTCGGCTCGTCTCTATGGAAGCTACGAATGGCAGACGGGCAAAGCTCCTTCTAGCAATTACACTCTGTCTATCAATAGCTTTCAATTTGGCTTGGAGTTTGCCCTTCGTTTGCCCAAATTACTCTTACCTAAGACTTGGTTTCGCAACTACAAAGGCGATATGAGTACTGTCTTTAAGCTGAGTGGAGATAAGGTTCAGCGTTCGGCTTATTACACGCTTAACAACTTTGGCTTTTCAACAAATTTCCTTTTCCAAAAGAACGAACAGCACAAGCACAAGCTAACGCCTTTCTCTCTTCGTTACAATCAACTAAGCCATACTAGTCCTAATTTTGCTAAAATCTTACTAGATAACCCTTCACTTGCTCTTAGCTTTCAGAGTCAGTTAATCCCCAAGATGAGCTATGCCTACACCTTTCAAGATAAGATAGGCAAGAAGCAAAAGCACACGCTCTTCAATCATTCTACGCTCAGTCAAGCGGGTAATCTAACTAATGCTGTATATAGTCTTGTGGATAAAAACAAGTCTTACGACACAACTAAAAAATTGTTTCGTGTACCTTTCGCTCAGTTTGTCAAGGCTAGTACCGAGCTACGCTATGCCTATACGATAGACCGTAAGCAGACGCTCGCCACTCGTCTAAGTCTTGGAGCAATCTATAGTTATGGTAATATGCTACGAGCTCCTTATATGGAGCAGTTTTACGTTGGCGGGGCGAATAGTATTCGTGCCTATACGGTGAGAAGCATTGGTCCAGGGCGTTATTATAATAAAAAGGAGAATGCTTATAGTTTTATGGATCACGTGGGCGAAGCCAAACTAGAGGCTAACCTTGAGTATCGAGCTAAATTCGTTGGCAACCTAGAGCTTGCCACTTTCCTTGACGCTGGTAATGTTTGGCTGCTAAGCAAGGACGTTCGCCGTGAGGGGGCTTCTTTGGGCGAAATTAGAGGTGTTAGAGACTTCTTTAATCAAATAGCCGTCGGTACAGGTTTTGGTTTGCGTTATGATTTAAGTTACTTAGTGCTTCGCTTTGATGTGGGCATTGGACTACACCTCCCTTACGAAACTGAGCGAAAGGCTTGGTACAATATCCCTAAGTTTGGAGACGCACTCGGCTTTCACCTCTCTATCGGCTACCCCTTCTAGGAATTAGTAATGAATAATCAAGAGTTAATAATTCATTTCATTCCGTGATGAAAAACTTTTCACAGCGGAATGAAATCTATTACATCACGGAGTGAAAAGAAAAGTTTTCTTAGAAGCGATAAAAACAAGGGCGTGCTAAATAATTAGCACGCCCTTTCGTTTGTTTCTTGTATTTACTAAGGAATTTAGCCTAGATAGATAATGCCTTGTGCAATAGCTTCGGCTGTTTGCTTGTCGCAAAGTTTTTCAATAATCGCTAAGGCAAAGGCAACACTACAGCCTGCTCCTTTAGCCGTGATGATGTTATCTGCTACGACAACGCCTTGATTTTCTGCGACAGCTTTGTAACCTCTTAAATGCTCTTCAAAGCTAGGATAACAAGTTGCTTCTCGTCCCTCAAGGAAACCTAATTGTCCATAGACCATTGGAGCCGCACAGATTGCTCCAAGCACTTTTTTATCTTTATAGGCTTGTTTGAGCAATTCCTTTAGACGTTCCGAAGCATTGAGATTTGTTACCCCAGGTAGTCCCCCTGGTAAGATGAAAGCTTGAGCATTGTTATAGTTTACATTGGCTAGAGGAATGTCTGCTATTACGGGGATATGGTTTGCTCCTTGTACTTCAAGACTGTTGCCGATAGCTACTGTTATCGTTGTCAGTCCTGAACGACGCAAGAGATCTATCGTCGTAATCGCTTCAATTTCCTCGAAACCATTAGCGAGGAATACATATACGTTTTGATTTATATTCATTGTTCTATGTGCTTTTTGTGATAAATTTTTCTCTAATGTAAGCAAGCCTTGTAACGTTTAATCGTCTCCTCAAAGCCAAGATAAAGAGCATCGCTAATCAAGGCGTGTCCGATAGAAACTTCGGCAATAAAAGGCATTTTCTCAATTAAATAACTAAGGTTCTCTAGGCTAAGGTCGTGCCCTGCATTGACTTCTAGTCCAAGCTCTTGAGCTACTTCTCCAGCACGAACGAAGTCTTGTATAGCTTTTGCTCTGTTCTTTGGATAATGGCTCGCATAAGGCTCGGTATATAGCTCTATTCTATCCGCTCCTGTCTTAGCTGCCCAACGGATATTCTCTGTATCCGTGCCAACGAAGATAGAGACACGAATACCTTTCTTATGAAAACGCTTAACTACGGAGCAGAGAAAATCAAAATGTTGCTCGACTAGCCAACCTGCATTACTTGTGAGAGCATCAGGAGCGTCAGGCACAAGGGTTACTTGCGTTGGGCAAACTTCTTCAACGAGTTCTATAAAACGTTCATTTGGATTGCCTTCTATATTAAACTCAACAGGGAGCATTTTTTTAAGCTCATACACATCTTGATAGCGAATGTGTCGCTCATCAGGACGAGGGTGAACGGTGATACCCTCAGCCCCAAAGCTAATCAAATCTCTCGTAACCTGTAAGAGGTCGGGTACATTACCTCCTCTAGCATTGCGTAGCGTTGCGACCTTATTTATATTAACGCTTAACTTTGTCATTTTCTTTTTACTTATATTTGTAATGATAATGAGCCTTTGTAGGCTTGTCTGAGGCTAATGAGCCACACTTGGAGCAAATATAAGTTTTTATTTTGAAGAAACACATAGAAGAATGTATAAAATAGGTATTTTTGGTAGTAAGTATGACCGCAAGCATCTTGAGGGTTTGAAAGGTATATTTGCTTTGTTAAAGCGTCCTGATGTTAGTTTATTTTTTGAGCGAGAGAGCTATGAAGTTTTAAGAGCTTTGCTTGAAGATTTGAAGCTTCAGCCTTCGTTTATTGCTGATGATGAGCCATTAGAATTGGATTACGCTATTAGTCTAGGAGGCGACGGCAACTTCTTACGTACAGCTCGCCGTGTGGCGACTTCCGAAATTCCAATTCTTGGTATCAATCTTGGTCGTCTTGGTTTTCTGACAGATGTGGATATTGAGGAAGCAATACTTCTTCTTGATAAACTTTTCACAGAAGAATATAGAGTTGAGGAACGTAAGCAGTTAGCCGTTTATGTTGATGATGTTTTTGTGGGAGACGTGCTTAATGAAGTGGCTCTGCTTAAGCGAGAAACGGGGTCAATGATTAGCATTCATACATTGTTAGACGATGATTATTTGGCTAATTACGAGGGCGACGGACTGATTGTTGCTACACCTTCAGGTTCTACTGCTTACTCGCTTAGCGTTTATGGCCCTATTATTACGCCTAATTCTCCTTGTTTCCTTCTTGCACCTGTTGCTCCGCATTCGTTGAGCATTCGTCCTTTAGTGGTTGCAGAACAAATGCGTCTAAAAATGCGTGTAGAGGCTTGCAATAACTCCTTTTTGCTTGTGCTTGACGGCAAAAGTCAAACGCTCACTTGCGGGACAGAGATAAGCGTACAGACTTCTCCTCATAAAATTAAGATGTTACGCCTTACAGAACGACCTTTCGCTGAAACCTTACAACGCAAGCTTGCTTGGGCAAGACCTCTCCGCTAAGCTTAGTTCCGATTTGTGATATTAGGCTAAATTTGGAAAGTGTCTGGGAATAGTCAAGAAAGTTTTCCCAGAAACTTTTTCAAATTACACGGAAAACTTTGAAAAGTTTTTGGGAAGACTTTTTTAACAAAATTAAGTCCTTGTATAAATTTGATTATCAAGAGTTTAATAAAATAGTCTGCTGGTGTTCCTTTTTGTGGTATTTTTCAAGGGAAAGGGTAAAAAAATAGCTGTCATCTGGGAAGATTGACAGCTATAGTAAGTTTGAATTTTATTGAAAAAAGGAGGAGGGCTTAGAGACGCTCTAGGATTTTGACCACGGCAAGAGCAAAAGCCGACAGAACAGGTAAAAAGCTGTATAAAGCAATCATTACTGTTTTTAGACCAAGAGCGAAAACATCTTTGCTGGTTTTGTAACCTGTAGGGATAAAACGTTTGCGACAAAAGGCATAAAGCAAATAAAGGAAGTAGGCAATAAGTCCGCCAACAATAAGTCCCGTTAGAATATCCGAAAGATAATGCACCCCCATATACATTCGACTATAACAAACCAAAGCAACTAAGGAGAAAAGCATTATGGAAAACTTTCGCTCACGAACAACAAGACTTAGAAAGAGTGCCACGGAAAAGAAATTCGTAGCGTGTCCTGAAAAGAAACCATATTCTCGCCCAATATAATTAAAAACAATATGCAACTGCTCCTGTAAGCCCTCGGTATGCGTAGGACGAAAACGTGCAAAGAAAGGTTTGGCAAAACTAAAACTTATAAGTTCGCCAAAGAAAACAAGCAAAGCAATAAAAAGCAATATCAAAGCCCCTTCCTGCCAAGCCTTTTTGTAAAATAGCCAATAGATTAAAACCACAAGCAAAGGTAACCAAGCAGGCAGATTACTTATCATAAACATAAAGGCATCAAGAAAAGGTGTATGATGTCCGTTTATCCAAAGTAAAATCTCTTTTTCAAAGGGGATTAAAGGAGGAAACATAACTAATTAACTGCTTCTATTACGTTAGATATAAATGACTTATTGATATACCCTTTCTGATGATTAGGCAATCGTACAGCTTGCCACGAAGAAGAAAGATTGTCATTATGCTCAAGAAGTTCCAAACGATTGCCTGCAAAAACTTCCGTTAACACTTCGCCCTCATTAGTCGCTTCGGTATAGATATTTGCTTGCTCTTTGACAATAACTAAATTCTCTCGCTGTTTGTGATAATAGTATTGGTGTGCAATAGCTCCATTACTAAAAAGAGCAAAAAGGAGCAAGGCAAGAAAAATATAAAAAGCAATACGCTGATGTAAGGCATTAGGCGTATAAAAATAATAAACAAGCGAAGACATTGAAACAATGAAGAAGAGCAAAGCCCAAATAATCCAAGAAGTCATCGTAAACATATAGGCTAGGCTATCGGCAAGGCTAAGCAAAAAGCCTCGTTCATAGCGGTTTGCTCCCTCTGTACTTTTGTAGAGCATTGCCATTACTTCTCTCGTTTCGCTATCGTAAGGATTGAGATAGAAACTTCGCTCAATAGAAAGAATTGCTTGAGCTTTATCGCCTAATTTATAGTGAGCCAAAGCTAGGTTATAGTAAACATTTGCATCCGCTCCATTCTTTAGCTCCTCTTCCAAAAGTTCTACACTCTCAGAGTAGCGAGAGCTATGAAAGAGCGTATCCAAACTAGTGGCTTTTGCTTGCAGACTTAGTCCAAAGAGTAGCCAAAATAGTATATATCTAAAGTTTCTCATTGTCCTTATTTATTACTTTCAATCATAGAAATAAGCTTTACAGACTTTTCATAAAGATTTATCAATTCTCCCTTCTCCTTCTGCGGAGTATAGCGAGCAAACTCCAAATTATCTAACAAAAGGCAATAAGCCTGAGTTATATCCGTATCAAAGCCTTTTTCATCAAATAGCTCCTGTATGTTCTCTCGGCTAAGCATAGAGGTAGGCATACGGAACTTATCTCCAACGTAGCCCCACAAAGCTCTCAACAATTCTTCGTAGAAAGCATCTCTATTCTTCGCTTCGGCATAAGTTTTCGCTAACTTAAGGCGTTTGAGAGCGACAGCGTTTGCTTGTCTAGCTTTGAAACTAAGGACATCTTGCCTTAAAGCACGATAACGCAGTAAGATTACAATGGCAAAAGCTGTTATCAGAATAATGATGAGATAAGCTAAGAAATACCATAGATTTAGAAAGTCTAAGCCCTCCATAGAGCTTACGCCTCTCTCTTGACGATACTTCGAGAGTAGGCTGTTAGAATAATTAGCCTCTTGAACAATACCCTCAAAATCGGTATCTTTACCTTTCTTAACAGTCAATTCAAAAGCTTCTGTTTTGAGCGTTTCGTATTGCTTTGTTTTAGGATTAAAAAAGCTGAAACTCAAAGCAGGGATTGTAAAGTTCCCCTTAGCACGTGGAATAAAACTATACTCAATATCTGCCGTAGAACGCACCAAAGCCATTGCCTTATCATAAAACAATTTTTGCTCTGATGTAGCAGGATAAGTTTCAAAAGAAGTAGGGAAATTTATTTTGGGCAGACTCGCAGACTTAAGATTGCCAAGTCCCTCAATATGAAGCTTAAGATTGTATGCCTTATTCGTCTCTAATTCTTGACTTGTATCGAAGCTAGCTTTCATCTGAAACTGCCCAACAGCTCCTGAAAAGTCTATCGGTCTGCCTTCGCTTGGTAGAGGTAGAACTTTGAGGCTTTGAGCCTTAGACTTTAGCTTTATACGACGTTCTTCTGTAGAGAAGAAAACATCTTGAGAGGGAATAGGGACATAAATAGCTGTTTCAATAGTTGGTAACTGAAGCGTACCAACTGTCTTCGGGATGATAATTTGCTTAGTAAGTGTCAAGGCATTGTAGATTGAGCCGTGAACTTTCTCTTTATCTAGTCTATCTTCTCGCTCAAGCTCTACATCTTGAGCAATAACATCTTCGTACTTAATCGGCTCTAGCGGGTCGTAACGAAAGCGAAGATTCTCCACATATAGTTTATAGTCAATCGTCAAAGCTTCGTTTTGATAAACTGAAGTTTGGCTTGGCTTACTCAAGAGAAAAGGCTTAATCCCCGTCTGACTTTCGCTACTCTTTGAAGGAGCTATTACCTTGACCTTAATGTTTCGTCCTTTTAATAGTCCCTTATCAGTCTCTATGGAGAAGCCTTTTATCGTAAAAGAGCCTTCTGTATCTGCAATAAAAGTATAGGTATAAATGTGACTAGTCTTAGAGCTAATGCGACCATTAATATTATAAGTTTGCGAGCTTTTAGATAAAACTGGTCCAAATTTCAATTCTAAACCGCTGAAACTAGGATTAATAGGATTGGAGCTTTGTATGATATTATCTAAACGATATTGTACAGAGAACAACTCACCAACGACAACAGTCTTCGGAGCTTGCACCTCAATAGTTTGGGCAGATAACTTGCCCTTGCCAAGGCTTAGTAATAGAAAAGCAAGCAAACAAAGTAACAATCCTCTAATTTGTAATAAATGCTTCGGTATTACCATTTCTTCTTAGCCTTTTGTTTGTTCTTATTCTTGAGATAGACTTGAACCTTTTGCATCTTCTGACGCGTTTTTTCATCAGAAGCTTTATAACTATCTAAGAGCTGTTCTAATTGTTGCTTATTTAAATCTTTTTCCTCTTTCTTTTGGGACTTATCTTGCTCTTGCGGTTTATCTTGCTTAGGTTTCTGCTGATTATCCTTCGGAGGCTCTTGCTTCTTTGGTTCCTCCTTTTTCTTGTCCTCGTCTTTCTTTTGCTTATCCTTGTTTTTATCCTGCTGTTGATTTTGATTATCTTGATTTTGGTTCTGCTGATTTTGTTTATTATCCTTTGGCATAAGCTTCTGAGCTAGCACCAAATTATAACGTGTATCGTCATCACTAGGATTAAGGATTAGAGACTGTTTATAGCTCTCAAAAGCATTCTTGTAATCCTTAGCTCTCATCATAATATTCCCCATATTATGCAAGACCTCTGCCTGTTCCCAACGAGAGAGAGAGTCTTGAAGCACTTCTTGGTAATAAGTCATCGCAAGCGAGTCTTGCTTTTTCTGATACAGGGCATCAGCGAGGGCAAACTTAGCCTTAGAGCTGGTACTATCAACTTTCAAAGCGTCCTTATAATGCTGAACAGCATCTCCGTAATAACGTTCCTTATAGGAGTTATTACCTTGGCGGAGTGCGTTATTTAAGTTCTGTGCGTCAAGCTTGGACGAACAGAATAAAGCAAATAGAAAACTCAATAAAACCATTCTAATCTTCATCTCTAAATAACTTATATTTCTGAAAGAAACGATTGCGACGCTCAAGGATAAAGTATTCGCCTAGAAGGAAAAGCAAAGCAAGAGCGAGCCAATAAACAAAATACTCTTGATAGACGTTATCTTTAGCCGTTGAGGTCGTACCCTTTGGCAATTCGTCAAGCTGACGCTCCAAAGCAGAAACGATTGCCTTAGAGCTAGCAAGTGCAACGAAGCTCCCCTGCCCTGCTTTAGCAATCTGGCTACCTAAATCCGAATTAAAGTAAGTCGTAACAGGTTTGCCATTTTCATCTTTTAGATACGAGCCGTCAGGTAGCGGAATTAGACCTCCCTGCTTCGTTCCCACTCCCACGACGTGCATAGAGATACCTGCTTCCTTAGCCTCGCGAGCTGCTTCCAAAGCTCTATCATTAGCCTCAAAGTCTTCTCCGTCAGTAATCAAAATAATCGCTTTCCCAATATCCTTTTGGGACGAAAAAGACTTCCGAGCAAGGCGAATAGCCTCGCCGATATAAGTGCCTTGTGCAGAAAGTATATCAGGAGAAAGGTTATTGAGAAACTCTTGAGCCGAAAGCATATCTGTAGTCAAAGGTAACTGAACGTAGGCACTCTGAGCAAAAGCAATAATCGCAACCTTGTTATGGTTCATCTCTTCAAGGAGCGTGCTGATTGTCTTTTTTGAAAAGTCAATACGACTAGGAGCAACATCGGGACAAAGCATAGAGTTTGACACATCAAAGCAGAAGACAAGCTCAACGCCCTCCAAATCTTCAGTTTTAATCCCTGAAACAAGCTTACGAGGACGAGCCAAAGCTAATAATAAAGAAGCCAAAGCTAATAGAAAGAGCGTATCACGATAAAGACGCTTACGCCCTATACGATTAGGTGCAAGCAGATTTCTCATTTCCTGCCGAGGGGCTAAATGTTCTAACTTTTGCCTGCGTCTGTAATAGCTCCAAAAACTCAAGCCCCAAAGAGGGATTAAGCCAATTAAAGCATACAAATACTCCGAAGCATAAAACTCTATATTCATTTGTTAAGGATAGATTCTTAAATAAGTATTTCTAAGTATAAATTCGGCTAGTAAAAGTAATAAGCCAATCAAAGCGAAGAGCATAAAACCCTCTTCTTTAATCTGATGATTACTACGCTTAAGCTTTTGTTTCTCCATTGAGTCAATTTCCTTATAGATTTGCTCAAGCCCTGCTTCGTCATTAGCACGAAAGTATTGTCCTTCACTAAGCGAGGCAATCTCCTTGAGCGTCTCTTCATCAATGCTGTTCGTATTACCAATCATTCGTTGCTGTAGACCTCCGAAAGGGCTTAGTAAGTTCGCACTCACTTGTTCATCATCAGAAGCAACGCCAATGGTATAAATACGGATACCAAGCTCTTTCGCAATCTTTGCCGCATCGATAGGAGCAATCTGTCCACTATTATTCACGCCGTCAGTGAGCAGAATGATAATCTTACTCTTGCTACTCTTTTCTCTCAAACGATTGATAGCCGTTACTAAACCTTGACCAATAGCCGTCCCGTCCTCCAAAATAGCTTGATTGCCTGCATAATGCAATTCCATAGTCAAATCAACCGTTTCATTCAGACGATTTAATAGAACCGAATGGTCAATCGTCAGAGGCGAAGCCGTAAAGCTCTCCCCTGCAAAGCAAACTAGACCGATATTGTCATTCGGACGAGAGGCAATAAACTTAGCAATCTCAGTCCTAGCGGCCTCCATTCTATTAGGTTTGAAGTCTTCAATAAGCATACTGCCCGACAAGTCCAATGCCAAGACAATATCTATTCCTTCAATATCTTGCTCCTCCCAAGTTTTCGTTCCTTGTGGACGAGCCAGAGCAATAATTAGAAGAGCGAAGGCCAAATAGCGTAAAAGCAAAGGAAGAAAACGTAAACGTACACGGAGCGAAGGCTTCAAATTCTGAACAAAATGATTAAACGAAGTCAGCAAACTTGCAGAGCGTTCCTTATGCCTAAACCACTCCCAAAGGAAAAGTAAAGGGAGCAGTCCGAATAAGAATAATAACTTAGGATACAGAAATGTCATAAATACTATTTTCTTTTATTTCTTGCTCTTGCTTTTTATCTTCCACAAGTTGAACAAAATCCCTAATCAAAACTAAAGAATTTTTAGCTTCTTCTTCCGTCGGTTTGCTCTTGGCAAACTTACTTAAGTCAGCAAGGCGAAAGACCGTTTCCAAAGCATTCAACTCTTTATTTGAATAAGCTAGGCTCTTCAGCGTTTGCAATACTTCATTAGATGTCTGCTCTAAAGTCATCAAATCTAGGCGACTATCGAGATAAGTCTTCAGTGCCTCAATCAGCAAAGTGTAATAAGTCTTGAAATTAGCCTGCTCAATATAATGACGCTCTTCAATCAATTTGATAGATTGCTCAAAAGTCTCTTTCGGTGTAAGCACACGAGCTTGAGGGATTTCCGTAGGGGCATTAAGTTTACGCTCCTGATACCGACGATAAGCGAAGAACGTCGCCACGGCTAATACTAGCGAAACGATAATCAGCCAAAAAATCCAACTTGAGAGGATTATATCTACAATATCTCGCCAAGTAAGTGTAACAGCCCAAGGCGACTTAATCTCTTTGAAGTCATTCGGCTTAGAGATGTCCACTTGTGGCTGAATAACATTTAGGGCGAAGGACTGAGTAGAGTCTATCAACGTTGGCGTTTCGGCGATGATAGGCGGAATACGAACTAAGGTCGAATCAAAGGAGGTAATGAGCAGTCTTGCCTTAATCTCAAGGAGCTTGTCATTCAGCTTAGTCGTATCCAATGCTCCAAGCTCTAAGACTTCAAAACGCTTTTCTGTGCCGTCATCAGAAAGTCTAAAGCGAGTTTCAGGCAAATTGTCCGTTCTAATAATAAGGTTTACGGCTGCCTGCTCGCCTGTCTTCATCTCGGACTTATCTAGCTCTCCTTGAATAGACAATGATTGAGCTGACAAACTTTGCCCCAAAAAGAGCAAAAGAACAAGAGCAAAAAGCTTAACTATCTTAAAATAATTATCTTGCATTCTACTTAATTTGATTAGGAACGAGACTTGAAGAACTTCATCAACATTTGCGTAAAGTCTTGATGTGTAGGAAGCTCCAGCAAATCAATCCCCATACGTTTACAGAGATTACTGCACACGGAGGCACGCTCATTATAGCTATCTTCATAAGCTTTCTGCGTCGCTTGAGAGGAAGTATCTAGCCAAATATCCTCTCCGCTCTCATCATCATACATACGCACTAAACCTAGGTCTGGCAAGCTTTCTTCAAGCTTATCATAAACCCTTACAGCGATTAAGTCGTGCTTTCTATTTGCTAAACGAAGGCTATCTTCATAACTGCCTTTAGCCCTATGGTCAAAGTCTGAGATAAGGAAAGCAGTACAACGTTTTTTAATCGTATGAGCGAGGTAATTAAGAGGAATGTTTATATCGGTCGTTTTATGCTGAGGCTTAAACAAGAGCAACTGACTGATGATATAAAGCACGTGCTTCTTCCCTGATTTGGGCGGAATAAATAGCTCCACTTTGTCAGTAAAAAGCATAGCTCCAATCTTGTCATTGTTCTTTATGGCTGAGAAAGCAAGCGTAGCGGCAAGCTCCGTCATCATATTTTGCTTGGTCTCCGAGCTTGCTCCAAAGACGGTACTAGCAGAGACATCAAGCAGAAGCATTAGACTAAGCTCTCGCTCTTCCTCAAAGACTTTAACAAAAGGCTCTGCATAACGTGCTGTTACGTTCCAATCCAAGTCTCGCACATCATCTCCAACTTGGTAATTACGCACTTCACTAAAGGTCATACCACGCCCCTTAAATGCAGAATGATATTGCCCTGCGAAGACTTGCTCCGATAAGCCTTTTGCCTTAATCTCTATGCGACGAACACGTTTGCTTAAAGCACTAACATCCTTTAATATACTCATTCCTTTACTCAATTATGGCTCTATTAAGGTACTTCTACTCGGTTAAGAATTTCCTTAATAACGTCATCAGAAGTTAGCTCGTTAGCCTCAGCCTCATAACTAAGTCCAATACGATGACGCAGTACATCATAGGCAATCGCACGAATATCCTCTGGGATTACATAGCCTCTCTTATTGATGAAAGCATAAGCCTTAGCAGCTTGAGCCAGTGCAATAGAAGCACGTGGAGAAGCTCCGAAACTAATATAATTAACTAAATCTGACTTAGAGCTGTCTCGCTCACGAGTAGCAAAGACAATATCCACAATGTAGCGTTCGATTTTCTCATCAAGATAAACTTGCTCTACTAGTTCTCTTGCTTCAAAGAGGTCATCAAGCGTAAGCACAGATTCAATCTTAGCATTTGCTTTAGCTTTGTTCATTTGCTGACGAATGATTAAATGTTCTTCATCTCGCTTAGGATAAGAAATCTGAACTTTTAGCATAAAGCGGTCAACCTGTGCCTCGGGAAGAGGATAAGTTCCCTCTTGCTCAATAGGGTTCTGCGTCGCCATTACAAGGAACGGAGCTGGCAGTTTGTAGGTTGTTTCGCCTAGGGTTACTTGACGCTCTTGCATTGCTTCGAGCAAAGCACTCTGCACCTTAGCAGGAGCACGGTTAATCTCATCAGCAAGAATAAAGTTTGAGAAGATAGGTCCTTTCTTTACTTGAAACTCTTCCTTCTTCTGAGAATACATCATCGTTCCGAGCAAATCGGCAGGCAAGAGGTCAGGCGTAAACTGAATACGCTTATATTCTGCCGAGATTAGTTCAGCAAGGCTCTTAATTGCCAAAGTCTTTGCCAGCCCAGGCATACCCTCAAGCAGGATATGTCCATCAGCAAGCAAAGCAATAAGTAATGAATCAATTAAATGCTTCTGCCCAATGATGTAATTCTGCATTCCATTACGCAGACTATCTATGACGAAGCTCTTTTGCTCAATTTTCTGTGTTAGTTCTTTTATATCTAATGTCTCCATTTAGAATGTTATTTTATTGCTTTTTAGATTGATTATAAAATCTATGCTCTAGTTCTAACGCTCTTTTGATAGAATTAGTATCATTAGGGTCAATATCGTATTTACTATTAGGAGCTAAACGAAGCTTTGTCCCAATAGCGACGTTATTAGGGTCAGGGATAATAGCTTTGTTCTCCTCATATATATAGATCCAAAAGACCTTATGTCCGTACTTCTTAAGAGCAATTCGGCGAAGCGTATGTCCTGAACGAATTTCAATTTCTTCAGAAGGCTCCTCCTGTTTTTTCTGAAGAATAAGGCTATCCCTCTTGACTTGCTCTAAGCTATCTAATCTTTGTTTGCGTTTGATTTGTACTAGTTGCTCTTGCTTTATTTGAGCTTTTGCTATTTTCTGATGTTTTTGATAAAACAATAAGAAAAGGTACGAAAGCCCTAATACTAGAACTATGATGAAGAAATAAAAGCCTGAAGGTCTTTTACTCCTTTTTGCTTGCTTCTTCTGTTCTTCATCTTCTTCAATTATCCCAAGGTCTAAAGTTTCTGTTCCTTTGGGCAATTCTTCCTGTTCTTCTTCAAGAGGTAAGTCTTCATTCTCAGTGGCAGGAGCGATAAGTTCCGCCTCCTCTACTGCACCGAGGTCTAAATTATTATTGATTTCTTGTTCCATAAGTTCTGCATCTTTCTTATAATAACAACCCAAAGGTAATTCTATTTCGTCTAAGCTAGAGATAGCACGTACTTCTAGTTTAGCCTCATCTTTATTCAACCCTTGCAATTCAATAGGGTTAAACATCGCAAAAGGCTTATTTAAGGTCTCTGCAAAAGCCTTTTCTAAGCTTAGCTTATAACCCAAGACCGCTCCTTCTTCATTGATACTAGGGCTGAGAACTCCCAAGTTAGGGCAATAAAAATCGTTCTTTGCTTCTAGCTCTTTATTGATAAGTTCAGTTAAATGATTGAGAAAAGTTTTGCTCGTTTGTTCCGAGAGTTTTGTCTCTAACTTCAACCCCTCTAAGCAGTCTTCTAGCGAATAGATAGCACCAGCTTCATTGATTGCTTCAGAGCTAATGTGCAAGCATAAACGAGGCGATACGATAAAAGCCTCTCCGCCTTCTAGCTCTGCTATGTATTCGTCCGAGAGCTTCAGCGACCAAAAACCCAAAGGAGATAAATCAATACAAGAAGTACTCCCCAAGCGTTGCTCTACCTGTAGCAAAAAAGCATTCCAAAGCTTCGGTATCTGCTCATAAGCGATACCTGTTTCTTTACTCAGCAACTCAAAGGTTAATTCTTCTTGTAACACTTCCCCTTATTTTAGTTTACCATACAAATCATAAATATCCGCTGAAGTAATTTCAACATCATAGAAATTACCTATCTTGAGAGGCTTCATCCCTTCTACCTCACGAATCAGGACTTCTTGGTCTACTTCAGGCGAATCAAACTCTGTTCTTCCGATAAAGTACTCGCCTTCTTGACGGTCAATAATCGTCTTGAAGCTCTGCCCGATTTTAGCTTGATTAAGCTCCGAAGCAATGCCTTCTTGTATAAACATCAGCTCATCAAGGCGAGCTTGTTTGACTTCAAGAGGTACATCGTCTTCATAATGTTTGTGAGCGAAAGTTCCCTCCTCGTGTGAATAAACAAAACCTCCAAGACGGTCAAAGCGAATATCTCGAACAAATTGCTTTAGCTCCTCAAAGTCTTGCTCTGTCTCCCCAGGGTGTCCCAGCAAGAGCGTTGTACGCAAATGTAGATTTGGCACTTCTTGACGCATATACCTAAGCAGGTCATAAGTCTCTTCACTTGTCGTAAAGCGACGCATTTTTTTGAGCATTGGATTACTGATATGCTGAAGAGCAATATCCATATAGTTACAGACGTTATCACGCTCACGCATTACACGAAGTAAATCCTTCGGAAAGTTATTGGGATAAGCATAATGCAAACGCAACCATTCCAAGCCTTTAATATCAGATAGATGTTCTACAAGTTCGGGTAACTTATGCCCTTTGTATAAATCTAAACCATAATAGGTTAAATCTTGAGCGATAAGTTGTATTTCCTTCACCCCAGAGGCGACTAAAGTCTTAGCCTCTGCTATAATATCTTCTATTGTTCTTGACTTATGTCGCCCTGTCATTAGAGGAATAGCACAGTAAGAACAAGTTCTATCACAGCCCTCTGAAATCTTCAAATACGCATAATGCTTAGGTGTGGTAATACTTCTATTTCCTCCTAATGGGTCATTGTAATAAGCCTTACCAAGGTCGCTCAAAAGCTTTTTCCAATTAAACTTTCCATAAAAAGCGTCAACCTCTGGGATTTCTTCCTTTAGTTCGTCCATAAAACGCTCCGTAAGACAACCCATAACGAAGACTTTTCCTACAGCCCCTCGCTCTTTCTGTCCAACAACGCTTAGAATCATATTGACGGACTCCTCTTGAGCGTCTGCAATAAAGCCACAAGTGTTAATGACCACAATCTCCCCACTTAACTTTTGAGGATTGTGTCTCACTTTGTAGCCATTTGCCAAAAATTGGCGAATAAGTTGCTCGCTATCTACTAGGTTCTTAGAGCAACCTAAAGTGATAACATCTACTTGATTTTTTCTCATTCTCCGAATAAGGAGTTTACAAATTCTTTCTTTCTAAATAACTGAAGGTCTTCAATGCCTTCGCCTAGCCCAATATACTTAACAGGAATCTTAAACTGATCCGAGATACCGATAACGACACCTCCCTTAGCCGTTCCGTCAAGCTTAGTTACTGCTAAGGCATTAACTTCTGTAGCTGCCGTAAACTGCTTCGCCTGTTCAAAGGCATTCTGCCCTGTAGAGCCGTCCAAGACAAGCAAAACTTCTTGCGGAGCTTCAGGCATTAGCTTCTGCATCACACGTTTAATCTTACTCAGCTCATTCATCAGACCAACCTTATTATGGAGACGACCAGCCGTATCAATAATAACAACATCAGCACCTGCAGTAATCCCTGCATTAAGCGTATCAAAAGCAACCGAAGCAGGGTCTGCATTCATATGTTGCTTGATAAGCTGAACGCCTGTTCTATCTGCCCAAATCTGAAGCTGTTCAATCGCAGCAGCACGGAAAGTATCTGCAGCACCAAGCACAACCTTCTGCCCTGCTTGAGTAAACTGATGAGCAAGCTTACCAATCGTTGTTGTTTTACCGACACCATTAACACCGACAACCATAATGACGTAAGGCAATTTTTCAGTTTGCATTGCGAAACTATCGCCGTCTATCGTACCATTCTCTGTGAGCAAGCTAGCAATCTCTTCTCGCAAAATCTTAGTTAGCTCTTTCGTCCCAACATACTTATCACGAGCCACACGCTCCTCAATACGCTTGATAATTTTAAGCGTTGTCTCCACGCCCACATCAGAAGAAATTAGCACATCTTCCAAGTCGTCTAAGACCTCATCATCAACCTTATCTCGTCCTGCAATAGCACGTCCAAGCTTAGAGAAAACACTCTCCTTGCTTTTGCTCAAGCCTTCATCAAGTGTTTCCTGCTCTTTGACAACTTCCTCTTCTTTTTTCTTCTTTGAGAAAAAACTAAATATCCCCATAGCTCAATATCTTTTAGTCCATTCTGTGTTTGTAATCTTCATACGTATAGCTACGCAAAAGCTCTAAATCCCCATTACAATGCTTGAGTGCAATCGCAGGGTGCGGTATGCCATTAAACATATTTGTCTTCACGGTCGTATAGTGGAGCATATCTTCAAAAATAAGTCTTTGCCCTATTTCTAGTGGTTCATCAAAAGACCAATAACCCATAAAGTCGCCACTCAAACAACTATTTCCTCCTATGCGATAGCAGTTGCCTTCCTCTTGTTCCTCAAGGCTCTTTGCCCCTCTAATGCGAGGTTGATAAGGCATCTCTAAGCAGTCTGGCATATGGCAAGTAAAAGAGACATCTACAATCGCCGTCTTAATACCGTGATGCTCCACAAGGTCAATAACGCTTGCTTCTAGGTAACCTGTCTGCCAAGCAAAAGCACTCCCAGGTTCAAGGATTAACTTCAAATGAGGGTGTCGCTGCCCAAACTCCTTTAACGTCTCAACGAGGCATTCTACATTATAGTCTGCTCTCGTCATCAAATGCCCGCCTCCCATATTCAGCCATTTAGCTTGCTTTAGAGCATTAGGGAAGTTCTTTTCTATAGAGAGTAGAACCTCTCTCAACTGCTCTGCCTCACCCTCACAAAGGACGTGAAAATGCAAGCCTTCAATCCCCTCAGGAAGCTTATCTCCTAATTCTTGAGCCGTTACGCCAAAGCGTGAACCTGCTGCACAAGGATTATACAAATCCGTCTCTACTACCGAGTATTCGGGATTGATACGCAAACCAAAAGAAACGCCTTCAGCCCTCGTCATCTTGCTTCGCATTGCCTCTATTTGGCTCAGCGAATTAAAAGTAATATGACTACTATACTTCAGTATTGTGTCAAAATTATCCAGCGAATAAGCAGGGCTAAAGGTATGAGCTTTTGAACCCATTTCTTCGTAAGCAAGTTGTGCTTCATAGACAGAACTAGCTGTGCTATGCTTGATGTATTCCCTAATAATAGGAAAAGTCTTCCACAAAGCATAAGACTTAAACGCCAAAATAATCTCCGCCCCCGAGCGTTCTGCTACGGAGCGAATAAGTTCCAAATTACGACGCAAAAGCGTTTCCTCCAAGACGTAGCAAGGAGAGGGAGGAGCGACATTGCCCATTTCTATTATATCCTTTTCTCTTTCCAACATATTTAATATGCAAAGATAAGCATAAAAGGGCTCTATCTCCAAGTATCTAAAAATAAGCCTAAAAGATATTAAAATCTCACAGAGATATTTATATTCTAATATAAATTTGGAGTTTGAGTTAAAATACTTACCTCTTTATAGAGCATTGCTTTACTCAATAAAATACCACAAATCGGAACAGCCACAGGCTGTTTTATTAAACACCTAATAATCAAGCTTATACAAGGACTTAATTTTGTTAAAAAAGTTTTCCCGAAAACTTTCCAAAGTTTTCCGTGTAATTTGAAAAAGTTTCTGGGAAAACTTTTTTGACTATTCCCACATACTTCCCAAACTTAAGCGAATGCCACAAATCGGAACTCCTTTCTTAAACAATTGCATTTATAATTTGAACTTAGGTTATTAAGCTACTTTTGTCGAAAGCAAAGCGGTTTGTTGAGGGTAAGTTAATAGTTTCTTAGAAAAAAATGCTGAGCCTAACTAATAAAATCTAAGTTCTACTTAGTCGAAGGTTAAATAATCGCTTATAAATAAATTAAATGAGATTATTGATGTTTCCAGAGATTTGCTGAAAATCATCGTCAAATTGAACACATTAGATATATAAATATATTTCATTATAAAACTTATTTCGAAATCTATTGCTTATAATTTATTTCTAAAAAAACAACTTTATTTCAACCTCGTTTAAAACTTTTCTATTATTTCATAGAGTTTTCAATTTCTTCTTTTATTTCTATAGTATCCAATGCATAACAAAAAGGAACAACTCTATAATTTGTCCTTCCTTCATTTGTCAAAGAATCCTCTGGAACTAAAGTTTTATCCTTTGATATTTTAGGATTTATCATCATTTCCCAAGTGGCTCCGCCAGCAAGAACTATTTCTAAATTGCCATCCTTTAATTGTTTTATAATATCTATTGGGCGATTTAGCTTATATAAAGTGCGAACATAAAAATCTTTTTGTATTTCACCAGGTTTATAACTATTTGAATAAGGTCCTAAAATATCAAATTGATAAGTTTGATGACAAATGGCAAACTCTTCTCCATTTCTAGGAAAAGAGGAACGTACTTCAATTGTTTTGTTATTAGATACAATGATTAAATCTATTTGATTTGATGCTGAATTAAATTGTGGTTCTGTGACAATTATTTTGTTAGAATTTAGATATTTTGTCCAAAAGTATTCAGAAATTACGCCCGCTAGACAGTTGGCTAATACAGTATTTTTCGTCCTATAACGTTGTGCATCATTAGCCGTAGCAGAACATACTTGTGATGCTAATTTAGAAGCTTTTTGGAAAAATTCATTGATAAGTTCTTTGTCGTTGATATTGTCTACTGTGTATATGTATATAACAAAATCATTTACCCTATTGGATTGAGGGTAGTTGCTTCTACATGTTATTGTTTTTAGTTGTTCTCTCATCTTTTAGTATGTATTTATTCTGTAAAAAGATAGTTATTATTTTCTAAGTAAGTTAGGAAATTTTCAATGAGATAAGGTCTTATTTTCAATCCCTTATCAGATTCGACAAATTTGATTTGTCTTTCAGAGTCTGAGTAGATACTAGGAGCAATGAATAAGCATTGAGCATTATTTGTATATGTTCTCATAAATTCTTCTAGATGACGTTCTATGGGCCAGATTTCCATCATCGTTTGCTGACGTCCACTAGCCATTGTTACCTCAACTAAAATGCCTCTGGATTTTTCGAAACATTCGATATCTCCCTTACCTCCTCCCGCTGTAGAAGTGGGTAATCCTGTATCATCACAACAATAATTAGGCACAACTCTAACAGAAGGAAGCTTTTTCTTGATAGCTAAAGCAGTCAGGAACTCTAGGCGGGTCGGTTTAGGGATAAATTTTAATATTAAATCTTTTGAGTCTTTCCTTATACTAAGAATGTTAAGTTCTTTTTTTATGTTATCCCAAGAGTATTTATCAACCCAATCAACTAAAAGAGATTCACTACTTGCTACTGTATCTAAAGTTGTCTGAATGTTAATGAGATTATTATCAATAGTAGCCATATAATCAAAATATCCTTTTTCTGTTTTAAAAGTAGGATAAGTAGAATATGTTTTTAAAATGTAGTCGATTTTCTCATCTTCATTATGGTTGATGTCTATAAAACGTCCAGCACCTCTAAGCGAGATTAATCCTGTAATTCTCATCTTTCGAATAAATTCATCAGGATATTCAATCATTATGGATTTTGAATCGAAGCGTTTCATCTTACCTTCCATAATTTCATTTATGCAAATATCTATAATTACTTCATCACTTGGATTGTATCCATATTGTTGTCTTAGTTTTCTTATTCTTTCATATAATCTTATAGAATCGTTATTTTTCCAAAATATCAGTAGGGGAAGTTCTTTCCTAGATATACCACAATTGTTAAATTTAGGATTACTATTTATAAATTTAATAGTTTCTATTAGTAATAGAAGAGGAACATTATCATTCAAAACTCTAATAAACGGATTTCTCCTTTGATATTTACACATTGAATGAAGAAAAATCATTTGTTCTATCTCGGTATTTTTTTCTGTTATGATTATATGTTCATCAATAATATCAACACTCAAAATTTTTGCTAGTCTTAATCCTAATTCAGAGATAAATATCGGTTCATTTATCTTAAAATAGGCAAAACCTAATTCTTTAGTAAAATTGAATATAGTTGCAAATCTAGAGGGATATCCTTTGTCAAAACTAGCCTCTTTATGGTTCTGAGGATTATTATTCATAATCTCAACCACTTCTTCATCGGTCAGTATACAATCAGCAAAGAGCCCTTTAGGAGTATTCCATTTATCTTTTATTATTTGAGGAACTTTCATTGGACGATATAAACCATACTTAATTAATTGAAAAATAATCTCAATCGTTAATTTGTTTGTAAGAATTTGTCCATTAAACTGTTCTAAGAGCCAAAGTAAAGATTTGATTCTTTGAGGATTTCTTATTGTAGTGGTAAATAATAGAGGTTTATACTCAAGGGGTCTCTTTCTAGTCATTATCCTATTTATAGTTGGTTATCAATACTTCATTAAACTTTTTGATAGAGTTGTCATGATAATTTATATAATTACTCTTTATTGGATAAGAATTATATTTACTAGCCCATTCTATGAAAATATTATTTTCTTTGCCTTTATAATGTGTAACATTAGAAATAGCAAACTTTACTCCTTTATCATTAAGTTCATCCAAAAGATTCAGTAAATCCTGTTCATCCTTTTCATTCCAATACTTATTATACTCACTAAATGTTATCAAATATGGAGGATCTAGATAAACGAAGTCGTCATTTTTTAATTTAAGTTTTTCCAGAAAAACTTTATAATCCTGCGAATACCATTTTACTTTGTGTGATTTCATAAAATCTAAATAGTTTATCAAAGAATCAACAACATTAGAGTTAAAATCAACATTTCCTACAGGTAAATTATATTCACCATTCTTATTAAATCTAAGCATTCTATTAAATCCATATATGAGCAATATATAGAGGAGCTTAGTATTTCTTTTCTCTCCAAAATTAAACTCTTCTTTTAATTTTGTAAAACCCTCTTTATTGTATTTTGCATAATAAGTTTTAGGAAAATTTATTTTGAGCTCTTTAGGTATGTTATCATAACGACAAGAGCATGATAACTGATATTTATCAATAATTTCGTATAAATCTTTGAAAAGCTTTTCTGGTTTATTAGAATTTCTGGTTAAAAATTTGTGTAAAAGAATTACATTTTTTTCCAAATCATTCAAGATATATTCATCAGCCGTTATATTTAAAGAAACCGATGCTCCTCCCACAAAAGGTTCTATAAATCTACGAATCTTTTGTGGGAGATATTTCTTTATTTCTTCTACAAGTTTATACTTATCTCCTACGTAAAATAGAGGAGAACGTTTGTATTTAACTTTAGTCATTTACCTCTGTTATAAATAATAACTCCTTATGATTTTTAAAGTTTGTTTTACCGGTATTAAAGAAACGATGATTCGTTTCAAACACTTTAGTCTTTCCTTTATTTTTCAAAAATCTCTCTATATCTTCTAAAGAAATTTTATTTTTGGATGAATTGCTTTTGGAAAGGTATGTATTATTATATGATACAACAATATAACGAGCTTTGATTTTAGACAATAAATCTTCGAAAGCATCTACTGCTTTAGTTGTACAATAGATGCTCATATTCTCGGGTTTAGGTTTTAATGCAACTCCAAACAATTCAGGTTTATTCCATTTTACAAGATTTTCATATAGATGATAAAATCTACAATATTGACGTGAATTGTATGGAGGATCAATATAAACAACATCAGCATATATCCTATTCACTAAGGTATTAGCATCCTCTCTATAAATACTTGTATTTTCGTATGCGTTAATTTCAATCATCCTAAGCTTAAAAGGTCGTTTTTTTATGGTTTTCTTTATATATGCTTCAAAATGTCCTACGGTATTGGCAAATTTATCTATATTGTAAATCAGTATTGCTAAAAGAATATTGTATTCTTTTGTGGTTAGAGCATCTTTCCTATTTTCGATATCTTCTCGGATAAAGCCAATTTTTTTTGAAAGTCCATATTCAAAATATTTGTCTCCATAATTAATTGAAAAATAATTATCGCTAATATTTTCTTCAGAAATTTCATTATAAAAATCTATAATACTTACTATCTTTTTAATAGAGTATTCTCCTTTTCCGAAAAAGGCTTTATAGATACAGTTGTTAGAATATAAAAAATCATTTACTATAACTGTGTCGAAATATTGTATAGCTGATTTAGCTAAAACGCCAGTGCCAGAAAATAGGTCACAGAAGGAAGAAGTATTTTGAGTCTCTTTTTTTATGATTCTCATAATCCACGCTGTGAGTTTTGCCTTGTTGCCTATATATCTACGACTTTCCAATTCTATTGGCTTAGAATAGAGCTCTTCTTGGAAAGAAGGTATGTAATGTTCTTTATATTGTAGTTTATCTTTTGTTACTTTCAAAATTTCATCAGCTTTATTGTTATTATCACCTATAAATTCTAGTAACTTATCGCTTTCACGTTGAACAACTAATTGATCATAATCACAATTGTATATTTTGGATAAAATGAATAAATGCTCTTCTGTAGGTAATCTCCTCCCATTTTCAATTCGGCTAAGAAGAGTCAAATCAATATCTGATTTATCATGAACAGATTGCAACTGCAATCCTTTTTCTTTTCTAAGCCTTTTAAGTATTATTCCTATTAAATACACTGTTTTTTTTACTTGACGATATTTGACAAATATACAAAGAAAAGCTGATCCCATCTAATAGCTTGTCTGTTTTTTAGTATTGCACTTGATGATGGAATGTTCTAGGGAAATTTTTCTGAGAGATATTTGGAGTTGTGGAAAATTGGGATTATCTTTGTATTTTGCTTTCAGAGGGTAGGAATTCTGAGAGAAGGAAGGCAGAAAGATTTCAACCGTATTGTAAATTTAATTCTTTTATTCTATATGGTAAAAGTTGGAATCATAATGGGCTCTATAAGTGATTATGAAGTTATGTCCCAAGCCGAGCAATGCTTAAGTTCTTTAGGCATAAGCTACGAAATGCGTGTCGTTAGTGCACACAGAACTCCTGAATTATTATATGAATATGCAAATAGCGCTCGAGAACGAGGGCTATTTTTGATTATTGCGGGTGCTGGCGGTGCTGCACACCTGCCTGGAATGGTTGCCTCAATGACCACGCTCCCTGTCATAGGAGTTCCTGTCAAATCCAAAACCTTACAAGGCATAGATTCTTTGTTATCTATCGTTCAGATGCCTCCTGGCATACCTGTTGCTACTGTCTCAATCAATGGGGCAAAAAACGCAGCTCTCCTAGCTGCCTCAATTCTATCCATCAATGATTCGCAAATCAAAGAACGCTTGGAGGAATTTAGACAGAAACAAGAACAAGATGTTTTAGACACTCAGATATAATAAGATGAAGAAAATCGGAATAGTAGGCGGTGGACAACTCGGACTTATGATAAGTCAAGAAGTGCACCGTCTAGGGGCTTTTAGTTCTATTTTAGACCCTTCGGCTAACGCTCCAGCCTTTAAGGATGCAGACCGAAAGATAGTCGCAAGCTTTAATGATAGAGTAGCTCTCCGCAAGTTAGCACAAGAAACAAATCTTCTAAGCTACGAATTTGAGAATATCCCTGCGGAGATACTTCAAGAGCTAGAGAGCGATTACGAGATACCACAAGGCGTTCAACCCTTATTAGACTCGCAAGATCGCTTAAGAGAAAAAGAGAATGCTCGGAACAATGGACTGAAAACAACTGAATACATCGCCATAGAGCCAAACGACCAAGAGAGCTTAAGGCAAGCAATAGATAAATTCGGTTATCCTGCGATACTCAAAACACGAACCTTAGGTTATGATGGACACGGTCAAGTCATCATAAAAAAAGAAAGCGACCTCCCAAAAACTAAAGACTTATTACAAGTTCCTTGTATCTTAGAGAAATTTCTCAACTTCGACTACGAATGCAGTCTTATTCTAGTCCGATCAGTCCAAACTACGATTCATTTTCCTATTGCCCAAAATATCCATAAAGATGGTATCTTAGACTTGAGCATAGTTCCTTGCCCACATTTATCAGAAGCATTAAACAATCGTATTATCAACGATTGTAGCAAGTTTATGGAGCGTTGTGGCTATTATGGTATCCTTGCCATTGAGTTGTTTGTCAAAGGTGAAGACTACTATTTTAATGAGATGGCTCCTAGACCACATAATAGTGGACATTACACAATGGATGGCTGTAGTACAAATCAGTTTAGAGAGCTGAGCCGTTTCTTGCTTGGTCAAGAGCTTGAAACTCCCAAGCTCATAGTTCCAACGATTATGAAAAACATCCTTGGAGAAGACTTAGAAAGTCTGAACGACCTCCCAAAGAATGAAAATATATCTATTCATTTATATGGTAAAGAGGAGCGTCGTCCTAAAAGAAAAATGGGACATATCAACTTCTTAAACCTTACTTTAGAGGATTATCACAAGTATTATGCTAAGTATTTCAAAAACTAATATGATGGGAAATTACAGAATTTTTGTTGAGAAAAAGCAAGATTTTCAGACAGAGGCAATAGAGCTTAAGGAAGAGCTAAACGAATGCCTACAACTTGAGCTTAAGGAGCTACGTCTGCTCAATATCTATGATTTATTTGGATTTACAGAAGAACTTCTTAATCGCTGTCGCTACAGAGTTTTTGGAGAAATCGTTACAGATATAGTTAACGATGTTTGTGAGCTATCTCAATACAATTATATTGCTATTGAATATCTAGCAGGACAATTCGACCAACGTGCTAGCTCGGCTATTGACTGCGTACATCTTTTAGAACCTTCGGCTAAAATTGACATCAAGACAGCTAAGCTAATTTTATTGGACAAAGATTTGGAGCAAAGCGACCTTGAGAGAATTAAAGCTTATTGTATCAATCAGATTGAATGCCAAGAGAAAGACCTTTCTAAGCTAGAACAACAGACATACAATACGCCTAATAAAGTTCGAGTTCTTGATGGATTTAGAGCTATGCTAGCTGATGAGAAGCTAGAGGAAGAAGCTCTAAAGCGACTTGATGACTATTGTAAGGATATGGGACTTGCAATGTCTCCTGAAGACCTTGCAGAGGTTATCTATTATTTCAAGAAAGAAGGGCGAGAGCCTAATGAGACAGAACTTAGAATCCTTGATACCTATTGGAGCGATCACTGTCGCCACACTACTTTTACTTCAGAGCTAGAGCGTATAGATATTGAAGAGTCTTTCATTAAGGAAGATATACAAGCCTCTTTAGAACTTTATCATAAGATGAGAGAGACGCTTAATCGTAGTAAGAAAGCGATTACCCTAATGGATATGGCGACTATTGGGGCAAAATATCTAAGAGATAAGGGGCTATTGGACGATTTGGAAGTTAGTGAAGAAAATAATGCTTGCAGTATTTATGTAGATGTAGACCACAACGGAGCAATAGAGCAATGGCTATTGATGTTCAAGAATGAAACACATAATCATCCGACAGAGATTGAGCCTTATGGAGGAGCAGCAACTTGTCTAGGAGGAGCTATCCGTGACCCATTGTCAGGTCGCTCATACGTCTATCAAGCCTTACGTATCACAGGGGCTAGTCCTAAAATATGTAGTCCAATAAGTGAAACTAGAGCAGGGAAATTGCCACAAAGGATTATATCTAAGAAGTCTGCTACAGGTTATTCTAGTTATGGTAATCAAATCGGACTAGCTACGACGCTTGTCAAAGAAATCTATCACCCTGGTTATGAAGCCAAGAGGTTAGAGCTAGGAGCTGTCGTGGGAGCTGTTCCTGCTCAGCACGTTAGACGAGAAAGCCCACAAGCAGGAGATATTATTTTACTTCTAGGGGGGCGAACAGGTAGAGATGGAGTAGGAGGAGCTACAGGTTCGTCTAAAGAACATACGGAAGACTCTCTACACACTTGTGGCAGTGAAGTCCAAAAAGGAAATCCGCCTGAAGAGAGAAAGATTCAACGTCTCTTTAGAAGAAAAGAAGTAACACAACTGATTAAAAAGTCTAATGACTTTGGTGCAGGAGGTGTCAGCGTTGCGATTGGAGAACTTGCAGATGGGCTTGATATTTATTTGGATCGCATCCCTTGCAAGTATCAAGGTCTCAACGCTACTGAACTTGCAATCTCGGAGTCTCAAGAGAGAATGGCCGTTGTTATTGAGCCAAAAGATAAAGATTTATTCATCTCTTATTGCCAAAAGGAAAATATTGAATGTACTTATGTAGCTGATGTATGTGCTGAAAAAAGGATGAGACTTTTCTTTAATGGAGAGCAAGTCGTAGACCTTTCGAGAGAATTTATCAATAGTTCTGGTGCGAAACATTATGCTCAAGCTTCCATTTCTGAAGTTAAAAATCAAAATCCCTTTAAGCAAAGCAAACTAGAGAACAATATAGAAAATATTAAAGCTTATACCTCTTCATTAGTTCGGGCTTCTCAAAAAGGTTTAGTGGAGATGTTTGATGCTACGATAGGACGCTCTACAGTTTTAATGCCTTTTGGCGGGGACTTACAGCGTAGCCCTAGCCAAGTATCTGTACAAAAACTTCCAACTGAAGGTTATACCGATACTGCAAGTATAATGACTTATGGCTTTGACCCATATCTCTCGGAATGGAGTCCATATCACGGCTCTGCTTATGCTATTATTGATGTTTGTTCTAAGGTCGTTGCCGCAGGAGCTAGATATGATAAACTGAGGTTCTCTTATCAAGAGTATTTCGAAAAGATGACTTCTGACCCTCACACTTGGGGTAAGCCAAGTGCAGCTCTCTTAGGAGCGTTGAAAATGCAAGAAGCACTAGGTTTACCTGCTATTGGAGGAAAGGACTCTATGAGTGGAAGCTTTGAGGAATTAAGTGTACCTCCTAGCCTTGTTGCTTTTGGAATCACAACCGTTAATGCTAATAATGTGATCTCTACGGAGTTCAAGAAAGCAGGAAGTAAGATTTACATTTTTGAGCATAAACCTCTAGCTAACTATATGCCAAATATAGCTCAACTAAAAGAGTTATGGCTTCGTTTAGAAGAAGAGATTGAAAAAGGCACTGTTATCTCAGCTTATGCACTCGGCATAAATGGAGTCTTAGAGGGTGTTCTCAATATGGCTTTTGGTAATCAAAATCGTTTAGGGCTAAGACTTGAGCTAGATGAACAAGAGCTATTTAATAGTGTTACAGGCTCTATAATTGTCGAAGCAACTAATGATTTAGCTGGAGACTTTATTCGTAAGATTGGTTCTGTAACAGACAAACAAGGAATGCTGGAAATCAATCGTAATTATTTCAGCCTTGCAGAGCTTACAAGAGAGAATGACCAAGTATTAAACGAAGTATTTCCTGCCTATGCTCCTCAAGAGAAAAAGCAAGAAGTTTCTATAAATAAGAAAACTAGTCAGAAGCTTTCTTATAAAGGAGATAAGATTGATAAACCTGTTGTCTATATCCCTATATTCCCTGGGACAAACTGTGAGTATGATACAGAGAAGGCATTCCGAGTAGCTGGGGCAAAAGTAATTTCCAAAGTCTTCTGTAACCAAACAGACAAACAGATTCAAGAATCTATACGAAGTATGAAACGTCATATAGATAATGCTCAAATCTTTGTCCTTGCTGGAGGTTTCTCTGCAGGAGATGAGCCTGATGGAAGTGGAAAGTTTATCGCCAATGTCTTAGCACAACCCCAAATTAAAAATGCAGTAGAATCTTTGCTCCAAAGAGGGGGACTTATTTTAGGTATCTGTAATGGCTTCCAAGCTCTGATTAAGTCAGGACTGCTACCTTATGGAAAGATTTCTTCTGTTGATGAAAATGCCCCTACCTTGTTTAGGAATACTTTGAATAGACATATCTCGCAGATAGCGACAACAAAAGTCGTTTCTACTGCTTCTCCTTGGCTATCAAGTTTCAAAGAAGGCGAGACTTATGGAGTCGCAATCAGCCACGGAGAAGGGAAATTTGTCGTTAATGATGAGCTTGCCCAAAGTCTATTTGAGCATCAGCAGGTTGCCTTTCAGTATGTAGATAACCCCAATGGTTCTTCGTTTGCTATTGAAGGTATCATCAGTCCCGATGGACAGATACTTGGTAAAATGGGACATAGTGAACGCTATGAAAAGAACCTATATAAAAACATCTACCAAAATATGGATATGCAGATTTTTGAGAATGCTGTGAATTACTTCAAAAAAGCTTAAGACTATGGTAAAGCCTATAGATTTATTACACGATGGCAAGGCTATTAAGATTTATTCTACCGCTTTAGCCGATGAAATCATTATAGATTTTACAGATGAAATAACTGCTTACGACAAAACTAAGAGAGCTAAGATATATAATAAAGGTCTTTATTGCTGTAGTATATCTTCTATGATATTTGACTATCTCAATAAAGCGGGAGTTAAGACTCATTTTATCAAACAGCTCTCTGAGACGCAGATGCATTGTCTTCGCACAAAGTCTATTCCATTAGAGATTGTCGTGAGAAATGTTATTGCAGGTTCTTTGGCTGAGAACTTAGATGTAGAGGTCGGACATATTCCCACTCAGCCAATCTTTGATATTTGCTATAAATCAGATCACTTGAGAGGTCTCCTTGTCAATGACTATCAACTTCTTGCTCTAGAGATTCTGTCAAAAGAAGCTTTGGATAAGATTTATGAGCTTAGTCAGAAGGTCAATGAATTACTAATTCCTCTATTTGAAAAGGCAGATATTTTACTTGTAGACTACAAGTTAGAATTTGCTTACTTGCCTAATGGAGAGCTTGCTGTTAGAGATTACATCAGTCCTGATAATGCTCGTTTTTGGGATAAAGGGACTAGAGAAAGTCTTGATAAAGATCGTTTTAAGCAAGATAAAGGGAACGTTAGTAAAGCTTATAATCTAGTATACGAACGATTAAAGAAAGTTATCTAATGATAGGTGAAATAAAAGGCTTGAATGAAGAGTGCGGAGTCTTTGCCGTTTGGAACGTAGAGGATGCTGCCGAGCTAACTTATTATGGTCTGCACGCCTTACAACATAGAGGACAAGATGGCTGTGGAATAGTCTCTGTAGATGATAATGCTTATCTGTCTAGAATTAAAGGACTAGGACTTGTAACGGAAGTGTTTAATAATGAAAATCTGTCTGAACTAAAAGGAAAGATGGCTATTGGACACGTAAGGTATGGTACGAATGGGGGGCGTGGAGTTGAGAATGTACAGCCTTTTCTTTTTAGACATAATGCAGGCGACTTTGCTCTTGCTCATAATGGAAACTTGATTAACTCTTCAGAGCTAAGGAAGTATTTAGAAGATAGAGGGAGTTTATTTCAGTCTTCATCTGACTCTGAGATTATTGCTCATCTTATTAAGAAAGAATCAGCAAACAATAAGAAACCTCATATATCTTCTATCCACAAAGCTCTAAATATGATTGAGGGAGCATTCTCTTGCGTCATTATGACTGAAAATAAGATTTATGCGGCAAGAGATAAATATGGTTTTCGTCCCCTTGCTTTAGGTAAAATAGGTAATGGCTATGTCTTAAGTAGTGAAACCTGTGCTTTCTCTGTGGTTGGTGTAGAGTATATAAGAGATATTGAGGCAGGGGAACTTATTTGCATTGATGAGAATGGACTACAATCTATGAAGTATTCAGACTACTATAGAAATGCTATGTGTGCTATGGAGTATGTCTATTTTGCACGCCCAGATAGTGATATAGAGTCTGTTAATGTTCATAGCTATAGAAAAGAATCAGGACGCCTATTATATCAAGAATCTCCTGTAGAAGCTGATATTGTAGTTGGTGTCCCCGACTCTAGTCTATCCGCTGCTATGGGGTATTCAGAAGCAAGTGGCTTACCCTATGAAATGGGACTAGTTAAGAATAGATATATCGGACGCACCTTCATACAGCCCTCACAAGCAATGAGAGAGAAGGGGGTAAGAATGAAGCTTACAGCAGTGAAAAGTATCGTTGAGGGTAAGAGGGTAGTCCTCATAGATGATTCAATCGTAAGAGGGACTACTTCTCTAAGAATTGTACGAATGCTGAGAGAAGCAGGAGCTAAAGAGATACACGTTCGCATTGCTAGTCCAATGATTAAATACCCTTGTTTCTATGGTGTAGATATTTCTACTCGTAGAGAATTACTATGTACAAATAGAAGTCTTGAGGAATCTTGTCAAATGATTGAAGCTGACAGCTTAGCTTTCCTATCTCACGAAGCGACTTACCGCTCGGGTAAAAGGAGCGATTTATGTATGGCTTGTTTCTCAGGAAAATATCCAACTTCTTTATATCAAGACGAAGAACTAATTTAATATCTAATTATATAACTAATATGAGTACGAATTACAAAGCCGCAGGAGTTGACCTTGAAGCGGGCTATGATGTAGTAAGAAGAATTAAGAAACACGTTGCCTCAACCGAAAGGCTTGGTGTAATGGGTAATATCGGTAGTTTCGGGGGAATGTTTGACCTTTCTGCTCTGGATGTCAAAGAACCAATTCTTGTTAGTGGTACAGATGGCGTTGGCACTAAGCTAAAAATAGCCTTTCAGATGAATAAGCACAATACTATTGGTATTGACGCTGTCGCAATGTGTGTCAATGACATTCTTGCACAGGGAGCTGAACCACTCGTGTTTCTTGACTACATTGCTCAAGGGAAGACAAAGCCTGAATTAGTAGAAGAAATTGTATCAGGTATAGCTGAAGGCTGTAGGCAAAGTAACTGTGCTTTAGTTGGAGGAGAGACTGCCGAAATGCCTGATATGTATAGTGATGGAGAATATGATATTGCAGGCTATACGACGGGAGTTGTAGAGAAGTCAAAGCTTATTGACGGCTCTAAGGTTAAAGTGGGAGATGTCCTTATCGGAATCCCTTCTACAGGGGTTCATAGTAATGGTTTTAGTCTTGTGAGAAAAATTATCAAAGACAATCATTTAGACCTTAATAAAGTTTATCCAGAGCTTGAAGGCTCTATCAACACTTTTGGAGATCCTACTAGACAAAGAGAAGATAAAGCTTGCCTTGGAGATGTCCTATTGACGCCAACTCGTATCTACGTCAAACAAGTCCTAGATGTCATATCAAGATGCAAGGTTCACGCTGTATCACATATCACAGGAGGAGGATTTGATGAAAATATCCCAAGAATGTTACACTCAGGTCAAGGAGTGGAGATTTACTCGGATTCTTGGGAGATATTGCCAATCTTCAATTTTTTAGAGAAGTACGGAAAGATTGAGCATAGAGAAATGTTTAGAATCTTCAATATGGGTATCGGTATGATTATAGCTTTAGATGAGTCAGAAGTTACTCTTGCTCTTGAGACACTGAAAGAATATGGAGAAAAAGCAAGTATCATCGGACGAGTTATTGATAAAGAAGGAGTGTTAATTACAAGTAAATAAACATAATGAGAGCATTAATTAGCGTAAGTAATAAGGCAGGTGTTGTAGAGTTTGCTCAAGAACTTAGTAGACTTGGCTGGGAGATTATCTCAACAAGTGGAACTATGAAAATACTCCAAGAGGCTGGAGTAAAAGTAATCTCTGTTAGTGAGATTACAGGTTTTCCTGAGATTTGTGAAGGCAGAGTCAAGACATTACATCCTAAAATCCACGGAGCTCTCCTCGCTTGTCGTGATAATGAATCACATATGACGCAGTTACTAGAGAACGAAATAGAGCTAATAGACCTTGTCTGTGTAAACTTATATCCTTTCAAAGAAACGATAGCAAAAGAGGGTGTTAGCCTTGCTCAAGCGATTGAAAACATTGATATAGGAGGTCCTTCAATGCTTCGTAGTGCTGCCAAGAATTGGAATTCTGTAACAGTCTTAGTCAATCCTGAAGACTATACTACTGTACTTAATGAATTGAAAGCAAATGGACAGACTTCAGATGCAACTAGACTTGAGCTTTCTGCCAAAGCCTATACGCATACTGCAGAATATGACATCGCTATCTCTCAGTATATGAGACAAGAGGCAGGGCTTAAGGAAAAGTTATTTTTAGAATTTGACGAAAAGCAAAGCTTACGATATGGGGAAAACCCTCATCAGAGTGCAAAGTTCTATAGTAGTCCTAAGAGTGTCTCATATTCTCTTGCTAATGCTAAGCAATTAGGAGGGAAAGAACTTTCATACAACAATATCCAAGATGCTAATGCTTGTCTCAATATCATCCGTGAGTTTAGTGAACCTTGTGCTGTAGGACTGAAACATATGAACCCTTGTGGTGTCGGGATAGGGGAAGATATTCTTGAGGCTTGGCAGAAGGCATACGAAGGAGACAAAGTCAGTATATTTGGCGGTATTGTCGCTCTTAATAGAGAAGTAAACCTAGAAGTGGCTCAACAGCTAAAGCCAATATTTTTGGAGATTATTATGGCTCCGTCTTTCTCTGAAGAGGCTCTTGAACTGCTTACGACAAAAAAGAATCTTAGACTTCTAGAGGTCAAAATGGATAATGCCAAAGAAGTACAACAGCAATACATCTCGGTAAATGGAGGCTTATTAGTTCAGAACTTAGATTTAGAGACTGCCGTCATTACTGAAGATATGTGCGTAACGAAGCAAAAGCCTAGTCAAGAGCAATTACAAGCTTTAAGTTTTGCGTGGCGAGTCGTTAAGCACGTTAAGTCTAATGCTATTGTCGTAACAGATAATCAGATGACTTATGGTATCGGTGCGGGGCAAATGAATCGTATCGGTTCGGCTAGAATAGCTTTAGAACAAGCCAAAGCAAGTCTTGGCAATACCGAAGGCTTGGTTCTTGCTTCTGACGGATTCTTCCCTTTTGATGACAATGTTGAGCTAGCTAATCAGTATGGTATCAAGGCGATTATTCAACCTGGAGGCTCTATCAAAGATGAAGACTCTATTCGTAAGGCGGACGAGTATGGTATCACAATGTTATTTGTAGGTCAAAGACATTTCAAACACTAATCAAAGATGAAAGCAGTAAATAATATCCTTATTGTTGGTAGTGGGGGACGAGAACACGCTCTTGTGTTGGCTCTTGCTAAGAGTCAATACGTAAAAAAGATATTCGTAGCATTGGGGAATATCGGGATTGCAGAAAGTTCAGAAAAAGTGGAACTTGTGCCAATCAAAGAGACTGAGCTTGATAGGCTTCTTTCCTTTGCCCTAAAGCATAAAATAGACTTAACTATCGTTGGTCCTGAAGTGCCTTTAGCTATGGGGATTGTAGACTTGTTTAGCTCAAGAGATTTGCTAATCTTTGGTCCTAGCAAAGCTGCTGCACAGATAGAGGTCAGCAAAGACTTTGCCAAACAGATTATGCTAGAGGCTAATGTCCCTACTGCGGGATATAAGTCCTTTACAGACTATGATGAAGCTCTTGACTATATCCAAGACAAGAGCCTACCTGTAGTCATTAAATATGACGGACTTGCTGCAGGAAAGGGAGTTGTCATCGCAGAGAGCAAAGAAGAAGCTCAGCAGACATTACAAGCTATGCTCTCAGAGGATAAGTACGACGAGCCTAAGGTTGTTATTGAAGAGTTTCTTATCGGAGAAGAATTTTCTCTTTTTGCATTTGTTAGAGGGGAAGAAGTCTTCCCTATGTCTGCAGCTAAAGACCATAAAAGAGTCTTTGACAATGATGAAGGCCCTAACACGGGAGGTATGGGAGCTTATAGTCCCGTTCCATTTGTAACACGAGAAGATGAGGACTTCGTCAGAGAGCAAGTATTGAAACCTGTTGCTAAAGCTTTAGTCCAAAAAGGCTGTGCTTTTAATGGTTTACTCTATGCGGGACTTATCAAGACGGCTCAAGGGATTAAAGTCATTGAGTTTAATTGTCGCTTTGGAGACCCTGAAACAGAGGTCTTGCTCCCTAGACTTCAGACAGATTTATTTGAGATTTGCTATGCGATTGCACAAGGGAATAGTAAGAATAAGCTTGAGCTTGCTCCTGTTCCTGAATTGCTTTGGAGTAAAATGTTCTCTATAGGTTTTGTTCTTGCCTCAAAGGGTTATCCAGGAGATTACACAAAAGGCAAGCCCATACAAGGCTTAAACTTAGAGCAAGAGAACTTATACGCTTGTCATATGGGGACAGCTCGCAATCAAGAGGGACTATTATGTTCCTCAGGAGGAAGGGTATTGATGATTTATGCACTAGATGAAGACCCTCAGATTGCTAGAAATAAAGCTCTCTCGTGCATTGAAGAAATCAAAGGAGATGACTTTCACTTTCGCAGGGATATAGGACTTAATTTATAGAACTAGTCTTTTATGAGGAATAAAATTAACAGACGATGCTTAGTATAGGAAATCCTTTTAGTAAATCGGCAAAGAAAGCTTTGCTCTGTGGTTCAGGTGAGCTCGGCAAAGAGGTCGCTATTGAATTAGTCCGCTTAGGTATAGAGGTCATCGCTATTGATAGATATGAGAATGCTCCTGCGATGCTTGTAGCTCAACGTTCCTACGTTTTATCAATGTTAGATAAAGAAGCTCTTAGGGCAATTATCTTAAAAGAAAAGCCTGACTACATAATCCCCGAAGTGGAGGCGATTGCAACTGAATTGCTTCTGGAATTAGAGAATGAAGGTTATAATATCATTCCTAACGCCAAGGCTGTGGCTATGACGATGAATCGTGAGGAGATTAGAAGATTAGCCTCTGAAGTTTGCAAAGTTAGGACGTCAAACTATTGTTTCGCGTCTAGTCTTGAGGAATTGCAAGAGGCTTGTCAGAAAATTCAATTCCCTTGTGTCGTAAAGCCTATTATGAGCTCTTCAGGTAAAGGGCAGACTTATCTTAAAAAAGAAGAAGACATCAGTTCTGCGTGGGACTATGCTTGTCAAGGATGCAGAGGTAAGAGCCAAAGAGTAATCGTAGAAGGCTTTGTGGACTTTGACTTTGAGATAACTCTTTTGACCGTAAGAGCTATCAATGGAGTTAAGATTTTAGCCCCAATCGGACACCGACAAGAGCAGGGAGACTACCGTGAGTCTTGGCAACCACAAGAGATGAGTAGTATTGCCTTAGCTAAAGCGAAAGAAATTGCACTGAAGATAACTCAAGAGCTTGGAGGCTATGGCTTATACGGAGTGGAGCTATTTATCAAAGGAGATGAAGTTATCTTTAATGAAGTATCTCCACGACCTCACGACACAGGAATGGTTACGATGATTTCTCAAAACTTATCTGAGTTTGCTCTTCATACAAGGGCTTTATTGGGGCTACCAATTCCAGAAGTAGAATTACTTTCGCCGAGTGCTTCTAAGGCTATCGTTGTAGAAGGGAATACGGCAGAGTATTCGCTTGGGAATCTTGAGCAAGTTTTGGAAGACGGACTTGACTTTCGTTTCTTTGGCAAACCTGAGATTAGAGGGCAACGTCGAGTTGGCGTTCTCTTGGCAAAAGGGGAAGACTGCAAATCTGCTTTAGAAAAGGTAAACACCGCCTATGATAAGTTAGCAATCAAATTGCACTAAATCATATTCTTCTCCGACGAGCATATAAACGAGGGCATAGCATTTGCTACGCCTTCGTTTTTTCGTCCATTTAGAGCTTTCATCTATCACTTCACAAGCAATACTACTTATCATTTAGAAGAAACAGACGTCTCTTTCATAATTATAATATATACTATATCAAATTATAATATATATTCTAGCAGATTATAATATATACTCTAGTGAATTATAATATATATTATTGAAAGAAAACTGATAACTGTTCGCTATACGTAGCTTATCTAATTCAAAATGATTAAGCCCTAAATGGTCTTTTTGCTTATTCTGTCCCTTCTTTATGATAATTTATTCACTCCTCATTAAGAGGTTTCTACCTTTATAAAAGAAGCACTTAGATTATAAAATATCTTATATTTGTTTCACGACTAAAAAAACATTAACTTTGTGGTGCTTTTAAGAAAGCTGTAGAACTTTTAATGTTTCGGCTCTTTTAATTTTGTCTTTGGGCAAGAAAAAGCATTTAGAATTTTCTAATAGTTATAACTAAAATAGATAAGTAAATGGTAAATTACAAAGAACTTGGTTTGGTAAATACTCGTGAGATGTTTGCCAAAGCTGTTGAAGGAGGTTATGCAATTCCTGCATTTAACTTTAACAATATGGAGCAACTTCAAGCAATCGTTTCTGCTGCTGTTGCAACTAACTCTCCTGTTATTCTTCAAGTATCAAGCGGTGCTAGAAAGTATGCGAATCAAACTTTGCTTCGTTATATGGCACAAGGTGCTGTTGAGTACGCTAAGGAACTTGGCTGTCCTAACCCTCAAATCGCACTTCACCTAGACCACGGTGATAGCTTTGAACTATGTCAGAGCTGTATCGAAATGGGCTTCTCTTCTGTGATGATTGACGGTTCTCACTTGCCTTATGATGAGAACGTTGCTCTTACTAAGAAGGTTGTAGAATACGCTCACCAATATGATGTAACAGTAGAAGGTGAACTAGGTGTACTTGCAGGTGTAGAAGATGACGTTTGTGCAGAGCATCACACTTACACAGAACCAGACGAAGTGGTAGATTTCCTTACTAAGACAGGTGTAGATTCACTTGCAATCTCTATCGGTACTTCACACGGTGCTAATAAGTTTACTCCAGAGCAATGCGAACGTGATGAGAATGGTATTCTTGTTCCTCCTCCATTGCGTTTTGATATTCTTGAAGAAATCGAAAAGCGTGCTCCAGGTTTCCCAATCGTTCTTCACGGTTCTTCTTCAGTTCCACAGGACGAAGTTGCTACAATCAACAAGTATGGCGGTGCATTGAAAGATGCTATCGGTATCCCAGAAGAGCAATTACGTCGTGCTAGTAAGAGTGCTGTATGTAAGATTAACATCGATTCAGACGGTCGTCTAGCTATGACAGCTGCTGTTCGTGAAGTCTTCGCTACTAAGCCTGCTGAATTTGACCCACGTAAGTATCTTGGACCAGCTCGTGATTCATTGAAGAAGCTTTATATGCACAAGATTGAGAACGTTCTAGGTTCTAAGGATCGTATCTAATCAGATAAGTTTCATAATAACTAATATGAGGGTGTGTCGTTTCGGCACGCCCTCTTTTTTTGATAAAACAAAATCTTTGCATTGCTTGATTATCAAAGGTTTAATAAAAGGGTCTGCGACCTTTCCGATTTGTGATGTTTGGCTTAATTCAGAAAGGTTCTGTGAACACTCAAAAAAGTTTCTGGGAAAACTTTTTCAACTTACACGGAAAACTTTTGAAAGTTTCTGGGAAGAAATTTTTAACAAATCTAAGTCCACTATAAGTCTTTGATAAGTAAAGGGTTAAAAACAGGAGAGGCGTCTATGGATTTCATTGAAAAAAACGTACCTTTGTGGAAGGAATTTTACTCTATAAAACTAAATATAATGAAAGCAGTAACAGAGACTTCTTTTCAATTCCCAAAGCAAAACTCAAAGTATGTAGGTAAAGTGCGTGATGTGTATTACATTGATGATAATTACCTCGTAATGTTTGCCTCTGACCGCATCTCAGCTTTTGATGTCGTCCTACCTAAAGGAATTCCTTATAAAGGGCAAATCTTAAATCAAATTGCAGCTAAATTCTTAGACCAAACCGCAGATATAATCCCGAATTGGAAGCTTTCTACTCCAAGTCCTTCGGCGACTATTGGGCTATTGTGTGAGCCATTTAAGGTTGAAATGGTCATTCGTGGTTATCTTTCGGGACACGCTTGGCGAGAATATGCTTCGGGGAAGCGTGAGATTTGTGGCGTTAGTCTTCCTGACGGCTTGGTGAAAAATCAGAGATTGCCCGAAGCGATTATTACGCCCACGACTAAAGCAAATGAAGGGCACGATATGGACATTAGCAGGACTGAGATTATAGCACAAGGGATTGTTTCGGAAGAGGACTACAAACAGCTTGAGGACTATACTCAAGCTTTATATGCTCGTGGTACTGAGCTTGCCTCAAAGCAAGGACTTATCTTGGTAGATACTAAGTATGAATTTGGCAAGCGAGACGGGACAATCTATTTAATGGATGAGATTCACACGCCTGACTCTTCTCGTTATTTCTATGAAGAAGGATATGATGAGCTAGTTAAAGCAGGGAAAGACCCTAAGCAGTTGTCTAAAGAATTTGTCAGAGAATGGCTGATGAACAATGGTTTCTCGGGACAAGAGGGAGAAGAAGTTCCACTAATGACAGACGAAATCATTCAGCATATATCAGCTCGCTATATAGAATTGTACGAGCAAATCTTAGGAGAAAAGTTTCAGCCACTTGACCTTTCGGAAGAAGAGACTGAAATAAAAATTACAGAAGCTCTTACCAAACTTTCAAAGCTCATTTAGATACTCAACTTTCAAAGGAATTTTTTCTCACTTTATCTCGTTCTGAGATTGTTAAAGGTCTTGAGGAGAAGAATAGACTAAATTATTTAAGTAAGCGATAAGATTTTTCTTATCGCTTACTTTTTTATATGCTTTCGTTGCCATATCGTTGTGCCACTAGTTGCGTTCTCGTTTTAATATAGATAAATGCTTATCAGTTTTCTTCGGAGCAGTTATCAGTTTTCTTTCAATAATATATATTATAACTTACTAGAATATATATTATAATTTACTAGAATATATATTATAATTTACTAGAATATATATTATAATCATAAAAGAGACGTCTGTTTCTTCTAAATGATAAGTAGTATTGCTTGTGAAGTGATAGATGAAAGCTCTAAATGGACGAAACAAAATACCCAAATTAGCCTTGGGAAAGATTAACTTGGGTAATTAGAGTAGGGGAGTTGAGCGGAGTAATTTGGCTAGATTAGCCTTAAGTTTTTTGTTGGGCTTCAAGCTTTTTCATTAGACGCTGAAACTCATCACGCAGGCGAGCAGCTTCAATAAAGTCTAATGCTTCGGCTGATTGATACATTTTGGCTTTTGTTTCCTCTGCAAGAGCTTTTAGTTCTTCGGTAGAAAGTTGAGCTATAGTTTTACTTTGCTTGTCCGTCTCTTTGCTTGCCGATTGCTTGCCTTTTCCAGACTTTGAAGCGTTTTTGCCTTGGAAGGCTGAAGTAGAATGCTTAATAATTGGCTGAGGTGTAATGCCGTTTGCCTCGTTATAAGCCATTTGCTTTGCTCGTCGGCGTTTGGTCTCATCTATCGTCAGACGCATACTCTCGGTGATTTTATCTCCATAGAAAATAACTCTACCATTGATATTACGAGCAGCACGACCTGCCGTTTGCGTGAGCGAACGATGAGAACGAAGAAAGCCCTCTTTGTCCGCATCAAGAACGGCAACGAGTGCTACCTCGGGCAAGTCCAAACCTTCACGAAGTAAATTGACACCAATCAAGACATCGTAAATGCCTTGTCTTAGGTCTTCCATTATCTGCACCCTGTCGAGCGTGTCCACATCACTATGAATGTAAGCACAAGCTATCTGATGACGGAGCAGATATTCCGACAGTTCTTCCGCCATACGCTTTGTGAGGGTCGTAACTAAGACGCGTTCATCTTTGCTGATAGCTTGATGAATCTCTTCCTCAAGGTCATCAACTTGATGCTCTGTAGGGCGAACTTCTATGATTGGGTCTAGCAAACCTGTTGGACGAATGAGTTGCTCTACAAGAATACCTTCACTTTTCTCAAGTTCGTATTCGGCAGGCGTAGCACTTATGTATAAAGTCTTAGGCGTAAGCGTGGTAAACTCTTCAAAAGTTAAAGGTCTATTATCTAGGGCTGAAGGCAGGCGAAAACCATACTCAACAAGGTTCGTTTTTCTGGCTCTGTCGCCTCCGTACATTGCCTTTATTTGAGGAATTGTTACGTGGCTCTCATCAATAACCAAGAGGAAGTCCTTGGGGAAGTAGTCAAAGAGACAAAAGGGGCGTTCGCCTGCCTCTCTGCCGTCAAAGTAACGAGAGTAATTCTCAATGCCTGAGCAATAACCAAGCTCTTTAATCATCTCTACGTCATAGCTAATT
>PDWI01000748.1_pt1 | contig 52625 bp, 47 predicted proteins | sample 1430891 | NCBI WGS metagenome assembly PDWI01 (sample SAMN01162508, study PRJNA174530) | Oral metagenome, whole genome shotgun sequencing project. | biome: Marine environment; feature: Marine mammal; material: Swab sample of the gingival sulcus; isolation source: swab sample of gingival sulcus... | reverse complement strand
GTTTTGAGATCTAACAGCTAGTTCATCTTGATCTTCTCTTGTAACTGAATATTTTTCAGCAACATTTTCTGCAGTTATTCCCATATGATAATCTCCATAAACATCCCAAAGACCGTCTTTAATCATATGGTCTATCATAGGCTTATCACCCATTCTTGCACCATATCTAGCTGTTGGAACAAGATAAGGAGCCATACTCATATTTTCAGTTCCGCCTACTAAAAGAACATCTGCTCCGCCTGAAGCTATAACCTGAGCACCGAGACTTACACTTCTAAGTCCAGAACCACATATTATATTGATTGTCATAGCCGGTTTTTCAACAGGAATTCCAGATCCTAAAGCAATTTGTCTTGCTATACCTTGTCCATGTCCCGCACTTAGAACATTTCCTATGTATATTTCATCAATATCTTCTGGCTTAATTCCCGCTTTTGAAATTGCTTCTTTTGCTGCAGTTACTCCCAAATCCTTTGCACTTACATTTTTAAAAGCTCCTCCAAAAGAACCGATAGCTGTTCTAACAGCAGACGCGATAATAACTTCTTTCATACATTACCTCCAACTATTTTATTTTCTCACAAAAATAATATAATATAAGACGTTAATTAGCAAGTTATTTTTCTATTAATTAATTAAATTTCATATTTAATTAATAAAAAAAAGAAGTCTATCGACTTCTTATATGGTACCAGCGATGGGACTCGAACCCATACACCCTTTCGGATAACAGATTTTGAGTCTGTCGCGTCTGCCAATTCCGCCACGCTGGCACTGCCTAACTAGTTTACCAAAATTTATCTCATCACGCAAGTACTACTCAATAGGTCTTGACATTTCAAGTATAGCTTCAGACTCAAATACTTCTTTATTTCTATAGTACTTAATCATTATCGAATCTCCGGGCTTTCTAGATCTAACCTCGTTTCCAAGTATGTCACCATTTAAAGTCTGAACTCCATCAACAGACAAAATGATGTCTCCTTTTCTTAGCCCCGCTATATTTGCCGGTGATCCAGGCTCTACATAAGATACATATACACCTTTTGGTATATCGTAGTATTCTGCAACCTCAAAATTAATATTGCTCGTATAAACCCCTAGATATGTCTTAGGTAAATACCCATTGGCAAGAATCGCATCAGCAATTTCTTTTGCTGCATTTATAGGTATTGCAAAGCCAACACCTTCAACACTTGTATCTGCTATTTTTACGGTATTAATTCCAATGACTTCAGCATCAGAATTGACAAGTGCTCCTCCACTATTTCCAGGGTTTATCGCAGCATCAGTTTGTATTAAGGAATACGCAAATTTACTTCTATTATCAACCGTTCTTCCCGTAGCGCTTACTATACCTTTCGTAATAGAATGTCCGTATCCCAGAGCATTTCCAACAGGCATTACTGTTTCACCTATTTGTATCTCTTCAGAGTTCGCAAGCTTTGCAACTTTGAGTTCCGATATATCTGTCATATTAGCTTTATCCACTCTTATAACACCTATATCTGTATCTATGTCTCCGCCAACGCTCTCTCCCTCTACCATTGTTCCATCTTCGTGTTTTACCATAATTCTGGTGGTAGAAGTATCAGTATTTGATTCTAGCACATGGTCATTTGTTATTATGTACATGTACTTATCATCTTCTTTGTAGACAACACCTGAACCCGATCTCATAACTTGATACTCGGCTCCAATAGTTACCATATCTTCTATTACAATAGATACAACTGAATTCTTAACTTCACTAAAAATATAACTGACTTCGTCTATATGTTCTGTCTTATTTTTATCATCAGATGATGTAATTGCTTTAGCTGTTTCTTCTTTTATATCATTTTTATCTTGCAAATAATAATTTCCCACTACATAACCAAATGTAGCTCCAATCAAAGCACATCCAACTAAAAATAATATAGCCAAAAGTAAAGCTTTCTTCAAAAAAACACCTCCTAATCTATATATTCAATATCAATATTCTCAAGTCTTTTCTTAAAGCTCTTTCTAAATAATTTTAAATATTCTTCCCTTAATTTTTTTTGTTCAATTTCTTCTTCTTTTGTCAAACCAACTGTTTTTTTCTTTTTTGCAAGTGCATTAATTTTACCAAGCAATTCCTCGTTCATTCTCTTCTCCTAACATGTTATAACAAATTATTCTCTTTTATAAAATCGTTCATATCATCTTTAATTTCAGCACTGAAAACCATGCTCTCATATGTCACAGGATGATATATTTCCATATCTTTACAATGCAACATAAGCCTAACACAATCATTGTCTGAATATAAATTATCGCCCACAATAGGCGAACCAATAGACCCTAAGTGAACTCTTATCTGGTGGGTTCTTCCAGTCTTTGGAAGACACTCAACTAGTGAATAAGTATTCGAAGAAGCAAGTTTTTTAAACTCTGTTAATGAACTCTTACCGTCCTCTCCTAATACTCTCTTTATTCCGTCTTCACCAAGAGAAATCTTCCCACTTACCGTAAATTCATCCTGTGTATTTCCTTCTACAATTGCTAAGTATTTCTTAGATATCCTTCCCCTTATAAACTGTTCAAATATTCTCTGATGAGAATATTTGCACTTAGCTAAGATAACGACACCACTGGTATCCCTATCAAGCCTGTTTACGATTCTAATCTTGTAGTTCTCTCTTCTTTTTCTCTGATAATCAGCTACGCCTTCTAATAGAGTTGGATTCTTTGTGCCTTTTGTTGGATGAACGGTTACAAATGGATCTTTATTGACTACAATGATCCAGTCATCTTCATATAGTATATCAAGTGGTATTTCTTTTGGTTCAAATGTATTTTTTTCATATAAAAAATTTACAATTACCTTATCTTCTTTTTTAAGATCATAGTTCATATGTCGAAATTTGCCGTTTACCAAAATGGCTTTATTCTTTTTTAACTGAACGATCCCTTTTGAAGAAATACCCCATTTACTTTTCAAATAGTCTTTGAGTTTTTTGCTTTCTTTTACAGTGCTGCTTAATACTCTCAATTTCCTCTATACTCACCAATTATTTCTTTTATCGCTATGATTAAACAGTCTACATTTTCTCTTGTAATTCCGTTATGCATAACAATCCTGTACTCTCCAAACTCCTGAGGATTAATTAGAATATCTCTCTTTGCGAGTTCTTCTTCTAATTCCAAATCAAGAGAGGATTTGAAAAATATCATATTTATATCACATCTATCCCATTCTATTTCTATTTCTTCTATTTCATCTGCTAAAAGAGCAAAGTAATTAGCGTTGTCATGGTCTTCATACAGTCTTTTCGTCATCTTCTCAAGAGAAACGATTCCACATGCTGCAAGAACTCCAGCTTGTCTGAGAGCACCACCCATTTTTTTTCGGTTTCTCCTCGCCTTTTTAATAAAGTCCTTATCTCCTAAGAGAATGGAACCAACAGGTGAACATAGTCCTTTTGAAAGACACATAGAAACACTGTCTGCGTACTTTGCAATTTCCTTAACATCTTCTCCCAAAAAAGTGGCTGCGTTGAAAATTCTAGCACCGTCTAGATGGACACTCACATCTCTACTATTAGCAAATTCATAAACCTCTTTCATATGTAGTAGATCAATAACTTTTCCATTGCCATGAGCATTTTCTAGGCATATAAGTGAAGTCACCGGATGATGAATATCGTCTTCTCTGTAAAGCCTCTTCAGTTCATTTAAATCATAATCACCTATATAACTTCTAGCAGCTCTTAGATTAACACCACTTAAAAGTCCAGCAGCACCAGCCTCATGGAGTAAAATATGAGAATCTTCAAGAACTATCACTTCATCTCCCCTTCTAGTATGAGTCATAATTGCTAACTGATTTGAAAATGTTCCACTCGGAACAAAAAGTGCTGCATCCTTTCCAAGCAAATCGGCTGCTAATTTCTCAAGCTCATTTACTGTAGGGTCATCACCATATACATCATCTCCAACTTCAGCTTCAAACATAGCTTTTCTCATCTCTTCTGTAGGTTTGGTAACTGTGTCAGATCTAAAATCCATCATAATATTCCTCCTTATATATACCTAAATTACATTGTATGCTATAATAAATACGGAGGCGATAATGAATAATCCCGTATTAAATAAGATAATGATTTACATAATATTGGCTCTTGGACTGGTATTAATGTTTTACGTTGGTATATTTGTTTTAGGACTAATAATGCCATTTTTAATCGGTCTTATAATAGCAGTAATTGCAAATCCAATAGTTAAAATATTAAAAAACAAAATCAGAATACCTAAAGAACTATCATCACTTTTAGGTATTTTAGTCGTTTATTCTTTGCTTGTGCTAATTATATACCTTTTATATATTTTAATAAAGGGACAATATTTTAATCTAACAAATATACTTAAAAACATATATGATAACTTTATTATAATGTCAAAAAACTTTTATAATACTTTAAAAACTTCTTACCCAAATCTGATTAAGGATAACTTCGAAACATTCTCATCAAAACTGATACCGAATGCAAGCTCACTAATACTGGGCAGAAGTTCAAACTTAAGCCTATACATCCTAAGTTTTGCTAAAGGAATTCCTTCAACAATAATATTTGTTGTAATAACCATTCTATCTTCCTTCTATATAAGTGTAGAATACGACAGAACAAGGCTCTGGATAAGACAACAAATTAATAAAAGTAATTGGTCTGAAAATACCTTCGTTAGCGTAACAAAATCAGCAAAAAAAGGCCTAGCATCTTGGTTTAAAGCACAAATGATAATGGTTGTAATTGTAAGTATCGTTGCCTCAATAGTGTTCGGATTTCTTGGATTTAAATACTTTTATGTAATAGCTATTGCTTTAGCTATTTTTGATGCTCTTCCTATATTTGGTTCCGGTGCAGTGTTATGGCCTATGGCTGTATATCACTTGGTATATCAAAATTATACTGTAGCTTTAGCACTTATACTTCTCTACATTGCAGTTATAGCCATAAGACAATATGTAGAACCAAAGTTTATCGGAAAACAAATAGGAATCAATCCACTCATAACGCTTTTTGCTATCTACGTTGGCTTTAGAATTATGGGTATTATAGGAATCTTAATTTCAATATTTGTACTTATTATAATTTCTGGTATAATAAACGGAAAAAGAAATATGAAAGAACAGGAAGCCCAGTGAAAATAAGAGATCTTTTTAATAAAAATAATCTGTTAGAAAAAGAGCCCTGGAAGGGCATTTTTCTTTTTGCAATTCCTTTAATAATAGGAAATTTTGCGCAACAATCATATAATGCAGCAGATGCTATGGTAGTAGGAAATTATATAGGTGATAATGCATTATCATCGATAGGAGCTAGTACATCTATTCTCTTCTTCCTAAGGATACTATTCGTAGGTATCGCTTCTGGTGTTTCAATTATGGTATCTCAATACTTTGGCGCAAAGACTCGAGAAGACTTATCGTACACTATAGGAAACTGTATCACACTAACGGCAATTGCTTCTGTAATACTAATGCTCTCAGCATCTTTTCTCCCGATACTACTACTTCGTGCGATCAATGTACCTGAACACCTTATTCCTGACGCTAAACTTTATCTGCAAATTTTAATGATAGCTAGCCCGTTCATTGCATACTATAATATTTTAGCTGGAATACTAAGAGGTCTTGGCGACTCATTAAGTGCACTGATATACGTTATAATAACTTCCGTAATAAATGTCATACTCGATATCATTTTTGTGAAATATTTTAATCTGGGCATTGCAGGAGTTGGATACGCCACCGGAATTGCTCAGGGAATATCTGCGGTACTATGCTATCTAAAAATTAACAAGATGAAAGATGTTTTTCGCATCAAAAGAAAACATTATAAATTTAGCGCCAAATATGCAAAACAAATATCGAAACTCGGCATCCCTTCGGGTTTTCTGCAAGCAATACTGTCATTTTCAAATATACTAGTTCAGGCTCTGTCGAACAGATTCGGCGATGTATTCATTGCTGCAAATCTGATAACAATGAGAGTAGATGGATTTGCTATACTCACTAACATTTCATTAGGAACAGCAATGATTACCTTCACAGGGCAAAACATAGGTGCTGGCAGGTGGGATAGAGTCGAAAAGGGCAAAAAACATGGTATAATAATAGCTCTTATCACTTCACTTTGTCTGACAGTACTAGTAATAGTTTTTGGTAAGATCCTTATGAGACTGTTCACAAAAAACGAAGAGATAATAGATACCGCAATGTCGCTTTTATACATAATCGCTTCTGGATTTGTTATTTTTGGAACATTCCAAGTTCTCTTCGGGATAATGAGAGGCGGAGGAGATACTGTTACTCCTATGTGGATTGTTCTGTTCACTACCCTTTTATTTAGAATGCCTGTTTCTTACTTAATCGCTTATCTTACAAAGAGTCCACTTCACCCAAATGGACATCCAACATCGACCTACTGGAGTCTTGTGATATCCTGGGTGCTTACGATATTCATTACCTTCTATTTCTTTAAGAAGGGAAAATGGAGAGAAAAATCAATAATAAATAGATATTATGATAATGATGACGAAAAAAAATAAAGGATGGCAAACCATCCTTTATATATTTTTTTACTGTCTAAGGTAACGTAACTGCATTATCTATGGCTTCTTGAGGTATTTCAATTTTATCTTTTTCATTTAAACCATAGAATTCTATTTTTGTTTCGATTTCCTTATCTCCACTCCCTGCAACTAAAACTATTTCTTTGTACTCAAAACTTTCTTTATCTATAACATATTTAAAAGACTCAATCCCAGCTTTTTCCAATTTGTCTGAACTTATTAAATTGATAAGATCAATAAAACTATAAGGTAATTCTGCTAAGCCGTTTGGTTCTATTGATAGAACATAATTGTCCCCTTCGCTTTCTAATTTCATAAGTTTTATAGCTTCTTCATCTATAATTATCCCTTCTCCAATATCAGAAAAATCTAACTGTTTGAAGTCTTTTATCGCATCTTCATTCTCTGTATATACCCACGTGTCTCCAAACATAGGACTACTGAAATAAGCTTTCTTGTCACCGTAATAGAGTTCCATTTCCAAATCTGGTGACTTTATAATTGCTTTAACTTCTTCTTTTGGAACAACGAAGTACATATCAATTAATCCGTCTTTATCCTCATTATCTACCTCGACTTTAAAACCTAAAGACTTAACAGAAGAATACTTTTCATTAACCTTAGCAGCCAATTCTTCTTTTGTAATATCCGCTTCTGATTTTTTACCACCACCGCAACTAATAGTTAATAGTGATAGTGATATTATAAGAATAAATATCATTACTTTTTTCATAAACTAACTCTCCTTTTACTATTATTCGTCTACAATGATAACATAAAAACACTTTTTTTTAAATGCGATTTACAGATCAAATATCTTTACATTAAAAATCTCTTTATATAATAAATTTATAAAAAGAGATTTATTTAATCAATATTGCTTATTTAGAAAGAAACTATGATACCCCTATCATTTACATATAGGGTGCATATGCAGGAGCCGTCAACGATATGTACCGCTCTAGGTGCATATTTCTCTATAATTCTTGCCTTCAAGCTCTTAGCTCTCTCTAAATTACCTGCGTGATAAATAGCAACGTCTCTGCTATTTAAATTTTTAGTTAAAGTTCCTATTGTATCAACTAGCTTTTCAAAAGCTTTTGTTTTTCCCCTAGCTTTTTTAAGCATTACTATTTCTGCATTTTCTTCTCCCATAAGAGGAGTTATCTTGAGAGCCTGAGCAACCTTAGCTTTTATATTAGACAGTCTTCCTGCTTTTCTAAGGTTCTCAAGAGAAAGAGAAACAAAAAGAGTGTTTTGAGAGGCAATGTATTTCGCCACCTTGCTCCTGATATCTTCAAAATCTAATCCCTTAAGTATCAAATCCTTCAACATGAGGAAAATAAGAGTTGGTGAAGGTCCAGCACTTCTTGAATCAAATACATGTATTTTTTTATCACTTCCGTATTCTTCTTCATACATCTTCTTAGCAACCATAGCGCTATTGTAAGAGCCGCTGAGTTTTGAAGTGATAGTAATTACAAATACATCACCTTCGCACATGTACTCATTTAAATAGTCATTAGGGGAAGGGCATGAAGATTGGAACTTCTTACTCTTCTTCATAGACTCAGTAAATGCTTTTATATCAACATCCTCTGTATCTACCCATGTTTCACTGTCAAAATTTATTGAGAAAGGAATGATTTTTAGATCAACTCCCTCTCTCATACTTTCAGTTATCGTTAGAGAACTATCTGCTATAATTTTCATAAATATTTATCCTTTACTAATATGCTCAAGCATATCTTTTGTCATCTTATCAAGATCAAATCTCGGTTTAAAGTCCCACTGCTCTTTAGCTGCACTAGAATCTATACTATTTGGCCAACTATCAGCAATCGCCTGTCTAACGGGATCAACATCAAATTCAATTTCAAATTCAGGTATGTACTTCCTGATACTATCAGCTATCATTATAGGATCAACACTCATAGAAGTTACATTAAATGCATTTCTATCTATCAGTTTTGAAGGATCAGCTTCTAAAAGATTGATTATGCTGTCGATAGCATCCGGCATATACATCATATCCATAAACGTTCCCTTATCTATGTATGAAGTATACTTTTTATTTTTAAGTGCCTCATAGTATATATGAACTGCATAATCCGTAGTTCCTCCTCCTGGAAGTTGATTATACGATATCAGTCCTGGAAATCTTACTCCCCTCGTATCAACTCCAAATTTATGGAAATAATAATCACAGATTAGCTCTCCAGCTACTTTAGAAACCCCATATATCGTTGTTGGTCTCTGTATGGTAACTTGAGGTGTATTGTCTAGTGGTGTGCTAGGTCCAAAAGCAGCTATCGAACTAGGTGTGAATACTTTTTGACCAAGCTCTCTAGCTACTTCAAGAGTATTTACTACTCCATTTAAATTTATTTTCCATAAGAGCATAGGTTTCTGTTCACCCACTGCAGACAAAACTGCAGCAAGATTTATCACTGTGTCTATATTGTGTTTTTTGGATATTTCATAAATTCTCTTATCATCTGTAACATCAACAATTTCGTAAAGTGCATCTATCTTTAAGTCTTCTTTTGGTCTCCTACCCGACGCAACAACATTGTTAAAACCATAGAGTTCCTGTAACCTAACTACCAAATCCGTACCAATTTGTCCCATAGATCCAATTACTAAAATTTTCTTCACAGTAAATACCTCCTGTTACATATCTGCATTTCTAGGCGTTCTAGGATAGGCAATTACATCTCGTATATTCGCCATTCCCGTTATGTATAACACCGCTCTCTCGAGACCAAGTCCAAAACCTGAGTGTACAGAACTACCAAATCTTCTAAGATCCAGATACCACTGATAATCTTCCTGCTTAAGATTCTTTTCCTTTATAGCGCTCAAAAGTTTATCATAATCATCTTCTCTCTGAGATCCTCCAATTAATTCTCCAACATATGGAACAATTAAATCGACAGCTCTTACCGTCTTTCCATCATCATTTTGCTTCATATAGAAGGACTTTATATCCTTTGGATAATCCGTGATAAAAACCGGTTTTCCGAAATGCTTTCCAGCTAAATATTTCTCGTGTTCTGTCTGAATATCCATTCCCCAGAATACGTCATATTCAAATTTTTCATTGCTCTTTTCAAGGATATCAATTGCCTCAGTATAACTAACCTTAGCAAAGTCAGAACTTACTAGTTCATTAAGTCTTTTTAATAGGGTTTTATCAAAAAATGAGTTGAAGAATTTGAGCTCATCTTTTGCATTCTCAAGACAGTAGTTTACAACATATTTGATCATCTTCTCCATTACTTCCATATTTTGTTCTAAATCGCAAAATGCCATCTCAGGTTCCACCATCCAGAACTCAGAAGCGTGTCTTGTAGTATTTGAATTTTCTGCCCTAAAAGTAGGTCCAAATGTATAGACCTTATCAAACGCATGAGCAAAAGGTTCCAGTGCAGTTTGTCCAGAAACAGTTAGGAAAACCTCTTTAGAGAAGAAATCACTTGTATAGTCGATATTTCCCTTATCATCTCTCTCAGGCTTATCGACATCAATTGTAGTAACTCGAAACATCTCCCCTGCTCCCTCACAGTCACTTGAAGTTATGAGTGGTGTATGTATGTAGACAAAATTGTTTTCAGAAAAAAACATATGAAGCGCATGTGATATAAGAGATCTAACTTTAAACACAGCTTTATATGTATTCGCTCTCGGTCTTATATGCAAAATAGTTCTCATAAATTCAAGTGTATGGCGTTTATTTTGTAGTGGATAGTCTCTATCTGATACAAATAAAATTTCAACCTCAGATGCTAAAATCTCTACATTTTGAGAACCCTCAGATTTCTTTAGCGTACCCTTAATCCTAAGTGTAGACGAAAGAGTCGCTTTATCTAGTTCATCAAAGTTAGCAATATCCTTGTTAAATACTACTTGTATATTATTAAAAGAAGAGCCGTCAGACACTTCAAAAAAACCTACGTTTGAAGAAATTCTCTTCTTTCTAAGCCATCCATTAATCTCTATTTCTCTATCAATAAATCTATCAGAACTGTCTATCAGTTCATATATTTTAACGCTTTTCATTCTAACCTCCATTTGACAGTTAATTATATCATAAATACGCATATAAAATAAATCATTTATGCATAAATAAAGGAGATAAAACTTTTTTATCTCCTTACCATATCAAAACTTTAAAATCATTCATTTACAAAATCCACTATTATATCTACAAGCTCGGTATTTATAGGTATATCTGGATCTTTATATATTTCCATCTGCTCTTTCATATCATCCTTTGACTTAACATCCTTTAAGACATGAGACATATTTTCTATCATAAATAGTTTAGCCTCCGGAATAGATTTCGATAAATTTTCTGCATCTTTAACAGAAATCTGAATGTCATTTTTCCCCTGTATTATTACTGTAGGCGTTTTAGAAATAGCTGAATAATCCTTAACTGGATCAAGTTTCATCCAGTCAATCATGTAATTCTGTATGTCTCGTCTAAAAAGAGGCTTTAAGACATCACTCATGTCTTCCACTTTTTCTCCATCTTTTAAAGACTGAATTATATCCGTTGATTCTTCTATTATTTCTTTTGTATTTGCTTTGTTATTGTTAATTTGTTCGATTAATATCTCATCTATTGCTCTTCCAGGCGCAGCAAGAGATATAAATCCATCAACACTTTCTCGTTTTATCGCAATAGCACCAAAATGCCCTCCCTGAGAATGTCCGAGTAAAAATACTTTCGAAAAACGACTGTCTCCCTTTAAGTACTTAAGTATAACTTCAATGTCACTAACATAGCGATTCACTCGAACATCCTTTTCTTCAAATTTTATGTTGCTAGAGTCGTATATCCCTCTCTTATCATATCTAAGTGTAGCGATGTCATTATTCGCGAGACTTGTAGATAGCTGTTTAAGTTCATTTACAAATCCATCCTTAGGTACAGCCCCAGAACCTGGAACAATCAAAACAACGGGCATGTTGTCTTTGTCTTTAGGAATTGTAATAATACCAGCTATTTCTCCTCCATCTACCTTTATTTTTACATTTTCTTCTATGTATGGCAGTTCTGCTTTTTCACCTTTCTCACTACCGCAGGAAACTAAAAAAATCAATAGAACCATCAATACGATTATTGTATTTTTTCTCATGAACTTTACCTCACTTTACTGCTATGTGCTAATTATAACATGAAGATAAATGCAATAAAAAAGTAGATTCTATAAATCTACTAAATTAACCAGTTTATACTTGCCAAATTTATCAAGGCTATCTGAGAGCGCATTATTTCCCAGCCTCAGTACCGCTAGGATTCTCTTCTCTTTCGACAGCTCTATGAGATTACTGATATATTCCTCTTCATTTTTCTCAACATAACCTATTTCGTCGATTACTACGAAATCTCCAGGAGCATTTTTTAACTCCTCTAATTTTCTATTTGTGAACTCAAGGAAATTTTCTCTTTTTAGCTTCATTCCCTTTCCATTTGAACTGGCGATCCACTTCCAGTCATCTCTATTTAATTTATCATACATCATGATTCCAACTGGAACCTCATCATCTTTTATAAGTCTTGAGTTTAAACCACTTACCCTACCATGTTTTTTCTCAAATTTCTTAATTAAAGTACTCTTTCCGATATTTCTAGGACCAGTTATAAAAAGATGACCTTCGTCCTCTAACCAGTCTTCAATCAGCTTCATTCCCTTTTCTTCATCTGCGTAGTTTTCTTTAAGCTGTGAATATAGTACAAAGTACTTGCCCTTCTGTTTTCTTACTACTATATTGTTGTATATGCTCGCAAAAGAAGTCTGAATGTCTTCCACATCGATGTCCTTAAGATTTAGGTTGTACTTTACTCTTCCCTCACTCATAATCAGTATTCTATCACAGTATTCCAGTGCAATATTAGGATCATGCATCGTCATTAGTGCAGACTTTGTGCTGTTTTTAATGACATCTCTTACTGTCTTCATCACGAAATGCGTATTGTTAAAATCAAGAGAAGCATCGATCTCATCTAATAATAGAAGTTCAGAGTCCTGAATCAAGTTTCTCGCGAAGAGAACAAGTTGTTTTTGTCCTTCACTAAGGGTTCCAAATGGCCTGTTCACATACTGCTCTACAGAGAGATTTTTAAGTAGACTAATTGCCATATCCCTATGCTCTTTTCCGGGAGTTGACATATATGACATATGTGGTGTTACGCCAAGTAGAACAACTTGAAGTACACTCATATCACCACTTACTTCATATCTCTGAGGCATATAGCTAATGTACTGAGATTTTTTCTTCGATGACATTTTAAAGATATCTAGATCATCAATATATACCTTACCAGTAACATACTTTTCAAGTTTTGAAATACCTCTTAGAAGTGTTGACTTTCCAGCTCCATTAACTCCTATTAAACCAACTATTTCAGAAGAATTAATGGAGAAACTAACTGAATTTACGATATTTCCCTGTCCATATGAGACACTTAAATTCTCTACTCTACATTTCATATTTCTTTCCTTTTAATACTAGGTATATTAGATATGGTGCTCCAATTAGCGTAGTCCATATACTAATTGGAATCTCACTAGAAGAAACACTCCTTGCAAATACATCCGCTAGAAGTAAAATGATACTTCCTACCATACCTCCCATAAATAAAAAAGTGGTGTTTACCCTTTTATATATGAGCCTTGCAATATGTGGTGACACAAGTCCTATAAATGCTATAAGGCCGGTAACACTTACAATCGAAGCAATAATAAGTGAACTTGCAAGAACAATGATAACCCTATTTAGATTGAGATTTATTCCAAGTGATTTTACTTCATGATCACTGAGCGATAAAACCTGTATTCTCCAACGAAATAGAAAGATAATAACGATCCCCAGTAGAAACATCGGAAGACTCCAGTAGAGTTTCGAAAGAGTAGTTGTAGAGAAACTTCCCATTGACCAGTATTCAATACTCGCAAGTTCCCTTTCAGGATCAGCGAAATATTTAAAGAACATGATAATGCCCTGAGCGATTGAGTTTATTGCAACACCTGCAAGAATGAATACAACACCCGAATTATTGCCTCTTCTACTCGCATAGACACTTATGGTAAGTGCTAAAAGAGTCGCAAGTACTGCTCCAATAAATGCATTTGTTCTTATTCCTATCATGCTGGAAGAAAAAAGAACAATAGAAGCAGCTGCACCAAGGTTTGCCCCTGCTGACACACCAACTAGATTAGGAGATGCAAGTGGATTTTTAAATATCGTCTGAAAAACTCCACCTACAACTCCAAAACCAAATCCCGAAATAATAACAAATATCGTTCTGGAAAGTCTTAAGTTTATAAATACATTCCTCTTCAGTTCCTCTGAACTTCCCAGTAATATTTCTTTTATGTCAGAAAGACTTAACATAAATCGTCCTACCATTAGCGAAACCGCTGTTATCACAATGAGTAAAATAATTAAGAGTAGGACTATGTAAAAACCTCTTTTAGATTTCATTAACCTCTATACCATAGAATTTATCATAAAATTCTTTAACGTCATTTAAGAATTCTTCTCTTGTATACTCATCAGGATGAATCACACTTGCAATCCAAAGACTTCCAAGTATAGTAGAATCTACTGGTGAATCCCAAAAACCATATGTGCTAGGCATTCTGTAAACTTTACCATCACTTATTGCTTTAAGCGAGAGTTGTTTGTTTTCATTCTTAACATCTTCAATCGTATAAGATGCATTTGATGCTAGAATGATAACATCAGGATTATAAGTGATAAGTTGTTCATTGGAAATCTGAGCCCAGTAAACATCATCTATTTCTGCGGCTACGTTTTCTCCTCCAGCTAATTTAATCTGAGAACTCTGATACATTTTATCGGAAGCGGTAGAATAAAGGTCTTTATTCCCACCTAGATAAACTCTTACCTTCTCAGTATCTTTAAGAAGATCTTTAAGCTTACTCGCTTTGCTCTCATAAAACTCTACCAGTTCTTTTCCCTTTTCCTCAGCTCCAAGTGCTTTTGCAAGAATATTGATAGACTCTTTCCACTCTTCTTCGCTCTCTGGATTGATAGCGATTACTTTAACACCTATATCCTCAATACTTTTAATGTCATTTTTCGCCCTTGCAGGTATTATAATGACATCCGGTTTTAAAGAAGCTAATTTTTCAAGATCAATTGCCTTGCCTGCCCTTATCGACTCAACTCCTTCATATTTAAATCCAATTTGCTTATAGAGATCCATTTTGCTGGCATTACCTTCAAGCCCTACAAGAGTATCTCCCTTTCCAAGTGCAAGTACCATAGAAGTAGATATATAGTAAGAAGATGCTACCTTTTCAGCCGGTTTATCAAATACTACTTCTCTTCCAAGCTGATCTACTACTTTTATTTCTCCCTCTGAACTACTTTTAGCACCACCTGAACAAGCTGTAAAAATTGGTACCATAATAAGTATAGCTATAATAATAAAACTAAGTTTTTTCATTTTTCCCCCTCGGTTATGTTTTTTTATATATAACGGTTGATATAATAATACCCTTTATTTAGAATTTAAAATATATAAATAAAAAACAAAAGGAAAAACATTTTTTCTCTTACCTTGTAATAATATAATAAAATAAGACGAAAGTTTTTATTCTCCCGCCTAACGTTTTGCACCAAATATTGTATAGTTTTTGGGGCGTTATTTCATTTTTATTTACTCCAATCCTCTCAATAATTCAACGGAACTTCTAATAACTTCTTCAAAACTAGCCTGAACATAAGAATTTTTCTTCTGAATCGATATCCACTGTACTCCTAGTATCCAAGCCTACAACATTAGATAATAAAAATCCACCTTTGAAAATAAAATTTTCTCCGTAAGTACTACTAGATAACTTTTCTAGAATGCTCTCTAAAAAATAATACACCATAACTTCATTAAATGATAAACTTGTTTTATCACTTATACTATGGCACATACTTGTCAGCTTATCTTTATTCATGGACTACCTCTAATATCTCTCTTACATTTGTTAGTATTCCCATTTTACTAGCAATCTCATAAAGCAAATTAAGATCCTTATCTTTGACCAATCTATAAGAACGAATTAAGTTTACATACACTTCCTTATCCATATTGTCTTTATCTTTTATAAAATCACAAAGACACCTCTCATAGCCATATATCTTGACGATATTTCCAAACATAGTTTTAACTTCTTTTACTCCTAAATTCCACAAATCACTTTTTACATAATGAATATTAACTAAATCACTAACTCCATTAAACTTATAATTACTTGGAACACTTACATCCATATCCACTACAAATTTATCTATTATACCCATTAAATATAGAGCTGTTTCATAAGAATATATAGCCTTTTTATATCTGTGTTGAAAAAAATATAGCTCATCAAAATCGCTGTCTTTCGTTCTATAAAGCCCTCTTGATACATTTTCTAAAAAATCTTCCTTAACAAGTCTACTTAGATACACTCTAGGAATGCCATTCTCCTCACAGTATCTAGTAGTTATAAGTCCTCCAGAAGTTTTTAGATAATCTTTAATTACCTTTTTATAATCCATAAAGCACCTCTTTTTTGTTCCGTTCACACGGATATCATATCATTTTATCCGTGTGAAAGCAACAGTTTTTACTATAACAGATTTGATGATATTTTTTAGTATTTTTTTGTTTCCAAAGCTTCACATTCTCAACCGAGTAAAGTCATAATAAAAAAAGTGCATCTCTGCACTTAATTTATATCCTCACCTCTGTCTCATAGTCAAACAGGTATAAACGTTTTGTATGGATATTGAATCTCACCTTATCTCCATACTTTTTATCGGTGTATACCGAGACTTTTGCAATCACATTCTTATTATATATGCTGGCGTGTAGATTGATTTCAGAGCCCATCATCTCAACGAAATCAATTACTCCATCCATTGAGAAAGAATCATCATTCGTAGAATTAGGCTCTTCTTCATGGATATTTTCAGGCCTTATACCGACATAAACTTTCTTTCCAATTTGATCCGCTTTTTTTATTCTCTCTTCCTGCTCCGATGTGACTTTAACTTTTAACTTCTCCTCAATCATAAGATAAATACCATCATTTTCTGATATAACATTCGCTGTAAGAATGTTCATCTGAGGACTTCCTATGAACTTTGCAACGAATAAATTATTGGGATCATTATAGAGGTCTTTGGGTGCAGCAATCTGCTGAACCACTCCTTTATCCATTATCACAATTTTTGTTCCCATTGTCATAGCTTCTGTCTGGTCATGAGTAACATATATGAATGTAGTGTTTAGTTTTTTATGTAATTTTGATATCTCTGCCCTCATGGATACCCTGAGTTTAGCATCCAGATTTGAAAGGGGCTCATCCATTAAAAATACCCTGGGCTCCCTTACAATAGCTCTTCCAAGCGCAACTCTCTGTCTCTGTCCACCGGACAGTGCCTTTGGTTTTCTATCAAGAAGGTCAGATATCTGAAGTATTTCTGCTGCCTCTTTCACCCTCTTATCTACCTCTGATTTTGGAAGTTTTCTGAGCTTAAGTCCAAATGCCATGTTATCATATACATTCATATGAGGATAAAGTGCATAGGACTGGAAAACCATAGCAATATCTCTATTCTTTGGATGCACATTGTTAACTAATACATCATCGATATATAATTCACCCTCCGTGATTTCTTCAAGACCAGCTATCATTCTAAGCGTTGTGGTCTTACCACAACCGGAAGGACCCACTAGTACGATGAACTCTTTATCATCTATGTCCATATTAAAGTCCTTAACGGCCTCAAGACCACCAGGATACACTTTTTTTATTCCCTTTAACGATAGACTTGCCATTCTACCTCCTAATACTCAACCTTGCCCATATATCTTCTCGTACTGAGTGGATGATTTCTATACTGCTCAAGCGCTTTTGAGTAATTCCCAAGTACCGGTAGAAGTATAAACATTCCATATAGTCCTCTGTTCTCATCCTTAACTCCAGGCATAGGGTAATTTGCAGTGTCTACAACATGGTAATTCGAGTTATATTTCTTAGCAAAGTCTATAACCCTCTCAGTAAGTGGTCTCGTTTCATCTTCTCCCTGTAGTATGAGAAGACTCGAATTATCTTCTATTATCTCAAAAGAACCGTGGAAAAATTCACCTGCATGCACACTGTGAGATTTTATCCACTGCATTTCCTGAAGGATACACATTGAATACGAATATGCTTCTCCCCAGTTAATTCCACTAGCGGTAACCATGATAAAGTCTGAATCCCCATATTTTTCAGCAAACTTCTTAGCCTCTTCCATTGTACTCTTCTTTATACTTGGAAGCAGTTCTGGAAATAGGGCAATTTCACTCTGAATTTCTTCATATTTAACATCAAATCCAAGCTCATTTAGTACACAAAGTAAAATTTGGTACAACACAATTAGTTTTGCTTCAGTAACACCGGAAGGTGCGTCGTTTGCAAATATATAATCCACATTTTCACCAAGAGCACAGTCAGCTTTGCTGGCAAACGCTATGGTTGAAGCACCGATTGATTTTGCGTATTTAGCTGCCTCTACAGTTTCTTTAGTACTTCCAGAATAGGAAGAAAGCAGAACTAATGACTTTGAAGTAAGTTTCATAGGCTTCGTGTGATTGAATTCATTTGCAGTGTACACATAAGCTGACAGCGTTGATTTTGTATCCACTATGTACTTCAGTGGAAACATAACTGCAAGAGATCCTCCACATCCGACTAGAAATATATTTTCTACTCCTTCCTTCACTATGTCTTTTACAATTTTTTCTACGTTTTTTCTCTCATTTACTCCTACTTGGAGCACCTGCTCATATGTTTTTTTCTTATCCATCTTATCCTTTTACTCCTCCTGAGGTAATTCCTCTAACAAATTGTTTTTGAAAAATTAAAAATAATAATACCATAGGCAAAACCGAAAGGGTAAGCCCCGCCATCAAAACACTCCAATCTGTGCTAAGAGTACTTCTCAGGTTCATAAGTCCAACAGGTATTGTCCTAAGCGTATCGCTCTCTATAAATACAAGTGCAAACATGAATTCATTCCAGCAGCTCATCGCTGTAAAAAGTGCTGCCGTAGCAAGTATCGGTCTACTCATAGGCAGTATCATCTTTCGAAATACCATCCAGCTTGAACATCCATCGATATACGCAGAATCCTCTATCTCTCTTGGGAGAGATAGCATATATGAGTATATGAGGAAGGTAGTAAATGGTATCCTATAAGCCACATACGGAACGATAAGTGCGAGATACGTGTTGTATATTCCGAGTTTTTGCAACAACTTGTACAGAGAAGTAAGACTCACCTGAGGTGATAACATAAGTCCACCTATTACAATTACAAGTATTACTTTTTTCCACTTGAACTCAAACCGCGCAAGCGAAAATGCAGCCGTTGAACTGATCAGAATTGTGAAAAAAACCGAAGCAGAAGTTACAATAATACTATTTAGGAAGTATTTCCCAACGCCAGCATTCCAAGCCCTTACATAATTATTCCATATCAGTTTATTAGGTAATTTCCAAGTCTCTAAAAACAGTTCTTTATTTGTCTTAAATCCACTCATCGTCATCCAAATAAGCGGATAGATAATCATGAGTGCAAATATGATGAGTACAAAAAATACGACAAATAATATTATTTTTTCTCTTAACTCTAGTTTTTTCATATCAATCACCATCCGTTTTAGATGCAATGAGTTGTATAATTGTGATGGTAAAAGTAATTACAAATATAACAGTCGCAATCGCAGACGCAAGACCCATCTGATCATTTCTAAAACCTGCTCTGTACAGGAATGAAGCGAGAACTTCTGTACTTCTACCCGGACCACCTGCCGTCATTACATATATTTCATCAAATACCTTAAAACCACCTATAATAGTTATTATCATCGCCACCAAAATTGTATTTTTGACTTGCGGTATGGTTATATGAAAAAATTTCTGTAGGGAGTTCGCTCCATCAATGTCAGCCGATTCATAGAGACCATTTGGTATTTTTTGAATCGCAACAATAAAGAGAAGCATGATATAACCGGTATACTGCCACTGACTAGTTGCAATAACCGAGAGCATCGCAGTAGAACTCTGACCTAGCCAGTCCTGAGCTATGTTGCCAAGTCCAACTGCCTTTAAGCCTTGGTTTAAAAGTCCTATGTTTTCATTGTACAGTAGCCGGAAAAGCATTCCGACTACTGTAATTGATATAACCGATGGCATAAAATATACTGTTCTAAAAAATCCCTGAAATCTTCTAAATATCTTTGACTCAAGAACTGCCGCAAGTATAAGTCCTAGTCCAACTTGGAATACTAGAGATATCCCTGCGTATAGAGCATTATTCTTAAGTGCCTGATAGAATATCGGATCTTTCAATAATCCTGAATAGTATTCAAGACCTACAAAGACTTTATTGCTATCAAAAGCATTCCATCGAAACAAACTCAAATATACATTTTGTATAATTGGATAGTAGACAAAAACTATCAAAAACATCATGGCAGGTACTAAAAATATAAAAGCTATTTTTTTATTACTATATAGGTTCATATTACCTCACCATTAAAACTCACTTTTATTCAAATTCTTTCTTCACTTCTTTCGCTTTGTCTTGTACTTCCTTCATAAGTTCTTCAGGAGTTTTATCTCCATTTAGTACTTCCTGAATTCCTGGAAGATAAACGTCAGATATTCTGATATCAATATCTGTGTCAAGCCATAATGCCATACCTTCAGCATTTTGTATAAGCTCTAATCCTTCTGCTAATTTAGGAAGTGAATTGTCAGCTGATACCGCTCCTTTTATAGGGCTTGGCCATCCAAGAGTCTCAACCATCTTTACTGAGTTTTCTTTATTTGTTAAGAACTGTAAGAACTTCACTGCCATTTCAGGATGCTCAGTTTTTGATGACACCATAAATCCATCAGGTGCGCCTGTAATGAAGTTTTGATTTCCTGCTCCGCCTTCTATAGTAGGCATTACAAAGATTCCCCACTCATCACTCATGTTCTCGTCTATGTCAGCAAGTTCTTCAAGCTCAACATATATCATAGCAACTTGTCCACCAAAGAACATTTGGTTTGACATGTTGTGCTCTGTTGAGTTAACTCCGTCATTGAAATATCCCTTGTCATTTAGTTCTTTAAACTTCTCTAAAGCGACAACATAACCAGGATCTGTAAATTCACCGCTCTCTTGAAGATAGTCTTTTGCTCTAACTTCTTGTGAAACGCATTTTTGGTTAAGTCCAGTTATATAGTGGCAACCAGCCCATGGATAGATATTTCCAAATCCAATTGGTGTAATTCCTGACTTCTTAAGTGTATCAAGTACGACTAAAAACTCATCCCAAGTTTTCGGTACAGTTAATTTGTTCTCATCAAACACCTTCTTGTTGTATACAAATAGTTTACAGTTGATACGATAAGGGATTCCATAAACTTTTCCATCAGAACTAAAAGGCTCAGTTCCAGCTTGCATTATGCTATCTCTCCACTCTGGAGATTCATCTAAGTAAGGAGTAAGATCTAAGACATTTCCTGATCTTATAAACTTCTTAGCAAATTCTCCACTCCAAGAGAAAAATACATCCACTGATTCCTCTGCTCCAAGTAAAACTCTGAGCTTGTCCTTGATTGGCTCATCACCAACAGCTTCAACCACTATATCAACATTTTCGTTTTGTTTTTCAAATTCTTCCACAATCGAGTCAAAGAACTTTGCGTTTTCTTCTTGTGGCCACTTATGTAAGAATTTAATGGTGATCTTTTCTCCGTCTGCTCCATCAGCTTTCTTTGACGAACATGCAAATCCAAAGATCATAACAACTAATACTAAAACTAATAATGCTATTTTTGTAAATAACTTATTCATAACTCCTCCTACTTATCTCGTATTGTTTCTTCATAACCAAACGCTCCATAATAAGTACATGTCTTTGAAGCATTTAGCGCAGCTTTTTCGAGTGTGACTCTAATGTCTTCATCACTAGCTACACCAAGAAGTACCGATGCGATAAATGCATCTCCCGCACCCAGTGTATCAACAAGTTCTGTTTCCACAATTCCCTGCTCATACACTTTGTTCCTAAAAACAAGTTTAGCTCCGTCTTTTCCCTTCGTTACGAGAACTAATTCACATCCCATATCCAAAGATTTTTTTATTAGTTCGTCAACCTTTTTTTCTTCCAATCCACTTCCTGAAAAAAAGGCATAGTCTACGTACCTAAGAACACTTTCCAAATACTCATCATCGGAGTAATCCGAAAAATCAAACGATATCTTAACAGGAAGTTTAGATAGTTCTTCCAGATATTTTTCAATATTGCTGTATACACTGGTATGTAAAATGTCATAACCCGATATAAAGTCAAAATCTTCCTTATTTAAGTCTAAGTTGTAACTTACTCCTCGATAGCTATCCTTAAAAACTCGGTCATTTTCTATCAGTTCAACTTCAACAAACGAGTTTTTACCATCTACCACCTTTGTATGCGATAGATCAATTCCTTCACTCTCAAGCGCATGAAACACACACCTACCCTTTTTATCGTTTCCAAGAGTACCAATGTAAGCAGCTTCCTCAAAGCCGTATCTCTTACCAAGTACTGCTACATTAACTGCGTTTCCTCCTGGAAACATACCATTTCTATCTAAATAACAATCCAGCGTATTATCCCCAACTCCTATTATCTTCATATAAGCTCCTAATACTCTACCTTTCCACCGTAGTATCTTCTATCGTCAGGATTGTGATCCTTATAAATAGATAAATAGTAATAGAAGAATTCCAGTGGAACAAAGAGCATCAGTGGATCAAGGTCTGGACTCATATCATTCGAATAATCAAGTATATCGAATACAATTACTTCAGAAGTATATTTCCTTACGAAATCAATAGCCCTTTTTGTTATATTTCTAGTATCATCATTTCCAAGTAAGAATACATAAGGAACACCCTCTTCAACTACTTCAAGTGGACCGTGCCTAAACTCAGCTGCGTTTAGTGCTGATCCGTGAGTCCAGGTGAACTCAAGCATTGTAATAACTCCCTCTTTATATGCCATAGGAAGGAGATTTCCCGATGCAACGGTATATATCATCTTCCAGTTAGAAGCTCTACTACCTAAGTTCTCCATGTCCTTCTCAACTGTGTCTATTAGTCTCCTAAACTCACTAGGAAGTTTTTCGATATCAGATAATAACTCTTTAAAATCTCCGAAGCCTGACTTTCTCATCATCAAGATAACGATATAATAACTTAGAAGCACATGAATCATCCATATACACTCAGCTTCATATGCAACACCGTACTCAGCTGCCTTATAAAGAGGTGAATTTGCTTTCTTTGTAAGTGCTATCGTAATAGCACCCAGTTCTCTTGCCTTTTCTACAGAGTCAACTACCTCTTTCGTCTTTCCAGAATCAGAAACGCCAATTACCAAAGTTTTTTCATCAATACCATATGGTGTATTAAATAAAAAATCCAAACCACTATAAGTCTCAACAAACAAATTACTGTATTTGTTAGCTAAAATCTTAGCAGTTTGGCATGCGCAAAGTGGCGAACCACAGGCAACAAATATAACGCGTTCTACTTCATTATTATTTATTGAACTAAATATCCTATCTAATTCCTTAAAACAATCTGAAATAATGTGCTCAGTTTCTTCTACCATTCCATCCGTAACGAGAAAATCAACCTTACTCTTATCAATACTTAGCATTACACCCTCCATTAACAATATAATTAAAAAATGTATTACAAATTAATGATAACACACATACTTAATTCATTAAAGTAGTTGGGGTGTATTTTACATTAATAAGTATTGATTATTTTCTTCATTTCTTGCTATTCAAATAATAATTTTTGTATCCTTAATGAAGAAATGCCCTTTAAAAAGGGCACTTAATATTCTTCTCTTCCGTTTGCATTTTATTTTTTTATCTCTAAATCATAATAACCTTGATATCCAAATACTCTTCAAATCCATATACACTTCCTTCTCTTCCGATTCCAGAAGCCTTATATCCACCAAACGGCATTCCGTCTTTATACGCACCATTTATCTTCACAGTACCTGTTCTCATACGTCTCGCAAATTCTACTGCTTCTTTTTCTTCTCCAAATACAGCGCCAGAAAGACCATACTCATTGTCATTGGCTATTTGAAGTGCTTCTTTCTCATCTGAGTAAGTTATAACACAGAGTACAGGACCAAATATCTCTTCTCTTGCAATCTTCATGTCATTCTTTACATCAGTAAATACAACAGGTCCTACAAAGTATCCTTTCCCATAATCCTTTTCATCTAAAATTAATACTCTGGCTCCACCTTTTATTCCCTCATCAATGTAGTGATTAACCTTTTCATACTGCTTCTTTGAGGAAAGAGGTCCCATTCTGTTTCCACTATCAAAAGGAGAACCCACTTTATACTTAAGAGTCTCTTCCAGTATAATTTTTTCAACTTCTTCCTTGTGTTTTTCTGGAATAACAAGTCTTGTAAGTGCGCTGCACGTCTGACCTGCATTATAATAGACCATACCTAAAACACTCTTCACACACTTTCTGATATCCCCACCTTCAAGAAGTACAGAAGCGGACTTACCACCTAGCTCAAGTATCAGTTTCTTTATTCCATTTTTAGCACATGAATACATCTTTTCACCTACTTCTTTAGAACCTGTAAAAGAAACGACACTCACATCTTTATGTTTCGCAATTCGTTCACCGATTTCATTTCCACTGCCCGTAAGCATATTTAAAACTCCCTTTGGAAGTCCCGCCTTATGAAAAGCTTCTACCAAATAATACGCACTCAGCGGAGTAACCTTTGAAGGCTTTAACACTACGGTGTTACCTGCAAGTATAGCTGGTACTACCTTCTGAACAATCTGGAGAAGCGGATAATTCCAAGGGCAGAGTGCACATACAACTCCAAAAGGTTCTCTTACTATAAGACTACCATCAATCTCATATTCAAACTCATAGTCTTTAACTATATCTATATATTCCTCTATAAGCTTTATACCTGAATGAACATGGACTCTATTAGAGTAGTCATATGTTGTTCCCAGCTCTCTAACTATTACATCTGCGAGTTCATCAGCAGTTTCTTGTAAATATTGTTTCACCTTATTTAAGATATCAATTCTTTCACTTATACTAGACCTACTCCAGTCATCAAATGCTTTAAGAGAACTCTCAACAGCAAGATTCACATCCTCCTCATTGCACTTTGGTACGGAAGAAATTACTTCTAGTGTCGCGGGATTTTCAACCTCAAAAAACTCACCAGACTTACTACTAGTCCATACGCCGTCTATATAAACTTTACCATAATCCATAACTACCTCCTCATCAGTATAACTGTAGAAATAAACCTACTAGTATAGGAACTCCCATACTAATCACCAAACCAGATATGAATGCATATATTGCAACAGTATTTGTAGTAGACTTCTCAACAACTGGAAGACATACATCCATAGCAGCAGCTCCAGGTAAACTTGTTGTCTCAACATATCCTATGTGTTTTGCTACAAAAGGTATCAATAATATAGCAAAAAACTCTCTAAACACATTGTGAATAAAAGCTATAGCACTTAATTCAGCAGATTTCTCTGCTATCATAATTGGAGCAAGAGAGTACCAACCAAAACCCGAACTCACAATTAGCGAATCAAGTGTTGATATTGGTAAAAATAAAGATGCAAGCACAGACCCCGAATACGTTCCTACAATAACAGAAATAGGGAAAATAATTATTTTTAATCCAACTTTTTTTATATTCTCAATTGCTTTACCTTCTAAACCAATATCTACACCAATAAAAAATAAAAGAATAGTCAAACCAAAAACAAGTATGTTATCAGAAACACTAATAAATGACTCTGGAAGGAAATAATATCCTACAAATAAACCAGCACCTACAGAAGCTAAAACTATCTTACTCATTTAGATTCACCTTCTCTATCAATTTTTAGCAATTTCCTAGCAATGAAAACAAATACAATACTTCCTAGCATAACAAAAACTGTTAAAACAATGGAAATAAAACCTATACTTCCGAGTTTTGAAATAACTTCAGTATTAGAACCAAGCTTAGCTCCCATAACAAATAAAAGTAAAACCAACATTACAGTCTGAACATTTGAAGACCAGGTTAGCTTTTTCTTGTTTTTCCTAAGATATTTCCCTAAAAAAATACCAAACACACAAAAAAACAAATAAATAAATATGTATATCATTCAACCACCTAAATAAAGAATATCTCAATAAAATTATATATTGATATATGTTTTTATTCAAATAAAAAAAAACAAACCAATATTAAAGTTATTATTGATATGCTACTCTAAGTAGCATAAAATACAATAATGTAATATCATGTTTCTTGTGGAATTTGTTTTCAATATCTATAATCAAATTACAAAAATACGAGGAGGATCACATATGAAATTTGCAGATAAACTAAAAAACATAAGAAAAAAGATAGGTATTTCTCAGGAAGAATTAGCGGATAAGATAAATGTTTCAAGACAAGCTGTAACGAAATGGGAAACTGGAAAGGGAATTCCTGATATTGATAATATGATAGCTCTTGCAACGCTTTTTAATGTGTCTCTTGATGACTTGCTTTTGGATAAAAAAAGTGAAACACCAGAATCAGAGTATATGTTTGAAAGTGTTACTGAATACGATATTGATAGTTCTAAAAACTTTGATATAAATCTCGGTAGTGCTAGCTCTGTCTTTGTAACTGGATACGAAGGAGAAAAATTATACATAAAGCTTTCCTCAAACAAAATTCCTTCATTAAAAAAAGGACTTAAAGTAAAAATTGATGATAGTACTGATATCGATATAAAGAGACAACTCGACATCACAAAAGAAGAACTAAAAGAAGGTCTCCTTATTTTTATTAAACTACCGAATAACTACATTAAAAAAATGGAATTGTCCGTTCATTCAAAAAATATTGAACTACAGTCTTTAAACTGTGAAAACATAGAACTCGATGTAAAGACTGGTAAGATATCTTTAAAAGATCTAATTGGGGATGTAGAAATAAACTGCAATCAAGACGTAAGCATACACTCGAATTCTCTAGGGGGAAGTTTATCTCTAAATCAGTTTAACGCGATGTCTAGATTATTTATTCCTGAAAATTTCTCCTTTAGAGCTGTAAAAAAAGGAATAGGAACAAAAATATACTATGAAAGACAAGGAGAAAAAGTGGAATCATTTAGTGAGAATGATTCAGAGAATAAAATCGAATTTAACGGAATAAAAAGTGAACTCATCATCTCCCACTCATAAAATACCCACACTATTAATAGAGATGGTTTTACAGTAATCGAATGGAGAGGAAGCGAAGTAGATTAAAAAAACTACAATCAATTAAGATTGTAGTTTTTAACTCTCTATTATTACCACTGAGAGAAATCTTTCGCCATATCTTCTATCACTGCTGGATCAATCTCTATTTTCTTAATAAGCGTTTTATCGCTCATTTTGTATAGATTGATTTCCACTGTTGGGTCCTTTTCACCAGAGAAAATTTGATAAAGCATTCCTACGTGATAAAGACTTGCAGACGCAGTATCATCATCGAAGAAATCAACCATCATCTCATCAGCAAAAATACTTATTTCACTCATGTCATCATTAGTTTCGATTTTCATGAATTCTCCTAAATCAGACATTCCCTCATCAAAGCTTTTCTTTAGTTCAGCTTTTGCTTCGTCAAGTGCTTCTTTCTTCTCATAAACAGTAACAGAACCATCTGAATTTTTTTCAAATTCTAGTTGGTTTCCTTCACTATCAAGAAGACCAGATGTGAAATATTCCACTTCTTCATTAGTCTCACCTACATACATCTTTGGAAATGTCACTGATTGTTTATCGGACTTACTTCCACAACCAAATGCTAGAACAACAACCAACATTACCATAATAACCGCTAATAATTTTCTCAAATCATAACCTCCTAATTAATACTTAAAAGCATACAATATATATATAATTATTGCCAGAAACAATATACCATAAAAATCAAATTTTTTGAATTATTTATTGTTAACAATTATTATAAGATTTAGATAAAAATTGTTTATTATAACATCCTCATATTCTCATTTCGAGTAAGGTGAATGTTTTTAATAGCAAAGTCCAAGTCTTGCAATAGCCTATCTTTATCTCCTGGAAGATCTCCGTTTAGGTATACATAGTTAGATGCATGATTACTTCTTAGCATACAATTTTTAACGTTTAAATTCTCTATGAATAATCTATTTTCAATAAGTGTTTCCATTGTATCCAACAGTTTAAATCTACCTTCTTGTATATCCCTATACAACTCTGTTCCTCTATTGACCATAAGCGTTAAAAGACCAAGATAATCCGGAGATATTTCATTGATCACCCTTGCAGACTCTATGGCGTGTTCTCTTGTATACTTCACTCCACCAATTCCTATTATTATCATGGTAGAGAGTTTTATCCCTGAAGCAACAGCCCTCTTACCTGCTCTAATCGTATTCTTCGAATTAACTCCTTTTTTTATAAGCCTCAGTACATCATCGCTGCCCGTTTCAACTCCTAGATACATTATGGTAAGCCCCTCTTCTTTTAATATCTTAAGCTCCTCAGGAGTCTTCTTTAATATATCAATCGCTGTTGCATAAACGGAAATTGAAGTAATCTTAGGAAAAGTTTTTTTAAGATACCTAAATATCTCAACTAGTATTTCTGTTTTCATCACAAGTGCATTGCCATCTGCTAAAAAAACCTTTTTATAGAAGTTTTTATAATGCCTTACACTATCTATATCTCTCTTGATATCTTCTATGTCTTTAATGTAGAAGTCTTTCTCCTTATACATACTACAAAATGTACATCTATTATGAGAACATCCAACGGTTACTTGAAGTATTAAACTCCTAGCTTCACTTGGTGGTCTGTATATATCACCTATATATTCCATAAACACCTCAAAAAAGTCGCAGAAAACTCTGCGACTTAAACTTTATTTACAGAGAATAATCCATCTGAGTCATTCTCACATAACTCTTATATCTTCTCTTAGCAGCATTCTCCGCCTCATTAAACAATTCTTCAGCAATATCAGGGAAGGTATTCATAAGAGTAGTATACCTTCTCTCACTCATAAGAAACTCTTTGAAATCTGCTTTTGGTTCCTTAGAATCTAACATAAAAGGATTCTTTCCTTTTTCTTCATTTCTAGGATCAAATCTCCATAGATGCCAGTAACCTGCCTCCACAGCTCTCTTCTCTTGTCTCTGAGTAGTTCCCATTCCAGAAGAAATACCATGAGCGATACAAGGAGCATAAGCGATGATTAATGATGGACCATCATATTCTTCCGCTTCTTTAAGCGCCTTCATAAATTGTCCCTGATTAGAACCCATTGCAACCTGTGCTACATATATATTTCCATATGTTGTAGCAATCATACCAAGATCCTTCTTGCTCTGTTTCTTACCAGAAGCCGCAAATTTTGCAACAGCCGCAATTGGAGTAGCTTTTGATGACTGACCACCTGTATTAGAGTAAACTTCAGTATCAAATACCAAAACATTAACGTCTTGTCCACTTGCCAGTACATGGTCAAGTCCACCATATCCTATATCATAAGCCCAACCATCTCCACCTACTATCCAAACTGATTTTTTAAGTAGATAATCTTTTTGATCCTTCACATATTCAACATCTGGGTCAGAATAATCCATCTTCTCTATTTGCATCATAATATCAAGTGCAAAAGGTTTCGATGCTTCAAAATTATCTTTATTTTCAAGCCATCCTTTGGCAGCTTCTTTAAACTTAGCTGGAACCTTCTTTTTAAGCAAATTATTTAACTTATCAGAAAGTGTAGCTCTTGTCTTTTCAATCGAAATAGCCATTCCATATCCATATTCAGCATTGTCTTCAAATAGTGAGTTAGCCCAAGCTGGTCCTTTGCCCTCACAGTTCTTGGTATAAGGAGTGCTAGGTGCACTAGCTCCCCATATTGAAGAACATCCTGTAGCATTTGCTATTACCATTCTGTCTCCATAAAGCTGTGTAACAGCCTTAATGTACGGAGTCTCACCACAACCTGCACAAGCTCCACTGAACTCGAAAAGTGGTTTTATAAACTGAGATCCCTTAACAGAATTTCTAGGCATGATATCCGTTTTCTCACTTAAATTAATTGCAAAATTCCAGTTGTCAACTTGAGGATCAAGCTGTGTGTCTAGAAGTTTCATGAGTAGCGCTTTCCCCTTAGGTGCAGGACAAACATCCGCACAGTTTCCACAACCAGTACAGTCAAGTGGAGAGACTTGTATTTTGTACCTTGCATCATCAAGACCTCTACCTGCTGCTTTAAGAGTATTGTATCCTTCAGGTGCACTCTTCATTTCCTCTGCAGTTGCGACAAAAGGTCTTATCGCTGCGTGAGGACATACGAATGAACACTGGTTACACTGAATACAGTTTTCTTCTTGCCACTCAGGTATATTTACTGCTATACCTCTCTTTTCATACTGAGATGTTCCAGCAGGGAAAGAACCATCTTCTCTACCTATAAAAGTACTTACAGGGAGTTTATCACCATTTTGTGCATTCATAGGTCTAAGCACATTTTTGATAAACTCAGGATCATCAGAATTATCGACCTTAGTTTCAGGCTTTAACTTCTTCCACTCTGCAGGAATTTTAATCTCTTTAATTCCTTTACTTGCACTATCAACAGCAGAATAATTCATCTTTACAATGTTATCGCCTTTTTTACCATAGGTCTTTTTAATCTGCTCTTTCAAAAGCTTAACCGCTTTTTTAAACTCAATTACTTTAGAGAGCTTAAAGAAAGCCGTCTGCATAATCATATTTATTCTCTCTCCAAGGCCAACTTTTTGAGCAAGCTCTGTGGCATTGATGATATAGAATTTTATATCATTGTCCGCCATATATTTCTTCATTGAATTTGGTAAATTTTCGAACAACTCGTCCTCTTCCCAAAGAGTATTGAGTACAAAAGTTCCACCTTTTTTAAGACCATCTAATAAGTCATACTGAAATACATACGACTGATTATGACAGGCAATATAATCCGCCTCATCAATGAGATAGGTACTTCTTATGTGCTTTTTACCAAATCGCAAATGGCTTATTGTTACACCACCGGATTTTTTGGAGTCATACGAGAAGTATCCCTGTGCATACATATTTGTATTATCACCTATAATTTTAATGGCTGCCTTATTTGCACCAACAGTACCATCTGAGCCAAGACCCCAGAACTTACATCGAACGGTATCGTCGTCTTCTGTTATGATTTTATCTTTAACAGGAAGCGAAAGATTGGTAACGTCATCATCAATACTAATCGTGAAGTTATTCTTAGGATTCTTTCTCTTCAAATTGTCAAATACTGACTTAAGATGTGAAGGTTTGGTGTCCTTTGAACCTAGACCATACCTACCACCAACGATTATAGGTTCATTTTTTCTTCCTAAATAGGCATTTCTAACATCTAAATAAAGTGGTTCACCAGGTGCTCCGGGCTCCTTAGTTCTATCTAGAACCGCAATAGACTCTACGGTTGAAGGAATTGTCTTAATTAAATCCTCTGTTGAAAACGGTCTATATAGATGTACTTTGACAAGACCTACCTTCTCGCCCTTTGAACATAGATAATCTACCACTTCTTCAAGTGCTTCCGTTACAGAACCCATAGCTACTACTACTCTTGTCGCTTTTTTATCTCCATAGTAATTGAAGAAATCGTATTTTCTACCTGTGATTTTCGTTATCTCTTTCATATAACCTCTAACGATCTCAGGAAGATTATCATAGTAGACATTTGAAGCTTCTTTTGCCTGGAAGAAAATATCAGGATTTTGAGCAGTTCCCCTTGTAAGAGGATTTTCAGGTCTAAGAGCCTTATTTTTAAACTTCTTAATGGCTTCTTTATCTACCAGTTTTTCGTATTCTGAATAATCAATAACCTCGACATTTTGTATTTCATGCGATGTTCTAAATCCATCAAAGAAATGCAAAAATGGAAGACTTGACTTAATAGCACTTAGATGTGCAACAGATGCCATATCAATAACTTCTTGCACAGAGCCTGAAGCTAGAATAGCAAAACCCGTCTGTCTAGTTGCCATAACATCCGAGTGATCACCAAAAATCGAAAGAGCATGACCTGCGATAGCTCTCGCACTAACATGAAAAACTCCAGGAAGAAGTTCTCCAGCCATTTTATACATATTTGGTATCATCAGAAGTAAACCTTGTGAAGCAGTAAAGGTAGTTGTGAGTGATCCCGCCTGAAGCGAACCATGAACAGCTCCAGAAGCTCCTCCTTCAGACTGCATCTCAGAAACTTGAACGGTCTGCCCAAAAATATTCTTCTTGCCATTTGCTGACCATTCATCAACAATTTCAGCCATATTTGAAGACGGTGTTATTGGGTATATGGCAGCAACTTCTGTAAATGCATAAGCAACATGAGAAGCAGCTGTGTTTCCATCAAGTGTCATTCTATTTTTCTTATTCATTTTACCTCCTATTTTTGTAAAAAATTAACAGTTAGTTATCCTAATATACATAAATATTATACCAATTACACCCTCAAAATCAAGTAAAACCGAAAAATTAAACTGATACAATTTTGTCCCACATTAAATAGTACTATTTTGATTCAATTACAATCATAGGAACCATCATTTCTTCTTCTGTAATTCCAGCATGCGAACTCAAAAATTCATTCGGCTTTCTCTCATACTGTATACAGTATTCATCTTTTGATATGAGCATATAGTCACCTATAAACTCTTGAAACCTTTCATGCATTCTTCCAGGGCCAAATAATTTTCTATCAATGACCTCATCCTGAGACAGAATTAAAAAATTGCTAAAGTGTTCTTTTACATATTTTTCAAATTCTTCCTTCCTTCCCTCTTTAACATAAAACGCTGCCGCTCTGGGTTCAAGGGTAGGCCTTCTAATCAGCATATCAATTAATTCCGCGTGGTCTTCTAAATATACATGTTTCACATCAGTGTGACCATGATCGGCAGTAATAAATACTACAGTATCTTCTAAATCACTTAGATATTTTTCCAGTTCAGCGTCTATTCCCTTTAAAAGAGTTATTACTTCTTCACTGCCAGAACCTTTTTTATGACTTAAACTATCCGGTTCTTGGTAATAGGTAAATATGCATTTTTTCTCATCTTCCAGACAGTAATTTCTAATTTTTAAAATTAGCTCTTCTGTTGTACTAAAAGTATCAGGCGTATGCTGCGATAACAGATTAACTCTAAAACCCTTTTTCATTATCTTCTCAAAAATACTCACAAAGGGAAGATGCTTATCACCCACATGATAATCCGCTGCCTGCTCATTAGTTCCCATAATGAAATTAGGAAGAAGCGTAACTCCGTTATAGTCAAATTCTTTAAGATACTGATTCCATCCTAACCAACCGTGTTCTACGGGACTCAGCCCACATCTCATAGTAGTAAGTGCAGCAGTCGTTGTAGATGGAAATACACTTGTAATTGAAGTTTTAAGATGTCTTCTCATAAATGAGTCTTCGTCTAAATTCTCAAGAGTACTAACTCCCATTCCATCAAAAAGCATAATCACAACATTTTTATAATTTTTAGCTAAAATCTCATCCGCTACTATGTGAGTATCATCTACCTCAACGCCATAATTTAACATAACACTTCTAATTAGATTATAGATAGAGTTCTTATAATCTGGGATTACTATCTTTCTTTTTGCTTTCATATTCTCTCCTAACTGCAGTTTATATATATTAATTTACCCAAGAAACTAATAAAAAATAAAATAGATGAGATATAAAAAATATTCTCATCTATTTACTATTATTTAAAGAATCCTCAATGGCCTTCAAAATACACTTACTACTTACAGTAGCACCTGAAACCAAATCGATATTAAGTTTCTGGTTAGATATAACATCTTCTACAATGCTGTCTCCACTATCTCCATATTTAACCCTGTGTTCCAAAATATCAACCTTTTCAATTCTTTTATCTCTCACTGTTGTACTTACCTTTACATAAAGACCTTTAAACTCATATTCCCCCTCATACGATCCATCGGGAATATTTGATACATCAACATCTGAAATCACAACTTCGTTGAATTCTTTGATTTCTTTCTTTTTAGCCATGATAAGAAAGAAGAGTACTACAGCAATAACGAAAACGATTATAGCTGCAATCAATATGTGTTTTTTCTTCATATGTACAATCTCCTTAAAAAATCTATATCAAAAAATAAAACTCCCATAAGGGAGCAATATTTTTTAACCACAAGATGAACAACTGCCGCAATCAGATGCTTGTTGTGTCTCAGGCTGAACTACATATCCATTGACAGTGTACTCAAGTACAAAGTCTCCAAATTGATCATGGAAATCTTTTTCCATTAAAAATCCCTGTCCATGTGCTTCGTAGTACAAGTCATTTTCTTTTTGCTCATCCAGAGCAATTCCAAAGCTTGGACCACCTCAACCAATACCTGCTACATAAAATCTAATGCAACTACCCTGTCCTGGGTTATCAGCAATAACTTTTTTGATTTCATCAATAGTTTGCTCGTTAACAATTACCTTCATATTTCTCTCTCCAATTATGACTTATCCGAAGACAGTTCTTTGATTTTGATACCCTGAATAATCAAGGTGGGTGACCTGTAGCCAAAATCAAACTTCCATTTAAGGCATGTCATCAAATTAACTAACGCAGTCTCCCTAAAAGTTAGCTGCGGTTCAAAAACGAAAAGAGCCTCTTCGGATACTTAATTTTAACATATATGAGCAAAAAAATAAATACTTTATGCTCATATTATCGACATTTCATACTATACCCATGAAAAAAAACTACAAACAAGATAAAAAAAGAATTAGCCTTCTATAATAGAAGGCTAATAAGTTAATCTAAATACTACTTCCCAACATAAGCTTTACTAAAGTCTAGTGAACCAAGAGATGATCTTGCCCAATCTTTTACTGTCTCTCTAATTAGGTAATACTCTGTATAGTGATAGATAGGTATAATTGGATACTCTGACATCATGATAGCCTGTGCTTCATAAAGTGCGTCAAAGTGCTCTTTTCCTGTTGTAGAGTTAGCAGTTTTTAAAAGTGCATCAAACTCTTCATTGGAGTAATTTGGATAGTTCTTAATGTTTCCACTAACAAATATTCCAAGCATTCCCATAGGATCCATAAAGTCAGTTAACCAACCACCTCTAGCCATCTCATAGTTTCTCTCTGTTCTTGTAACTTGGAAAACAGCCCACTCTTGATTTTCAAGTTTACAATTTATTCCAAGGTTCGTCTTAAACATTTCTTGAATTAGCTCAGCAACTTGTTGATGTCCTTCAGAAGTATTGTACATCAAAGTAAATTCAGGGAAGCCCTCACCATTAGGATATCCAGCTTCTGCGAGTAGTGCTTTCGCCTCTTCTACTCCACTACCGTCTACCGCAAAGTATTCACCTGCAACTTCAAAGAAGTCTTTGCCATCTGAATCTACAAATCCTGGAGGTGTAAATCCTGTAGCAGGAACTTGTCCAGTTCCAAGAGTATCGCAGATTTTTTGCCTGTCAATAGCAAGTGCAAATGCTTTTCTTACTCTGACATCGCTAAATAAATCTAAGTCAAGATTGAAATTATAGTAGTATGTTCCAAGTATAGGTAGTATGTGGAAATTAGGATCCTCAGCAATTAGTCTTTGAACCTCTGAAGTTGGTACGGAAGGAATAAAATCTAAATCGCCACTCTGATAAGCTTGAAAAGCAGTAGATGCCTCATCAATAAATTTACCATCTATAACATCTAATTTCACCTCATCAGCTTTCCAGTAATTCTCGTTCTTAACTAGTTTAAGTCCTTCACCTATTGTATACTCTGATAATTTGAAAGGTCCGTTACAAACTACTGCATTAGGATCTTTTGCCCAAGCTCCGTCTGCTCCCTTAGCAACAGCCTCCTCCTTAACAGGCATAAAGTGGAAGAATGAAAACAGACTTAACACATAATCAGTAGGTGTAGTTAGCTTAACTTCAAGGGTATAATCATCAAGTGCCTTAACACCGACATCATCTAATGATCCACCCTGAGTTGCTTCAAGAGCACCTACAACATTGGTATATTCCCAGATCCAAGCATACTCAGAAGCTGTAGCAGGGTCCATTCCTCTTTTCCATGCGTATTCAAAATCTTTTGCAGTCAATGGACTTCCATCAGACCATTTTGACTCTCTAAGTTTAAAAGTAATTGTCTTTCCGTCCTCTGACATTTCCCAAGACTCAGCAATACCAGGCAAAACTTCTCCACCAACTTCTCTTACTAAACCTTCAAATGTATTATTTATTATATTTCCACCATCAGAAGCACTATTAAGGCATGGATCTATCGTCTTAGGATCAGAACCAACATTCCAGTATAGTACATTCTCTCCCATAGGCTCTTCTTTAGCTGGCTCTTCCGATTCCGTTTTTGTCTCTTCACTCTTTTCCATAGTAGTCTCAGCTTCAGTTTTATCTCCAGACTTACTACAAGCCACAACGGAAGAAATTATAATAACAAATACCAAAAGTAATATCATCAATCTTTTATTCATATCTTCCTCCTTTTTTAAAATTTTTTAATATTACTGGTTATATTATATCATCATTTGTTAAATTTGAAAAGCAATTAGAAGAGCTTATTCCAATTAGAAATAAAAAAAGAAGTTCTTATACAAGAACTTCTCTTTACTTTTAATTGATTACTACTTGTTTAATTCAGCAGTACTGAAGTCAAGTGAACCAAGAACTGATCTTCCCCAATTTTGAAGTTTATCTGTTACAAGATATGAATCTGTGTAGTGATATACAGGGATTACTGGGAACTCAGTCATAAGGATATCTTGAGCTTTGTAAAGTGCATCAAAGTGCTCTTTTCCTCTAGTTGTATTAGCTGTAGCTAAAAGACTATCATACTCAGCATTAGAGTAATTAGGATCGTTATAAGCATTTTCTGTTGTGAAGATACTTAACATTCCCATAGGATCCATGAAGTCAGTTAACCAACCACCTCTAGCCATCTCATAGTCGCCTTCTTTTCTAGTATCTTGGAAAACAGCCCACTCTTGATTTTCAAGTTTACACTCGATACCAAGATTTGTCTTGAACATTTCTTGAACTAGTTCTGCCACTTGTTGATGTCCTTCAGAAGTGTTGTACATTAATGTAAATACAGGGAATCCTTCTCCGTTTGGATATCCAGCTTCTGCAAGTAGCGCTTTCGCTTCTTCTACTGCACTTGCATCTGTTGGGAAGTAATTGCCAGCAGTCTTAAAGAAGTCGTTTCCATCTGCATCTTTGAATCCTGGAGGTGTAAATCCTGTAGCAGGAATTTGTCCTGTTCCAAGAGTATCACAGATTTTTTGTCTATCAATAGCAAGTGCTAATGCTTTTCTAACTCTAACATCTTTAAATAAATCTAAATCTAAATTAAAGTTGTAATAGTAAGTTCCAAGTAGAGGGAAAATGTAGAAATTAGGATCTTCTGCAATTAGTCTTTGAACTTCTGCAGTTGGTACTGAAGGGATAAAGTCTAAATCTCCACTTTGGTAAGCTTGGAAAGCAGTAGAAGCTTCATCAATGAATTTACCTTCAATTTTGTCTATTTTAACATTTTCAGCATTCCAGTAATTTTCGTTTTTAACTAGTGTAAGTCCTTCACCTATTTTATACTTTGTCAATTTAAAAGGTCCATTGCAAACTGCGTTTGCAGGATCTTTTGCCCAAGCACCATCTGCACCTTTAGCAACTGCATCTTCTTTTACTGGCTTAAAGTGATAGAATGCAAGTAAACTTACTAGGTAATCAGTAGGATTGTTAAGCTTAACTTCTAGTGTATAATCATCAAGTGCTTTAACGCCAACAGCGTCAAGTGGTTTACCTTGAGTTGCATCAAAAGCACCTACAATATTAGTATATTCCCAAATCCAAGCATACTCAGATGCTGTAGCAGGATCCATTCCTCTTTTCCAAGAGTACACAAAGTCATTTGCAGTTAAAGGACTGCCATCAGACCATTTTGACTCTCTAAGTTTAAATGTAACTGTCTTTCCATCTTCAGATACTTCCCAAGACTCAGCGATACCTGGTATAATTTCACCATTTTTCTCTCTAACTAAACCTTCAAAAGTATTATTAATTACGTCTCCACCATCAGAAGCACCGTTCAAACCAGGATCTAGAGTCTTAGGATCAGCTCCAATATTCCAGTTTAATACGCTTCCTCCCATATTGTCATCTTTTTTTCCATCTGTTTTTGTCTCTTCTGTTGCAGTTTCTTCTCCATCAGTTTTTTCTGCTGGTTTACTACATGCAATAACAGAAGATGTAACAAGTACTAACACTAATAATAGTATTATTAACTTCTTATTCATATATTCCTCCTTAGAATGTATATCTTATCACAAAATGATAAAACTGCTCTTAATTATAACACCATATATTCTATTTGACAAGATGACAGGCAACAAAATGCCCCTTTTCAATCTCTTTAAGTTCAGGGGTAACTTCAGAACATATCGGTTTAGCAAACCTACATCTTGTACTGAATCTACAACCTTCACCAGGATTAATAGGACTCTTAACATCACCTTGAAGAATTATCCTGTCTTCAGAGTTTCTCTGTCTTGGATCCGGTACCGGAATGGATGACAACAACGCCTGAGTATAAGGATGTAACGGGTTTTTGTAAAGCTCATTGCTCTCAGAGATTTCCATCATCTTACCCAGATACATAACCCCAATCCTATCTGATATATGCTTAACCATTGACAAGTCATGAGCAATAAAAAGATAAGTCAGCTTCATGGTATCCTGCAAATCCTCAAGCATGTTTACAACTTGAGCCTGAATAGAAACATCAAGTGCAGATATCGGCTCATCACAGACTACCAAATCAGGTTCTACCGCAAGACTTCTTGCAATACCTATTCTCTGTCTCTGTCCTCCTGAGAACTCATGAGGATATCTGTTTGCATGCTCTTTTTTTAGCCCAACCGTTGCGAGTAAATCAAAAATTCTCTCTTTCTTTTCCTCGCCAGTTGCTATATTGTGAGTCTCAATTCCCTCTCCTATTATCTCCGATACGGTAAGTCTAGTATTGAGAGAAGCATAAGGATCTTGGAATATCATCTGAAGTCTCTTTCTATACTGAAGCATTTCATGTTGAGAGATATTTGAAATATCATCTCCATCAAATATTATATTTCCATCTGTAGGATCATAAAGTCGAACGATTGTCCTGCCAAGCGTACTCTTTCCACATCCAGATTCTCCAACTAGACCAAAAGTTTCTCCTTCATAAATATCAAAGGATATTCCGTCTACAGCAGTTAGAAATTTTTTCTTTTTACTGAATAAGCCACCGTCACTCACATCAAAGTGCTTTTTTACGTTTTTAAGCTCTAATAATTTTTTTCTATCACTCATTGACGATAACTCCTTTCTTTATTCCTTCAACTGCTGGTGCATTTTCATGTTGCAACCAACATGCAGATGTATGCCCTTCTGAAATTAAAAACATCGGAGCAGGTTTTTCTTTACATATTTGCATAACATTCGGACATCTAGTAGAAAAAGGACATCCAACAGGTGGTTTTAAAAGATCCGGAGGTGAACCAGCAATTGGTTTTAATCTCTCTTTCGTTTCTCTATCCATCTTAGGTATCGACTTCATAAGACCAATGGTGTAAGGATGTTGTGGAGATTCAAAAATCTCATAGACATTTCCCTTTTCCATCGGCATTCCGCCATACATAACTACCAAGTCATCACATGTCTCTGCAATTACACCGAGATCATGGGTTATTAGAATGATTGATGTATCCAGTTTACTTGAAATATCTCTCATAATATCTAATATCTGAGCTTGTATCGTAACGTCAAGTGCTGTAGTAGGTTCATCCGCTATTAGAAGCTTAGGATTACATGATAGAGCAGTTGCAATTAAAACCCTCTGTCTCATACCACCTGAAAATTCATGTGGGTAAGAATCAATCCTCTTGTCAGGTTCTGGAATTCCCACTAAATCTAACATCTCAATGGCTCTTTTAACAGCGTCAGCCTTTGAAATATCTTGGTGTCTTCTTATTACTTCGACCATCTGATTTTTTATCGAAAAAACGGGATTAAGAGAAGTCATCGGATCTTGGAAGATCATCGCTATTTCATTTCCTCTTAAATCAGACATTTTCTTTGAATCATAATCGGTAATGTCCTCACCATCAAATATGATCGAACCTTCTTTTATTTTTCCAGGGATATCGATTAGTTTCATAAGCGATAGTGCAGTAACACTCTTTCCACTTCCACTCTCTCCAACGATACCTAGTACATTTCCTCTTTTTAAATTAAAGCTTATGCCTCTGACAGCCTGAACCTCACCTATATGGGTATAAAAAGAGGTTTTAAGATTTTTAATTTCTAATATATTATCGTTTTCCATTTATTACCCCTTTCTAAGCCTTGGATCAAGCGCGTCTCTTAGGCCATCTCCTATAAAGTTAAATGCAAGCATTGTTATCGCGATTGCAACTGCTGGGAAGAACAACTGATAAGGATATGTTGTAATTCCTGATAGTGCATTATTCGCTAATGTTCCCCATGAAGCCTGTGGAGCTGAAACTCCAAGTCCGATAAAGCTTAAGAATGACTCCGTAAAAACCGCTGACGGTATCATCATCGCCATAGAAACTATTATCGGTCCAATCGCATTGGGAATTAAATGCCTAAATATTATTTTCTTTTTAGAAACACCCATTACCTTAGCTGCAAGAATAAACTCCTGTGCTTTGAGTGATAGCATCTGGCCTCTAACAAGACGTGCCATAGAAACCCAGTAAACACTACCCAGTGCAATTATGATATTAATGAGGCCTTTATTTCCAAACCAAACCATTAACAGTATAACGTACAGTACAAGAGGGACAGAGTTTATAATATCGACAATTCTCATCATTATATTATCTGTTCTTCCTCCTTCAAAACCGGCAAAACTTCCATATAAAACGCCGATAAATAAGTTTACCATTGTTGCAATAAAAGCAACTAAAAGTGAAATTCTAGCACCGTACATAACTCTAGTCAGAAGGTCTCTTCCAAGTGGATCGGTTCCGAACCAATACTTCTTATTCCACTTTTTAAAATCATACTTCGTCTTTTCAATACCGTGATACTCTAGGGTATAGTCATAATCATAACCTTTTTTAGTAGGAAGGATATTATAAGAAAAGTCCAGTGTAACAAACTCGCCATCAATATCATATTTATAGACTTTGTTTATGATGTCCTTATTCTCATTTTTTAAATTCAACTTCCTGAGTAAATATCCACTCTCATCTAATTCAAACATAGAATATTCTTTTGATATATGAAAGTATTTACCATCAATCTCAAAAACTTCTAACCTAGGTGCCAAATTTTTATATTCGTTGACCTGATCGGAATAAGAATATTCCGTTAACATAGGACCAACTACACCAAATAGTATGATAAAAAATATAACTACAATTCCTATCATAGACAACTTATTCTTTTTTAATCTTCTCCAAGCATCTTGCCAGTAAGTCAAACTAGGTCTAGTAGACTCGTTATCGTCACCGGTCTGCTCAATAAATACAAATTTATCTTTTTCCACCTAATTCTCCTCTCTAAACTTTATTCTTGGATCTATAAATGTATATGCGATATCTACTAAAAATACCATTATCATATAAAATACACTATAGAAAATCGTGATTCCCATAATAGTAGTGTAATCCCTGTTTTGAACACTCTCAACAAAATATCTTCCGATTCCAGGAATAACAAAAATCTTTTCAATTACAAAGGAACCAGTTAGTATTGCTGCAACCATCGGTCCAACGTAGGTAACGATTGGTATAAGTGCGTTCTTAACGGCATGCTTCATTATTATTTTAAATTCACTTATCCCATTCGCTCTTGCAGTCCTAATGTAATCCTGTCTTAACACCTCAAGCATACTTGACCTAGTAAGTCTAGTAACAAAAGATAGTGAATATCCTGAAAGTGCTATAACAGGTCCTATATATCCCGTCCAGTCATCAATTCCAAAACTCGGAAGCCAACCAAGCTGTCCAGCAAAAAAGTAAATAATAGCGGTGGCAATTACAAAGCTTGGGACCGTAACTCCAATAGTAGCCATAAACATGACGAAGTAGTCAATCGGCCTATTCTGCTTAAGTGCAGATATTACACCAAGAGGAATACCTACAAATACTATTACAAGTGTAGCAAGTAGACCTATTTTAGCAGTTGATGGAAATCCATCTCCTATCAGTTTATTAACTGTTGTTCCAATCTTCGAATACGATGGTCCGAGATCAAAAGTTACCAGACCCTTCATGTATTTAAAATATTGCAAATACAACGGGTCATTCAAATTATACTTGTCTTCTAAAGTTCTCATTATTTCCTCAGGCACAGGTCTTTCTCTAGTAAAAGGGCCACCTGGGACCGAGTGCATCATGATAAATGTAAGTAAACTAACGAGTATTATTGTTACAATCATAGATGCAATTCTCTTTGTATAAAACTTTGACATCTTCTCTCCTTCCTTTAAAAAGTTATAGTAAACAACTTTATTTTACCACATTTTTTTACAAAACAAAAACATTAGTCGAAAAAAAGTACGTATTAAAAATTTATATTTTTGTAAAAAAAAGAATCCTTTATTTTTAATAAAGGATTCTTAACTGCTTAAATAAACAAGTTGGTGTCGGATTGTTCAGCTTCACTGAGATAAGAAGCCACACCTCCAAGCTCTATTCCATCAATTAATTCTGCCTCTGTAATCCCCATAAGGTCCATGCTCATATTACAAGCAATCATTTTCACTCCAGAATCAAGTGCTGTTTGAAGCAGCTCTTCAAGTTGGTTTACATTATTATCCTTCATTATCTTTCTTATCATTTTGGCTCCGGCACCCATAAAGTTCATTTTACTGAGCCCAAGCTTCTTTGTTCCTCTAGGCATCATGCCAGCAAACATTTTCTGAATGAAATTCTTCTTAACAGATACCTTCTCATGTCTTCTAAGAACATTTAGTCCCCAAAATGTATAGAACATGGTAACTTTTCTTCCCATACTTGCGGCGCCATTTGCAATTATGAGAGAAGCAATTGCCTTGTCTAAATCACCACTGAATACAACAATAGTCTTATCATGTGGTATTTCACCAACATTCATGGGCCTCGACTTATTCTCTAAGCCCTTTTTAATAACAGCAACTATTTCCCCATTTGATTTTTCAGCATTTAGTAGTGTGTTTTTTGTGCTCTTACACCACGCACCAATATCCCTTAGAAATCCTGGGTCAGTAGCATGTATTTCAAGCACATCTCCATCTTCCATTGTTTCTAATTTCTTAGATACTGAGAGTATAGGTCCTGGGCACTGCTGAGCACAGACATTTAATATTTCCATCTTTTCCTCTCTGACAACAACATTTACATCTCCACTATCTTCATATTTATAACTCTTTCTATTGGATAAGCACTCCAAATCATCTAGATTACAAGTATACGTTGCATAGCAGGAATATCCTCCGGATAGGTTTTTAACCTTAAATCCATTATGTGTGAGAATCCTAGCTGCTATATATCCTCTTATTCCTACCGCACAATAAACGATATATTCCTTGCCTTTATCCAGTTCATGAGTTCTACTCCTGAGCTCATTTACAGGTATGTTTACTGAATTATGTATAAATCCAAGATCTCTTTCGACTTCATCTCTAACATCGAGAATCACGGTATCTTTATTATTAGTATCTATCATGGACATAAATGTAGCTTCTACCAAACCTTCTATGATATTTTCTGCAACGTATCCTACCATATTAACTGGATCTTTTGCTGATGAGTATACCGGTGAATATGCGAGTTCGAGTTCTTTTAAGTCTGTAACTTTCGCACCAAGTCTCATAGCGGTAGATATTACGTCTATCCTCTTATCTACACCCTTATATCCTACAATCTGTGCCCCTAAAATCAAATGACTTTTCTTATCGAAAATGACTTTCAAAGTCAGTCCCATGGCACCAGGATAATATGTAGCGTGCGAATTTGCCTGAACAAGTGAGATTAGATAATCTTCATTGAACTTTTTACCCTTCGCTTTAAGCTGCTTTTCATTGTATCCAGTACTTGCACAAGTGAGGTCAAAAATTTTAACGATTGAAGTTCCCTGAGTTCCCTTATAGGATTCCAATTTCGCACCTAATAAATTTCCAGCCACCATTCTTCCCTGTTTATTGGCAGGACCCGCAAGTGGAATTGTCGTCTTTTCTCCATCGACGAAGTGCTTTATTTCAACAGCATCTCCAACCGCAAAAATATTTTCGTGGTTCGTTCTCATGTACTCATCTACTACGATAGCTCCTCTGTCATTCAACTGTATTGAGCTTTCCTTTAAAAATGATGTATTAGGTCTAACTCCGAGACTCATTATTACGAAATCGGTCTTTATGGATTCTCCTGTTGAAAGTTTCACTTCAACAGTTTCGCTTTCAGTAAACTCTTCCACCTTTTTTTCTAGGTGTAAGTTTATTCCCTGCTCTACCAGTTCCATATGTATCATATGTGCCATCTCATAATCAAATGGACCCATAATCTGATTTTGCATTTCAACTAGATGAACATCTATTCCGTATTCGAGTAAATTCTCAGCGATCTCTACACCGATAAAGCCTCCCCCTACAACAACTGTACTTCTAGGTTTTTCACTCTCTATAAAGTTCTTTATTTTATCTGTGTCAGGTATATTCCAAAGCTTAAATATTCTATCAGACTCAATTCCCTTTATCGGAGGAAACAGAGGAGTAGATCCCGGAGATAAGACGAGTTTAGTATAACTTAAATCATATTCATTCCCGTCTTTTTCTTTTACTACAACTTTATTTTCCTCAGGAACAACCTTTATAACTTCAGAATTTATTCTGACATCAATTTTAAATCTTGCATTTAACTTCTCTGGTGTCTGTAGAAGAAGTGCATCTCTTTCTTGTATTACACCTCCTATATAATAAGGAAGCCCACAATTAGCAAAAGAGACATAAGAACCTTTCTCGAGTAAAATTATCTCTGCATTTTCATCAAGCCTTCTCAGTCTCGCTGCCGTACTCGCTCCTCCTGCTACACCTCCGACAATTACATATGTTGACATATATTCTCCTTAAATGAAGAGTAATTAGATTCCTAATTACTCTTCCGATACTCTACTTCCAAGCTCTCTGTCTATTAATAACAGCGAAGCTTTATTATTCTCAGCTAATTCGAGCTGATCGATTAAGTAAGAAACGGAATCTTCCTCTTCTACCTGTTCATTTACAAACCAGTTCATTAAATTAACGGTTGCATAATCTCTTTCTTTTGTAGCTACATCTACGATATTGTAAATCATAGCGGTAACTTCCTTTTCATGGTTAAGCGCTGCCTTTACTGCTTCCAGCACTCCCTTCCACTTAGTCTGTGGCTTTTTAATAGCTCCTAGTTCTACCGCTTCCCCTCTACTTAAAATATAATCGTATATTTTAAGTGCATGTTCACATTCCTCTTCGTATTGTAATCTCATCCATGTTGAGAAGCCGTTAAGGCCTATACTAGAAAAGTATGATGACATAGATAAATATAGATTTGAAGCAAAAAACTCCGCATTTACCTGATCATTTAACACCTTTAATACATTTTTTTTCATATTTCCCCCATTTTTACTTTATTTTTTTATATACATTATGTCTATACGTATAACCGCTGTGTTCAATAATTTCTCCCTCTTCAAATAAGTACCAGTCCTCAGTATTCTTTATATCAAAGACAAATGTGTCTCCTCCAAAATCAAAATCAATTTCAGTAACATAGGCTGTAGAGCAGTACTTTAAAAACTGACGATATATTTCAGCGCCTCCGCTTACAAATACATCGCTAGAAGAGTATTCATTTTCAAGGAGGTAATCAACGACTTCTTCTACACTGCCAAGTATTATAGCACCTTCTTTTTGATACGCTTTATTCCTTGTAAGTATAATCGTCTTTCTATCGGGAAGCAGTTTTCCTCCGGGAAGTGAATCTACCGTTTTTCTCCCCATTATGATAATTTTACCTATTGTTTTTTCTTTATAATACTTTAAATCTTCCGGTAAATAAGTCAGTAATTTACCGTTTTTACCAATTGAATTTTTCTTATCAACAGCAAAAATTAAATTCATGTTATCACCTTAAATTGCCACCGGTATATTTTTAATTTGAGGATTTGTTTTATAATTTTCAAGTATAACATCCTCTACTTTGAAATCGTAAAAATCCTTAACATCCGGGTTAAGTTTAAATATAGGAGCTTCATAAGTAGGTCTACTTATGAGTTCCTTAACCATATCTATATGCCTATCATAGATATGAGCATCAGCTATTACGTGAACAAGCTCTCCGGCTTCAAGTCCTGTTACTTGAGCTAGCATATGAACTAAGACACTGTACTGAACGACATTCCAACTATTGGCAACCAAAATATCATTTGAACGCTGGTTTAAAATTGCATTGAGCTTATTTCCTGTGACATTAAATGTAACACTATATGCACAAGGATAAAGACTCATCTCACTTAAATCTTGATGAACATAGATATTTGTCATAATCCTTCTGGAATATTTATTATTCTTTAAATCGTACAGCACTCTATCAACCTGATCAAACATCCCTTCTTTATATTTGTGTTTCACCCCTAGTTGATAGCCATAAGCCTTTCCTATCGTTCCATTTTCATCTGCCCAAGCATTCCAAATCTTACTTGAAAGATCTTTGACATTGTTTGATTTTTTCTGCCATATCCATAAAAGCTCATCTACTGCACTCTTATAAGGCGTAGGCCTAAGTGTAAGTGCAGGAAATTCTTTTGATAAATCATACCTATTTACAACACAAAACTTCTTTAACGTATGTGCTGGAGAACCATCCTGCCACCTGGCTCTAACGATTTCATTCTCTGATGAAAATCCATTCTCAAGTATATCACTACACATGGATATAAACAAATTGTCAGCATAACTCATATTATTCCTCCTCAATAAAGTGCTCAGAAATCTATATACCCAATTTATTCATGATATTTTATATATTGGCAAATTTGTATTTCCGGTTGAAACAAAGCAATTATTTGTGATATTATTAACATGATATATGTTAAGGAGGTTAACAAAATGAAATATATAGTAATAGGTTCAAACCATGCGGGAACTGCGGCTATAAATACGCTATTATCAAACAAAAAAGAAGAAGATTCAGTAGTTGTATATGATAGAAATTCAAATATAAGTTTTCTAGGTTGTGGTATGGCACTCTGGATCGGAGGACAAATTCCATCTGGAGAAGAACTGTTCTACTCTAACGCAGAAACTCTAGAAGCAGCAGGTGCTAAAATCCATATGGAAGCAGAAGTTACAGACATCGATTTTGAAAATAAAAAAGTGCATGTAACTTTAAAAGATGGAAGTAAAATAGAAGACAATTACGATAAACTGATACTAGCTACCGGTTCAGTTCCTTTTGTCCCACCTATAGAGGGTTTGGAACTTGAAAATATAAAAAGAGTAAAACTTTATCAAGACGCACAAGATGTAATTAAAACACTAGAAACAGAAGACATTAAAAAAGTTGCTGTTGTAGGTGCCGGTTATATCGGTGTTGAACTTGCAGAGGCGTTTATCCGTCACGGAAAAGAAGTTTACCTAATTGATATTATGAATAGTGTGCTCGGTCCTTACTATGATAATCCCTTCAGAGAAAGAATGGCAGAAAATATGGAAAAACACGGTGTTAAATTAGCACTTGAGCAGAGCGTTGAAAAATTTGAAGGGGATAAAAAAGTTGAAAAAGTAATTACAAATAAAGGCGAATATGAAGCTGATCTAGTTTGTCTATGCATAGGTTTTAGACCGAATAATGTACTTGGAAAAGAAAAACTCGATCTATTTAAGAACGGTGCATACATAGTAGATAAATTCCAAAGAACAAGTGAAAAAGACGTATTTGCTGTTGGAGACTGTGCTACAATCTATGATAACTCAATTGATGATATTAACTACATAGCTTTAGCAACAAATGCCGTTAGAAGTGGTATCGTAGGTGCTCTAAATGCTCTCGGTATAGAAACAGAACATCCTGGAGTACAGGGTTCAAATGGAATATGTATCTTTGATTACAAACTCGTTTCTACAGGACTGACTATTGAAAAAGCTAAACGATTTGGAATAGAAGTTGAGTTTACCGATTACGAAGATTATCAATTACCAAAGTTTATGAGAGACCACAATGAAAAGGTAAAAATAAGAATCGTATACAGAAAAGATAATAGACAAGTAGTGGGCGCTCAAATGGGTTCATTCCACGATATGTCAATGGGACTTCACATGTTCTCATTAGCAATTCAGGAAAAAGTAACTATTGATAAGTTAAAACTGCTTGATATATTCTTCTTACCTCATCTAAATCAACCATATAACTACATAACAATGGCAGCACTTTCTGCGAAGTAGTTCAACAGAGAAACAAAACAGGGTTTTAAAACCCTGTTTTTTATTTCCTTTATTCTATAGGTTCTAGCTTGGAAGTGAAATGTCTGAGTATTTTTGGCTGCCAAAGTATCCTATAGCCTTTTATCTTATTTGCTCGTTTTTTTATTTCCTTTAAAACATCTACCGTATAATCCATATGAGATTTTGTGTATACTCTCTTAGGAATAGCTAACCTACAGAATTCCATATTTGCTTTTAACTGCTCCCCTGTTCTAGCATCTACTCCTATTAAATAAGAACCAATTTCACAGCTTCTTATTCCACCTTCTTTATATATTTCAACCGCCAGAGCATGACCAGGGAATTCATAGTAAGGTATATGAGGAAACAGTTTCTTAGCATCTATAAAGACTGCGTGTCCACCCACAGGGTACTGAACGGGAATACCTTCCTCTCTCAGTCTCTCTCCAAGATATCCAACCTGAGACATTCTGTATTTTAGAAAAGTATAATCTACTCCCTCTCTAAGTCCTATGGCAAGTGCTTCTAGATCTCTTCCCGCTAGACCACCATAGGTTATAAATCCCTCATATGGAACAGTCCAGTTTTTAACATTTTCATACAGCTCATCATCTTCTTTTATTCCGATAAGTCCACCCATAGAAACAATAGCATCCTTCTTAGAACTCATCGTAAATGCATCTGCGTTCTCAAATGTTAACCTAGTAATTTCGGTAATGCTGAGATCTTTATAATCTTCTTCAAGCTCTTTTATAAAGTAAGCGTTTTCCGCATATCTCGAAGCATCAATGATCACCTTAATTCCATATTTATTTGCTATCCTTCTCGTCTCTTTTATATTACTAAGTGATACCGGCTGACCACCAGCACTATTATTCGTTATCGTTATTATGATTAATGAAACGTTCTCTGAACCCACTTTATTGATAAAAGATTCAAGTGCCTCATTGTCCATATTTCCTTTAAAAGGATAATAAGTTTCGCTATCCAGTGCTTCTTTACAAAGTATATCAACGGGAATTCCATCAGCTAGTTCAACATGGCCTCTTGTAGTGTCAAAATGAGAATTGGATATGACATAATTTCCTTTTTTTACCATTATTGGAAGAATAATTTTTTCTGCAGCTCTTCCCTGATGAACTGGTTGAGCATATTTATAACCAAAAATATCATTTACAGCATCGCATATATTAAAATATCCTCTCGCTCCTGCATAGGACTCATCTCCTCTTATCATTCCAGCCCACTGCTCATCACTCATAGCACCAGTTCCACTATCCGTCATAAAATCAATAAAGACATCTTCTGACTTAAGAGAAAATAAATTATATCCAGCTTTCTTAATAGCAGCTTCTCTTTCTTCTCTACTCTTTAACTGTATTCTCTCAATCATTTTAATTTTAAAAGGTTCTACTACATAATCCATCTCACACCTCCATTTCAATCTATTTCTTAAAGTGATTATATCACGATGAAACAATATTAATATTTTTAATTTTGTTCATTTTTTTCTTCCTTAATAAACCTCACTTAGTCTATCATTTACTTAATATTCCGATTCATTATACCACATAAATAAATAATTAATTTATACAATCCATATATCATTTTGTACTATTTAATGATATACTTTCGTTTATGAAAGAGAAAAACCAAGTAAATAAAATTATCGTGTTTACAGCCTTGATTTGGCTAACATCAAACTATATACATCCGGTAAATCCAACTTTTTTCCAAGAATTAAAACTTCCTAACCATGTTTTTGGAACTTCTTTTGCTGTAATGATATTTGTAAACTTTCTTACCTCTCCTTTCTGGGGAAGGCTTGGCGATAAATACTCCCATAAAAAAGTATTAGTATTATCTACCGCACTTTATGCACTATCATTAGCAATATACGCATTTACAAAAACTCTTTTCCAAGTACTTTTACTAAGGGGAATCTCAGGATTTTTTGGTGCAGGTTTTATGGTATCTCTTCTCTCTCTTATGGTTTTAGAGACCAATCTTGAAAATAGAAGCAAAAAAATAGTAATAAGTACTTCAATAGGCGGTATAGCGATGTCTCTTGGCTATCTTGTTGGGGGTGCATTAGGTTATCTCCCTGTTAAATATGTCTTTTTAATACAAGCAGCTCAGATGTTATTAGTTAGTATATTTGCGTTTTTCTTAATTGAAGAGAAAAAAGTAGAATTACTTCAGGAAAGACAAACTGTAATTTCAATACTAAAAAACAAAAATCTCGATTCTAGAATTTTCACTTCTTGGTTTGTTACCTTTCTCATAATAAGTTTCTTTATAAGTCTAGCTTCAGCAAGCAATAATCACGCATTTAATTACTACCTAAAAGCCAATTTACATTTCAAACCAATCGTTAATGGAATATGGAAATCAGGAGTTGGAGTAATCGGTCTTATCGCAAATATGACGATCAGTGTATGGATAATAAAAAATACAAATGTCAGAAAAGCATTTCGATTCATACTTATTCTTCTATTTGTAAATTCTTCACTTATGTTTTACTTTGAAAACCTATATCCGTTTATGACATTTAGTGTACTATATTTTACATCACACCTTATTATCTTTCCGATGATGCAGTCGTTTGCAGTAGAAAATGTGGAAAGCGGACCTGGAATAACTACCGGAATATATAACGCAATAAAAGCGCTTGGACTTATGGTAGGTGCTTTAGCTGCTGGATTTTCTTACGATTTTGGAAATAAACTGCCATTTTTATTATCAGCAGTTGGTCTACTGATAGCAATTATTATTTCTATTGTTAGAAATAGAGATTTTGAAAATAATCAGTAACTATATCTTTATTTCAACTCCCTTATGGTAAATCTCAGCTCCCAGTAGTATACTTATGTTTTCTTTTTCTAAAGACTCTCCTATTACAATAAGTTTAGACTTATCTATCGGTTTACTCTCTAGTATAGTAAGCTTACCTTCTACGAAATCTATCTTAAACCATTTCTCTTCTGCACTTAGTATTCCCTTGATTCTTTTTATCTTTCCGAATCTTCCTCCGATAAGTGCATTCACATACGAAGTAAAAGTATAATATTTATCAAAAGAAACATCGACAAAAGATACGCTTTCAATTTCAGGTGCCTTTATACTGCTTCCATTTATCCTATCGGTTAATTTTTCATTGTAAAAGCAAGTCCAAAAACTATCTTCAAATCCATCATAATGTTCTCTTATTATTTCTGCGTCTTCCTTCACTTCCTTTATTAGAGAGATTACTCTTTCGATTTCTTCCGCTTTCATATCTTCCGTCTTAGATAAGATTATCTTTCCCGATGTCATTATCTGATCAATGAAAATGCTGTCACCCTCTGATATATGATAATCCACCAGTCCGGCATCCACTATTACAATGGGGCTGAGTATTCTTATTCTCTCATACTCGATCTCCTGAAGATTAGAAATAAGTTTACTTAAGAAGGCTATCCCTGTTGGTTCAATGATAAGTAACTCCGGTTCAATACTGTTTGATATCGAAAGCACGGAGTTGGCAAAGTCCGCCTTTGCCGAGCAGCAAGCACAACCCTGGGATAAATCCATGGTTTCCACATCATCTGAGAGTATGTCACTATCTAGGGAAACTTCTGCAAGTTCATTTTCTAGTAGTGCAATTTTTTTATTTATTTTTTTGATAAAGGTACCTATGAATCTAGTTTTACCTGCTCCAAGAGTACCTGAAATAATTAATATATTCATAACAATAAAAAAGAGGGAGAGTAGTATCTCTCCCTTTTAATCCTTATTTTTCTAATACTACAACAGGCTTGATTAAGTCTTGTGGCTTATCTTTCATTAGATAAAGCGCTGTTTCGATATCTTCGAATTTATCAAATCTGTGAGTAAGAAGTCTAGAAACGTCTAATCTACCATAAGATACTAACTTAGCAAGTTTTTCCATTCTAAGTCTTCCACCTGGCATTAAACCGCCAAATATACTCTTATGTCCCATACCAACGCCCCACTCTACTCTAGGGATCTTAACGTTATCACCTGAACCTAGATAATTTACGTTACCGATTCTTCCGCCAGCTTTAAGTGCTTTAACAGCATCTGAGAATGTATCAACTGTTCCACCAGCTATAACTACTTTGTCAACTCCCTTATTGTTTGTAAGTTCAAGAACTTGATCTGCTATAGGTCCTTCTTTGTAACTTATAACATCAGTAGCGCCATATGATTTAGCAACTTCAATACAAGTAGGTCTAGTTCCAACAACCATTATTCTAGATGCTCCTCTTAGAGCACAAGCAGCAACAGACATAAGACCAACTGG